>Ga0114898_1000210_pt1 | contig 53323 bp, 46 predicted proteins | sample Malvired_Geostar_FD_83496 | JGI IMG/M metagenome (GOLD analysis project Ga0114898, IMG submission 83496) | Marine viral communities from the Global Malaspina Expedition - Malaspina viral metaG DeepMed_Geostar | ecosystem: Environmental > Aquatic > Marine > Oceanic | place: Mediterranean Sea...
AGAATGACCCGCTGATCGTGCGCCAGCCCGCCCAGATCAGCATAGAGGACGGGACGCCCAATGGCGGCGGACTGGCGCACGATCAGCGGGTCATTCTCCCACCAGACCGAGGGCACAACCACGGCATCGATACCGGCGAGAAGCGACGGCAATTCCTCATGCCCATAGGCGCCACGCATTGACACGGCCGGTCCCAGAGTCTCGACAAGGGCGGCGATGCGCGCCTTATACGCCTCCGGCGCATGCTTGTCCGAGCCGTGCACGGCGATGCGGAAACCCGCCACGCCCTGCGTCTTCAGCCACAAAGCCGCCTCCAGCAGCAGATGCAGCCCCTTATGCGGCATGATATTGGCGAAGAAGCCGAACACCGCCGGTTCACCCGCCCGCCGGTCGCGCGGCGGAAGAGGCGCCAGAGCGTCCCAGCCTTCCGGCAGGGCGTTCGGCTGATGCACGATCCGCTCCGCCGGCACACCCCAGGCGAGGAAGCGCTCGCGCAGGAAGGCGCTGGGCGCGATCATCCTGTCCAGCAGCTCAAGCGCCGCCCGGATTCCCTGTTCGCGCAACGCGACCGCCTCGATGGACGCCTCGGGCAGGCATTGCAGGCAGGCATGGGGCTGTGCGGCATAACACAGCGCGCCATCCGGCTTCTTCGTCATAAGCCCGTCATTGGCGCAGATCGCGTAATAGTCATGCAGCGTCAGCAGGATTTCCGCGTCCGGGCAGGTACGCCGCGCCACGGCGATGCCCTCCACACCGAGATAGAGCAGATGGTGGAAGTGAATCCGGTCAGGCCGGTAGCCTTCCAGGAACTCGCGGAACGCCCGCAGCGCGCCCAGATGATCGGGCTGCGACAAATGGAAATGGTCAAACGCCCGGATTGCGATGCCGGTCTCGCCCTGCCCGGATGTCGGCGTCAGGAAGTCGCTGCCGGCCCCCGGCTTGGCGTGCCAGGAGGGCACGCAGGCCAGCAGATGCGATTCGACACCCGGCTGGTTCAGCAGCGCGCGATGCAGGCTGCGCGCACACAGCTCCGTGCCGCCACGCTGGAACTCGAAAAACGCCGGTGCGACCTGGAGGATACGCATCACGCCACCTGCTGGCGGGCTTCCCCGCCCGCGATTTCGGCCTGCAGGGCGGCGATATCCTCGCCCCACAGCCTCGTATGCAGCCAGCCATTATAGGCATCGACGGGCGCCTGGGTGTAGCTGGCATGGCCGTCGATGGAGGCGCGCTCCATATGCATCAGCGCGCTATCGGCCAGGCACCAGTTGCGCCAGCCCTGCCGGCGGCAGCGCAGGCTGAGGTCGGTATCCTCGAAATCGCCGATCACATACTGCTCGGAGATGCCACCCACGGCCGCGTACTTGTCGCCCGATATCATCATGCAGGCACCGGTGACGGCGGGAACCTCGCGGGAGGTACTGGCCGCCGGCCAGTCGGCGCCATAGCCCTTGTGGTACACGCCGTTCAGCCACCATTTCACGATGCCGCCGATGAAATAGAGGCCGGCATGCTGGATACTGCCATCGGGGAACAGCAGCTTCGGGCCGAGCAGCCCGATATCCGGCGTCGCCTTGTAGAAATCCAGCATCCGGCTGAGCCAGCCTGTCCCCATCGGCACGACATCGGAATTCAGGAACAGCAGCATCGGCGCCGCTGCCAGCGATGCGCCCAGATTGGAGGCGCCGGCGAAGCCGTAATTCTCCGCATTGACCGCCAGCCGGCAGGAAACGCCGAAAGTCAGGTGCAGCCCGTGCAGCAGTGATTCGACCTGTGCCGCATCCTCCGTCTTATCGAGCACGTAGATCAGATCGGCATGCGCCAGATCGGGATCGAAGGCGAAGCGCATCCATTGCGCGCGGATGAAGTCGTAACGACCATAGAGCGGGATGACGATGCTGACCCTGGGCCGTGCCGGTGGCGGCCCGAAGGCGATCACCCGGTCGATCCGCTTGTCCGCAAGACAGTCCGCCTGCAGGGCGCTCAGCGCCGGGTGATACAGCGTTTCCAGAATCTCCGGCGTGAGCCGGTCGCGCGGCAGCGATTGCAGCACCAGATCGCGCGCCAGGCGCGGCGGCAGCGCCGATACCGCGCTCATCAGGTCCAGCCGTACGCCGCCCGCGAAATCCAGCTCGGCACGGGTCTGCAGGCTGTGCCGCGCGCCCTTCGCCATCGGCAGGAAGGCGGCGAAGCCGGGCTTCTCCCGCAATACCGGCATTCCGTTATGCTGGAAATGCTTGCCGACCTTGCCATCCTCGATGCGGATCATCCGGTCGAGGAGCGAGGCTTTCTCGCCATGGGCGGAAACCGCATCGAAGCGCTCAATCGCCTCATGCGGGTCCCACAGCCAGCCGCGCAGGAAAATGCCGGCATCGCCGCAGGGCACGGCGAAATCGATGCCGCCGCCGAACGGGGCCGATGCATTGGCGCTCGATTGGGCCGGCAGCCCCTGCAGCCGCTGCATCCAGGCGAAGACCGGGCCGAAGAGGTCATCCTTCGCGATGATCGTGCCCAGCGCTTCGCGCAGCCGAATCCGCACCGGCAACGCGAAGCCAGCGATACGGTCCAAAAAAGCCTTCGGGGATGTGCCGCGTATGGCCGGGCTGGCAATCTTCAGCACCCGGTCCGCCTGGATCATCACGACCAGTTCGTTCTTCAGGGGCCGGTCGTCCTGACCGTTCAGAAACAGCCCCTGAAGATAATCGCCATTGGCGATGCGGCCGATCTCGACCGGCCTGGTCTGCGTCACCCGCGCGCCATCCTCGCCAATCGACAGGATCGTGGCCGGACGTGTATCCGGCGCCGCCAGCAGCGCCTCGACGTAATGCTTACCTTTGGACAGGTCGGTATGATAGCTGACCGGCAGATGGGCGGTCGCCATCTCCAGCAGCAGCGCCCGAATCGCGGAGGTGTCGCGATCGCGATCCAGGATGCCAAGCCGGGGGGCCGCCTCCTTCACCAGGTAGGAGATCAGACTGAGGCACAGTTTTTCGCCCAGCGGACCCGCCGCCTCGGCCAGATTCATCAGCGGCCGGGCAGGCAAAGCCTCCAGATCCAGGCCGGTACCGCGCAGCCAGAGCCGCTCGACCGGCTGGCGCGACCGGCCGGAACGCCGGAACAGCAGGTAGCAGCGCCGCGCGCCGCCAGCGCGGATATCGACGATGGAGCGGATCAGGCTATCGGCCGGTTTTTCCCGCTGGTTGATCTCCAGGCGCACGTCCGCCGGCAGGCGGGGCGTGTTCCGCAGCACCCCGACCAGCCAGTCCCGTCCCATGTCGAACAGCTCAAGGTCGAGCGTGTTCACCCGGCACCTCCCTTTCCCGTTCCTTCGTCATAATGCCCCTTCTCACCCGCGGATAAAAGAAGAGGCGCTCCGGGAGCGCCTCTTGATTCTGGGATGTGCGAGGACTCCGGAGAGTCAGGAACGCTTTTCTTATGAGAACAGGAAAAGGTCGGAGGTCACGGTCGCCGCATCGACACCCTGAAGCTCGATGCTGGTCCCGTCCGGCAGGCTGATGACGGCGTTGCCCGAGCCATTATTGGCGATGGTCAGCTGATCGAAGCTGTAGCCGGCAATCTCGATACGGTCGTTGCCGGTGCCGAAATCGGTGATGGTGGCGGCCTGATCGCCTCCCTTGAAGGAGAAGATGTCGTCGCCCGCCCCGCCGGTCAGCGTGTCGCTGCCCATGCCGGAATAAAGCGTGTCGCTGCCGGTGCCGCCGACGATGCTGTCATTGCCCTTGCCGCCGCGCAGCTCCGCAGAAACCGCACTGCCGGCAGTGAGCGTGTCATTGCCCTCATTGGCCTGAATGGTGTCGTTGCCGGTGCCGCCGATCAGGGAATCATCGCCCAGGCCGCCATAGAGCTGGTTGTTGCCGGCCGTGCCCTCGACGGTGTCGTTGTCCTTGCCGCCACGCAGCGTGTCGTTGCCGGTACCGCCGACGATGCTGTCGTTACCGAGATTACCCTCGAGTTCGTTGTTCCCGTCGCCATCCGCCGCCTGCCGGCCAAAGACGACATCGTTGCCGACGCCGCCATAGAGGATGTCATTGCCTTCACCGCCACGCACCTGATCGTCGCCGATCCCGCCGAAGATGCTGTCGCTGCCCGCACCGCCGAGCACCGAATCGCTGCCGGAACCGCCCGCGATGCTGGCATTGCCGCTGCCGGTGACGATCAGCGTCTTGCCAGTCGAACCGGACAGCACGACATTCACGGTCTGGCCGGAACCGACCGAGAAGGTCGACGTCGGCGTCGTGTCGCTGATCGTGTTGGTGCCGGTCGTGCTGACGGTGACCTGGGTGATGGAAGTCTCGGAAATCCCAAGCCTATCCAGGAAGCTGGAAATATCCGCGCCCTGGGTGGAGCTTACACTGCCGGTATCGAAGATGCCGCCGGGGACGGTTGCCATGGGGAAATTCCTTTTTGGAAGCAGGCACGCCACCACAGTGCTATGGCAGCGAAATTCACGGTGATTTTAGGGAAAATATGAGCGCTTCCGATAAGGACAGTCAATCAGAAAACACAACCCGGAGAGATTATTAACCAAGATTTCAAACAATTATACAGACGTAGCGAAAAGAAAATCGGCTTTCGTCAAGAGTTCCACGCCGATTAGCGTTACCTGGCTACCGCCAACGGAAAAAATCAGGGAACCCTCATTTACCGTCTGCGCAGCAAGGCCCGCCTGAATCTCCGGTTCCGTGACGCCCTCCACCATCAGCAGATCCACCCCTCGCTGGAAATCCAGAATGGTGGGTGCGAGGAGTGCGCCGGGAAAAGCCGGATCGAAACCGCGCACTACGAAGACATCCGCCCCCGCGCCGCCTTCCAGCGTGTCACGCCCGAGGCCGGAATAGAGCGTGTCGTCGCCCGCCCCGCCTGTTATCGAATCATGCCCCTTGCCACCGCGCAGCACATCGCCGCCGTCGTCGCCGGTCAGCGTGTCCGCGCCCTTGCCGCCGGCCAGCGTGTCGTCGCCGGCAGCGCCATCGATGCGGTCGGCATGATCGCCACCGCTGATCCCGTCGGCCAGCGCGCCGCCGGTCACGTCGATGGGGCCATCGGCAGCGATAAGATGCTCGTTGCCGGCCATCAGCGACAGGATCCGGTCATACTGCGCCCCGCCGATCTGGAAGCCCCAGCCGGTGGTGGAAACCAGCCCGACGACCGCCGGCCCCGCTGCGCCTTCGGTCCAGACCGGCCCGCCGCTATGCCCGTTATCAACATCGAAACCTGTCAGGGACAGCACGCCGGCGACCTCGGCCGGGCCGGCGGACGCGGTTTCCGTCACCATCCGCCCGGATTGCAGCCCCGGATAGCCGGTCAGGCTGGCGGTGCCCGCCGTGAAGCCGGCATCGAGCGCCATCCAGCCCAGATCGTCGCCCAGCGCGGTATCGAAGCTCAGTACGGCGTAGTCGCGGGCGGCCTCGGCGATCTCCAGCTCGAAATTGCCATCCGCATCGACGATCTCGTGCGACCAGCCGGTCGCGGTGTAGGTGCCGAAAGGCTGCGCAAGCGGCGTGCTGCCCGGTGCCACCTCGACATGATCGGCCACGCCATCGCCATAACGGCTGTCATAGACCAGATGCGACGCGGTCAGCACATCGTTGCGCCCTACCACGACGCCGCTGCCGGTCTTGTATTCCGGCCCGTCTTCCGTATCGAACCGGGCACGGACAGACACGACGGTCCGCCAAGGCGTCTCTTCGGTGTTGGGGACAACTTCGTATGTCATGCCGGAACCCTATAAGGCCTTTCCGCCGCCGACGGAAGCACCCAGGCCGAGGCGGCCCTGTTCTGGCAAACCGCGTTCCCGCACTCTAAGGTGCTGCGGGTCTGAGAGCGGGGGGAGAGCAGTGCAGCCTGTTTCAAGCGCGGCGCGGACGCAGGGGCTGACCGGCATCGCGCTGATGTGCGTCGGTATCGCCTGCCTGTGCGTGAATGACGCGATCGCGAAGATCCTGACCGATCGCTATGCGCCGCTGCAGATCCTGTTCCTGCGCAACCTCATCGCCCTGCCCTTCGCGCTTCTGGTGGCGTGGCGGATGGGCGGAACCGTGGCCTTGCGCTCCCACCGCCCGGCGGCGCATCTGCTGCGCGGGGTGCTGTGGATCGGCGCGACGCTGCTGTTCTTCACCAGCCTGATCCACCTGCCGCTGGCCGAGGCGACGGCGCTGGTCTTCGTCGCCCCGCTCTTCATCACCGCTTTGTCGGCCCTGTTCCGGGTCGAACAGGTCGGCTGGCGGCGCTGGCTGGCGGTGATTGTGGGCTTCATCGGCGTGCTGGTCGCCCTGCGGCCGGGGGCTGCCGCCTTCCAGCCGGTATCGCTGCTGCCGGTCGCCACGGCCCTGGTCTATGCGCTGCTGATGCTAAGCGCCCGCTGGGTGGATCCCCGCGAAAGCGTGTGGACGCTGCTGCTCTACCTGACCGGCACCGCCGCCCTGCTGAGCGGCCTTCTCGTGCCGTTCTTCTGGACCCCGATCCGGCCGGAGGATATCTGGCTGTTCGTCGCCATCGCGCTGTTCGGCACGATTGGCATGACGATGATGACCCAGGCCTTCCGGCTTGCCCCCGCGACGCTGGTGGCCCCCTTCGACTATACGGCGCTGCTCTGGGCGACCGGCCTCGGCTGGCTGATCTGGCACGAAATCCCGGATTCCATGACCTTCCTCGGCGCGGCCATCATCATCTCCAGCGGCGTGTTCATCCTGCTGCGCAAACGCCGGACGGCCGGATAGCGGCAGGGGCAAGGCCGTAGGGGCAAGACCGCCGGCTATTGATCCTCCCGAATCGAAGGACCAAATCCAGCAGGGCCAGCGGGAGCGCATCATGAACAGACGGCATTTGCTTATCGGCACCGGAAGTCTGCTGGCGCTTGGCGGCGCGGCGGCATGGATTGCCTTGCGGCAGAGGAGAGCCTCCGCTTCCTACCGCGATGCCATGCAGGCGCTGCGCGCGGAACTGCCGGTCCAGCCGCGCGACCGCGACCTCATCCGCCATGCCACGCTGGCCGCGAACGGCCATAACACCCAGCCCTGGATATTCTCGGTGGCACCGGGCGAAATCGCCCTGCAGCCCGATTTCAGCCGGCGCACGCCGGTGGTCGATCCGGACGATCATCACCTCTATGCGAGCCTGGGATGCGCCGCCGAGAATCTTGCCCTGGCGGCAGCGGCGCGCGGACAAGGCGGGGAACTGGTCTTCGACGATAGTGGCGACGGGCGGATCGTCTTCGCGCACCAGCCGACAGCCCCGCAGGAGTCGGCGCTGTTCGAGGCCATACCGCGCCGGCAATCGACCCGCGCCGTCTATGATGGCCGGCCGGTCAGCCCGGCTGACCTGCGCAGTCTGGCGACCGCCGCCACAGTCCCTGGCATCGACATGGTGCTGATCACCGACCGGCCACAGCTCGATCGTGTCCGCGACCTGGTCATCGCCGGCAACAGCGCGCAGATGGCCGACCCGGCATTTATCCGCGAGTTGAAGGCCTGGCTGCGCTTCAACCCCAGCCAGGCGCTCCGCACCGGTGACGGGCTGTACAGCGCGGCCAGCGGCAATCCGGCGTTGCCAGACTGGCTGGGGCCGCGCGCCTTCGACCTGGTCTTCACCGCAAAGGCGGAGAACGATAAATATGCGGAACAGCTGCGCTCTTCGGCCGGGGTTGCGGTGTTCGTCGGCCAGCAGGACGACCGCGAACACTGGATGCGGGCCGGGCGCGCCTGCCAGCGTTTCGCCCTGCAGGCCACGGCGCTGGGGCTGAAATGCGCCTTCGTGAACCAGCCGGTCGAGGTCGCGGCACTGCGGCCCGAACTGGCGGCGCTGGTCGGCCTGCCGGGCCGGCGCCCGGACATCGTCCTGCGCTTCGGATACGGCCCGACCCTGCCCTATTCCCCGCGCCGCCCGGTCGATGCGGTGATCCGGGCCGCCTGAACGACGGCCAGCGCCTCGTCAAAGCTGTTGATCGGCGGCAATCCACGCGCTCGAATGGCCTCCCCTGCCCGCCTTATCCTGGAAACAGCCGCCATGCAGATTTTCCGATATGCCGACAACAGCCCGATGCCGTGGAAGAACGGCCAGGGCACCACCACCGAGATCGCCGTCGCGCCAGCCGGCGCCGGACTGGACGATTTCGACTGGCGGCTGTCGATTGCCCGCATGGAAAGCGACGCCCCGTTCTCGGCCTTTCCGGGCATCGTGCGGACGCTGGCGGTTATCGAGGGCGCGGGGCTGACTCTCGCGGTCGCGGGCGACGCGCCGGTGACGCTCGATCAAGCTGCGGCACCCTACCGCTTCGCCGCCGACCAACCCGCCGAAGCCCGGCTGCTGGACGGCCCGGTCAGCAATTTGAACATCATGACGCGGCGCGCCAGCTGCACGCATTTGATGCGGCGGCTGCACTTTCAGGGAGAGCTGGAGGTCAGCACCGCCGGCACGTTGCTGGTGCTGTGCCACAGCGGCGGGATAGAGGTCGGCAGCATCAGCCTCGATCCGCTCGACTGCGCGCTGATCGAAGAAACCGAAAAGGCCGCCCTGCACAGCAGCGCGGCCTCCTCGGTATTTCTGATCGATATCTTCAGCGACTGAGACCGATATCTCAGCCGATGCGGCGGCACAGGCGCAGCTTGCGCATGCCCACACCCTGCTTGTAGCTGGGCATCATCAGCAGGCAGTCATCATACGGCGTCACCAGCGTCTCGCCGTCATCATAAGCGATCGGCGTGCCGGCCTTTTCGATGACCTCCATGCCGATATATTCCTCGGCGAAGCGGAAATCCTCGGTCTTCGCAGTCAGGCCACCGGTCACTTCCCAGATCTGCGCCTTCGGCGGGGTCTTGCCCTCCGGCGACAAATTGCGCGCGATGACGGCGGGATCGACCACGCCGGTCACGCGCAGGAAATGCATCGCCGTGTCCATCGCCACCCGGCCGCTAGAGGCCGCCCAATGCTGGCCGCATTCCACCAGCAGTGCCACCTTGTCGTTCTTCGGATCGTTGAACGGCGTGTATTCGATGATGCGCCGGCCGACGATATGGCCGGAGCCGCACATGATATAGGCGGGGAAATTTACCTCGGCCGCAAAGTTGCGCTCCTTCTCCAGCCCGTGGCAGATCATCAGCGGCTCGGAATAGGTGCCCAGCGAATGGATGTCGAGCAGCAGGTCCACACTGTCGAAGAACGGCCGCAGCTCGCGCGCGCGGCGCAGTTCCACCGTGTCCTCGCTGCCGTCCAGCCGGTCCTCGACCCAGACCCGGTTGAAATCCTCATCGACGAAGCGCGAGGCATCCGGGTTGGCGGCATCGAACCGGCTGTAGGCCATGTGGTTCACGAAGGCGAAGCTCAGCTTTCCCTTCACCGGGCGTACGCCCTGCTTCAGCAGCGCATCCAGCGCGATGGCGCCGCAGATCTCGTTGCCATGGGTGATGGCGTTGATCGCCACATGCGGGCCGGGCACGCCGCTGTCGAAGCTGGTGACGAACTCGATGCCGGTATTGCCCTGGCGGTAGGGCTCGATGTCAGGCGCGGTCAGCTCGACCGGGTAGCTCTTGGCGGCCATGGTGGCGGTCCTCACAGGCGGGAAAGTTGAAAGCAGAACAGACAGGTCGCCGGTTATAGACCCGCCAGAAGCCAACGCCAATCCCCCTCTCTTATCAGGTAACGCCGGCTCACCGGGTCACGCTGGCGGCCTTCAGCGAAGCCGGTTCATGCTCGGCGATGCGTTCCTCCTGCCAGTCCACCAGCGCCGGCACGCAGGACCGGCCGATCTGCCGCAGCAAATCGCACAGCAGTTCCGCCGCGTCGCGGTTCACCAGCGGCCCCAGCCGCAGCGGGAACAGCGAGGTGCGGTCGGCCAGCAGCCGCGCCTCCTCGCTGGGCGACAGTACCGGCACCAGCCCGGCCAGCAGCGGGCCGGTCCGTTCCACCAGCTCCGACCAGCCCATGACCAGCGCTAGGCGGGAGCGGTACTGGCCGACGCGCACCGCGATCACCTGGCGGGAGGATTGCGGTTCCGGCGCCCTGATGTCGGCAGCGCTGGCGCCCAGCGGCAGCATCATCGGTCCCGGCCCGCCGGAGCGGCGCAGCGGCGGGTAATGCGGTGCGGCGCCCGGCGCCACGGCCAGCAGATCGACGGCGTGGTAGGTGGTTTCGCGCACGTCGGTCAGCAGCGGCCTGGCATGGGCGGGGGCAAGCCGGCTGCCCAGCGCCTCGGCCGACAGCGAGATGCGGTAGCTGCCCTGACGCAGGCCGGTGATGCTGTAGCTGCCATCGCCCAGCGTCGTGGTGCTGGCGACCAGATCACCGCTGTCGCGGTCGGTGACCACCACCTGAATACCGGGCAGCGGCACCGTCTCGCCCTGCGCAGTGGCGCTGATCGCCTTGCCCTCCACCGTCCAGCTGCGCACCACCGGCAGAATCATGTTCTGCGTGCCGCCCGGCAGCAGCCGCGCCGAATAACCCTCGATGCCCGGCTGCAGATGGGTTTCCGGCAGGGTGGAGGGGATGATGCGCACGTCGCTCGCCTCGAAGGGCTGGACATTGCGCAGGATGGCGATGCCCTGCGCGTCGGTCAGCGCCGAACGGCGCGCCTGCAGCGCCTGCACCTCGACACCCTCCAGCCTCTCCTCGCCGGAATCGAACACGCCATTCTCGTTCTCGTCCAGGAACACCTGCACGGCGATGGCGCCATCATTGGCGGCGGGGCGACTCTGCATCCTGACCTTGCCGGTCATCGGCTCGATGCCGGTGGACAGCCGCAGATCGAGGAAGGCGCCATAGACGCCGTTATTGTCGTAGCTGAGGCGCGGGCTGAGAACGATACTGCCCAGATCGTAGTTCAGCCGCGCCTGCACGCGGGTGACATCCGTCTCGAAGCGATGCCGTATGTCCAGCTCGGTGGTGAAATCCCGGTCGATCAGCCACAGCGAATTGGCCTGGAACTCGGTCATCTCGAATTCCGGTGCGGCCCGGTAGCCAAGGCGGAAGCGGTTGCGCAGCGGGCCAATCGGAAAGCTGGCCTGATGGACCGCATTCAGGCTGGTGCCCTCGCGGCCGGCGCGCAGGTCGGTATCGCGCTCCGTGCTGCGCGTCCACAGCAGGTCGTTGTTCAGGGTGAAGCGGCCGATCTGGGTGCCCAGCTTGCCGGTCAGCGACTGCGCCGACTCCAGCGTCGAATCGCTGATCTCCTCCGCGCCCACCGTATAGCGCAGATAGGGCAGCCCCAGCACCGGCCCCTTCACCGATCCGGTGAGCGACAGCTCGGTCCGGCGGCGGGTGCCGATATCGGCACTCACCGATTCCGGCCGGACCTCATGGCTGAAGCGCAGCGAATCCGCCCCGATGCGCGTCTGCACGGCGGCCCTGCCGAGGGTCTGCCCCCGCGTGTCGCGCCCCACCAGCCCCTCTGCCAGGAAAGTGCCGATGCGGTATTGCGCGCCGAGCAGCGCATCGCTGATCCGCTCACCACGGAATTCCGTGGTGCCCGTACTGGCCAGCACGGCGATCCCGTCGCCGACCGACAGCCGGGTGGCCAGGCTGGATTGCAGCCCGCCCTCATCCGGCCCGTCATCGATCATCGAGGCGGCGAACTGGTAGGTCAGCGGCACGCCGCCGATCTCGCCGCCAGCGCTGACCGTGCGGACTTCCTCCTCGATCTGACCCTGCGGGCCATAGCGCACGATACGGAAACGGTTCTCGCCGGCGAACAGCTCGACATTCTCGAAGAGATACTGCCCGTCATCGCCGACCCGCTGATAGCCGACCAGCTGCTCCTCGCGGTACAGCTCGACATCGTAGCCCGGCAGGGCGTCGCCGCTGATCGTGGTGGCGTCGCTGCGCAGCTGCGCGCCGACCGGCAGATTGCTGAGATAGACACCCTGCCCGCTGGCGCTGGGAGCCAGCAGCGTGGTGGAAAAGCCGGAGATATCGCCGAACCGCGCCTGCGTCACCAGACCGAGACCATCCAGCCCGTCCGGGTCGTAATAGGACAGGTTGGCGCGGGCGGAGGACAGCGGATCATCCTCCGTGCCCGACAGATAGGCGGCGAAGGCGCCGCCCAGCAGCCCGGCCCCCACCGTGGCCGCATAATTGCCGCCCAGCCGGGTTTCCTGATTGTTGCCGCCGGTCATCTGCCCGGAGGCCAGCAGATCGACCACCGGCGGGCCGACCAGCGGCGGCCCCTCGGGTGGCGGCGGCAGGGAAGCGGTTGGTGCTACCGTGCCCTGGCTCTGGACAAAGCGCCGCTCGCGCCGCTGGCGCTGCTGGAACGGCAGCAGTTGCTCCGATTCAATGCGCAGTTCCAGATCGGCGAGATTGGCCGTCGCCTCCAGCCCGAACCAGTCCTTCAGCACCCAGTCGCCGATCAGCAGGCTACCGTCGCGCTGCACCACCTCGCCCTCGCGCAGTGCCCGCGTCTCGCCCCGGCTGGTGACGGTGCCGGCGGCGAGATCGAGCCGGAAATCCTTGTCGGTATTGATGAACCAGCCCTCGGCCCGGCCTTGCGCGGCATCGACCAGGATCGGGAATTCGAAGGCCTGCACGAAGGAATCCAGCGGGACACGGAAACCGCCGCCCTCGGCAATCACCATCAGCGGTTCGACCAGTTTTTCGCGGTCGATGCGCACGGTCAGCAGCAGCGCCGTGCCGTCCGGCACCCGGCTGGTACTGCCGGAGGAAGGCCGGGCCGCCCGCGCAGGGTCTGCCGGTAGCGGCGGCAAGGAAGGAGCCGCCTGCGGCAGGCGCGGCGAAGCTTGTGGCGCGGCTTGAGGTGCGGCCTGGGGCAGTGCTTCCGGCGCACCATAGACCGGGGCCACACGCTGGTAGAAGTCGCGCAGCAGCCGCTGCATCGGGTCGGCGGTATTGGCAATGGCGGAACCGGAGACAGACAGCAGCGCGGCGAGGATTACCCCGCCGCCAATCCTCCCATATCCGGCCTGCCCCCGCATTGCCCGGTCATTCCAGCCGGACGGTCGATTCGGCCAGCACCGCGTTGCTCGCCGGATCGATATAGCGAACCATCAAGAGGCCCGCCCCCACCGTAACGCCACTGGCCGGATCGAACGGTACGGTTACCGTCCGCCGCGTGAGGTTGGCATAGATGGCGACGCTGTCCAGCCGGCCGACCTGCACCCCGTCCTTGCCCGGCTGCCCCCAGAAGACCGACATATTGCCGAACAGGCTGGCCGTGCCTTCGCGCTGCATCTCCACCGTCACCCCGCCGGCATCGATGCCGATGGGACGGATGGCGGCGCGGGCGGCGAGATCGCCATGCCGCAGGATCACCGGAATGGAGAAGCCGACGCGCACGGCAAGCTGCATCGCCGCGCCCTGCCCGGTCGCCGATCCGGGCGGCGGCGGCGTCACCGGGCGGAACAGCAGGTGCGACATGTACTCACCTTCCGGCAGTCCTTCCGGCAGCCGCGGAATCAACCGCACGGTCTGGCGCTCGCCCGGCTGCAGCGTCACCCGCGTCGGCGCCAGGGTGAGCAGACGGCTGGCGGCGCCGGCGGCGTTCTCGCCCTGATCGTCCAGGCCACCCATCTCGTTCATGCGCAGCTGCTGCCAGACCAGCTCGTAGCTCTGCGCCCGGTCGCTGGTATTCACCAGCCGGAAGCTGCCGTCGCGGCTCTGCGCGTCCAGCACCAGCCGCTTCGGGGTGATCAGCAGGTCGGCGGAAGCCGGTGCCGCCCCCAGCAGCACCGGGGCCAGCAAGACGAAAAGCAGGAAGGATAATCCGCGCATGTCCGGGCCGCCCTCTATTGCAGCGTTACCGTGATGTCGATGGTGCCGGTATAGGTGCTTTCGGTGTAGGGAACGCCGCTGCCCGAGGTGGACAATGTCGCCCCCAGCCGGAAAGTCGCCGTGCCGCCGGCATTGGTGATGACAGTCGGCGGATGGTCGAATGCCGTGATCTGGAAGAACTGGCTGGCCGGTACCGCCGCACCGAACAGCGGGGCGGCGTTCACGTCGATATCGACGATGGCGCTGCCCGGCAGGCCGCCGACGCGGTAGCGGCCGGGCATGCCCTGGGTCAGGGCGATGATGCTGCCGGTCGTCGAAACCGACCCGCTCAGCGGTATAGTCAGCGTGCTGACCGCCGCGTTCGACGGCACGACGAAGGTGCCGAAGACCAGCGGCTCCATCTCCTGCACGGTCTGCGCACTGGCAGGCGCCGGACAGATAACCGGACAGGCGAAGGCCGCCATCGCCCCGGTGAAGGCAATGGCGGCCATTCTGCTGGTCATCTCAAGCGAACGAACGGCCTTAGAAGAAGGCGGCCGTGATGTCGTAGGTGCCGGTGTAGGTGCCATCGATGAAGGTGGCGGTCGCCGAACCGACGGTGATCGTTGCGCCCATCGGGAAGGTCAGCGTGCCGGCAGCGCCAGTGGTGAACTGGCAGTCGCCACCGCCCGCGATCGCCGTGTTGCAAGCACCCACCGTGGCCGTGGTGCCGGTGAAGGTGCCGGCGGACGGCGCAGCGATCTGGAAAGTATCCACCGTGAAGGTGCCGTTACCCGGAGGGGCGGCACCATTGGTCAGCGTGGCGGTGGCCGGGAAGGTAACCTCCACATTCACGAAGCTGGTGACGCCGGTATCGACGGTGAAATTGCCGGGCGTCGGGGTGCCGGTCTGCACCAGATTTTCCGTACCGGTCGGCGTCGTGGTCGTAAAGGTGCCCGCGGCAGTCAGGGTAGCCTCCGCAGCGTTGGTGCCGTCCTGGATAACCACCAGGCTGCCGAAGCTGAGCGGCGTGTTTTCGGTGATGGTCAGGCTGCTGGCCACCGTGGCCGTCGCCGTGAAAGTCTCGGTCGTCTGTGCCTGCGCGGCCGGGACGACGAAGGCCAGAGCCGCCAGGGCCAGGCCGAATTTGATTAGCCGTTTCATGTTTTCTACCTCCTCCACAACGCCTGCCTATCAAGGTCAGGGCGCCCCCCTTCTGGGGTATTTGCCTATGTAACCCACCTAATATGCCAGAAAACCAGGCGTAGGCAATATTATATAAAATTTACCATTATTTTTCTGAAACTGGATACTCGTTGTGTGCCATACGCTGACAGGCTACTATATTCAGTATGTTTCGCTGATGAATCCGGGGCCATGGCTGGGCGATCCAACAACCGACCGATCCTGACTGCCTGCGTGGCAGCCGGTTTGGCTGTCAGCCTTGCCGGATGCGGCAGCGCGCGTACCGGATTCCTGGCCCCGCCCCGCCTGCCGGCGGACGCCCCGCCGATCCAATCAACCGCCACCGCGCCGAACGATGCCGGCATTCCCACCCTGAGCTCCGGCAGCGCCTACAGCGCGCAGATGACACCCGGAGCCATGCCAGGCGTCGATGCAATCCTGGCGCGGCTGGAGGAGCTGGACAGCCGGATCACCGGCCTGCAAAAGCAGTTCCAGGCCGCCGAGCCGGCGATCAGCCGGCTGACACGGATCGATGGCGACATCCGCGCCCTGCTGGCGCAGATGGAGGGTGCGGTTGCCGCCCGATCGGAAGAGGCACCGGTGGCCAAGGCGGTCACGTCGCGCCCTGATGCCCCCCCCGGCACGCCGCCTGCTGGCCGCCCTGACCGGTCCGCCGAAACCACATTGACCATGGCGACGCCGATCCGGCCGAGTGCGTCTCTGGGCACCCCCTTGGGCGCCCCAACATCCGCCCCGCCATCCGGTTCGCCATCCGGGCCTCCCTCAGGACCCTTGGCCGATCCCGGCAGCCTGCGCCTCTCCCTGTCGCCGACTCCGGCACAGCCCCAGCCGCAAACCCAACCGCAACCGCCGCAACCGCAACGCCCCGCCCAGCAACCGGCCAAGCAGCAACCGGCCACCCAGCAACCAGCAACGCTGACGGCGGCGGTACATCTCGCCTCCTACCGCAGCATCGAGAATGCGCGCGATGGCTGGCGCATCCTGCAGCGGCGCTATCCGAACGAGCTGGGCACGCTGGTGCCAATGATTCTGGAGGTCGATCTGGGCAGCGGGCGCGGCCGGATGCTGCGGCTGCAGGCCTCCGCCCTCACGCCCGGCGAGGCCCGCACCATTTGCGACAGGCTGAAGCAGGCCGGGCAATACTGCATCCCGACCGCGGATGCCGGCACGCCGCTGGGAACATCGGTCGCCACACTGCGCTGAGCTGAACTCTACCCGGCGCTGGCCATTTGCGGCGCCGTCACCTTCAGCACGCTCAGCAGGTTTTCCCGCCCGTCGCGCGCATGCGCCGTCATCGACTGGCCTTCCGACAGGCCAATCAGCGCCACACCGATGGGGGTGGCGATGGAAATCCGGCCCTGCGCGATATCCGCCTCAGCGGGCATAACCAGCGTGATGCGGCGCGACTGATCGCCATTGGTGGCGAATTCTACCGTGCTGCCCAGCCGCACCGTCTTGTCGGGCAGCTTCGCATCCGGCACCAGCCGGGCACGATCCAGCTCCTGGAGCAGGGCATCGGCGATCTCCGGCATGCGATCCTCGAACGCCATGGCCAGGTCGGTCAGGCGGCGGTGCGCCTCGATACCGATGGCGATGGCCGGCTTGCGGCGCTTCTTTACGGAAATCGACATGAATCCTCCTTCGTCTCCGGCTGGGGAGACAGTGGCCTTCGATGGCCGTAACAACGATGCGGTATGAAAGTCGCGCCCAACGGACCGGATGTGATTGGCCGCATGCCAGCGCATGCAGCGAACAGCCCATAGTATAATTCGTAATGCCCCCAGACCCGGGGGCGCGCGATGCCCGAACCTGGGGTTAGACTCCTGCGACCAGGCGCTTGCTGCGCGGTGCGGAGAGGCTGTATTGGGCGATCTTGTTCATATCCATTAGATCGCCCTTCCCCCCGGCAAAGTCAAGGCAGGGTGCTTATCCCGCCGGCAGCGTGAGGCTGGCCGTCATGCCCGTACCGGGCGCGCTGACGATGGCGAACCGGCCATTCATCGCGGCGGACAGCGATTTGCAGATCGACAGTCCCAGCCCGACACCGCCGGCGGCGCGCGCGGTGGGCGGGGCAAGCTGCACAAACGGCTCCATGATGCGGTCGACCGCGTCCGACGGGATGCCGGGGCCGGTATCGCTGACCGTGACAGTGACTTCCCTGGCTTTCGGCGGCGCAATGGCGACGGAAACCGTAGCACCCCGGCCAGCATATTTCAGCGCATTGGACAGAAGGTTGGACACGATCTGCTGCAGCGCGCGCCGGTCCGCCCTGACCCATACCGGGTCCGTGCCGATCCTGTCCGCGAGGATCATACCCGCCGCCGCATACTGCGCATCGAACTGCAGGAGGCAGCGGCGGACCAGCGGCACGGCGTCGAACCGCTCGATGGTCAGATCCGGGTGGCCCCGTTCGATCCGCGTCAGGTCCAGAATATCGTTGATCAGCGACAGCAGGAACTCGCCGCTTCGGCGGATATCGCCAACATATTCCGGCGCCTTGTCCCATAATTTGCTGCCCGGCGGCGCGGATTCCAGCAGCGAGCTGAAGCCGATTACCGCGTTCAGCGGCGTACGCAGCTCGTGGCTCATATTGGCCAGGAAGTCGGATTTCGCCGCATTGGCCATTTCGGCCCGCCGCATCGCCTCCAGCAGTTCGCGTTCGGCACGGCCGCGCTCCACGGCCAGCCGATAGCGCACCAGGGCGGACAGTATGGCCGCCAGGACGGTCAGCAGCCCAACCGCTAGGAAATAAGGAAAATAAGGAGTCAGGACCGGCCATCCGTGGCGCGGCGCCGCCAGAATCAGCCAGCTGCCCTCGGGGATGACGATTGCCAGCGCGACCGGATTGTAGAGCCGGATATCGCTGTCGCCCCAGATGATCGTGTCATTCGACGCATCGCCATCCTGCCCGACAAGCGCCAGCCGGTAGGATTCCGCATAACCGGCATAATCGACCCGCTCCAGCAGGCTTTCGAAATCGATCACCGTCGAGGCGATGCCCCACAGATCGCCATTCTCGCCCTTACCTTCGCGCAGGAAGACCGGGAAGCGCGCGATCAGGCCGATCCCGCCCTGCGCCAGATTGACGGGCCCGGCGATGACCGTCCGCCGCTCGCGGATCGCCGTCTCGACCGCCGGCCATTGCGCCGCGACCAACCGGTAATCGAGACCGAGAGTCGATTCGTTTCCGGCAACCGGGAAAATATGGCTGATCCTGAGATCGCGGGCGAGCGCCAGGTTGCGCACATTGCCGACGGCACCTTCCAGCATATACTCGGCAAGCAGCTCGAAATCATTCTGCGTCAGGTCCGGCGCGGCGCGGACATAGCCAACGACGCCGCGCATCAGCTCGACATCGCGGCTCAATATCTGCTGGATATCGGCGCGCAGCCCGTTCACCGCCTCGCGCGCATTCGCCTTCTCGTTCTGTAACGCAACGTCAGAGAAAGACCATTCCAGGAACAGCACGAGCAGCAGCCCGGCGAAACAGCCGATTCCGGCTTCGCGGACCGCCGCACGGCGTAGCCGCCGATGACCGCTCCGGCTCTCAGAGCCAGCGCTCACCATGCACAATGCCGGTAAGGACACCCATCTTTCGCCTGCTGCATGTTCTTCTGTCCTGTCCCCGCACACTTTTTTACCCAGTTTTTTTCTAACATAGCAGCGCCGAGGACGGCCTCAACCTATCACTGCAAAAATCCACAGATACCAGTTGGCCTTGAAATGGCGCGTAACCGGCGGAATTTCGTTGCCAGTCGCCCCTATTCATCACGTTCCACCGAGGCCGCATGCCAACATATCGACCCCATTCCGCCCTGCTACTGTGCACAGGCTGGCTTTCCCTTGCCGCGGCCGCTCCGGCCCTGGCGGAGATGCAGCCGGTCGGCGGGTTCGAGATCGACCGCACCGAGGTGACGGTCGGTGCCTTCCGCCAGTTTGTCGCCGCGACCGGCACCGTGACAGCGGCGGAGCGGAGCGGCGGCGGCGAGGTCTATGAGGCCGGCTGGACACAGAAGCCGGGATGGACCTGGCAGGCGCCGTTCGGCGTGCCCGCCGCCGATGACGAACCCGCTGTGCACGTCACCTACGCGGAGGCGCTGGCCTATTGCCGCTGGGCCGGCAAGCGCCTGCCGACCGATGCCGAATGGCTGGAGGCCGCCTATACGGAGAGGCGCGCCAGCCCGCCGCCCCCGTTCGAGACGGACCGCACCTACCCCTACCCCACCGGGAATACGCCGGAAGGCGCCAACTGCCTTGGCGATTGCGACCCCGCGCCGGCCCTCGACCATACGGAGCGGCTGACGCGCGGCACGGGCCATGCCCCGGCGGGCCGCACCAGGGCCGGGGTGAACGGCCTGTACGATATGGGCGCCAATGCCTGGGAATGGGTGGATGGCGATCTGGGCGGCGGGCAGAAGATCACGCGCGGCGGTTCCTGGTGGTATGGCGCGGCACAGATGCACCGCAGCCACACTGCCAGCAAGCCGCCGGAAACGGCGGTGGTATATATCGGGTTCCGCTGCGCCCAGGACAGGTAGCCAGGGAACCGGTAGCTATCGCGGCGTGTCGCCGGCCAGGGTGATGCGGTTCATGATGCGGCGAAAGCCGTGATAATCGTTCACCGGATTGTGCTGCACGCAGCGATTGTCCCAGAAGGCGATGGAGCCCGGCCGCCAGGAGAACCGGCAGGTGAATTCCGGCTTCACCTGATGCCGGAACAGATAGCCCAGGATCGGCGCGCTCTCCTCCTCCGTCATGCCCTTGAAGGCGACGGTATGGGCGGTGTTCACATAGAGCGCCTTGCGCCCGGTCTCCGGATGGGTGCGCACCGCCGGGTGTTCCGACAGGTAGGTCTTGCCGGCCTCCTTGGAGCCGCTGTCCTTGATGCGGTCCTCGCGGGTCTTGGTGACATCCGCCTTGGCCGAGCTGTTGATCGCCACCAGCCCGTCCAGCAACGCCTTCATGCCGTCCGACAGCACCTCATAGGCCATGTACTGGTTGGCGAACAGCGTGTCACCACCATAGGGCGGGACCTCGCGCGCGATCAGCATGGTGCCCATCGGCGGGCGCTCCAGATAGACCGTGTCGGAATGCCAGATGCCGCCGAAATTGCTGGTCTCATGCTCCAGCTTGGCGACCTGGATGATCTCCGGGAACCCGTCCAGCCCCTTCACGAAGGGATATTCAACCGGCTGGCCGAACAGCTTCGCCGTTTCCAGGAATCGCGCCGAGGAGAGGTCCTGGTCGCGGAAGAAGATCACCTGATGGTCGAGGAAGGCCTGGCGCAGCGCCGCCACGGTTTCGGCGTCGGGGGCGACGGACAGGTCGATGCCGAGGATTTCCGCACCGCAGGCGCCGGCGATCTTGCGAATGTCGAGTTGAGCCACGGCAGGCCTCCTCCGAAGGTTTCTTGCGTTTCTGATTTTCGATATTCCGAAAACTATTTCGTCATTTCGAAACATGCAAGAGGGGAGAGGCTACCCTACCGTCCCTCGAACGACGCGTTCAGCGCCTCGAAGGCGGCTTGGGCCTGCTTCAGCCGGGCGAGATAGGCGTCGAAATTCTCGGTCATGCGGGAGATCGGGCCGGCCAGCGCCACGCCCAGCCCTTCATCGAGAATGCGGAAGGAGACCGAGATCGCCATGACATCGGCGATGTTCTCGCCGCGTGTCTCGTACCAGCCGCGCGCGGCGGAGCGGTCGATTTCATCCAGCAGAGCGTCGCGGTCGGTCACCGTGTTGGGGGTTACGCGCGGCAGCGCGATGCGGGCGACCAGCGCCGCCCGTTCGGCCGGCGCCATCAGGCCAAGCGTCGCCTTGCCAATGGTGCTGGAATGCAGCGGCTTGGTGTCGCCGGGGCTGGAGGTGTAGCGCACGATATGCGTGCCCTCGATCACCTCCAGATAGGTCACATGATCGTCCTGCCGCTTGCCCAGCAGCACGGTCTCGCCGGTGTCGCGGCGCAGCTCCTCCAGGATCGGCGCCAGCTTCTCCAGCAGCGGATCGTGCCGCGCGATGGCGTTGGCGACCGCCAGCAGCCGCTTGGTCGGATAGACCCGCTTGCGGTTGTCCAGCACATAGACATAGCCGCGCGCCTGCAGCGTGCGGACCAGCGAATGGCAGCTGCTGATCGGCGTGTTGATGCGCTGGGCGATCTCCGTCAGTGACAGCGGGCCGCGCGCCTTGGCGAACGCTTCCAGCAGATCCAGTGTGCGCGCCGCCGTCTTCACGGCATCCTGACCGGCCATGCGTCCCCTCTCTCGAAACCCTGTTCCGCCCTCACGCTTCATAGAGCCATGGGGCCATGGGGCAGGCTTGCAGCGCCCGCCTCCCTTCTTGATGCCCGGACTATGACATTGCCGATGCCGGAAAATCCAGATTTCAGCCTTCCACAGCACGACACGAAACATTATTACCCGGAGGGTGTTTTTCCAATGACAGAAAAATATTTCACCCTGCCGAAAAGATGACTATGTTGCCGCGATCATACGTTCTGACCCCGAAGCGGGCGGAACGGCATCAATCCGAAACGATCGGACAGGCCGGCAAACCCGGCAACGGGTTGCGCAACAGCCTGTCTCTTGGGGGGAATAGAATGAAGATCACAGGAATTCACGGTCGCCTTGCGTCCGTTCTGGGTGTTGCCGTGGCGCTGGGCCTGACAGCCGGTGCCGCCAGCGCGCAGCAGCGCCTGGCCATGGGCGCCACGCACGGCAATTCCGCCTTCTACGCCTATCAGGTCGCCGTCGTGTCCGACTGGAACAAGGCAGTGCCGGGCGTGAATATCAGCGTGCAGGAGCTGGGCGGCGCCTCGGCCTCCACCACGGCGCTGATGCGCGGCGAGGTCGATATGGGCATCGCCGTCACCTCCAGCGATTTCGCCACCATGAAGGGCAAGGATGGCGGCAAGCTGCGCACGCTCTACTACTTCGCGCCGCTGCCGGCCAACTGGGTGGTCTCCGCCGATTCCGGCATCAACAGCCTGACCGACCTGGCCGGCAAGCAGTTCAATCCGGGTGGCCGCGGCTCGGCCACCGAGAAGCAGGCGGAAGCCATCCTGCAGCTGCTGGGCATCAATGCCGAGCTGCATCGCGCCGGCGGTTCCGACGCGCTGGACGCCTACCAGAACCGCCGCATCGTCGGCTTCATGAAGGCCGGCCTGCACCCCGATGGCTACATCCAGCAGGCGCATGCCTCGCGGCCGATCAAGCTGCTGCCGATGACCGACGACCAGGCAAAGAAGATCGCCGCCGAGTTCCCGTATTTCAGCGTGGCGAAGGGCAAGCCCGGCGAGAATTACGGCGACCAGCCGGCGGAGCTGGTGACGGTGCAGACCGCCATCGGCATCAACACCACCGGCGCGCTGCCGGAGGCCGTGGCCTATGAGATCGCCAAGCGCGTCTTCTCCGCCGACGGCATGGCCGCCGCGAAGGCCGGCTATCCCGCCGCCGACCGCGCCAACCCGCAGGAGCTGACGCTGGAAGCCTCGGTCGCCCCGCTGCATCCGGGCGTCGCGCGCTTCTACAAGGAAAAGGGCATCGCGGTGCCCGACCGGCTGATGGCGAAGTAACGCCGTTTCCCGTCCAACCCAAACTTGACCGCCGGCGTTCCGCGCCGGCGGTCCCTTTTTTCATCACGCTGACCAGTTCGACCGGACGATGGAACCAGAAGAGAGAGAAAGCGCCTACCGCAGCTATGGCGGTATTATCGGACTCGCCCTGATGAGTGTGGCGATCCTCTGGATTCTGTTCCATGTGGTAACAGCCGGCATCGGCACCCTGCCGAACTACCAGCAGCGCGCAATCCATCTGGGCGGCGCGCTGGCGCTGGTCTTCCTGCTCTATCCGGGGGCGCGGCGCGATTCAACGCTGCGCCGCTTCGGCGACCTGATCCTGGCCACCCTCAGCGTCGTGGTGCTGGGCTATATCGTCTGGAACTACGACATTATCGTCGAGAGCACCTGGTTCACCGACGAGGCGCTGGAAAAGCTTTTCGGCATAACCTTGCTGCTGCTGGTGCTGGAGGGCGTGCGCCGGGCGCTGGGCTGGCTGTTCGTCGGCCTGATCCTCGCCTTCTATCTCTACGCCTATTTCGGCGGCTACATACCGGGGCCGCTCGGCCATCGCGGCCTGTCCATCGACCGGCTGATCTATGCCTTCTATCTCGGCGAGAACGGCCTGCTCGGCCCGCTGATGGGCATTTCGGCAACCGTCGTCACGCTGTTCCTGATCCTCGGGGCGCTCTTGAACAGCAGCGGCGCCGGTCAGGTGTTCATCCTGATCGCCATGCGCATCGGCGGGCGTATCCGCGGCGGCGCCGGCATGGTCGCCGTGTTCGGCAGCGCCTTCATGGGCATGGTGAATGGCAGCACCGTCGCCAATGTGACCAGCACCGGCGTGCTGACCATCCCGCTGATGAAACGCCTCGGCTTCAAGCGCAACCTGGCCGGCGCCATCGAGGCGGTGGCCTCGACCGGCGGGCAGATTATGCCGCCGGTGATGGGGCCGGGCGCCTTCCTGATGGCGGAGCTGCTGGGCGTGGCCTATCTGCAGGTGGTGACGGCGGCGCTGGTGCCGTCGCTGCTGTTCTTCATGGCGCTGCTGATCGGCGTCTATCTCTATGCGCTGAAATATGATCTGAAGCCACTGCCGGCAGAACTGATCCCCAGCGCGCGCGAGGCCTTCGCGCCGTTCCCGATGGCCAGCCTGTTCATCCCCATCGGCATCCTGATCTATTTCATCGTGAACCAGTACACGATCCAGCTGGCCGTGTTCTGGGCGATCATCGCCATCGTCGCGATGATGCTGGCCGGCATCCTGCTGCGCGCCCGCCCGGCACCGACGATCCGCACCAATGCGGAGCAGATTCCTGTCGCCGAAGAAGCGCCGCTTGAGCCGACGCTGCAGCGCTGCGCCAGCATGGCGCGCTCGATCCGCGACGGCCTCTACGACGCGGCGCGCGGCGTCGTGTTCATCGCCATGATCATCGCGGCGGCACAGATCATCGTCTCGCTGATCAACCTGACCGGCCTCGGCGTCACCTTCTCGCAGATGATCGTCAGCATCGGCCAGGGCAATGTGCTGCTCTCCCTCGTGCTGACCATGGTGATCGCCATCATTCTGGGCATGGGCATGCCGACCCCGGCGGCCTATGCGGTGGGGGCGGCGGTGCTGGCCGCGCCGCTGATCAATCTGGGCTTCGACCTGCTGCCGGCGCATCTGTTCCTCTACTTCTTCGCCAGCGTGTCGGCCATCACCCCGCCGGTTGCGGCCGGCGTGTTCGCCGCCGTGGCGATCAGTGGCGGCACAATCATGGGCACCGCCGCCTTCGCCATGATTCTGGCCTGCAGCCTGTTCCTGATTCCCTTCCTGTTCATCATGAACCCGGAATTGACGCTGCAGGGCGAGCCGTCCGCCATCGCCACCGCGCTGGTCTCCGCCACCATCGGCATCGCCGGCATCTCCATCGCCGCCATCGGCCATTGCCGGGGGGCGGTCTCCTGGCTGCCGCGCATCCTGATCGCAGCCGGCGCGCTTGCGCTGATCGAGCCGGACTGGAAGACCGACCTGATCGGCCTGGCGCTTGCCGGGACCGGGCTGGCGCTGCATCTTCGGCTGGACAAGCGGACGCGGGCGACAGCCGTGCCGGAATAACAAGAAACCGAGAGGAAACACCGATGAAGATCGCCATTCTCGGCGCCGGGGCCATGGGCTCCGTCTATGGCGCCATCCTGGCCCGTGCCGGCGACAATGACGTCTGGCTGGTGGATCGCTGGCAGGAGCATATCGACGCCATCCGCGCCAACGGGCTGAAGGTGACCGGCGCCAGCGGCGACTGGATGTCACCCTCCAAGGCGACCACCGATCCGGCCGAGGTGGGACTGTGCGAGCTGGTGATCGTCGCCACCAAGACCCGCGACATCGACTCGGCGCTGGCCGGTGCCGGTCCGATGATCGGCCCGGACACGCTGGTGCTGTCGATCCAGAACGGCCTCGGTGCCTACGACATCCTGGTGAAGAGCGTGGCGCAGGACCGCCTGCTGCTGGGCATCGCCGGCGGCTTCGGCGCGACCATCCCGACGCCCGGCCATGTGCACCATAACGGCTTCGAGATCGTGAAGATCGGCGCGACAACGCCGGAGGCGCAGCCCGCCGCCGAGCGCGTGGCGAAAATCTGGGCCGATGCCGGCTTCCGCGCCGAGGCCGCACCGGACATCCAGTCGATGATCTGGTCGAAGCTGATCTGCAACGTCACCTACAGCGCGGTCTGCGGCATCACCGGCCTGACCATCGGCCAGGTGATGGAGACGCCGGAAGCCTGGCGCGTGGCGTCTGCCTGCGCATCGGAGGCCTTCGCCGTGGCGAAGGCGCGCGGCATCGCGCTCAGCTTCGACGATCCGGTCGCCTATGTGCACAAGTTCGGCTCCGCCATTCCGGGGGCGAAGCCGTCGCTGCTGCTCGACCGGCTGGCCGGAAGGCAGGGCGAGATCGACTTCCTGAACGGCGCGGTCGCCGATGAGGGCGCAAAGCTGGGCGTGCCGACCCCGACCAACGCCATCGTCGCCGGCCTGGTCCGCGCCATGGAGGCGCATGACATGCGCCCGGCCTCCCACAAGAATTAAGGACAGACAGAATGTTCCGCGAAAACGGCTGGTACCGATCGATCCTCTACGCCCCGGCGCACCGCGACGGGCTGGAGCAGGTCTTCGCCAATACGCCCGCCGATGTGGTGATGCTCGATCTGGAGGATGGCGTGCCGCTGGCCGACAAGCCGGCCGCCCGCGTGAAGGCGACGGCACTGGCCAAGCAGGACTGGCCGCCGCTGGTTGCCCTACGGGTGAACAAGGCCGATAGCGGCATGATCCCGGAAGATCTGGAGTGCTTCGGCCCCGGCATCGGGGCTGTGATCCTGCCGAAGGCCGAGCGCGCCGCCGATCTGCAGGATATCGACCGCCGCCTGACCGAGAAGGAAAAGGCGCTGGGCATCGAGGTTGGCCGCACGAAGATCATCGGGCTGGTGGAGAGCTGCTTCGGTGCGCTGGAGGCGGCGAATCTGGCCCGCGCCACGCCGCGCCTGCTGACGCTGGGCATCGGCGCCTCCGACTTCATGGCCGATATCGGCAGCCCGGTCTCCCGTGCCACGCTGGACCCGGAGGCGCTGTCGCTGCCGCGCCGCATGCTGGTGCTGGCGGCCCGCGCCGCCGGCCTGTCGGGTCCGTTCGATGGCGGCCAGTTCCCGCCCGGCCGTCCCGGCTGGGGCGAGGCCTGCGACATGGTCCGGCGCATCGGCTTTCAGGGCAAGGTCTGCTTCGACGATGCCCAGGCGGCGGAGGCCAATGCCGTGTTCTCCGCCCGCGAGGGTGAGGCGCTGAAGCTCTAGCCTGAGAAGGGGCTCTTGCCGCCTTCGGTATAGAGCCCCACGATCAGCTTATCGACCTGCTCGCCGTCGGATGAGCAGGGTAGAACGATGCGATGGATGTGCGTCCAGTCGCGGTTCACGCTCTGTCGTCTCGTATAGAGCGGCTGCCGGCTTTCGACGCAGCCGCGATAGTCGGCCAGGACCAGCTCGCTGACCCTGGCCGGCAGTTCGGCCACCGGGCGCCCGGACAGGTCCATATTGTTCACATAAACGAAGGCGGCACCGAACAGGCCAAAGCGCATCTCCATCGACGGATGCCCAACATCGACGACGGCGATGTGCCCCATCCAGGGGGCGAATTCCTCGGGCAGGAAGTCGAGACGCGACGGCAAAATCCGCCCGCCTGCGCGCGTGCGCCAGAACTCATGGAGCGCCCGCAATTTCGCATGCGGCACATCCATATCATCCGTCCCGACCGGCATATCCCTCCGACGCGGTTTTCGCACTTATTTTTCGGTGCGATTTCTACTGTAGCTTGAAATGATATGACCCTTTATCCGCGCAACCGCAACAACGGCGCTAAAATTTAAGGTTCTGGCGGAACCTCCCGGGCGATATGTTATTGAGGATCATTCTCGTTTGCGACTATAACGGGCGGTAGCAGACTCCACTGATACTGATTCGCAAAGAGGGAGCCTCATGCGCTCGTACCCCTTGCCGTACCTGAGGCCGGCATGACAGCGATGGCCGGAACCATGACCCACCAAGCCCCCGCCCATAACAGGGGCCAGCATATCCGCGCCGGCCTGCTGCTGGCCTTGCGGCTGCTGGCGATTGTCGGCGGCGGCTATTTCCTCAGCGCGGCCCTTGTCGCGCTGAGCGCCGCCGGGCTGGCCGGCCTCGGCATGGCGCGCAGCGAGGCCGTCATCCTGATGACCATGCTGGGCTTCGTGCTCTATCTGCTGGTGCTGATCTGGGGCTTTGCCGAACGCAGCCTGAGCCGCTTGCTGGCGGTGACGCTGGCCGGGACCGCGATGAGTCAGGCGCTGGTCTATTGGCTGTCGGTATAGCCTGAAAAGCCGATAAGGACGGAAGAGATGGAACAAGGTTTCCGCGCCTCGATGAACTGGCTGCACACCTGGGCGGGCGTGGTCATCGGCGCGCTGCTGTTCGCGATCTTCTGGATGGGCACGCTCAGCGTGTTCGACCGCGAGATCGACCGCTGGATGATGCCGATGACGCGCCTCGCGCCAACGGAAACGCCGGTGAAGCTGGACACGCTGCGCGACATATTGCTGTCCGACATGGAGGCCAACAGGGAGGAAGGCGCCCGCAACGGCTTCATCATCCCGCCGGCAGAACGCGCGCCGATGGCCCGGGTCGGCTATCGCGGCAAGGACGGCTTCAAGAGCAGGTTCGTCGATCCCGCGACCGGCGAGGTGCTGCCCGAGGCCGGCACCAAGGGCGGCACCGGCTTCATCTTCCCGTTCCATTACAGCCTGCATCTGCGCGCCAACGCCGGCGGCGTCGGCTACTGGCTGGTCGGCCTCGCCGGCATGGCGATGATGGCGCTGCTGGTCTCCGGCGTTATCGTGCATGTGAAGATATTCAAGGATTTCTTCACCTTCCGCACCGACAGGAAGACACCGCGGGTGGCGCTGGACCTGCACAATGTGACCGGCGTGCTGGCCCTGCCCTTCCATTTTCTCATAACCCTGTCGGGCCTGATCATCTTCGTGACGATCTATTTCCCGGCCGCCTCCGATATTCTCTACGACAAGGACGAGAAAGCCTATTTCCAGGAGGCTTTCGGCAGCTATTCGCGGGACCGTGCGGGGCAGCCCGGCAGCATCGGATCGCTGGACGCGATGGCGGCGGAGGCCGTCCGGCTCTGGGGCGACGGCACGCGGCCCTTCTTCGTCCGCATCCACCATCCGGGCGATGCCAATGGCTATGTCGAGATGCGGCAATCCTACGACAACAAGGTCACCATGTCGCTGGACCGGGTGTATTTCGACGCCGCAAGCGGCGCGGTGCTGCACCATCATATCGGCAAGCCGGTCCTGAACAGTCAGCGCTTCATCTCCGGCCTGCATTTCATCCAGTTCCGACACTGGACGCTGCGCTGGGTCTATTTCACCCTCGGCCTGTCGGGCTGCGTGCTGATCGTCACCGGCTTCCTGTTCTGGCTGGAATCGCGGCGCAAGCGCCACACCCAGCAGGGGTTGCGCGGCGTGCGCATCGTCGAGGGGCTGACCATCGGCAGCACCACCGGCATCATCCTCGCCACGCTGGGCTTCTTCATCGTGAACCGGTTGCTGCCGCTGGGGCTGGAGCATCGCGCCAATATCGAATTCTGGGGCTTCTTCGCCATCTGGGTACTGAGCTTCGCCCATGCCTGGATGCGCACGAAGCGCGGCTGGATCGAGCAATGCTACGCCACTGCCGCCGCGGCGCTGCTGGCCGTGCTGTTGAACGCCATCACCACCGGCGACCATATGCTGCGCACCCTGATGCAGGGCAACTGGCCGGTGTTCGGCATGGATTCGGTGATGCTGGCGGGCGGTGCCATCGCGCTGGCAACCGCCATCCGCCTGCAGCGCCGCCAGACCGTCGCCGCGCAACAGGCGGTGTCATCGCCATCGCGCACCATCCGCACCGACAAGCCGGAGCAACAACATGCCTGAGACGATCCTGCTGACCCTGATTCTGGCCGCCAGCTATCTGGGCTTCGCCCTGCTGGCGCTGAGCCAGGAGAAACACTGGGAACGCGTCACCGGCCAGCGCCCCAGCCAGCGCGATATGCCTGCCGGGCGCACCCTGCCGCTGCGCCTCGCCGGCTATGGGCTGCTGGCGCTGGCACTGGCCCTGTCGCTGGAGCGCGACGGCGCCAGCTTCGGCAGCATCCTGTGGGTGGTGGGGCTCAGCGTCGGCGGGCTGGCGACAGTCGCGACGCTGACCTGGCGAAGCGCCTGGCTGAAACCGCTAGCCCGGATCGCTTCGGCGGGCCGGTCCCAGAGCCCCGGCCGACAGGGGGCGTAGGAAGGTCAGGAAGCTACTCGCTTTTCCTTACCGTCATTCCCGGCCTTGTGCCGGGAATCCAGGCATCAGCTTGCTTCGGCCTCGTTTCAGTAAGCTGAAACATGGACCCCCGGGACAAGCCCGGGGGTGACGGTCAGAGAGAATGATCGTCGTCAGGGGCCAATTACCCCTTCGAGGCGACATTGGCGGCGCTGAGCACCGCCTTCACCGAGGCAATGGCGACATCGGCATCGATGCCGACCCCGAACAGGGTGCGCCCGTCCGGCGTGCGGCATTCGACATAGGCGGCGGCCTGCGCGTCGGAGCCCTTGCGCAGCGCATGCTCGTGATAGTCGAGCACCTCCAGCTCCATGCCGCAATCGGCCTTCAGCGCCTCCAGCATGCCGGAGATCAGGCCGTTGCCCTTGCCGCTGATCGAACGTTCCTTGCCGTCCACATTGATGCGGCCGACGAACACCCGGTCCTGCCCCGGCTTGCGCGCGCCGGTATCGTCATATTCGATCAGGTCGAAACGCTGCGGCCCGGTGAGGCAGTAGGATTCCTCGAAGGCCTGCCAGATCGCGGGAGCGGTCATCTCCTTGCCGGTGCGGTCGGAAATCTCCTGCACCTGGCGGGAGAAGTCGATCTGCATGCGGCGCGGCAATTGCAGGCCCTTATCCTGCTCCAGCACCCAGGCGACGCCGCCCTTGCCGGACTGGCTGTTCACCCGGATCACCGCCTCGTAGGAGCAGCCGACATCCGCCGGATCGATCGGCAGATAAGGCACGTCCCAATATTCGTCGTTGCGCTTCTCCTGCGCGGCGAAGCCCTTCTTGATGGCGTCCTGATGCGAGCCGGAGAAGGCGGTGAACACCAGCTCGCCGGCATAGGGGTGGCGCGGATGCACCGGCAGCTGGTTGCAGTATTCCACCGTGCGCACGACGTTTCGCATGTCGGAGAAATCCAGCCCCGGATTGATGCCCTGGGTGTAGAGGTTCAGCGCCAGCGTCACCAGATCGACATTGCCGGTGCGCTCGCCATTGCCGAACAGACAGCCCTCGATGCGGTCGGCGCCGGCCATCACCGAGAATTCCGCCGCCGCCACGCCAGTGCCCCGGTCATTATGCGGATGCACGCTGACGATCACCGAATCGCGGCGCGAGATGGTGCGGCAGAAATATTCGATCTGGTCGGCATAGATGTTCGGGCCGGCCACCTCCACCGTCGCCGGCAGGTTCAGGATGGCCGGGTTCTCCGGCGTCGGCTGCCAGACATCCAGCACCGCCTCGCACACCTCGACCGCGAAATCCGGCTCGGTCGCGGAGAAGGTCTCTGGCGAATACTGGAAGGTCCATTTGGTGTCCGGCTGCTTCGCCGCTTCCTCGACGAACAGCTTCGCACCCGCCACCGCCAGCTTCACCACATCCGCCTTCTCCATGTTGAACACGGTGCGGCGGAAGCTGGGCGAGGTGGCGTTGTACAGATGGACGATGGCCTGCTTCGCCCCCTTCAGCGATTCGAAGCTGCGGCGGATCAGATCCTCGCGCGACTGCGTCAGCACCTGGATGGTGACGTCGTCGGGGATGCGGTTTTCCTCGATCAGGCTGCGGATGAAATCGAACTCGGTCTGCGAGGCGGACGGGAATCCCACCTCGATCTGCTTGAAGCCGGAGGCCACCAGCAGATCGAAGAAGCGGCGCTTCTTCTCGCCATCCATCGGGTCGATCAGCGACTGGTTGCCGTCGCGCAGATCGGTGGACAGCCAGATCGGCGCCTTCTCGATGCGTTTGGACGGCCAGGTGCGGTCGGGCAGATCGACGGTGGTAAAGCGGCGGTACTTGGTTTCGGGATTGGTCAACATGGAAGCGACTCCGGACTATCTTTTTATGAGGCATGCTTTTTATGAGGTGGGGCGAATGCGGCAGGAGCTACGGCCGCCGGGCTACCGTCTAGGCCCGACGACCGCCGCGCAGTCGCTCCGCCAGCGCCAGAAAGGCAAGCCGGGAGGCAAAGAGGGAGTCGAGAATCGATAAAGGGAACATGATTAAACCGGCAGCAACGGACAGATCGACGACGTGCGTAATCCCGCCTCCCTCAGGAGGTCGGGCCTAGAAGTCGTAGAAGGGCTGCCGCGCGAATAATCATGTCCCTACTGTGCACAGAGCCGGCGGCAGCGTCAACCATGTGGTGCCAACCCTCCTTCAGGCCGCAAACCTGTTTTCTCTCCTGACAAATCCTGCCAAGCTTCACTGGCCTTGAAACCGGGGAGAGAACCATGCCGCGACTGGCCGCCGACCTGATCCTGCGCAACGGGCGCATCCATACGCTGGACGCGCGCAGCAGCATCGCCAGCGCGCTGGCCATCCGCGACGGGCGTATCCTGGCCGTCGGCAGCGAGACCGATCTGGACGGGCTGAGCGGACCGGAAACGAAGATCATGGACCTTGGCGGCCGTACCGCCATTCCCGGCATCGTGGACAGCCACTGCCACCCCGACAGCTATGCTGCCCGCCTCGCCGGGTGGGAGGATGTCGGCCCGAACCGCATCCAGTCGCGCGCCGCCCTGCTGGCGCGGCTGTCCGACGTCGCCGCCGCGCGCGGCACGGACGAGTGGGTGGTCGCCTACCGGCTGAACGAGAACAAATCCGGCGGCTACCCGACGCTGGCGGAACTGGACGCGGCGGGCCAGGGGCGGCCGCTCTTCATCCTGCGCACCGACGGCCATATCGGCCTCGCCAATTCCCGCGCCTTCCAGGAGCTGGGCATCGACCGCGACACGCCCGACCCCGCCTTCGGCCGCTTCGACCATCACCCAGAAACCGGGGAGCTGACCGGCCTGATGCGGGAAACGGCGGTGCATCTGTTCCTCGAAATGATCCACGGCGCCGACACGCCCGCCCGCCTTGCCGATGGGCTGGAGAAGGTGTTCGATGACTGGGCGCGTTACGGCATCACCACCGTCTATAACTCGCTGGCCGGCAGCCGTTCGATCCAGGCCTATCAGTTGCTGCGCCAGCAGGAGCGGCTGCGCATGCGCGTCGGCATCATCGTCTCCGGCCGTGAGGACGGGCTGGTGGAATCCTATGTGAAGGCCGGCATCCGCTCCGGCTTCGGCGACGACATGGTGCGCATCATCGGCGTCGAATGGTGTCCGGACTGCTCCACCTCCGGCCGCACCGCCGCCTATTACGAGCCCTATGTCGGCCGGAAGATCGAGGGCGAACCCGAACCGAACACCGGCATGCTGCTGTACGAGCTGGAAGATCTGAAGTTGCGCGCACTGGCCGCCCACAAGGCCGGGCTGCAGGTGATGATCGAGGGCGTGGGCGACCGCGGCATCGATTTCGCGCTGGACGTGATCGAGCATTGCCTGGCCGCGCATCCGGTGGCGGACCACCGCATGCGGGTCGAACATTGCTGCTACGTCACCCCGCCGATCCTGGAACGGCTGAAGCGGGTTGGCGCGGTGGACAGCTCCGCCACCGGCTTCATGTACGATCTGGGCGAGGTCTACCGCGCCAATCGCGGCGAGGCGGCGATGCGCTGGATGTGGCCGCACCGCAGCCTGATCGATGCCGGCATCCCCGCCCCCGGCCATTCCGACGCCATGGTGTGCGACCCGAACCCGTTCTTCGCCTTGTGGTCGATGGTGAACCGCAAGGCGCAGACCGGCGCGTCGCTGGACGAGGCCGAGGCGGTAACGGCGGAGGAAGCCCTGCGCGCCTATACGGTTCTGGGGGTGTGGTCAGGCCGCGAGGAAGCCGTGAAGGGATCGCTGGAACCCGGCAAGCTGGCCGACATCGCCGTGCTGGACCGCGATTATTTCAGCATCCCGGCGGAGGAAATCCGCGAGGTCGGCGTGACCGCCACCCTGCTGGGCGGCCGGCTTGTACATGGCGGGCTGTAACGGCGCAAATCAGCCCGGCGCGAAGACCAGCCGCACATAATCGCGGAACATCAGGATCTGGCGCGGCAGGATGCTGGAATCCTGCAGCGCGCGGCCCAGGATCAGCCCGCCCTCGACCAGCACCGTTGTCATGTCGGCCAGGGCTTCCATATCCACCGGTTCGCGCGGCGGGTAGCGCCCGGCAATCGCCTCGAAGCGGGCGCGGAAGCGCTGCCGCCATTCCAGCATACCCTGCGCATTGAGGTCGCGGATCTCGGCGTCGAACAGCTGATCCTGATAGCAGAAGGAAGCGGCAAGGCAGCCCGGATAATTATCCGGCAGATCAGCCATCAGCTCGACGAACATCTTCAGCCCGACCAGGAAACCATGCAGCGGGTCCTCGTTCAGCTCGTCGGCACGGCGGAACAGATCGTCCAGCAATGTCTGGTCGCGCTCCAGGTAGCGCAGGATCATCGCCTTGGCGAGCGCGTTCTTATCCTTGAAATGATAGAAGAAGCCGCTCTTGGTGATGCCCGCACCCGCGACCAGCTCATCAATCGAGGTCGCGGTGAATCCCTTCGCCAGAACCGCCGATTCGGCCAGTTCCAGTATCTTCTCGCGGGCGTCGCCACGCCGTTTCGGGGGCATCTGGTTCATGGCCCACTATACCGCAAGTACAGTTAATTCTGAAATACCGGCGCCTGTTTAGTCGAAGCGCTCCAGAAAGTCCAATACAGGCCTATGACAAAAGAAGAAAAATAATCCGCTCCAGCCGTGCCATGGGTTTTCTAGTTGTTCCGCGCCCGCTCCGTATAGTCCCCGCCACCCGCCCCATGGGGCAAAGCAAACAGGGGATTATTGATGAGCAAATACAGACACGACCTGCCGCAGCTTTCCGGCAACCGGCTTCTGACCGATGGCGGACTGGAAACCACGCTGGTTTTCCATGACGCGATGGAACTGCCCTATTTCGCCGCCTTCACCCTGATGGAGGAGGAATCGGGCCGCGACCGGCTGAAGCGCTATTTCACCCGCTATATCGAGGTTGCCCGCCAGCATGGTGTCGGCTTCGTGCTGGATACGCCGACCTGGCGCGCCAATCCCGACTGGGCGGCGAAACTGGGGTACGATGCGGACCGGCTGGCCGAACTGAATCGCCGCTGCGTGGCCTTCCTGGTAGCACTGCGCTGGCAGCTGGAATCCGGCCGCACGCCCATCGTCATCAATGGCGTCATCGGCCCGCGCGGCGACGGCTACCAGCCGGACCGGCTGATGAGCGCCATCGAGGCCGAGGCCTATCATGCCGCGCAGGTGAAGTGCTTCGCCGGCACCGAGACCGACATGATCTCCGCCTTCACCATGAACTATGCCGAGGAGGCCATCGGCATCGCCCGGGCCGCCGGCAAGGCCGGCATGCCGATCGTGATCTCCTTCACCGTGGAGACCGACGGACGCCTGCCGACCGGCCAGACGCTGCGCGACGCCATTGCGATGGTGGACCGTGAGACCGGCAAGGCGCCGGCCTACTACATGATCAACTGCGCGCACCCGACGCACTTCGAGGGCGTGCTGGCCGAAAAGGGCGACTGGCTCGGGCGCATTCGCGGCCTGCGCGCCAACGCCTCGGCGCTCAGCCATGCCGAGCTGGACGCCGCGACCGCGTTGGACGACGGCAACCCGCAGGAGCTGGGCGGACAGTACCGCAACCTGCTGCGGATTCTGGACAAGGCCGTGGTGCTGGGCGGCTGCTGTGGCACCGACCACCGCCATATCGAGCAGATTGCCGGCCACTGCCTCGCCGAGACGGTGGCGGCGTAGTTCTGTCTTTCCCTCTCCCCTAGCGGGAGAGGGTTGCGGCTCAATAAGCCGACCCACCCTCCGGTGTCAGGCCCAGCGCATCGCAGGCGAGGTAGCAGAATTCGAGCATGACCGTGGCGGCGAGCCAGGCGGTCTGGCCCTTCAGATCGGCGCCCGGCGTCAGCGTGTTCACGTCGAAGCCGACGAAATTGATACCCTTCAGGGCGCGCAGGAGCGCCAGCCCCTCGCGCGCCGTCGCCCCGCCCCAGGCCGGAGTGAAGACGCCGGGGGCCGCCGAGGGATCGAAGAAATCCATGTCGAAGCACAGGAAGACCGGGCGGTCGCCGAAAGTGTCCTTGAAGCGTTTGGCAAGGCCGGCGACGCCCTCGCTCTCCAGCGCCTCGATGGGGATGGTCTGGTAGCCGAGGCCTTGCGTGTAGTCGAACACGCGCGGCACATAGGTGAAGCCGCGCAGGCCGAAATGGATCGACCGGCTGGCATCCACATAGCCCTTCTGCACCGCACAGGCAAAGGTGGTGGCGGGGTTGATCTCGCTCTCGTTGCCGGCTTCGGGATAGGCGTCGGTGTGGGAATCGAAATGCAGCACACACAGGTCAGGATATTTCCGGCTCAGCGCCTGCATCTGCGGCAGGCTGATGACGCCATCGCCGCCCATGCAGATCGGCACGACGCCCCGCTCCACCACCGCCGAGATCGCCGCCGTCATCGTCTCGACCGAGGATTCGACCTCCGCCGAGACCACCGGCACATCGCCGCAATCGACCAGCCCCAGCGCACGGACAGGGTCGAAATCGCCGGGATCGTCGGGGCGGTAATGCCGCACCATGTCGGTGGACATATAGCGGATCGCCGCCGGCCCCAGCCGGGCACCGACGCGCCGGGGGTGCCGGCCGCAATCGAAGGGCAGGCCGATCACCGCCGCCTTCGCGCCGGTCAGGTCCAGCGTCTGCGGCACACCGAGATAGGTGCCGATGGTGCGGAACAGCGTCTCAGGCAGCTTCTCGGTCATGTGTAGCTGATTCCCAGCTCCTTCATGCGCGCCTGCGCCGCGTCGTACAGATCCTGCTGCGGCGGTACGCTGTCCGGGTCCAGAACGCGCACGGCGAAACCCGCCGCCTCCGCCCGGTAGCGTTCCCACAGCCGGCGCAGATCTGGCAGCGGCGTCTCCGAATAATCGATGCGCAGGTCGAACAGCGGAAAGCTGTTCTCACCGACCGCGATCATCTGCGCGGCATGCACCGTGCCGGTCTCGCCGCCGGCCGCCTCGCCCGCCTCGATGGCACGCAGCAGCCGCTCGGCGATCTCCAGCGACGGATCGGCGGTGAAGGCCGCGACCATCGCCTTCGGCACCTCCGGATTGTCGATGATGTTGCCGATGGCAACCACGCCCGGCGCCTGGCATTCGGCACGGATCGAGTAGATCCTGTCGCCATGGTGGAAGGCGGTGTTGCCGTGCCGGTCCACGCAGGCGAGCTGCCGCCAGCCGATATCCCTGGTGCTGGCGACCACGGCGGCCATCGCCTCGGCGGCGGTCGCCCCATCCTGCAAGAGCGCGATGCCGCGCGGCCCCAGCCTTGGGTCGGTGCGGTGCTGGGTCAGGAAGCCGCCAACGCCCGACTTCAGATAGACGCAGCGGCTGCCGACCGCGAGGTTCGAGGTGGAGATGACCGCGCCGATCTCACCGGTTCGGCCACAGCGCGCGACGAGAGAGAAGGTCATGTCAGCCCCTTAGATGGAATCGCGGATCAGTGGGCTGGTCGAGCAGTGGATGCCGCCGCCGCCGAGCCAGATCTTGTCGTATTTCACATCGACGATCTCGATGCCCAGCTTGTCCAGCTTGTCGGCGGTGCGCGGCGACAAATTCGCCTCCATCACCACGCGGCCCGGCCGCACGGCGATACAATTGACGGCGCCCGAGGGATCGTCCGGGCTGACATCGATGGTGCGGATGCCCAGCTCCTTCAGCTTTTCCAGAAACCAGAAGGGCAGCTGCGTCGGGTTGATGATCGCGGTATCGACATCGATCATCACCAGATTGCCGTCGATATGCAGGCGGTAGCCGGTCAGGTCCACGCGCAGCAGCTCGCAGCCCTGGGCCTTCAGCACCTCCTCGACCTGGCGCGTGCCCTCCTCATTCACCCGGTTGGAACGGCCAACGGCGGCGATCCCCGGCTTCAGCCAGGCGAAGCTGCCGCCCTCCATCAGGCCGGTGCCATGGACGGTGCGCAGGATCGGCATGCCGATGGACGCCAGCGTCTCGGTCGCCGGCGCTTCCTCGCCGCGCCGCACGATGGGGCCAAGGCGGGTGACGATAGCGCCGCCCTTCACGCCGATCACCGAATCGCGGGTATAGATCGATTTGTGCCGCCCCGGCGCGCAGCGCTTCAGATAGACGACCTCCACGCCTTCCTTGCGCAGCGTATCGGCCAGCGCATCATGCTGGGCCTGCTGTTCCTCCAGCGAGGGGATCACGTCGCCGCGCCAGTACCAGGTCTGGCCCTCGACATCGCCATAGCTGCCCAGCTCCTCGATGCGCTTGGACGGGTCGATGATGTTCATCTCGTCGCCCGGCCGGTGCATCAGCACCTTGCGCAGCTGGCCCACATCATTGTCGCAGCCCCACTGCTGGCCCCACACCGTCTCCTGCTGCTGCGGCGTCTCGAACGCCGGCTCGGCGTGCGAGTGGAAAATCTTCATCGTCATGTTGTAGCGATATTCAAACTCGCTGACGGCACCCATGGGGTATTTCCTCTTCCTGTGGTGGAGCGTTGATGATTGGCGGGTGTTATTCCCCGCCCTCGGCGGCCAACGCCTTCAGGCGCGCGGCCCGGCGCTGGCGCGACCACAGCTCGAACAACAGCAGCGCCAGCGTAACGATGATGAGAAGCGTGGCGACGGCGGCGATGGTGGGGTCGAGATGGTCCTCAATGCCGTCCCAGATGCGCTTCGGCAGGGTGTAGATGTTGCGGCTGGTCAGGAACAGCACCATCACGATCTCGTCGAACGAGATGGTGAAGGCGAAAATCGCCCCCGACAGCATGCCCGGCATGATGCGCGGCATGATGACCAGGCGGATGGTCTCGCTCATCGACGCCCCCAGGCTGCGCGCCGCCTGTTCCAGCCGCACGTCGAAATTGGCCAGCGAGGCGGACACCGTGATGATCACATAGGGGATCGCGACCAGCGTGTGCGCCAGGATGACGCCGAGATAGGAATCCAGCAGCCGGAGATCGATCCAGAACCGGTACATCGCCAGCGCCTGCACGATGGTCGGCACGATGATCGGGATCAGCATGAAGGTGCGCACCGCCTCCGACGCGTTGGTGGACAGACGCCAGCAGCCGATGGCGCACAGCGTGCCCAGCACCACGGCGGCGATTGTCGAGGCCACCGCGATCACGATGCTCTGCCCGGTGGCGGACAGCCAGATCTCGTTGCTGAAGAAGGCGGCGTAGTGCTGCAGCGACACGCCGTCCTGCGGCAGCGACAAATAATACTGGTCGGTGATCGAGACCGGGATCACCACCACCATCGGCAGCACCAGGAAAGCCAGCACCGTCCAGGCGCCGCCCAGCACCATGCCCCGCCCGAAGGTTTCGCGGAAATCGCCCTTCATCATCGCGCCCCGAACACTTTTTTAAGATCGACGAAGCGCGCCACCAGCGCCAGCGTCAGCAGCACCGCGAACAGCAGCGTCGAGGCCAGCATGGTCGCCTGCCCCCAGCGCAACGTCTCCTCGAAGCTGACGCGGATATATTCGGAGATCATCACCACCTTGCCGCCGCCCAGAATGGCGGGCGTGATGAAGAAGCCCAGCGAGAAAACGAAGACCAGGATGGTCGCCGCGATCAGCCCCGGCTTGCTGAGCGGCAGATAGATGTGCAGGAAGGCGCCGATGGGCGACGCCCCCAGCCCGCGCGCCGCCGAGACATAGCGCCCGTCGATGCCGGACATGTTGGAGAAGATCGGCAGCACCGCCAGCGGCAGCATGAAATGCACCATGCCGAGGATGACGCCGAATTCGTTGCGCACCAGCGGCAGCGGCTCGGAGATCAGTCCCAGCGCCATCAGCCCCTGGTTCACCAGCCCCTCATTGCGCAGCAGCATGACCCAGGCGAAGGCGCGTATCAGCACGCTGAGCCAGAAGGTCAGCAGGATGCAGAACATCATCCAGGCGCGCTGGGTCTGCTTCACATGCACCATCGCATAGGCGACGAGATAGCCCAGCACCACCGTGATGACCGTGGTGATGGCGCAGATGCGCAAGGTGGTCAGCCAGATGCGGTGCAGCAGCGGGCGCGTCAGCAGCGCCTCGTAATTCTGCAGGCCCGGATAGGGCTCAGTCACGCTGATCCACAGCACCTGGAACAGCGGATAGATATAGAAGATGAGCATCAGCAGGACCGCGGGCGCGATCAGCAGCCAATAGGTATTGCGTTGCGAGGTCAGCATCCGAAATCCCGCCGATGCTCTCTTTGGTTACGTCAGATCAACCCGGCGAACCTAAAGGGCGCCAACCGGGTGCGAGGCAACAGGAAGCGCCGTTACGAGGACAGCGTGTCCAGCCACATCTCGCGGGCCAGTTCGTCGTTGGTCAGACCGCCCTTGCCGCTCGGCTCCTGATACCAGTAGCCATTCTGCAGCACCTGCAGCTTGATGTTTTCCGGCTGGCCCGGATCGATGTGCCTCATGTCCGCGGGCACCATGTCGGCGGCGGCCGGGTTGGCCGGGCCGTTGCCCATCACCTTGAACAGCTCGATCTGGCCTGCCGGGTCCTGCGCCGAGGCGATGAACTTCATCGCCGTCTCCTTGCCGGCCGGATTGCCTTTCGGCACGTTCCACATGCCCGAGGTGACGATGCCGTCCTGCCACAGCCAGGCAATGTCGCCGCCCATGTCGCGGGTCAGCAGATTGGCGCGGGTGTGCCAGATATTGCCCATCACCACCTCGCCGGTGCGGAACAGCTCCTGGCTCTGCGAGCCGGAACCCCAGGCGACCACATCCTTCTTGATCTCCTTCAGCTTGCTCATGGCAAGGTTCAGGTCGATCGGATAGACGTCCTTGTGCGACTTGCCGGCGGCCAGCATGCAGGCCTCCAGCATGCCGTTGGGCTGCTTGCGCAGGGTGCGGCCGCCGGGGAACTTCGCCAGGTCCCAGAAATCCTTCCAGTCCTTCGGCGCCGCGGACAGCTTGGCCTTGTTGTAGGTCAGCACGAAGCTGAACATGTAGTTGGCGCAGCCATACTCATAGGCGAATTCCGGCGCCATCTTGGCCTTGTCCACGATGGCATAGTCGATGGGCTCCAGCACGTCATGCGTCTGCAGCACCAGCGTGGTGCCGGTACCGGTGTCGCACACGTCCCAGGTCACCGCCTTGGCCTCGACCATGGCGCGGATCTTGGAGCCGAGCGGGCCGGTGCCGTCGATCACCACCTTGGTGCCGCTGGCCGCCTCGAACGGCGCACCGAACGCCTTGGCATAGGCCTCGACAGCCGGGCCGCCCCAGTTCACCACCACCAACTCCTTGGCCTGGGCGGCGGCACTGCCGGTGCCCAGCTTCAGCGCGACCGGGGCCAGGCCCAGCAGGCCCAGCGCCTTCACGAAGCTGCGGCGGTCGATCTCGCCGCGCGCCAGCTTTTCGGCGGCAATGGTGGCACAATCCTCGGCGAAGGACTGCTCGTCGGGATACAGATCCTTCTCATAGAGCGTCTTGCTCAGATCCTTGCGCGATTTCATAACCGGTCTCCTCTGCTTTTACGTGTTGTCCCTGTCGCTCCAACCCGTTGTCCGGGTCGTTCTCTATCGTTCAGTTGTCGCGCACCACCACCGAGGCGTCCGGCTCCCAGCCCAGCCAGACCTGATTGCCGATGGCGGGATCGACCTCGCATTTCCAGGCCGGCGCGGTGACGATCAGATCGCCCAGCGCCTGGGTGCGCACCTGGAAGTGATAGTTGGCGCCATAATAATTGAAGGCGTCGATGGTGCCGGGCACGCGGTTGCGCGTGGCGGGCTCGGCCTGGCTGACGAACAGCTTCTCCGGGCGCAGCGCGATCAGCACCGAACCATCCGGACCGACGGGTTCCGCCGCCCCCGCCTGCACCAGCGCGTGGCCGCCGGCGGTGTAGGTGAAGCTGCCGGACTCTGTGCCCGCGACCGTGCCGTTGATGAAGTTGCTCTTGCCCAGGAAGTCGGCGACGAAGCGGGTCGCCGGGCGCTCGTACAGATCGCCGGGGCCACCCATCTGCTCGATCTTGCCGTCGCGCAGGATGATGATGTCGTCCGACATGGACAACGCCTCCTCCTGATCGTGCGTCACGTAGATGAAGGTGGCGCCCAGCCGGTTATGCAGGGATTTCAGCTCCCACTGCAGGTCGGCGCGCAGCTTCTTGTCGAGCGCCGACAGCGGCTCGTCGAGCAGCAGCAGGTCGGGCTGGAACACCAGCGCGCGGGCCAGCGCCACGCGCTGCTGCTGGCCGCCCGACAGCTGGCCCGGCAGGCGCCTGGCGAGATGCGCCATCTGCACCAGCTCCAGCGAGGCCATGACGCTCTTGCGTGCCTCCGCGCGCTTCACCCCGCGCACCCGCAGGGGAAACCAGATATTGTCCTCGACGCTCATATGCGGGAACAGGGCATAGCCCTGGAACACCATGCCGAAATTCCGCTTGTCCGGCGGCAGCGCGGTGATGTCCTTGTCGTCCAGCAGGATCAGCCCCGCCGTCGGCTGCACGAAGCCGGCGATCGACATCAGGATGGTTGTCTTGCCGGAACCGGAGGGGCCCAGCAGCGTCAGGAACTTGCCGCGCTCGACCTCGAAGCTGACATCGTCCACCGCGGCGAGGTCGCCATAGACCTTGCGCAGCCGGCGAAGCGACAGGGAATGCGATTGTGTCTTCGCGCCGGAGAGGGACGCTTCCGGCACCGCTGCATCTACCATCCAGAGCCCACCTGTTACGTCGTTCGCTTGTTGTTTTTGCTTACTAAGTTGTAAGCGTAAAACACATTTTCCTGACGGGCGAGTCTTTCTGAAAAAAATTTATCTAGTTGAATTTACGCAATATTATTACGCTCATATAGCAGATGCACAATTTTTTTGCCGAAATTTTGTGCAGTGCAGATCATGCAAGACAGCGCATATGCAACTGCTCAAGCGCCTTGCCGCAGGGCGGCCGGTCAGCCGGCGCGGCGCAGCAGCATAAGCCCGCTGAGGCCGGTGACCAGGGCGACCGCCCCATAGGCCATGCCATAGGTCTGGCCAGACGCGATCAGCACGCTGAAGATGGCCGGCATCGACATCACGCCGAGGAACATCATGGCGGCGGCCAGCCCGCTGGATTCCGCCGTGCGGCCCGGCCCGCCGATACGCGCATATTCGGCGAAGGCGATGCCGGTGAAGCCGCTGGCCGTCGCCCCCGCCACCGCGCAGACCAGCAGGATCAGCGCATAGGACCAGTCGGCGCCGAACTGCCCGGCGGCCAGCGCCGTGCCGGCCATGACAATGCCATGCAGTGCCAGCAGCAGCCGGGCGGAGATCACATTATCCGCCATCCAGCCCCAGATCGGGCGGGAGATCACACCGGCGACCTGGAACATCGCCAGCGCCTGCCCGGCGCGGATCAGGCTCATCTCCGCCATGCTGGTCAGATGCACCGCCATGAAGGCGATGAAGCAGAGCTGCGCGCCGGCATAGCAGAACATGGCGATGCACAGGGTGCGCACCTCCGGCAGCTCGACCAGCAGCCGCAAGGGGGCCAGCGCATTGCCACGCGTCAGGGCGCGCGCCACGTCGCGGTCGGCATCATATTCCGTGCGCATCGCCTGCAGCAGCACCAGCAGCAGAATGGCCGGGCCAAGCTGCACCAGAAGGGCTGTCTGCCAGTCGAAGCCCAGCACCAGCGGCGGCACCAGCAGCCCGCCCATGACACCGCCCAGCGGCACGCCGATCTGCCGGATGGAAAAGACCAGGTTGCGCAGCCGCACCGGGGTACGGCTGATGAGCAGGTGCGAACTGGAAGGCGCCGTCGCGCCATAGGCGAAGCCCAGCAGCACGCCGCCCAGCGCGATGGCGCCCGCCGTACCGCCCAATGCCGCCGTCAGCAGCATGATGATGGTGCAGACCAGGATGACCTGACTGACCCGCACCGCGCCGAACCGGTGCACGAAGCTGGGGCTCAGCACGGCGGAGAAAATGCCCACGCCATAGACGATGGAGATGAACAGCCCGACCCGCGCGCCATCGACGCCGACATCGGCGGCAATCGCCGGGGCGGCAGCCGGAATCGAATAGGCCGACATGGTCGCCAGCGCCTGCACGAACAGGGTGGCGAACAACGGCATATAGGGAATCTCGCGCCACATGCGGCCGGCCTCAGTTGCGGTGGAGCACGAAGCGCTCGCCATCCACCGGGCGGCGCAGCCAGAACAGCCGGATCGAATCGCACAGCCCGTCATCGAGGCGGATCGCCGTGCCGCAGGTGCCTTCGATGCCGGTCAGCGCCGCGGCCTCGGCATCCGGCAGGCGATCCTCCATCCGTATCGTGACCTCCGGCAGATCGCCGCGCGCACACAGCTGCGGCTCAGCTGCGTCCATATGGTCCGCCCCCTTGCGGTCCGCCGGCAGGCTGACGGACATCGCGGCCATGTCGCCCAGCACCGAGAACGCCTCCGCCTCGCCGACCGCATCGGTTGCCAGCATCACCCGGTAGAACAGCCCTTCCGGGCTGTCCTGGTCGAGCCAGCCGAGCACGCGATCTTCCCGCCCGTCGCAGGTGACGTCGCCGCGCAGCATTGTGATGTCGTTGAGATGGGCATACTGCCCCCATTCGATGCGCAACAGGCCATAGGCCTGCTGGTCCAGCCGCAGCCGGTCAGCTTCATTGCTCCCGCCTCTGCCGCCCCCGGCAAAAGCCGGCCCTGCCGTCATCAGCAGCAAAGCGCCAACGACCGTAAGGCACCGGTACACCCCCATTCGCACCCCTTCCCTCTCGATTCTTTATTCTTATGAGAGAACGCTAGCGGTGGAGGAAAGCGCGCACAACTGCCCGAAAGCGCGGGTCAGCATCCCGGCTTCGGCAGCGCCTCCAGCGTGTCGAGGGTCGCATTCACGACGAAGTCGCCATAATCCAGCTTCATCTCGGTAACGATGCCATTGTCGTAGAGCCGGATGCCCATTTCGTAATCCGGCAGGCCGCCCGGCGCGCCATCAGGGCCGAAGAAGGCCAGCCGTACCGGCCAGGACGGGCGGCGCAGCAGCACGTCCCCCTCGGCGGGGGCCGGGATCGGCTTGCCGATCAGGGCGGTGATCTCCGTCGCCTCCTCCACCTCATTGCCGTCGAACACCATGCCGCTGACGAATTTCCGGCCAGCCTCGGCGGCATCGAGGATGCTGATGCTGTGCTGGGTCGGGAACAGAACCTCCAGCGGCAGGTCGAGGGTGACGGCTTCCGGCGCCTCGAAATCGGCGCGGACGCCCTTGTCAGTGCGCACCGCCCGGCCGCTGATATTCTCCGGCACGTCGCCCGGCCGGGCGCGTTCGATGAAGAAGCGGTAGCCGCTGCCATCCTTCGCCTCATAGGTCGCGAAGGAAACTGCGACATCGGATTCGCCGCCCTGGGCATAGCCCAGCCGCAGGCGGTAGCGCTGCTCGACCGTCCAGCCTTCGCAGCTTTCGCCCCACTCCAGCGCCATGGCGCCTTCCGCATTGGCGATGCCGCTGCCAGACGTCGCCTTGGCCAGCGCCATGCGATAGACCGCGCGGTGCGGTGCGATTTCGTAGGCCTGCGCGGCGCCCGCCGCCAGCAGCGCAACCGCCGCCACGCCAAGCCGTACTCCATATCGCCAAGCCATTCATTTCTCCTTCGGCGCGCTGGCCGGTCATGTGGCGGTTGCCTCTTGCCCCGGTGCCATCCACGCTATAGTGCCGAACTGGCCAGGCAAGCGCATCCGCAAACGGATGCCTCAAGAAGCATGTTCAGCCAAACAGGTTCACGGGCAATAGCTTGGCAACAGCAATAAGGAGGTTTCATGGCATCGACGTCCCCGCAGCAGCGCCCCAGTCAGCCCCATGGCCAACGCCCGCGCATCCTGGTCACGCGCAAACTGCCCGATGCCGTCGAGGCGCGGATCACGCGCGACTATGACGCGACCCTGAATCCGGCCGACAACGTGTTCGATGCCGACCGGCTGGTGCGGGAGAGCGCCGGCCATGACGGCATCCTGGTCTGCTCCACCGAGAAGCTGCCGGCCGCTGTCATCGAAACGCTGCCTCCGGAGGTGAAGATCGTCGCCACCTTCTCGGTCGGGCACGACCATATCGACCTCGCCGCCGCAAAGGCGCGCAGCCTGACCGTCACCAACACGCCGGACGTGCTGACCGACGCCACCGCCGACATTACCTTCCTGCTGCTGCTGGCCGCCGCCCGGCGCGCCTATGAGGGCGAGCGGACGATCCGCGAGGACCGCTGGGGCCGCTGGGAGCCGACCGGCATGCTGGGCGTGCATGTCACCGGCAAGCGCCTCGCCATCCTCGGCATGGGCCGGATTGGCCGGGCCGTGGCGCAGCGGGCGCGCGGCTTCGAGATGGAAATCCACTACAACAACCGCAGCCGCCTGGCACCGGAGCTGGAGCAGGGGGCGATCTACCACGAAGATCCCGAAGAGCTGCTGAGCGTCGCCGACTTCCTGTCGATCAACTGCCCGTCGAGCAAGGAGACCTATCATTTCCTGAATGCCGACCGGATCGCCCGCCTGCCGGACGGCGCGGTGGTGGTGAACACCGCGCGCGGCAACATCGTGCATGACGAGTCGCTGATCGCGGCGCTGACATCCGGCAAGCTGGCCGCCGCCGGGCTGGACGTGTTCGAGAACGAACCGAACATCCATCCGGGCTACCGCGACCTTCCCAACTGCTTCCTGCTGCCGCATATCGGCAGCGCCACGCTGGAAACCCGCCACGCCATGGGCTTCCGGGCGCTGGACAATCTGGACGCGTTCTTTGCCGGCAAGGAGTCCCGGGACCGTCTAGCCTAGGCAAGAGTGGACGCTAGTACCGCGGGCAGGGGGTAGCTTTTGCCGGGCAACCTCCGCCCAGCGATATTCAGATACTTTGAATGAACACAATAAATCAATGACTTAAAAGATGGCACGGCGCTTGCTCCATGGGGAACGACTATCGTTTCAACGAGCGGACCTTCGCCATGAGCCTGCACTCTACCGTCACGATCCTGCCGCCCGCCCAGAACAGCGCACCGGTTACGCTGCCGGCCCCCTGGGGCGAGGAGCAGCCGCGGCTCGACCGCCATATCGAGCTCTGGCTCTCCGAGACGGCGCGCCTGCTGGGCGCCACGCCGCTGCCGACGGATGAAAGCCGGCGCAGCGATGTGCTGCGCCTCGCCCTTGCCCTCGCCGAGGCGGAGCGCATCATCAAGGCGCAGCAGGCCGAGATCGAGAAGCTGGAGGCGCTGAGCCTGAACGACGATCTGACTGGTCTGTTCAACTGGCGCGGCTTCAACCGCCAGGTCAGCGTGGGGCTGGCCGAGGCGCAGCGCACCGGCATCGGCGGCGTTCTGATCTATGTCGATATCGACGACTTCAAGAAGATCAACGACACCTATGGCCATGCCGCCGGCAATGCCGTACTGCGCGAGATCGCCGGGCTGCTGTCCCACAAGGTGCGCCAGCATGACAGCGTCGGCCGGCTGGGCGGCGACGAATTCGCGGCCCTGCTGACCCGCACCAGCGCGGCGCAGGGCTTCCGCCGCGTGCGCGACATCGCGCAGGCGTTGGAGCAGGTGACCATCGTGCATGACGGCATCGCGATCTCGGTGACGGCCAGTGTCGGCGCCGTCGCCTTCTCGCCCGATGACAGCCCCGAGGCGCTGCTGGAGCGCGCCGACCGGCGCATGTATGACTGCAAGCGCGGCCGGACACGGCTCGAGGTGGCCTGATACGGCTTTGCCGACGCGCCCGCGAATGTTATGAGACGGGGATGACGACACTCATCACCGATTCGAAGACGCTCGCCGTCTTTTGCCGCGGTCTTGCCGCGGCCGACTACATCACCGTCGATACCGAGTTCATGCGGGAGAAGACCTACTACCCGCAACTCTGCCTGATCCAGATCGCCGGCCCGGACGCCGCCGCCGCCATCGACCCGCTGGCAGCAGGCATCGACCTGAAACCGGTATTCGACCTGCTGGCCGATCCCGGCATCCTGAAAGTGTTCCACGCCGCCCGGCAGGATATCGAGATTTTCTACCAGCTGACCGGCGTGGTGCCCGCACCGTTGTTCGACACCCAGGTCGCCGCGATGGTCTGCGGCTTTGGCGATTCGGTCGGCTATGAGACGCTGGCGACCCGGCTGGCCAATGCCCGCATCGACAAGAGCTCGCGCTTCACCGACTGGTCGCACCGGCCGCTGGCGACGCACCAGCTGGACTATGCGCTGGCCGATGTGACTCATCTGCGCGTCATCTACGACAAGCTGTCGGCGACGCTGGAAAAGAATGGCCGCGCCTCCTGGCTGGACGAGGAGATGGCGGTGCTGAGCAACCCCGCCACCTACGATGCCGACCCGATGGACAGCTGGCGCCGGCTGAAGCCACGCACCAACAGCACCAAATTCCTGGCCATCCTGCGCGAGATTGCGGCCTGGCGCGAGATCGAGGCGCGCAAGCGCGACCTGCCGCGCAACCGCCTGCTGCGCGACGAGGCGCTGCTGGAGATCGCCGCGCGGGTGCCGAACAATGCCGACGAGCTGGCCAAGATCCGCGCGCTGTCCAAGGGCTTCGCCGAGGGCGCGATGGGCCGGCAGCTGCTGGAAGCGGCCCAGCGCGGGCTCGACCTGCCGAAGGAGCAGCGCCCGGAACTGCCGCAGAAGATCGACCTGCCGGCCGGGCGCGGCCCGATCCTGGAACTGCTGAAAGTGCTGCTGAAGCTGCGCTGCGAGGAATATCAGGCGGCGCAGAAGCTGGTCGCCAACAGCGCCGACCTGGAGGCCATCGCCGCCGACGACAATGCCGATACGCCCGCCCTGCGCGGCTGGCGCCGGGAGATTTTCGGCGCCGACGCGCTGGCGCTGAAGCATGGCCGGCTGGCGCTGACCGCCGACGGCAGCACCGTGCGCGTGGTTCCGGTCCATGAGTTGGAACCCGCACCGTAATCCCACGTTATCTTTTGCGTCGCCTCTGACGGGTTCGCCCGATAGAGGCCCACGCTAGGTTGCCTACACCGACAATGGGGACAGCCGACCCGTGGATTCCCGCTCCCCTCATCGGGATGACGGGCGGGAATGACGGGGGGAGCTTTTCTATTCCGCCGCCTTTTTCCGACCCGGGCCGGGCGCATTCCCCGCAAAGGCGCCGGTATAGGGTTTCTCTCGCGGCGGGGCGTAGGAGACGATCTTCGAGGTACCGAGGCCGAGCCCGGCCAGCGCCTCGACCATCTTGACCGCCACCGTGACGCCATCCATCACCGGGATACCGGTTTCCTGGGTCAGGCGCTGCGCCAGATCGACCATGCCGGCGCAGCCCAGCAGCACGCATTCCGCGCCATCTTCCTCGATCGCCTTCAGCGTCTCCGCCTTCACCTTGTCGGCGGCCCCGGAATGCGCGTCTTCCAGCTCCAGCACCGGCACGCCGGCGGCGCGCACGCTCATCAGCTGGTCGATGAAGCCGTATTTGCGGGCGAGGTCGTACTGCACCTTGGCCGAGCGTTTCAGCGTGCTGACGACCGAGAAGCCCTTGCCGAGCATGCTGGCGGCATGCATCGCCGCCTCGCAGATGCCGATGACCGGGCCGGTTGCGATCTCGCGCGCCGCCTCCAGCCCCGGATCGCGGAAGCAGGCGACGACATAGCCGGCATAGCCGCCCTCTTCTTCCGCCGCCTGGATGATCTCCAGCATGCCGGGCACGCAGAACGCGCTGTCATACTGGCTTTCGATGGAGACCGGCCCCTTGTCCGGCTGCACCGTCACCGTGACCGTGCCGGGTGCCGCCGCCTTCGCCGCCGCATGGCCGATGGTATCGGTCATCGACTGGGTGGTGTTCGGATTGATGACCAGGATCTTCATGGCGCCTTGCCTCCTGAAAAAAACTCTCCCGTCATAATCTATCCCTCGCCCCCCGCTGATGGCGACCTATCGCCATCAGCTATCGTTTGCCAAAGGGGGGGAGAGGGTTGCGCAGCCTTATCGAGGCGGCAGCCGAGATTAGGCGGAGCTGGGTGAGGGGGAAGGCCAAGGACGGAACCGGTCTCCCCTCACCCAGCCTCGGCTAGGCTCAGTTCCTTCGCCAAGCCTCGTCATCCCTCTCCCCTTCCGGGGCGAGGGACCTTTTATAATCCCCCTTGGCCTCTACCCTTCCGGGGCGAAGGAAAGTGAGGCTCCCCTTCACTTGCCGGACAGCACGTCCTCGCCCTCGATCTCGGCTTCCGGCGGCAGTTCGACGCCGGTCTGGCTGGTGATGCGGCCATAATGCTCGATACGGCGGTGCTTGGCGAAGTTGAACACCGTCTCCTTGCCCATCTGCACCAGGTCGAGGCGCAGATCGGCGACGATCAGCTCGTCCTCCAGCGTCTGCGCCTTGGCGACGATCTCGCCGGAAGGCTGTGCGATCAGCGAGCCGCCGATCATGCCGACACCTTCCTCGATGCCGGCCTTCGCGGTGGCGATGACGTAGCAGGAATTCTGATAGGCGCTGGCCTGCACGACGAGGTCGTTGTGGAAGTTGCGCAGATGCTTCGGCTCGAAGGCGGAGGTGTTCTCGTCCGGTGTGTTGTAGCCGAGCGAGATGATCTCCGCCCCCTGCAGGCTCATCGAGCGGTAGGTTTCCGGCCAGCGGCGGTCGTTGCAGATCGCCATGCCGTGGATGGCGCCCATGGTGCGCCAGACCGGGAAGCCGAGATCGCCCGGCTCGAAATAGCGCTTCTCCAGATGCTGCCAGGGGCGGTGCGGCTCATGCTCGGAATGACCGGGCAGATGCACCTTGCGGTACTTGCCGACGATACGGCCCTTGTCGTTCACCAGGATCGAGGTGTTGAAATGGTGGCCATCCTCGGTCAGCTCGGCATAGCCCAGATAGAAGCCGATGCCCCACTCCGCCGCCTTCTCGAACAGCGGCAGTACTTCCTTGGTCGGCATCTGCTTCTCGAAGAAGGTCTCGACCTCCTTCCAGTCCTCCATGTACCAGCGCGGGAAGAAGGTGGTCAGCGCCAGTTCCGGGAACACCATGTAGCGCACGCCGCGCGACTTCGCCTCGCGCATCATCTCGATCATGCGGTTGACGCAGGAGGTGCGGGATTCAGCGCGCGCGATGGGGCCCATCTGGGCGGCGGCGGCGGTCAGGATGCGGGCCATTTTCTTATATCCTCTGTCAGAACTTGATGTAGTCGCCCGAGGTCGGGTTGAAGCCGTGAACGCTGGTGCCGCGCGGCCGCGCGGTGGCGGGCACGTCGCAGCGCAGGAATTTGCCGTCGCCGGGTTTGGCGAGAACCTCGCCATCGTTCCAGACGATGGTGCCGCGCACCATGCTGATGATCGGCCAGCCGGTCACCTCATGCCCCTCATAGGGGGTGTAGTCCATATCGTCATGCAGCATGTCGATGGAGATGGTGACCTTCTTTTCCGCATCCCAGATTGCGATGTCGGCATCGGCGCCGACCGCGATGGTGCCCTTGCGCGGATAAAGACCGTACATCTTGGCCGGGTTGGTGCAGCAGAGTGCGACGAACTTGTTGATGTCGATGCGCCCGGTCAGCACGCCGGCGCTGAACAGCATCGGCATGCGGATTTCCAGCCCCGGCACGCCGTTCGCCACCTTCTTGAAGCTGGTATCGGCGCCGCCGACGCGCTTGCCGGTCGGGCTGTCATAACGATAGGGCGCATGGTCGGACGAGAACACGTCAAAGGTTCCGTCGGCCAGCCCCTGCCAGACGAATTCCTGGTTCGCCTTGTCGCGCGGCGGCGGCGAGCACATACATTTGGCACCCTCGAACCCGTCCTTGTCGAGATCATCCTCGGTCAGGAACAGATATTGCGGGCAGGTCTCGGCGAACACTTTCACGCCGCGCGCCTTGGCCTCGCGGATACGGTCGATGGCCTCCTTCGCCGAGACATGCACCATCAGGATCGGCTGGTCCACCAGCTCCGCCAGCGCGATGGCGCGGTTGGTCGCCTCTCCCTCGGCGATGTTGGCGTGCGCGACGCGGTGGAATTTCGGCGCGGTATGACCGAATTCCAGCAGCTTTTCCGAAAGCCAGGCGATCATGTCGTGGTTCTCGGCATGCACCATGACCATGGCGCCCTCGCGGCGGGCGGCGGCCAGCACTTCCAGGAACTGCCGGTCGTTCAGCTTCAGCGCGTCATAGGTCAGGTAGATCTTGAAGGAGGTATAGCCGTCCTTGATGAGGGCCGGCAGTTCCTGCCCGATGACGCTCTCCGTCGGGTCGGAGATGATCAGGTGGAAGGCATAGTCGGTCATCGCCTGGCCATCGGCCTTGGCGTGATAATCCTCGACCGTCTGGCGCAGGCTCTGGCCCTTGTACTGGGCGGCGAAGGGGATGATGCCGGTGGTCCCGCCGCACATCGCCGAACGCGTGCCGGACAGGAAGGTATCGGCGGTATAGGCGCCGCTGGAGGAGAGCTGGTCGACATGGACATGGCTGTCGATGCCGCCGGGCAGCACCAGCTTGCCGGTGGCGTCGATCTCGCGTGCGCCCTTCGCCAGGCTGCTGCCCAGCGCCACGATCACGCCGTCCTTCACGCCGACATCGCAGACCACCGTGTCGGAGGCCGTGACGACGGTCCCGCCACGGATCACCAGGTCGAAATCAGCCATCCTCGCCTCCCCTGTCGCCTTTATGGGTCGCCTTTATGTGTCAGCCTGCCTTCTCGGCGGCCGCCTTCATCTTCTCGGTCGCCTTGCGATAGGCCTCAAGGCGCGGCAGATAATGATCCGACGCGTTGCCGGCCTTGATCGCCTTCACCGCCTTCGGCACCTCGATCTCGTTCCAGAAATGGCAGGCCACCTGATGCCCGCCGCCGATATCCAGGAAGGCCGGATCCTCGACTTTGCAGCGCTCGCGCGCATGCGGACAGCGGGTGTGGAAGCGGCAGCCGGACGGCGGGTTGATCGGGCTGGGCACGTCGCCATCCAGCAGCATGCGCTCCGGCTTCACCGACGGGTCGGGCACCGGGATCGCCGATAGCAGCGCCTGGGTATAGGGATGGCGCGGCGAATCGTAGAGCGTCTTCTTGTCCGCCAGCTCGACAATCTTGCCGAGATACATGACCGCGACCCGGTCGGCGATGTGCTTCACCACCGCCAGATCATGGGCGATGAACATGTAAGCGAGGCCGAACTGGGTCTGCAGATCCTGCAGCAGATTCACCACCTGCGCCTGGATCGACACGTCCAGCGCCGAGACCGGCTCGTCGCACACGATCAGCTTCGGATTCACGGCGAGCGCGCGGGCGACGCCGATGCGCTGGCGCTGGCCGCCGGAGAATTCGTGCGGGTAGCGCACCATGTGCCAGGGCGACAGGCCGACGACCTTCAGCAATTCCTCGACCCGCGCGCGCTTTTCCTTGCCGTGCGCGATGCCATGCACTTCCAGCGGCTCAGCGATGATGTCGCCGACCGTCATGCGCGGATTCAGCGACGCATAGGGATCCTGGAAGATGATCTGGATCTGCCGGCGGATCATCCGCATCTCCCGCCCCTTCAGGGTGGTGATGTCGGTGCCGTCGAATTCGACGCTGCCCGAGGTCGGCTCGATCAGCCGCATGATCAGGCGGCCGGTGGTGGATTTGCCGCAGCCCGATTCGCCGACCACGGCCAGCGTCTCGCCCTCATTGATATGGAAGCTGACATCATCGACCGCCTTCACGGCGCCGACCTGGCTCTGCAGCACGATTCCCTTGGTGATCGGGAAATGCTTCACCAGCCGTTCGACTTTCAGGATCGCCTTGCGGGCGCCGGGAGTGCTCTGCTCGTTCATCTCGCGCCTCACAGGATGGTGTCTTCGAGCGGCGCCTTCCAGCAGGCGACCTTGTGACCGGGCTTCACCTCGGCCAGCGCCGGCACTCCCTGCCGGCATTTGTCGTCAGCGAAGGCGCAGCGCGGGTTGAACTTGCAGCCCGCCGGCATGTTGTAGGAGTTCGGCACTCTGCCTTCGATGGTAGCCAGCCCCTCCTCTTCCGCATCCAGCCTGGGCATCGAGCCCAGCCGGCCTAGCGTGTAGGGATGCTGCGGATCGGTGAACAGATCGCCGACACGCGCCTCCTCCACCACCTTGCCGGCATACATGACGACGACGCGGTCGGCGAG
>Ga0114898_1000211_pt1 | contig 52824 bp, 55 predicted proteins | sample Malvired_Geostar_FD_83496 | JGI IMG/M metagenome (GOLD analysis project Ga0114898, IMG submission 83496) | Marine viral communities from the Global Malaspina Expedition - Malaspina viral metaG DeepMed_Geostar | ecosystem: Environmental > Aquatic > Marine > Oceanic | place: Mediterranean Sea...
AAGCGGCGCTCCTACAGGGGGCGCGAGACTTAATCCTCAATGTCCTTGTCGTCTTCCTGGTCCTTGTCCAGTTTGACGATGGAGCCTTCATCACAGTCAGGGGAATGGGTGAAGGTCTGTGTCACGTCCAGGTAACCCAGATGGGACAGGGTGCGGCGACCCAGCAGTACCGGATAGATCATGTCCGAGCGGTCGTTCAGGGTGAACTGCTCTTCGTAGATCGTATTGCCCATGCACAGATTCATCAGCACTACCGGACGGCGTTCTTCGCCACCGGCCCCCCGAATGATCACCTTGCGGTAGCGGGGCTTTTCGAAGGTCTTTTCCACCTTTTTACCGCTGGCCTCATCGTGCACATCCACGGTAAAGCGCACCCAGTCGTCACCGTCTTTTTCAAAAATTTCCACATCGGTGGCATGCAGTGACGAGGTCAGTGCGCCACTGTCCAGCTTCGCTTTCAGCTCCACACCCCAGGGTTCGATGGTGGTCTTTTCCACCCAGCCAAAGACCGGGCGGTCGGCAGCCAGGGCTTGTCCGGCCAGCAGCAACAGGGCGGGGAACAGGGCAAGTGTCAGGCGAGGCATGGCATCTCCTTGATGATTCAGGTCGAACAGTACGACCGGGAATGGACGGTCCGGTTCCCCGGCTGTCCCGATCAGACCGGGCCGGGGTCGAACTGGTACTTGTCCGGTTCGAACTTGCGGGTGCGCATCCAGTACTGGAACGTGAAGCTGGGCCACAGGGTACGGTTTTTCCCGAATTCGTCCAGATACCAGCTCTCACAGCCCCCGGAGGACCATACTGCCTCGTCCAGTTGCGCCTGCAGACGCCGGTTGAAGCCCGCCTGCACCTCCGGCTTCACGTCCAGGGAGCCGGCATCTTCACGGAGCAGTTTGTTCACCGCCTGCATCACATAGTTCACCTGGGCCTCGATCATGAACACGATGGAGGTATGGCCGAGCCCGGTATTGGGGCCCAGCAGCATGAAGAAATTGGGGAAGCCGCTCACCGAGATGCCCAGGTAGGCTTCCATGCCGGTCTCGTTCCAGGTGTCGCGAATTTCCTCGCCGCCCTTGCCGATGATCTGCATGGGGCCGATGGGGTCGGAGACCTTGAAGCCGGTGCCGTAGATAATACAGTCCATCTCCCGCTCCACGCCTTTGCCATCGACAATGCTGTGGGCCTTCACTTCCTGGATGCCGTCGGTCAGCACCGCCACATTGTCCCGATTCAGCGACGGATAATATTCATCGGACATGAGAATGCGCTTGCAGCCGATGGTGTAGTCCGGGGTGACTTTCTTGCGCAGTTCCGGGTCCTTGATATTGCGGCGGATAAAGTGGCGGCCATACAGCTCCGCCAGTTTCATGGCGCGCGGGTCCACCGCCAGGCCCAGCACCCGGCTTTCCATCCACCAGTAGATGCCGCCCCGGAACAACTTCTGCGTCATCGGCAGGGTCTTGAACAGCAGCTTTTCAATTTTGGTCATGCGCCGATCCGGTTTGCTCAGCACCCAGGGCGGGGTGCGCTGATACAGATCCAGCTGCTCGACCTGCGGGGCAATGCGCGGCACAAACTGGATGGCACTGGCACCGGTGCCGACGGCAGCCACGCGCTTGCCGGTGAGATCGTAATCATGGTTCCAGCGGGCGGAGTGGAAGGCCTCGCCCTGAAAGTTCTCCAACCCTGGCAGTTTCGGATAGGCGGGGATACTCAGCGCGCCGATGCCGGACACGAAAATGCGCGTGGTCAGTTCGGTGCCGTCATGGGTGGTCACATGCCAGATCTGCTTCTGCTCGTCGTATTCGGCCTTCTCCACCTCGCAGTTGAAGCGCATATGTGGGGTGACGCCGAACTTGTCGGCGCAGCGCTTCAGGTAATCCCAGATTTCCTGCTGGGGAGCAAACATCCGCGACCAGCGCGGGTTGGGGGCAAAGGAATAGGAATACAGGTGGGAGGGCACATCGCAGGCGCAGCCCGGGTAGATATTGTCCCGCCAGGTGCCGCCGATATCCCCGGCCTTTTCCAGCACCACGAAATCGTCGTAGCCCGCCTCCTTGAGCTGAATCGCCATACACAGTCCGGAGAACCCGGCACCCACCACAATCACCTGATGATCGGCACGAGCCGCCTTGTTGTTTTTGCTCATTGTGCACCTCCCTGGTTATCACCATCATGGCGTAAGGACTCAGACCCGGCCACCGCTGTTGCGCATTGCCAGCACACCGTTACCGACGATAAACAAAGCGGATGCGCCATGACCCGGGCGCGGCCCCGGCCCGCGTCATGACCAAGGTGGTCTCCGCCACGCCGGTTACGATGGGGGTAGAGAACAACGAGGAATTTGCGATGACAGAGAAGCCATCCGCGCCCTCCCTGGGGCTGTTACTGGGAGAAAGCCGGGCCATGCTGGCCTACGGACGCTACCTGCTGCGTGGCCTGGGCCATCGCCAACTGCCCGCCGGCAATGGCCAGCCGGTGCTGGTGCTGCCCGGCTTCGGCGCCAGCGATGCCAGCACCCGCCCCCTGCGCCGGGCGCTGACCCGGCTGGGCTACAGCGTTTACGGCTGGGCCCAGGGCACCAACCTGGGCATGAACAGCAAGCGCAAGGCCATGCTGGTGAGCCAGCTGCAGGCCATCCAGACTCGCCATGGCCAGCCCGTGGCGCTGATTGGCTGGAGCCTGGGCGGGGTGTTTGCCCGGGAACTGGCGCGAGCCTACCCGGACCGGGTCAGCCAGGTGTTCACCCTGGGCAGCCCCATCAACGGCGACCCGGAAGCCAACAATGTGACCACCCTGTTCAACCTCTTTAATCCCAAGCGGCCACCACCGGATCGGGAAGCCTTCGAAGCCCGGATTCCGGCGCCGCCGGTGCCCTGTACCGCCATTTTCACCAGGCAGGATGGCATTGTTTCCTGGCAATGCAGCCAGGAAGAAGACGGCCCGCTTACCGACAATGTGGAAGTGCAGGGTACCCACGTGGGCCTGCCCTGGAATCCCCAGGTGCTGGCGGCCATCGCCGAGCGTCTGGCCCGCAACCCGGAGAAGGGCAATGAGTGAGCTGCAGCCGGGCCGTTACCGGCACTTCAAGGGCAACGAATACCAGGTCATCGGCACCGCCACCCATTCCGAAACCGGCGACACCCTGGTGGTCTATCGCCCGCTCTACGGCGACCAGGCCCTGTGGGTACGCCCCCTGGCCATGTTCACCGAAACCGTGGAGCGGGACGGCAAGGTCCAGCCACGCTTCGCCCGCATCGGCGATTAGCGTCCCCGGCCCCGTTGGAGCCATGCTTGCATGGCGAATGGCTGTCAGGTTTCGCAATGGGTTCGCAGGAAACAAAACCTTATTCGCCATGCAAGCATAGCTCCTACCGCAATAAGGCAGTCATTCGCCGAGATAGTCGTTACAATGGCCCCTCGATAGCGGAGCCCATTGCATGACCACTTTTGCCGACCTCAATTTGCACGAGCGCCTGATCAAGGCCCTTGGCGAACTGGAAATCACCACCCCCACGCCGGTTCAGGCCTCAGCCATCCCCGAGGCACTGGCCGGCCACGACCTGCGTGTGGTGGCCCGCACCGGTAGCGGCAAGACCGCCGCCTTCATGCTGCCCCTGCTGCACCAGCTGCTGCAGCACTCCCGGCCGCGTACCGATACCCGTGCCCTGATCCTGCTGCCCACCCGTGAGCTGGCCCAGCAGACCCTCAAGCAAGTGGAGGCCCTGGGTCGTTATACCTTTATCAAGGCCGAGCTGGTCACCGGTGGCGAAGACTTCAAGGTGCAGGCCGCCAAGATGCGCAAGAACCCGGAAATCCTTATCGGTACTCCCGGGCGCCTGATTGAGCACCTGGAAGCCGGCAACCTGCGCCTGCAGGATCTGGAAATGCTGGTGCTGGATGAGTCCGACCGCATGCTGGACATGGGCTTCAGCGATGACGTACTGCGCCTGGCCGCAGAATGCCGCGCCGAGCGTCAGACCCTGCTGTTCTCCGCCACCAGCGGCGGCAACGCCATGGAGAAAATGGTCGCGTCCACCCTGCGCGATCCCAAGTCCCTGATGCTGGATTCCGTGCGCGACCTGAACGAATCCGTGGTCCAGCAGGTGATAACCGCCGACGACGTGAAACACAAGGAACGTCTGGTGCAGTGGCTGCTGGCCAACGAGACCTACGACAAGGCGGTGGTCTTCACCAACACCCGCGAGCAGGCCGATCGCCTGGGTGGTGTGCTGGTGGCCTCCAACCTGAAAGTGTTTGTCCTGCACGGCGAGAAAGACCAGAAGGACCGCAAACTGGCCATGGATCGCCTCAAGGCCGGGGCCGTGAAAGTCCTGGTGGCCACCGACGTGGCCGCCCGCGGTATCCATGTGGACGGCCTGGACCTGGTGATCAACTTCGACATGCCGCGCAGTGGCGATGAATACGTCCACCGTATCGGCCGCACCGGCCGGGTAGGCGGCGAAGGCACCGCCATCTCCCTGATTGCGGCCCACGAATGGAACCTGATGGCGAGCATTCAGCGCTACCTGCGGCAGAACTTCGAATACCGTCTGATCGAAGCCTTGAAGGGCAACTTCCTGGGACCGAAAAACCTCAAGTCCAACGGCAAGGCCGCCGGCAGCAAAAAGAAAAAGATGAAGAAAAAAGCCGATGCCAAAAAGGGCAAGAAGCCGGCCAGGAAAAAAGCCGTGGCAAAGAAAAATTCACGGACCAACAAACCGGTGCCGGATACCAACAGCGGTTTCGCCACCGTGAAAAAACGCAAGAATCCCGGACCCCTGGATTGAGCCATGGCATCCCGGTGTTACGGGAGACGGGATAAATAACGAGGCCGCGCCCGGCAATGGGTGCGGCCTCTTTGCGTTTAGCGGGCTTTATAAAACCCGGTAAAATTCCTGTGCCCCTTCACAGTCTTCCGGTGCCCGTGTCGTCATGCTGTTACGGTAATCGCAAGGAGGTGGCCGTGCCGAACAACCAAGCCGTGGAGACCATGACAGCACCTGCGCTGCAGTGTCCGGATTGCGGCACTCACCTTGCCGAGCCCTCCCGGCAGGCGCGGGGAGCCTGGCGTTGCCCCCGCTGCGACTGCCAGTTAAGCGGGGCCTGGTCGTTGCGTCCCGATTCCCTGCTGGCTTTGACCGTGGCCACGGCGGTGCTGTGGCTGCCGGCATTGATCCTGCCACTGATGCGTCTGGAAAACCTTGGCCTGGATCGTGAAGCGAGCTTGCTCGACTGTGTGGTGCGGCTTATGGAGGGCGTCTACCTGCCCGTCGGTCTTCTGCTTCTGCTGACCCTGGTGATCATGCCGGCGGTGAATTTGTTATCGGCAGGGCGGCTGCTTTGGGCGGCCCGAGCCGGGAGCCCGGGAGGAATGCCGGATCCCTTGTGGATGAGAATGTACCGGCACAGTCGCGAGTGGGCGATGACGGATATTTTCCTGCTCGGCATTCTCATCGCCATGACCAAGCTCGGCGACATGGCCAGTGTCACACCCGGCCCCGGCCTGTTTTGTCTGGTGGTGGCGGTGCTGTTACGCCTGATCGTGGAAACCCTGGCGCAGCCGGATCAGCTGCAACGGTTGCTGGAGGCTAGCCATGAAACCTAACCCCCCTGCGGCTCAGCAGCGAACCCTGGCCTGGTCACTACTGGTGGCCGCCACCGTGTGGCTGGTGCCCGCCAATCTGCTGCCGATCATGGCGGTCACGGAAGCCGGTCGCGGCAAGCCCACCACCATTGCCGACGGTATCTGGCAGCTGTTTGAAGCGGGCATGCCGGGCATTGCCATCATCGTGTTTGTGGCCAGCCTGCTGGTGCCGCTGTTCAAGGTGTTGGTGCTGGCGGTGATTTACTGGCGTGCGGCCCGGGAGAACAATCCCCTGCTCAGTACCCGGGCGTACCGACTGGTGTACTGGATTGGGCGCTGGTCCATGCTGGATGTCTTTGTGGTGGCGCTGCTGGCGGCGGTGGTGGAATTCGGAAGCCTGGCCCGGGTGGAGCCGGGGCCTGGTGTGCTTGCCTTCGCCCTGGCGGTGGTACTGACCATGCTGTCCGCCCATGCCTTTTCTCCCCAACAACTCTGGTTGCAAGACACTGACGGAGCGGATCATGGATACACCTGAAGTGAAACATTCCCGCTGGCCTTCGCCCATCTGGCTGGTGCCCCTGGTCAGCCTGCTGGTGGCCGGCTGGCTGCTGTACGACCAGCTGTTGCAGCGTGACGTGCAAATCGAAATCACCTTCGAGAATGGTTCTGGCATCAAGCCCGGGGTGGACCTGCGTTACCGGGGTGTGCCGGTGGGAAGCGTGGATGAGATCGTGCTCAGCGATGATCTGAAACACGTGACTGTTCACGCCAACCTGAACCGGGACGCGGAAAAACTGGCCCGGGAAAAGAGCCGTTTCTGGATTGTGGAACCGGAGCTGGGCATCGCCGGTGCCCGCAACCTGGATACCCTGGTGTCGGGCAAATACATCGCGGTGGAGCCCGGCGACGGGGAACCGGAAAAAACCTTCGAAGGCCTGGAAACGCCGCCGGAACAGCAGCCCAACCTGGGCCTGAAAGTGACCCTGGTGGCCGATCATCTGGGGTCCCTGAAAAAGGGCCGGCACATTTACTACCGTGACCTGCAGGTGGGCACCATCGGCGACAGCGAACTCAGCCAGGACGGCCGCTTCGTGGAAATCCAGGTCATCATCGAACCGAAATACGCCAAACTGGTGCGCAGCAATACCCGCTTCTGGAACAGCTCAGGCCTTACCGTGGATATTGGTCTGTTCAAAGGGGCAGAAGTGCAGGCCAGCTCCCTGGAAAATTTACTGCGCGGCGGCATCAGCTTTGCCACCCCACCGGAACCGGGCCCCCTGGCGCAAGCGGGGGAGCGATTCGATCTGTACAAACAGCCGGAAGAAGATTGGCTGGAGTGGGCGCCGATTATGAAGTGGCAGTAGGGGAAGGTATGAGGTGCAGGAAGGCTAAGTTATGAATTCTTTCCTTTAGCAATTATCGCTACCCCTTTGTCGAGGTGGCAGAAAATGCGGCAAGGCTAGTCGTCTTTTTCTCCACCTCTCTGGAGAGTCCCCTCTCCCTTGAGGGGAGAGGGACAGGGAGAGGGTGAAACGGCCTTGAAGATCTCTTCCAGAACCGCATCAGTATTCTGCAGGATGTCATTATTCCAGAATCGCATCACGCGATAGCCTTCCGCGGTTAACCAGTCATCACGTTCTTGATCTGCCGCATTATCATTGTGCTGCCCTCCGTCGGCTTCAATAATTAGCCGCTCTCCAAGGTGAACGAAGTCAACAATATAGGGGCCTATCGGCTGCTGGCGGCGGAATTTCTGTCCATTTAGCCGATGGGCTCGCAGGTGTTTCCATAGCAAGCGTTCGGCGTCAGTCATGTGGCTTCGCAAATTCTTTGCGAAGCGGTGACGGTAGTCCATTACTCTGCCTTCTGTGCTTCCTGCACTTTGTAGCTTCACCCTCTCCCTGTCCCTCTCCCCTCAAGGGAGAGGGGACCTAATAGATGATGCTGGTTTGAGCTGCGGCCCTACATCATTTTCCCAACCATCTTTAACGGCAAATTCCGCATGGCAAACCCCAGCGGCCCCCAGGGCCAGCCTGGTACCGATGCGTTCTTCGGTTCTTTTTCGATGGCTTTTACCAGAGCCTTGCAGCCGGTTTCCGTGTCCACCAGGAAGGGCGTGTTCTTTACCTTCTCGTTGATTTCGGAACGGATAAAGCCCGGGAAAATGGTGGTCACCTTGATCGGGGAATTCTGCAATTCCACCTGCAGGCCTTCGGCCAGCATGGCTACGCCGGCCTTGGTGGCCGCATAGGTGGTCAGGTTTTTCTTCATGCCGCGCATGGCGCTGATGGAAGAAATCATCACCAGATGGCCGCTGTTCTGGGCGCGGAAAATTTCCATGGCCGCTTCGGTCTGGGCCAGCGCCGCCACGAAGTTGGTTTCCGCGGTCTGCCGGTTGGCATAGAAGTAGCCGGTGCCCAGGGGCTGGCCCTTGCCCATGCCCGCGTTGATGATGATGCGATCAATGCCCGCCAGTTCGGTGCGGAAGGCATCGAACACCGCAAACACCTGATCGTAATCGTTCACATCCAGCGGTTTGATCAGCACGGTGATGCCCGGATGCTTTTCTTCCAGCTCGGCCTTCAGGGTTTCCAGCCGGTCCATGCGCCGGGCACACAACGCCAGGTTGCGTCCCATGGCCGCAAACAATCGCGCCATCCCTTCGCCCAGCCCGGAGCTGGCACCGGTGATTAGAATATTCTTGCGTGTTGGCATTGTTGTCCCCCTTGCTAATGGCTGCTGTAGGTGCGCCTCTCGAGGCGCGAACGACAACGTTTGTGTCGCCGCCTATCCTTTCTGAAACCTGTCGAGCGCCGGGATTCCTGATCGTCCTGCGGACGATTCCGCGCTGGCGCGCGGTTCGCGCCTCGAGAGGCGCTCCTACAGCAGCTTCGTAGAAATGTTGAGGTTATCAGGTCGCACCTATCGATACGTCACCTGCTCGCTCGGCAGATGCAGATGTTCGTTCACCGAGACTAGCCTTGGCTTGCCGGCATTCACAAGCACCCGGGTCACACTGGTGTTGATCAGGGTGCGGTTCCAGGTGATCAGGGCCTCGTCAGTGAGGCCCATCAGTCGCTGGATAATCACGCTGATGGCGCCGCCGGAGGTGAACACCAGGGCGCTGTCGCCGCTGCTCAGGCCGTTGCCCAGGCTGTAGGTGCTGGCCAGCACCCGCTCGCGAAAGGCGGGCCAGCTTTCACTGTAATCGCCGTCGCCGCTCTGCCAGCGGCGCAGGGCCTGCTCGAAGCGGGCCTGGAAGACCTTGCGTGGGTGATCCTGTTGCGCCAGCCACTGGGTCAGCGCCGCCCGATCGGAGGCCAGGGGCCAGTCCACGGCCAGCAGCTCGCTGTGGTTGTATTCGTTGAAGCCGGTATCCGTGTGCCATTCCTTGGCCAGGCCCAGTTCCCCCAGGGTCACTTCCGCGGTTTCCACATGGCGACGCATGGTGCCGCAGATCGAGCGGGGCACCCCCAGATCCTGATTCTGCAGGGCACGGCCAAGAATCCGGCTCTGTTCCCAGCCCATCTCGGACAACTGATCGTAATCTTCCTTGCCGAAACTGGCCTGGCCGTGGCGGATCAGGTAGATCACCGGCATCAGGCTTTCTCCGCTTTTTCCAGCTTGCCCTGCAGTCGTTCGGCGCCCTTGAGCATCACCCGGTTGAACACAAACGGCAGGAACCGCTTCATCCAGTAAGCCCGACGACCGCTCTTGTGGGGCAGCAGGAAGAACTGCTGTTTGGCCACCGCTTTCTTGATCGTCTCGGCAATCTGGTCGGCGGTGAGCTCGTCACTGGAAAGCAGCTTGTCCACGGTTTCGATCATGCCCGGTTCCGGGGTACGCATGGACTCGTGCAGATTGGTGCGGAAGAAACCCGGGCACACCACTGTGGTATGAATGCCGTAGGGCGCCAGCTCGAAGCGCAGGGTTTCCGACAGGGAAATCACCCCGGCCTTGGTCACGTTATAGCTGCCCATCACCGGCGCGTGCAGCAGTCCGGCCAGGGATGCGATATTGACGATATGGCCATGGCCCTGGCGCTTCATCATCGGCACGAACACCTTGCAGCCACGCACCACACCTTTCACGTTGATATCGAAAATCCAGTCCCAGTCGGCCATGTCGCCGCGATCAATCCGGGCGGCACCGGCCACCCCGGCATTGTTCACCAGCACATCCAGGCCGCCCCAGTTCTGCTCCAGCCACTCGCGGGCGTTGTTGAAACTGGCCGCGTCGCGCACATCCAGATACTGGAATTGCAGCTCGCCGGGCAGATCCTTCAGGGCCGCGAGGGTTTCCGCAGCGCGCTCCTGGTTCACATCGCCGATCAGCACCCGGGCGCCATCGCGCAGCCAGGCTTCGGCCATGGCGCGGCCGAGTCCGGAGGCGCCGCCGGTAATCAGGATGCGTTGTGGGGTCTGGCTCATGGTGTGTCCTGTTGTCATGGTGGTTTCGGTCGCGGATTGTGCGTTAACCGGCATCGGGGGGCTTATCCATTGACCGATGCTAGTGACGGCGTTTCAATTAATCCAATGAATCCTCGCAATGATTAAAGATAAACGCCATGCATGTGTCGCGCTTCGATCTCAATCTGTTCGTGGTCTTCGATGCCATCTACACCGAGGGCTCCCTGACCCGCGCCGCCAAGGTGCTCAACCTGACCCAGCCGGCGGTGAGCCACGCCCTGGGGCGCCTGCGCGACCGCCTGGACGACCCCCTGTTCGTGCGCCAGGGCAGCCGCATGGTGCCCACCGCCCGGGCCCGGGCCATGGTCAGCCCGGTGCGCCATGCCCTGGGGGGCTTCCAGCGTTGCCTGAGCGATGAGGGCGGTTTCGATGCCAGCGAGGCGGAGCGCACTTTCGTGCTGGGCCTGCGCGATGGCCTGGAAGGTTGCCTGCTGCCGTCGCTGATGGCACAGCTCATGGAAGACGCCCCCGGGGTACGTTTGCAATCACTCACTATCAGCCGAAAGCAGATGGCTACGGAGCTGGCCAGCGGCCGGCTGGATCTGGCCTGCGACGTGATGCTGGCCCTGCCGGAATCCATCGAGCATGTGCCGGTCCTCAGCGGCCCGCTGGTGGTGATGATGCGTGAGGGCCACGAACTGGCCGATGACATGGACCTGCCCAGCTACCTGGCGGCCCAGCATGTGCTGGTGTCGTCCCGCCGCGAAGGCCCGGGGCTGGAAGATTTCGGCCTGGCCCGGCAGGGCTACAGGCGCCATATCCGCCTGCGCTGCCAGCACTACCAGGCGGCATCAGCACCGTGCAGAACACCGACCTGCTGCTCACCCTGCCGGCCACCCTGGCCGGTCGCCTGTCCCGCAAGGGCATGGTGATCAAATCCTTCCCCGCCGACCTGCCCGGCCTGGAAATGCACCTCTACTGGCACCGCGACCAAAGCGCCGACCCCGCCCACAGCTGGTTGCGGCAGAAGGTGTTGGGGCTATTGAAAGAACAGCAGGAGCAGTTAACAGTTAACAGTGAATAGTTAACAGCGCGTGGTATCGCGCCAGTGTTGCCCAAAGCATAGAGGCCGTGTCCCAGCGATGGGCGCGGCCTCTATGGTTGCAGGCAAAGAAAACCTTCCCCGCGAGCTGTTCACTGTTAACTATTAACTGTTCACTAAAATCTGCCCCGCCCAATGCGGGTTTTCTTCCACCCGAATATCCGTGGGCTTCACCGTGTCGCCGCAGTGGCTGCATTGCAGTTGCGCTTCCAGGGGTTCGCCGCACTGGCGGTGGTAGCGAATAAGGGGGGCGCCGTGCTCGCCGGCCAGGTGCTTGTCGCCCCATTGGGCCAGGTGCACGATCACTGGGTAGAGTTCTTTGCCCATGGCGGTGAGCCGGTATTCATGGCGCAGGGGGCGCTCCTGGTAGGCCACCTTGTCCAGCACGCCGCCCTCGGTGAGCTTGCGCAGTCGGTCGCTGAGCACATGGCGGGTGACGCCCAGCCGTTGCTGGAAATCATCGAAGCGGCGCACGCCCATAAAGCAGTCGCGCAGCACCAGCAGCGTCCAATTGTCGCCGATAATGGCCAGGGTGCGGGCCAGGGAGCAGGGCTGTTGATCGATGTCTTGCCAGCGCATGATGAACCTCCGGGTACGTGTTCTGATCATACCGGCTTGACCCGTTCCCAAAAAGAACCGACTATAAGTTCCAAATGGGAACCAACTATGCGCCCTGCCAATACCAGGAGGCAATATGCCTGAATCCGCCGTGGTCGTGATCGGTGCCGGTGATGCCACCGGCGGTGCCATCGCCAAACGTTTTGCCCGCGAAGGCTACACCGTCTGCGTCACCCGCCGTACTGAAGACGCCCTGGCGCCCCTGGTGCAGGAGATCGAACAGGCCGGCGGCAAGGCCCGTCCGTTCGGCTGCGACGCCCGCGATGAAGACCAGATGATCGCGCTGTTCGACACCATCGAAGATGAAGTGGGGCCGGTGGACGTGGTGGTGTTCAACATCGGTGCCAACGTGTTCTTTCCCATCCGCGATACCACCGCCCGGGTCTATCGCAAGGTCTGGGAAATGGGAGCCTTCGCCGGCTTCCTGGCCGGTCGCGAAGCCGCCCGTGTGATGGTGCCGCGCCACAAGGGCACCATCATCTTCACCGGCGCTACCGCCTCGGTGCGGGGTGGCAAGGGGTTCTCTGCCTTCGCCGGTGCCAAGTTTGCCCTGCGCGCCCTGGCCCAGAGCATGGCCCGGGAACTGGGACCGGAAGGTATCCACGTGGTGCACCCCATCATTGATGGTGCCATCGACACCGCCTTTATCCGCGACACCTTCCCGGCCCTGTATGCCAAAAAGGATCAGGATGGCATCCTCAACCCGGAACATATCGCCGACACCTACTGGATGCTCCACCAACAACCCCGCGACGCCTGGACCCACGAAATCGATCTGCGCCCGTGGATGGAGACGTTTTGAACAACGCAACACGCAACACGCAACACGCGACACGCGACACGCGACACCAAAATTCTGCCGTAGGAGCGTCGCTGGCGGCGCGATAACCCAACGTCTGTAATCGCGCCGCCAGCGACGCTCCTACGGAAATTCCTGAAAGGACCAAACCCATGACCCAAAAAATCGAATTCCTCTTCGACGTGGGCAGCCCCACTGCCTACCTGGCCTGGAGCCAACTGCCCGCCCTGTGCGAGCGCACCGGCGCCGAGCTGGTGTATGTGCCCGTTCTGCTGGGCGGCATCTTCAAGGCCACCGGCAACAACCCGCCCGGTGCCGTGCCCGCCAAAGGCATGTACATGATGCGCGACCTTGCCCGCTACTCAGCGCGCTACCAGGTGCCGCTCACCATGAACCCGCACTTCCCGGTGAACACCATCACCCCCATGCGCATCATCACCGCCGCCATCGGCACCCCGGAACAGGATGCGGTGATCACCGCCCTCTACAACGCCATGTGGCGCGAGCCCTGCAAACTCTCCGAGCCGGAAGAAATCACCCGCGTGCTCACCGACGCCGGCCTGGATGCACAAGCCTGGCTGGAAAAAGCCGCCAGCGACGAAGTGAAAGAACAGCTCAAGACCAACACCGAAGCAGCGGTAAAACGGGGCGTGTTTGGCGCGCCGACAATGTTCGTGGGCAACGAGATGTTCTTCGGGCAGGATCGGCTGGATTTTGTGGAAGAAGCAGTCAAAGGCAATTAATAGTTAACAGTGAATAGTTAATAGCGAAAATCAAAAAACAGCAGTCGAATGGCCGGTGCGGACGTAGCCTGCCTCTGTAGGAGCTATGCTTGCATGGCGAACCGGCGATCCGATTGATAAGGCCGCAAACAGCAATGCCTCCATCGCCGTTTGTGGCCAACCCTTAACCTTCCACCAGTCCCGGCCAACGTCGCGCGCACCCATTGCGATGCCGTGCCTGCAAAATACGCAACTATTTGCTATCGTCGCCGATCTTTTGTCGTTGACGGATGCGGGCTGATGCTGAAATGGGTTTACGGAGTATTATTTGCCGCCTTTGTCGCGATGGTGGTGGGCGGCGCGGTCAGCAAGGCTAGGGATTCATGGCAGGCCCAGCAGCGCGCCATCACCATGATGCAGGAAAGCCAGCAGCAACAACGGCAGAAGGTCGACGAAATCCGCGACCGCATTGCTCGCACCCAGGCCCAACCCACTCTTAGCGACCACGATCGCTGGCTGATTGCCCACCTGCAGAAAACGCTCGGTCGCCTGGATACGGTCGTCGACGGCCAGCAAACCCACTCCACCCAGCTCTATCGCGGCTTACTGCGCACCTGGCTGGGGTATGCCTTTCTGGGTATCGCCATGGTGGTGCTGGCGTTCTGCCTGCTGGTACGCCCCAGCAAGGCGCTTACCCGGGAAGAGAAGCAGTGGCTGGCAAGCAACCCCCGCGACATCCCCGGCCTGCTGCTCGACCCCGGTGCCTACCGCAATAATGCGGCGCCGGTTCGCGGTGGCAGCAACTTCGTCACCGCCCGCATCAAACCGGTCAAGGCCGACCTGTTACGCATCACCCGCAGCCGGGCACTCAAGGGCATGGGGCTGGCCTTTATCATCGCTCCCCAAGGCGGCCTGGCGGTGGAGCTCTACTACATTGCCGATGCCCTGTTCGTGTCCCATATTCCCTTCTCGCAAATGACATGGGGCGGCACCATGCAAGCGTTTACCCTGGCCGGCCTGTTCGTGCTGTTCTCCACCACCAGCAACGCCCGCCTGGACCGACGCCAGCAAACCATCACCCTGCCCGGCGACAACCGCACCCTGGCGTTCAATGAAGTGGAATCCGTCCAGCTCAACCAGGTACTCACCACCGGCGAACGAAGCTTCGTCAACAGCCAGATCCAGCTAAACCTGCACAACGGCGAATCCCTGTCCCTGCTCAGCCACGGCGGCAAGGAACAGATCTACGTGGACCTGATCCGCACCGCCCTGTTCCTGGATAAACCGGCGGTGATCCCGGAAGCCTAGCCACCCAGCCCTCATCCCTCTTCCGTTGGAGCTTAGCTCGCAAAGCGAAGGGGGCGAGATAGGTATGGAGTAAGGGGGTGAATAGCTGGGGGCTGCGGGTTTTGCTTTTTCGTTATCAATTCTCAACTATCAATTATCAATTGCTTTCCCTGCGCGTTTCCTTATACGCAGATATTGTGTAGATTCGGAGCTGGATCACAAATAAAAACCGGTCAGCCAGGGTGGCGTGGCCTGCGAAAGCGAATCGGGGGAAGGGATGCCTGTCTGTTTATCTTTATGCTGGCCTGCGGCTGGCTCCCGCCATTATTTTTCTTCTTTGGCTCGGCGCACAGGGTAAGACCTGCCCTTAATTGCGCGCGGAAGTTAATAACGTATTAGATATTAAAAAAATGTAACAGAGGTGGGCTGATGGGCTTTCAAGATACGAATGATTATGAAACCGTTATTAACTCTTGGAGAAATAATAGTATACGCTTCATGGCCGCATCAAAAAAGAGCGATAAAAAAGGCTTTAGGAAACCCCAGTTGGCCGCAATCCATTCATCACTAGCACACCTGATAAGCTCCCCTAGAACAACAGCAACGATCGTAATGCCAACGGGAACAGGTAAAACTGACACAACAGCAGCCATAATTGTTGCAGGGAAATTCGAAAGAACACTGATAATTGTTCCAACAGACGCTTTGAGAACCCAGACAAAAGAAAAACTCGAATGTCTAAAGACATTAAGGGATATCAATGCGGTAGATGAAAAAATATTAAATCCCATAGTTGAAACGATCACAGGGAATATATCTGTCGATCAACTTGCCCGCTTAAGAGAGGCAAATATTGTTGTGACAACTCCCGCAACGACATCTTTGTTTGGCGAAGAAACTTTGCAGGAGTTCACAAAAATATTTAGTCATTTAGTAATAGACGAAGCTCATCACGCAGCAGCTAGAACATGGAGAGATATAAAAATAGCATTTAATGGAAAGCCGTGCCTTCAGTTCACTGCAACACCATTCAGAGAAGATGGGCAGGATATTGGAGGAAAAATAATATTTAACTATCCTTTGTCTGAAGCGCAAAAGGATGGTTATTTCCAAGAAATAGAGTTTCATTCTGTCAGAGAATACAATCCTGAAAAATCAGACGAGGTAATAGCAGAAAAAGCTGTGAGTCTTCTGAGGTCGGATTTAAGCGAAGGGAAGAATCATATATTAATAGCTAGAGCAAGCACCCAAAAGAAGGCGGGATCAATATACGAAATATACAAAAAATATTCAGATTTAAGTCCAATATTAATACATAGCAATTCTGGAGAAAAAGCAAAAGCATTGGCAGATATAAGAGAAAAAAAGCATAGAATAATTGTTTGCGTGAACATGCTTGGGGAAGGGTTTGATCTCCCTGAATTGAAAATTGCGGCACTGCATGATCAGCACAGAAGTCCTAATATAACACTTCAATTTATAGGCAGGCTCACAAGAACGCAAAGCAAGCTTGGTAGTTCAAAGTTTGTCGCAAATATCGCAAACCAGAAAACGGAAAAGCAGATATCAAATCTTTATAGAGAATCATCGGATTGGGGGAAAATAGTAAAAAATATCAGCAAAGAAAAGATAGAAAGACAAATAAAGAAAGATGAGCTGATGTCGGGGTTTTCAGAGTCACATGATAACTCAGAGATATTTGAGATAAATCCAAACCCTAAGATAAGCGCGATTGCATATAGAGTAAAAATATCAAATTGGGATCCTGATAATTTTAATGATTTAAGTTTTAAAGATTCTTATATTGAGTATAAATCAATAAGCAAAGACAAGAAAATATTAATAGCTGCAATAAGGCACGAACAAAGTCCGGAGTGGGCGAAAACATCAGAAATAAAAAATACCTCGTGGGACCTTCTTGTTGCTTACTATAAAAATGAGCATGAGACGCTTTTTGTTCACTGCTCAGGAAATGAAAAAACAAGAGATAGGTTAATAAAAAAAATTACTAAAGGCTATAAAAGAATTAGAGGGGAGGTCCTGTTTCGTTCACTGTACAACATTGATAGATTGAAAATTCAAAATGTAGGTCTAAATAGAGCGCGAAGAAATCTTAGATTCACAATGCATGTGGGGACGGATATAAAAGAAGTTATATCTGAAATTGAAAAAGGTACTTCGATAAAATCGAATATTTTTTCGACAGGCTTTGAGGAGGGGAAGCCGACTAGCATTGGGTGCTCCCATAAGGGGAAGCTGTGGGAAATGAATGCTGATGGCATAGACTATTGGATTGACTGGTGCGATAAGGTATCAGAAAAAATTAATGACGAAAATATTACCATGGAGAGCATACTCCATAATACAATGCGTGCAGAAAAAATCACTTCATGCTGGCCGAAAAATATAACCTTTTGGGATTGGCCTAATGATATAAAGGTCGAGACAGAAAAAAAGATAAAGCTAATTATAGATAGCAATCCTCATCTTATTGAGGATATTGAAATTAGTGATCTAAAAATAATAGAAGATACGCGTATAGAGATATCAATAACAGCAAATAATGAAGAGCACTATATTAGCCTGATTCTTGAAGAGGATGGATTTAGATACAAAGCAAAGGATATTGATATTACTCAAGGGGTGGACCCCGTGCACCTAGAGGACTTCTTAAATGAGCATCCTTTGTTTTTAATGACCAATAAAGGAGAGATTATTGATGGAAACTACAGATACTTTAGCCCGGCTTCGATAAACACTAAGATCCCACTTGAACAGATTCAAACATGGGACTGGGGTGATATAGATATTTCAAAAGAGTCTATGGGGAAAAATAATAATCAAAACACTGTTCAGTGGTACGCATTTAAAAAAATAGAAAATGATTACGATATCATTTTTAATGATGATGGAAGTAGAGAAATTGCAGACCTGATAGGAATTAAGGAAAGTGGCAATAAGATATTTGTTGATTTGTATCATTGTAAATATATGAACAGAAAGGATAAGCCAGGCGCGAGAGTGTCAGATCTTGATGTCGTAGCAGGGCAGGCAGTCAGGTCGCTAAAATGGGCCCACAGTGCAGACAAAATATTCTCTCAAATGATATACAGGTACCAGAAAAGCATTGCATCGGGATTTGAGCGTGTTTTGAAAGGGACAATTGATGATATTGATGAGCTGCGGCTAAAAAGCCATCATTGCGATGTGGTTGTTAATTTTAACATTATCCAACCTGCGGTAAGGAAGTCTTTGATTACTGACGACCAATTAACAATATTGGGGAGCTGCTTCACTTATATTAAAGACACAACTGGAAATGGCGTTAGGGTCATATGCCAAGATTAAAAAAACCAAACCATGTGCATGGATAATGGGAGAGTAAATGAGGGTTAGGTCTTTCCCCGTGCTCTTCAAGCTCTTAGTGGTCGGTATATCTAAACGAAAATGCCCTTGCTCCAAACGAAGACAAGGGCATTCTTAGTACGTGAGGGTCAGATCTCCCATTTCCCATCGAGTGCGATAAAGTTATGAGAATTGGAATACCTGACCTGGTAGGCCTGATTGAAATGAATAAAAGCTCATTTTGTGGTTGCAAGGCTTCATTCTTGATATCCGCTTTGTTGTCGATTATTTGGGTTGAAAAAGATAACCTTGTGATTTTCTTTGTTCTTCTTTTTGGTTTGTTTGTTGCAGTGAATGAAGTCTTATCTTTTTTAACGGATAGGCCCATGTATTTAATGACATCGCAGATCCCGGGGGAAGGTAAGCTAAGTCTAGAGAGGGTTGTTTCTTTTATTCTTCATCTTGCTGTGATTGTTATCGCTATTGTTATTTATTGAAGGGGCAAAATCGGGGACACTCACATATTGGAAAATTTCTTACATCCGAGATGGCTATTCGCTGACGGGCGCTAATTTTTGTTGGTGAGTTAACTGATGGGTTTTCTTGCCAAGTCTGTGCGTGTCCCCTTTTGGCTGTAAGTCGGTTCTCCAGAATAAGTCGTTGTTCAGAGTGAAGCAGGGGGTAAAGTGAAGTTATTAATGGGGTTGCTTTTCTTGTTTTTTTTGGTGGGTTGTGGTGATGGGGTGGAGGTCGAGAGAGACGCTTACTCTGATCCTGATAAGGTGTTTGATGAAGCCTTGCAGGCCCATAAAGACGGTAAATACGAGGAGGCTCTGAGAAAACATATCTGGTTTCATCAATACGCGCTTGATTACCAGCTTTCTTTATCTGGAGTTAGGCTGTCATATGCCTTGAGCGACTGGCGCTGTTTGGGCACTAAGTACCCTGATGCGTTAGTCGCTTTGGAATACTTTGTTGATAAGGCAGAGGATGAAATCAAAGATGGTGGCGATATTTATTCTGTCTTTCATGATTTTGAATCTATCAATGAGGTTCTCGGCAATGAGGAGCGAACAATTGCTCTCTTTGAGTGGCTAGACAGAAATGATGGGCGTTTGGCGGAGAAGGTTTCCAATTTGGCTCGTCAGGCATTAATAGATGCTGAGAAGTACACCCTGGTAGGGAAATATCTTGACTCAGAGAGAGAGCTGGATATGCAGCTGATGCAGCTGGACGTTGTAAGTAACTTTGATGTTCCGGGTGCTAAGGATGGCGAAATGGAAGCCTATGCGTATGAAAGTTTCTCTGAAGAGATCCAAACTATGGTCGCGATTCTGGCGAAGAATGGCCGCCTTGATGAGATTGAGAGGGTGTCGAGAAAGGTCGAAGAGAAGTGGGATAATGAGGACTTTAGAGCGCAATTGGAACTAGCCCGGCGTGGGGTTTTCCCAGAGCGAAAAAAGAACAACAGTGCCTGCTGTTGCCAGAGTGAATGTGATGATAGTGAATAATGGGAGAGGATGAGGGTCAGAGGATGAGGGTCAGGTCTCCCATTTCCCAAAAGATTTCTTCATAAAAAAATGCCCTTGCTTCCATCGAAGACAAGGGCATTATTTTTTCAACTTTCAACTTTCAACTTTCAACTTTCAACTTTCAACTTTCAACTTTCAACTTTCAACTTTCAACTTAGCCCTTAATCGCCTTCTCCATAAACGGCGGCAACACCAGCGCCCCTTTATGCTGGGCGGCAGTGTAGTACTTCGTCTCAAACCCTTTACCGGTCGCATCCGCTTCGCGGAATTGGCTCACGTCGGTGTTCTTGCCGGCCATGGTGCAGCTCCACCAGCCGCTGGGGTATACCGGCTGCGGGAAGGGCAGGGTCTGGGTGGTGGTGAAGCCCGCTTCGCGCATGTTGGCGTGCAGGTCCTTGATGATGGTATCGCTGTGCAGCAGCGGGGATTCGGATTGCTGCACGATGATGCCGCCATCGGCCAGGACGCGGTGGCAATCGCGGAAGAAGTCGGCCTTGAACAGGCCTTCCGCCGGGCCTACCGGGTCGGTGGAATCCACAATGATCACGTCCACGCTGCCGTCTTCACAGTTGCGCATGTACTGCACGCCGTCTTCGAACAGCAGCTCGGCGCGGCTGTCGCCGTTGGACTCGCACAGTTCCGGGAAGTATTTCTCGGAATAGCGGGTGACCATTTCGTCGATGTCGATCTGGGTGGCTTTTTCCACGCTGGAGTGACGCAGCACTTCACGCAGGGTGCCGCAGTCGCCGCCACCGATGATGATGACGCGCTTGGGGTTGGCGTGGCTGAACAGCACCGGGTGCGACATCATCTCGTGGTAGAGGAAGTTGTCGCGGGTGGTGAGCATGGTGGCGCCATCGATGGTCATCAGGTAACCGAAGGTGTCGGTTTCCCACATCTCGATGTGCTGATACTCGGTCTGCACTTCTTCCAGCTTTTGTTTCAGGCGCAGGCCGAAAGCGGTGCCGGCGGTGTCGAAGTGCTCGTAAAACCAGTTGTCTTTGGTGCTGCTCATGGTGGTTCCTGATGGCGTGGTGTGGGGGCTGACAGGCGTGGAGCTTCTGCCTTCGTCATGCAAGCATGACTTCCCACAAAAACCTAGCCTCTCAGGGCCGGATTGTAAGGCTTGCGTCTCCCATGTAAAGCAGGAAAAAGGGGTGCGAGTGCGGCGCCCCGGCAGGCATAATGCCCCCAGACAACACCCCTTATTTCAGGACAGGTAATGACCGACAGATCTCCCTTGCCCGCCAGCGACATCTATAACGTGGATCGCTGGGGCGACAGCTACTTCCGAATCGACGACCAGGGCCAGCTGTGTGTGCGGCCCAATGGCGAGCAGGGCGGCCAGGCCACGCTGGAAGCGGTGCTGGAAAGCTGCCGGGTGGCCGGGTTGCGGGCGCCGGTGTTGGCGCGTTTTTCCGGGATCCTTCGCCAGCGGGTCAAGCTGCTGGCCGGGGCCTTCCGGGAGGCCATTGAGGGCAACGACTATCAGGGCGGCTATACGCCGGTGTATCCGATCAAGGTGAACCAGCAGCGCCGGGTGGTGCACGAGATTCTGCGCGCCCGCGAAGACGGCGAGCGCATTGGCCTGGAGGCAGGTTCCAAGCCGGAGCTGCTGGCCGTGCTGGCCCTGTCCAACCCGGGCGATACCATCGTCTGCAACGGCTACAAGGACGCGGAATACCTGCGTCTGGCGCTGATGGGCGAGAAGTTGGGCTTTCACGTGCATATCGTGGTGGAGAAGATGTCCGAGCTGCCGGCGCTGCTGTCGCTGGCGGATGAGCTGGGCGTATCGCCGCGCATCGGCCTGCGGGTGCGGCTGATGAGCATCAGCAAGGGCAACTGGCAGAACACCGGGGGCGAGAAGTCCAAGTTCGGCCTGAGTGCGCCGCAGCTGATGGCGGCCATCGAGCATTGCCGTGCCGCCGGGCGACTGGACTGCGTGAAGCTGCTGCATTTCCACCTGGGCTCCCAGGTGGCTAATATCCAGGACATCAAGGCGGGCATGCGCGAAGCGGCCCGTTACTACACCGAGATGCGCGCTCTGGGCGCGGCGGTGGAAACCGTGGATGTGGGCGGTGGCCTGGGGGTGGACTATGAAGGCACTCACTCCCGTTCCTATTGCTCCATGAACTACGGGGTGGGTGACTATGCCCGCCATATCGTGCAGACCTTGCAGCAGCAGTGCGCCCAGCACGGCCTGCCGGAGCCCAACATCATCTCCGAATCCGGCCGGGCGCTGACCGCCCACCACGCGGTGTTGCTGGTGAATATCACCGACCAGGAGCAGATGGCCCCGGTGACGGTGGAGGCGCCGGCGGACGACGACGTGGCCGAGCTGCATCAGTTGTGGGAGCTGCAAGGGTTGCTGGCCGGCGAGCCGGGCAATCTGATCGAGCGTTTCTCGGAAGTGACCGGTGCCTGGCAGGACATTCACCAGCGCTATATTGCCGGCGACCTGGGCCTGGGCACCCGCGCCCGGGGCGAGCAGCTGTATATCAACTGCCTGCTGGCCCTGCGCGGCCGGTTGAACCCGCTGCGCAAGCAGCAGCGCGAGTTGCTCGACAGCCTCAACGAAACCCTGGCGGACAAGTTGTTCGTGAATTTTTCCGTGTTCCAGTCGGTGCCGGATGTGTGGGGGATCAATCAGGTCTTCCCGGTGTTGCCACTGTCCGGCCTGGACAAGCCGGCCACCCGCCGGGCGGTGATCCAGGACATTACCTGCGATTCCGATGGCCGCATCGACCAGTTCGTGGATGGCGAAGGCGTGGAAGCCACCTTGCCACTGCCGGAACAACTCAACGGCCACCTGGGGATTTTCATGGTGGGTGCTTACCAGGAAATCCTCGGCGACATGCACAACCTGTTCGGCGACACGGATTCCGTGGATGTGGACGTGGAAGCCGATGGCGCCATCACCCTGAGCCATGCCATTCAGGGCGACACGGTGAGCTCCGTGCTGCGCTACGTGAACTACGATACCGACAAGTTGTTGGGAGCCCTGGAGCAACATTGTCGCCAGGCGCATTTGAGCGACGGCGAGCAGGAAACCTTTATCGGGCTGGTACGCGAAGGCCTGGCCGGGTATACCTATCTGGAGTGATAGGCGCCAATCTTAAAAGGCGTTTTCCACGAAGCCGCTGTAGGAACGGAGCGTAGCGGAGTAACGCACGTATTTCCGTGCGGCCCGAAGGGTGAGCGTAGCGAATAACGCCTCTCGAGGCGCGAACCGAGCGTAGCGAGGCGACAGAGATTTCCGGGATTCCGCAATGCTATGAATGAAGCCTGTCGAGCGCTGTAATGCCTGATCGCCCTGCGGGCGATTTCCTTGCTGCGCAAGGTTCGCACCTCGAGAGGTGCTCCTACAGGGGCTCGTCACTCACAACTGATTTTTCCAAGCCAGCAAGGAGAGCAACATGCGTTATGAACTCTGTGCCAGCCAGGACCTCCCGCAAGGGAAAAGCCGTGCGATGGAAGCCGGTGGTAAAAAACTGGTGGTGTATCACCTGAGTGATGGTTTTTATGCCACTCAGGCCCGTTGTACCCATATGTTTGCGTCCCTGGGCAAGGGCAAGATCGTCGAGGACAAGTGTGTTCAGTGTCCGCTGCACCGGGCGCGGTTTGATATCCGTACCGGCGAAGTCACCGAGTGGGCCAACTTTCCCCCCGGTGTGCAGTTGTTGAATGTGGTGCGGGGCGAGAAAGCCCTGGAGACCTGGCCGGTCACGGAAGAAGACGGCCACCTGTTTGTGGAGATGTAATGGCAGCAAGGACAGAAGCCCAGCAACGGGCAACCCTGGAGCGGCTGGAAAAGTTCAGCCGTTTTACCGACAGCAGCATCGGCATTCCCTTTACCAAATTTCAGATCGGTGCCGAGGCCATTATCGGCCTGGTGCCGCTGGTGGGTGATGCGGCCGGCTTGGTGTTATCCAGCTATGTGCTGATCGAAGCGCAGCGGGCCGGGGCCAGCAAGAGTGTGAAGTTGCGTATGCTGCGCAATATCGGCATCGACTTTCTTGGCGGGCTGTTGCCGGTGGTGGGCGATGCCTTCGATGCCATCTACAAGGCCAATACCCGCAACACCAAGCTGCTGAAGAATTACCTGGAAAAGCAGCTCGAAGTGGAGCCGCCCCCGCCACCATTCCCCTGGAAGACCCTGATCGGGTTGTCCATCCTGTTTGCCGTTGTCACCGGTGGGCTGACGCTGATTTTCTGAAGCGTGAGCTCCCTCTTGTTGTTGGAGCCTTGCTCGCAAGGCGAAGGCCCGATGAAACGAAAACCTTCGCCTTGCGAGCAAGGCTCCAACGGTTGTGGCGGGGAGGGGAGAAGAGCGCTCAATGCATCGCCTGCCCGAGTTTATCGAGATAGTGGCGCAGCCCGCTGTGCAGTGGTTCGTCCAGTTGTTCGCTTTGCGCCTGCATGGCATTGAGCCACTGGCCCTGGTGATCGTTGTGGTGCCACTGGTGGTAGCAATATACCTGTAGCAGAAAACTCTGCAGAAACGCGGGCTTTTCCAGGTCGCTGTCGTTGGCCAGGGGAATGCGCGGAAATAATTCGTGGAGCTTGCGGGCGAAGGCGCCGGAGGCCATGCCGATCTGCTGGCCTGTGGTGTTGTGCACCGGGGTGCTCAGGTGGCCGCAACTGGGGGAGCGGGCTTTCAGGACAAACCCGCTGAGCGGTTCCCCGAACCGGGAGGCCACGTCTTCCAGGGCGTCGGTGACATCCTGCTGCGGATTGTCCACGCCCTTCACGCGAAGGGTGTCATCCACCTGCACTACCTGAATGGGCGGGCGCGGGACCGGCAGGCCAATGGCCACTTCCGGACAGGTATCGCGAAAACGCAGAAGCGGACCGAGCTGGTGAACCAGGATGGCGTTGTGCTTGTGGTCGCCGTCGTAGCGAACCTTCTGGCCGAGCAGGCAGGCACTGACGCCCACCACCGGTTTCTGCCAGTCATGCTGTGGCAGGGTGAAGCCCATCTTCTCCAGCAAATCCGTTAGCATGGAACACCTCCCTTCTTCCCCGATAAAGGTGACCGAACATGCAGGGCGTTTTTCTCGACACCGATACCCTCAACCCCGACGAGATGGACTTCGCCGCCCTGGAGGCGTTGATGCCCTGGACCTTCCATCCGCTGACCCGTCCGGAGGAGCGGGTGGCGCGGTTGCAGGATGCCCAGGTGGTCATCACCAACAAGGTGGTGCTGGATGCGGCGATCCTGAAAGCCTGCCCGTCCCTCAAGCTTATCTGCATTTGTGCCACCGGTACCAATAATGTGGACCTGGAGGCTGCCCGGGAGCGGGGCATTACCGTGTGCAATGTGAGCGGTTATGCGCGGGCCTCGGTGGCCCAGCACACCTTGACGTTGATGCTGTCACTGGCCACCCGCTGGCATCAGTACGACCGGGATGTGAAGGCCGGTGCCTGGAGCCGGGCGGCCCAGTTCTGTCTGCTGAATCACCCGATCATGGAGCTGGCCGGCAAGACCCTGGGGCTGATCGGCCACGGGGATCTGGGCCGGGAAGTGGCCCGGCTGGCCGAGGCGCTTGGCATGCAGGTATTGGTGGCGGAATCCTTCCGGCGCCATGGTGGCCAGTCCGGGCGGGTGGCGTTGGCGGAGTTGCTGCCGCAGGCGGATGTGCTCAGCCTGCATTGCCCGCTGACGGCGCAGACCGACAAGCTGGTGAATGCGTCCTTTATCGCGCAAATGAAGCCCGGCGCCTTTCTGATCAACACCGCCCGGGGTGGCCTGATTGATGAACCGGCGCTGGCCGATGCCCTGCGTTCTGGCCACCTGGGCGGCGCCGGCCTGGACGTGCTCAGCAGCGAACCACCGCCGGTGGATCATCCGTTGCTGGCGGCGGATATTCCCAATCTGATTATCACCCCGCACAACGCCTGGGGCACGAGAGAGTGTCGACAACGCTTGCTGGACGGGGTGGTGGAAAATATCCGCCAGTGGCAGGCGGGCAGTGCGATCAATGTGGTTAACGCCTCTCCGTAGGAGTGTCGCTCGCGGCGCGATAACCCAACCCCAGAAAAATCGATTTTCCACAAGGCTACAGAGGGCAAGAAGGGGCTTTGTGTTGAGCGTGCTTTTGTCCTGGCTTGGAATCGCGCCGCGAGCGACGCTCCTACGGCCGGGGTTGGGTCAACCTTTCTTCTTCAGCTGGCTGGCCAGCAGTTTGTCCATGCCCCGGAACAACGGTTGCGGCAGTTTGGTGGCCGGGCCGGGAAGGGCGGCGAGTAGCACGCTGCCCAGTTTGCCCATGGGGCGGGCGATGCGCGCCGGGCGTTTCTCGCAGGCTTCCACGATCCAGCCGGCGGCTTTTTTCACGTGCATCATCGGCATGTATTTGTAGATGGCGGTACGCGATGACATGGGCGTGCGCACCATGGGGAAGTACACCACCGTGGTGCTGATGCCCTGATGGCCCATCTCTGCCTGCAGAGAGCGGGTGAAGGATTCCAGGGCGCTCTTGCTGGCCAGGTAGGCAGAAAAAAGAGGGATGGGCACCTGGGTGGAGAGGCTGGAAATATTCACCACATGACCATGGCCCTGGTCGAGAAACCGCGGCAGCAGCTTCAGGGTCATGGCCACAGCGCCGATGTAGTTGAGCTGTACGGTGCGCTGGTAATCGTGCAGGCGATCCAGGGACTGCTCGATGGGGCGACGGATGGAATGGGCCGCGTTGTTCACCAGCGCATCGATACGCGGTTGCTCGGCGAGAATCCGTGCGGCGCAGGCCTCGATGGCCGCGTTGTCGCTCAAGTCGCAGGGGTAGATAAAGGCGCAGCCACCCTCTGTTTCGATGACTTCCTGAACCTCACGCAGCTGTTCTTCCCGGCGTGCCACCAGGCACAGGGTGGCGCCCCGGCGCGCCATGATTTTTGCCGCCTCGGCGCCGATGCCACTGGAAGCGCCGGTGAGTACAATGGTCTGGCCATTCAGTTTCATGCATGCCCCTTGAATGCTGTGCGATGAAAACGCAGACCTTCGAGTCTGCCGCTTCCCGCAGCCGGGGCCAAGGTCCAAAGGGGACGAAGATGTGGTTTCAGAAAACGTTGACGCTGGCGGCACAACGCCGTGGTTGTCACCTGGTGACCCGTGAGGTGCTGCAAGGCTTGCCGGAGCTGGCAGAGGTGAAGGTGGGCTTGCTGCATCTTTTTATCCAGCACACCTCCGCCTCGCTGACCATCAACGAAAATGCCGACCCGGATGTGCGCGGCGATCTGGAGCGGCATCTGAATGTGATGGTGCCGGAAAACGCGCCTTACTATGAACATACCCTGGAAGGCCCGGACGACATGCCCGCCCATATCAAGAGCGTGCTGATCGGCCCGTCACTGAGCCTGCCGATCAGCAATGGCCGATTGGCGCTGGGCACCTGGCAGGGAATTTACCTGTGCGAGCACCGGGACCATGGCGGGGCGAGACGGGTGGTAGCGACGATTCAGGGGGAGTGAATGGCGGGCGTTGCCGCCACGTCATCTACAAGGCCGCTGTAGGAGCGCCCTTCCAGGGCGCGAACCGAGCGCAGCGAGGCGACAAAGCTTTCAGAGAATGTCAGGTCTACCTGGAGAAACCTGTCAGGTTCGGCAAGTCCTGATCGCCCTCTGGGCGATTCCTTGCTTCGCAAGGTTCGCGCCCTGGAAGGGCGCTCCTACAGCGGCTTCGGGGAGAAGTGTGTCAGTACCGAGTTGCGAGAAGCGAACCCCATATTTCAGGGGCCTTTCGCGACTCGCTTCTCGTGACTCGTAATCCTATTCAGCTATCCACTGCAGAAACTCCCGGCGCTCTTCCGGGGTGGCCTGCTTCCACTGGGCTTTCAGGGTATCCAGGTAGCTGCCGGCGGGGGCCGGGGCAGGGGCTGCCTGAGTGGCCGGAGCTGGAGCCGGAGCGCTGGTGGCAGGTGCCGGGGCGACCGCTTGTTGGGGTGCCACGCTTGCGGAGGCCGCAGTGCTCACCTCTTCGCCGGTGATGGGTGCCAGGAAACCGCGCTTGAGGATCAGGTTGGATTCCTGGGCAGCTACTTTTTCGCCGGTGGCGGTGTTCAGGGCCCAGCCGGTAAAGGTGTCTTCCAGGGCGCGGGCTTCCTCCACGTTGGCGGGTTTGTCGTAATCCAGCTGCCATTTCTCGCCGGCCTTGCCGTCGACGATAAAGTTGGCCGGGTTGGTTTTCACGATTTCATGGTTGTCCGCGTCCAGCTGCCACAGTTCCTTGTAGTAGGCGAGGATCTCGTAGCGGCCGGGGGCGAACTTCAGTTCCTTGAAGTCGGTGGCGAAAAAGGTGTTGGCGCCATCCACTTCCTTGCCGTTGATGGTGAACACTTCGATTTCGCTGGGCACGCGCACGGTCAGTACCTGGCTGTCAGGTTTGGCGGCACCGTCGTAGAGCTGGACCACGGGGCTGCGGGCGCAGGCGGACAGAATCAGGGTGCAGAGAATGAGGGGGATAAGGCGCAGGGACAGCATGATCTCTCCTAGGTAGGCGCGGGCCAGCCAGTCTGGCCGGCCATAATGACAGCTTTGTGACAGTGGCAAAATCAGAAGCCCCAGGTATCCACCCGGGCGGGTGCCACATTGCGATTCAGGGTGCTCAGGCCGCGGGCACAGCGCACGATCCACCAGATGGTGATGATCACCATCAACAGCCAACCGATAAAGGCCAGGGTGGTGATGCCGGCAATGATGCTGTAGAGCAGACCGATCCAGAAGGTGCGGTACTGGAAGCGGAAGTGCTCACGCAGGGGCGGCGGCGCATCCCCGGCGTGGAGGTGGGCAATGATGACCCCGGCAATGGCGGTCAGGCCGCCGGTGATCAGGCCTACCAGATGCAATACATAAACCGCCCGGGCCATGCCCAGAGACGATGTCTGACTCATTGCGGGTCTCCCTTGCTGCGATAGGTTCTCGCCGGGCTGGCAGGTTCGCTGTTGCCGGCATTACAGGTCTGCACGCAGGCATCCTGGGTTTCGAAGGGGACGCTGCCCTTGCAGCCACCCCAGGTAAAGCTCTTGCAGCTGTCGCTTTCCTGATCGTAGTAGTAGCGCTGGAAAGCAGCCCTGCACATGCCGGTTTCCGGCGGCTGGTAACAGGCATCCGGCAGCGTATTGTCGGCCTCGGTACCGCTCTGGCATCCGGCCAGCAGGGCGGTGACGATCAGGGGAAAGAGCAGTCGCATGGTGTCGTCCTTGTCGTTGATCTACGCACGGCCTTGCCAATCCGGCAAGGCGTTCCAGACCGTCACTTTACTCTGTAGGGGTGTCCTAGTCAGCCCGGCAGTGTTTGTGATCCCGGGGCAGGGTGTCGCCGCGCAGACGAATCACGGTTTTCTGCAGCAGCAGGTTGTTGGGCAGGGTGTAACGGTGGCCAAGCTCATCCTGCACGGTGATGAAGATGAGCCCCATGTAACGAATCTGGCCGGTGACCGTGTTGTCGCCATCCAGCAGGCGGATGCGATCCCCCACCCGGTAGGGAGCACTGAAGAACAGGATGATGGCGGCGGTGGTGTTGCTGAGCATGGACCAGCTGGCAAACAGGGCCACGCCGAGCAGGGCCATCAGCGAGGTGGCGAACACCATCAGGCCGCTGCCGTTAAGCCCCCAGAGAATCCCGATGGTAAGCAGTGACAGCACCACGCAGGCAGTGTTGATGACCACGGCGGTCTGAAAGATGCGGGCCCGGCTGAAATCACGGCGGCGGCCCAGCCGTCGGGTGGCGCTGCGCAGCAACACGGACAGCAGCCAGGCCAACAGAATGACGGCCACCGTCAAACCCCATTTCATTGCGCTGGATTCCATGACTGCCTCAACCGTGCTTGCCGGAAACGAAAGGATTGTTGGCGCGCTCATGGCCGATGGTGGACATGGGGCCGTGGCCGGGGATGAAGGACACATCATCATCCAGGGTGAGCAGCTTGTCCTTGATGGCCTGGATCAGGGTGTCGAAATCGCCCTTGGGGAAATCCGTGCGGCCGATGGAGCCGTTGAACAGTACATCGCCCACCACCACCAGTTTGCTGTCCGGCTGGTAGAACACCACATGGCCGGGGGTGTGGCCGGGGCAGTGACGCACCTCGAATATCGTCTCGCCCACGGTGACCGTGTCACCGTCTTCCAGCCAGCGGTTGGGGGTGAACGGCCGTGAGGGCTGAAAGCCCATCATCTGCGCTTGCTGGGGCAGCATGTCGATCCAGAACTGGTCGTCCCGGTGCGGCCCTTCGATGGGCAGATCCAGTTTGTCTGCCAGCTCTGCCACGGCACCGATGTGATCCAGATGCGCATGTGTGACAAGGATTTTTTCCGGCGTGCCGCCCACCTGTTGCAGGGCTTCCAGAATCTTGTCCAGATCCCCGCCGGGATCGACGATGGCCACCTTGTCGGTGGTTTCGCACTTGAGGAAGGAGCAGTTTTGCTGGAACGGAGTCACCGGCAGGATGGCGTACTTCATGGCTGTCTATCGGGCTGAGAATGTGCGTGCAGTATAGCCGCAAACCGGAACCGGATTCATGTCTGAAAGGGAAAGCTACGAGCGACGCTTGTGGGATAAGGCAAGGCCAAAAGTTCCCTCAAGCTCTGGGATATCTACGAAGCCGCTTGTAGGAGCTATGCTTGCATGGCGAACCGCGCTTGCGCGGCGGAAATCGACCGAAGGGCGATCAGGAACAGCGCTCGACAGGTCTACCCAAATCTACCAACCTGATGCACCCCCAACCCTATTCGCATGTCGCAGATCCCCTTGGGGGCGAGCATGGCTCCAACGGGGTGAGGGTGAGCGGCTGGCATGGAAGGAATCGCGCCGCCAGCGGCGCTCCTACGGAAAGATTGGGGCAGGGTGCCGGCCGCCAGGCTCGGCCCATCCCGCGTTGCAGCTTGTAGCTTCCTTTTACCGTTTCTCCAACACCACCGGCAAACCATCCTTGGGCATGATCAGCGGCACCTGCTGGACCGGCATCTCGTAGCCCGGTTTCAGGGACACCTTGTAGCGCTGCAGGAAGTGGAACAGGAAGGTCTTGGTCTGCAGTTCGGCAAAGTTCAGGCCCAGACACTTGTGGTGGCCGCCGCCGAAGGGGACCCACTGATAGAAATGTTTTTTATGTTCGGCGCGCTCGTCACTGAAGCGTTCCGGGTCGAAGGTGTGCGGATTGCTCCAGTACTCCTCCATGTAGTGGGTGAACAGGGGGGAGATGCTGACCAGCGTGTTGCGCGGCAGGGTGTAGCCCTGGAACGTCACGTCTTTCACGGTACGGCGCGGGAAGGTGGTGAGCGGCGGGCGCATGCGCAGGGTCTCGCGGAACACCCAGCCGGTTTTTTCCAGCTTGCCCAGTTCGTCGTAGTCCAGGCTGTCCTTGTTCATGCTGGCCATTTCTTCAGCCAGCTGGTCCTGCCAGTAGGGATGTTTTGCCAGCAGATAGATGATGGAGCACAGGGTGCTGGTGGTGGTGTCGTGGGCGGCGAACAGCAGGAAGATCATGTGATTCATCACGTCCTGATCGCTCAAGCCACCTTCCTCGTCGGCGGCCTTGCACAGTTCACTGAAGAAATCCGGGGTCTCGCTGGCCCGCTTCTGCGGGATCAGGCCGGTGACGAATTTTTCCAGGTAGCGGCGTCCTGTCATGCCCCGGTACCACAGGGTGCCGGGGATGGGCAGACGCACCACCGCCAGGGACGCATCCGCGGCATCGATAAAGGATTGGTTGACCTTGTCGGATTCCGGGCCCATGTCCAGGCCGAAGAAAATCTGTGCGCCCACGTCCAGCAGCAGTGCCTTGATGTGATCAAAGAAGCTCAGGGTGTCGCCGGTCTGCCAGGGCTGGATCTGGCTGCTGATGTGGGCGTTCATGCGGTCCAGGTAGCTGGCCAGGGCCGGCTTCTTGAAGGCCTGCTGCATGATGCGGCGATGGAACTTGTGGTCAGCGAAGTCACGCAACATCAGCCCGTCGGTGAACAGCTTTTCCAGGAAGGGGTTCCAGGCCGCGCGGCTGGAGAACACGTGCTCCGGGTCCTTGAAGACAAACTCATTGGCTTCCGGGCCCAGCAGGGTCACGCCGCGTTGAAACAGTATCGAGCCCTTGGACACCAGGCCGTATTTTTCCGCACGCTGGGTCACCAGCTTGTGGTAGTCCTTGAGGAAGAGAATGGTATCGCCGAGTAAGGGCGTGCCGTAATCTCCCGGGATATTGTCCAGTTTGCGTTGTGGCAGGCGCGGCAGGCGGGCGGCATCCTGCTGGGCGGTTTCCATGCTGCTGCTCATTGTCAGCTCTCCCGATAAACACTTTGTATAGCGTCAATGTACTGTGAGCATACTGTGGCGAACAGGGGGCTGTTGGCAGCGGTCAATGCGGGATGTGCTGTCCAGCCACCGTGGCATGGCTCGTGCTAGCATTGGCGCCATCAGCAAGGAGAAATCTATGTCCAAGCCCGCGGCAGCCTTCGATCCCCTGGCCCTGGCGGTATTGACCGTCAGCGATACCCGTACCCCCGAAAACGATACCTCCGGGGACCTGTTGGTCCACCGTCTCGAGGAGGCCGGCCATCACTTGCAGGCCCGACAGATCGTCAAGGATGACATCTACCAGTTACGCAAGGTGGTGTCCGAGTGGATTGCCGATGAACGTATTCAGGGCATTATTACCACCGGCGGCACCGGCTTTTCCGGACGGGACTCCACCCCGGAAGCTCTGGGGGTGCTGTTCGACAAGCACATCGAAGGCTTTGGTGAATTGTTTCGCCAGGTCAGTGTGGCGGATATCGGCTCGTCCACCATCCAGTCCCGTTGCCTGGCCGGGTTGGCCAATCGCACGGTGATCTTCTGTCTGCCGGGTTCCAACAATGCCTGTGCCACGGGCTGGGACCGCATCATTCGCGACCAGCTGGATGCCCGCCATCGGCCCTGCAATTTTGTCGCCCAGATTCGCCGGTGAGGATGACAATGACAGAGGGAGAAGGTCGATGAGTTTGATGCCGGTGGAGGAGGCCCTGGCCCGATTGCTGGACAGCGCTTCGCCCTTTGCCCGGGTGCAGGAGATCGCACTCGGTGATGCCCGTGGCCAGTACCTGGCCCAGGGCGTGGTGTCCCGCGTGGATGTGCCCGCCTTCGATAATGCCGCCGTGGACGGCGTGGCCCTGCGCTATGCGGACCTGGACGAACCGGGCCTGACCCTGCCCATGCCGCTTCGCATCGCCGCCGGTGATCCGCCGGGCACCCTGATGCCGGGACAGGTGACACGCATCTTTACCGGTGCGCCGGTACCCGCCGGGGCGGATACGGTGTTGATGCAGGAAGACTGCGAAATCGCTGATGGGCGCGTGCGTCTGCCGGCCCGGGCTTCGGTCAGCGAAGGGCAGAATATTCGCCCGGCGGGTCAGGATGCCCGGCGGGATGAGAGGGTGATGCATGCCGGCCAGCGCCTGACTCCCCAGGCTGTGGGGCTGATCGCCTCGGTGGGGGTGTCCCGGGTGCGGGTGTATGCCCCCCGGATATTGGTGCTGACCAGCGGCGATGAATTACAGGCGCCGGACGAAGCACCATTGCCTGGAAAAATTTATGACAGCAATGGTCCTCAACTGACCCAGTTGCTGATACAGAGTGGCTTTGCCGAGGTGCAGCGCGAACATCTGCCTGACGACCCGGCCATTATTCGCAATACCCTCACCCGCGCGCTGACGGATCCGCAGCAGCGCCCGGATGTGATCATCTCCACGGGTGGCGTATCCGTGGGGGAAGAAGATCATCTGCGTGCGGTGCTGGAACAGCAGGGGCAACTGGATTTCTGGCGGTTGGCGATCAAGCCGGGCAAACCGTTCACCTGCGGCAGCGTGGACGGCATTCCGTTTTTTGGCCTGCCCGGCAATCCGTCGGCCGTACTGGTTTGCTATCTGATGCTGGTCTTGCCCGCCCTGCGACGCCGTTGTGGTGCCGAAACGGTGTTGCCGGAACCGTTCCGTCTGCCCGTGGATTTTTCAGTCAACAAAGCAGGCAAGCGACAGGAATATTTACGGGTGCGGTGTGTGCAGAAGAACGGCAATCCGATGCTGGAAAAACACCCCAATCAGAGTTCCGGCATGTTGAGTTCTGCGGTGTGGGCGGATGGATTGGCGGAGGTGCCGGTGGGGGAAACCGTCTCCCAAGGCAGTGTGCTCGCCTACTGGCCGTTCGCGATGCTTTTGTAATGCGACGCCCGCGAACGCCAATAAAAACTTCCTCGCTGATTCGCGATGAGCGACAACAAACTGCCGTTGGAGCCTTGCTCGCAAGGCGAAGCGATTCAATTGACGTGAGTGTGTTCTGAAGTCTTCGCTTTGCGAGCAAAGCTCCCACGCCGTCCCGCGTGTATACTGCCGCCCCCGTAAAGGAGAAAGGCAATGACCCTGGAATCCACCCTGCTGGCGCGAGCCGATTCGACCTGTGAACTGTGCGGTGCCGGTGAGGCGCTGGCGGTGTATGCGGTGCCTCCGGAAGGGGATGGCACGGCAGCCCAGAGTGCCTTGTTGTGCGAAACCTGCAGCTTTCAGATCGACCATCCCGGCAATGAAGATATCAATCACTGGCGTTGCCTGAACGACAGCATGTGGAGTCAGGAGCCGGCGGTGCAGGTGCTGGCCTGGCGGATGCTGACCCGGCTGCGGGCGGAAGGTTGGCCCCAGGACTTGCTGGAAATGCTCTATCTGGATGACGAGACGCTGGCCTGGGCCCAGTCCAGCGGGGAAGGGCAGAGCGAGGAAGACAAGGTCGAGCACCGCGACAGTAATGGTGCGGTACTGGAAGCCGGTGACAGCGTCACCCTGATCAAGGATCTCAATGTGAAGGGCGCCAACTTCACCGCCAAGCGCGGCACGCCGGTGCGAAATATTTCGCTGGTGCAGGACAACCCGGAACAGATCGAAGGTCGTGTGGAAGGTCAGCGCATCGTTATCCTCACCCAGTTTGTGAAAAAGAATTGATGGCACATTCCCTGATCCTCGGTGGTATCCGCTCCGGCAAGAGTTCCCTGGCGGAACGGTTGGTGTCGGAGCAATCTGACCCGGTGGTGTATGTGGCCACGGCTACCGCCGGAGATGGCGAAATGAGCGAGCGCATCCGTCGGCATCAACGGCGCCGTCCTGCCAGCTGGGGGCTGGTGGAAGAACCGGTGGAATTGGGTAGCCTCCTGAACCGCCAGGCCACCTTGTCACCACCGCCCTGTGTGCTGATTGATTGCATGAGCCTGTGGGTGAGTAATCTGCTGCACGCCGGCGATGCCCTGTTTGTGCGGGAAAAGGAAAGTTTCCTGACGGCTCTGGCCGGTTATCCGGGCTCGGTGGTTATCGTCAGTAATGAAGTCGGGCTCGGTACGATCGGCATGGACCCGCTCACCCGCCGCTTTGCCGATGAACTGGGCTGGTTGAATCAGGCACTGGCAAAACGCTGTGATCGGGTGGTGATGTCGGTGGCGGGGATAGCGCAGACGTTGAAGGGGTAGGCCTGGCCGTAGGAGCGACGCTGGCGGCGCGATTCCGACCCTCTTTTAAAGATCGATTTACCACAGAGGACACAGAGATCACTGAGGAAAAGAATATTTTTTCTCTGTGTGCTCGGTGTCCTCTGTGGTGAAAATGTTTTTATCGAAGCTTGGTAATCGCGCCGCGAGCGACGCTCCTACGGTGGAGCTCGCTATCTACTCGTGCCTCACCAGACACCGCAAGATGCCGTGCTCGGTGTCATCAATGCGCACCTGGGAGCGGCAGGCGAAGGGGACCTGGAATCCTGCCATGGCCTGGCTTGGGCTCATGCCCAGGACATGACTCAGTACCATGCGGATCACGCCGCCGTGGCAGACCAGTAATACCCGCTGCCCTTTCATGGCCTGTTGCCACAGTGCCCAGGCATCGCCGATGCGCTGGTGAAACGCCTGAATGGTTTCGCCATTCACCGGGGGATGATTTTCCGCATCGCGCCAGAAGTTGGCCTGGTGATCGCCGTATTCCGTTGCCACCTGCTCCCGGGTTTTTCCTTCCCAGTCACCGAAGCTGATTTCCTTGAAATCGTGGGCCACGGTGAAGGGAATGTGTTGCTGTGCTGACAATTCGGCGGCGAATTCTCGGCAGCGCAGTAACGGGGAGGTGAGGATGTGATCCCATTGATCGTCCGTCTGGATGGCATCGCGCATTTGTTGCCAGCCCAGCTCGCTGAGCGGATCGTCCTTGTGGCCGCGATACATGTGACCGCCGGCGGGTTCGCCGTGGCGAATCAGATCAAACAGGGTGGTGGTCATAGTTATCCTTGTTACCAAACTTGGCGACTGACGGTTTGCTCTTTTGTCGCTGGGTTCAGTAGCGAGTTACGAGATGCGAGTTTCGAAAGACAAAACCTGTTTGGGTTTTCGCAACTCGCAACTCGCAACTCGCAACTCGCATCTCGCGACTCGTTACTGTCTATTGCGAGCTGGCCACGCCGGCATCGGCAAAGGTGGCCATGCCGTTATGCAGGGCGCAGGCGCTGCGAATCACCGGCACGGCCACCGCCGCGCCGCTGCCTTCGCCCAGGCGCATGGACAAATTGAGGATCGGCTCCGCGTCCAGCGCGTCGAGCAGTCTGGTATGGCCCGGCTCCCGGGAGTGGTGGGCGAACAATAACCACTCCCGTAATGCCGGGCGCAGTCGCACGGCGGCCAGGGCGGCCACGGTAACAATAAAGCCATCCACCAGCACGGGAATGCCACGGACGGCACAGCCGATTATGGCTCCGGCCAGCGCCGCTATTTCAAATCCGCCTAACGACGCGAGAACCGCCAGCGGTTCCCGGTTGTTGCCGTGACGGGCCAGGGCCCGCTCGATCACGGTGATCTTGTGGCTGACGCCCTCCGCACCCAGGCCGGTACCGGGCCCGGCCAGGGCTGCCGCCGGTTCGGCCAGCAGGGCACAGGCCACGGCGCTGGCGCTGGTGGTGTTACCGATGCCCATTTCGCCACCGATAAACAGCTGGGCCTGCTGGTCTGCGGCGCGCTGGGCGGCACGGTCACCGGCGGCCAGGGCCTGGTCCAGCTGCATCGGCGACATGGCTGACTGGCGGGCCAGATTGGCGGTGCCGGCGGCGATGCTGTCATCAATCACGCCATCGCTGACAGGGGGCGGCGTGGCGGTGCCCAGGTTGATCACTTCCAGTGTCGCGCCCAGATGCCGGGCCATGACACTGATGGCGGCGCCGCCGGCCACGAAGTTGGCAATCATCTGACCGGTGACCGCCTGGGGAAAGGCGGAGATGCCTTCGGCACAGACGCCGTGATCGGCGGCAAAGACGGCGATGCTGATACGGTCGGCGGCGGGGGTGTCGGTGTGTTGCAGTGCTGCCAGGGTAATGGCCAATGTTTCCAGGCGACCCAGTGAGCCGGCGGGTTTGGTGAGCTGCGCCTGGCGGGCCAGGGCGGTTTCACGGTGTTGCTGACTGGGCGAGGGAATCGCTTTTTGCCAATGGGCAGAGTGGGTCACGGAACACTCCCGAAAAGGCCAGGGGCCGGAAAGCGGCAAATCCTCTGCCCCTGGTCCAGCGCTGTCAAGTAACGGCCTTCCACGATCTTCCCGACTTTCCGTTGGAGCCTTGCTCGCAAGGCGAAGTGCTTGAAAACGATGATCGTAGACGTCGGCCCTTCGCCTTGCGAGCAAGGCTCCAACAGAGGAGGGGGGGTATTAGCAGATCTCAACGGGCCCTGAATTTTCCTCAAGCAGGGCATATCCATTTGCTTATTGCTGCCGCCGTTGGTAATTTCGCGCCACCTTCCGGTGCCCGCCTGTTCACACACAGCCGGGTTAAACGGGAAGTCGGTGCGCTTTGCTGCCCCAGCAAGGTCAGTCCGACGCTGCCCCCGCAACGGTGATTGAGTAAAACGCGTTTCGTAGTGCCACTGTGCCAAAGCCCGAAAGGGTGCATGGGAAGGCGAACGCGCCGAGGGATTCCCCCTCGCTCATCAGCCCGGAGACCGGCCAGAAGGTGAAACTTGGCGTCGCGGTGGGCGATGGCGGGGTGTCACGGTACAGTCCGGTGCCGGTTATCCCTGTTGTGTCTCCGCGGCTGAATCCAGGCCGTGCGGGTGGGCACGGCAACAGGGGATCTCCTTCATGTCTTTGCGTTTGCTGGTGGCACCTGCCGCCCTGTCCTTGTCTGTCTTGCCGTCGGCGGTGCAGGCGAATACGGCCTCATCACAACAGATCGCCATGCTGAATCCGGTGGTGGTCACCCCCGTGCTGGTCAGCCGTACTACCGAGGCGTCACTGTCTTCGGTCACGGTGATTGATGAGCAGCAACTCCGCGACCAGCAACCGGTGGACATGGCCGATATTCTTCGTGGCCAGCCCGGTGTGGATACCACCGGTAATGGCTCTTTCGGCAAGAGTGCCAGTGTCTTCATGCGGGGCACGTCCAGTAATGCGACCCTGCTGTTGGTGGACGGGGTGCGCTTGCGGTCCGCCACTGTCGGCAGTCCGGCCTGGCAATATCTGCCGCCGGCCATGCTGGAGCGGGTCGAGGTGGTTCGTGGGCCGCGGGGCTCCCTGTACGGTGCCGATGCGGTGGGTGGCGTGGTGCAGCTCTTTACCCGGGACGACGGTAGCTGGCTGGATTTCGGCGCTGGCAGTTTTGGCACCATGAATGCGGGTGCCGGGGTGTCCGGCGAACAGGGCGGTACCCGATATACCCTGGGCATCAATCGCTTCCGCACCAATGGCATCGAGCTGCGCGAAAACAGCGAGGAGCGCGGCTACGACAACACTGCCGGCATTGCCAAAATCAGCCATCGCTTTGGCGATCGTGGTGAAATCGGGGTGTTCGGTTTTCATACCCAGGGGAATACCGAATTCGAAGGCAGCACCCCGGCGGACGACAGAAATATCGACTACGCACTGGAAGTGGCTGGCCTGAAAGGCGAGGTGATGCTCACCGATGGCTGGCAGACCAAGGTGCTGATCAGCCAGGCCAAGGACGAAAGCGAAGACTTTGCCAATGACGTCAGCAATGGTGTCTTCGATACCCGCACCCGCACTGTCAATTGGCAGAATATTTTCGCGGTCGGTGCCCATCAGTTTGTGCTGGGCGGCGAGTATCTGCGTGACGAGATCACCAGCAGCAACGAGTATGACGTGACCGACCGGGACAACAAGGCGGCGTTTGGCCAGGCGCTCTTGCACTTCGGCCCGCTGGATGTGCAGGGCAGCCTGCGGCACGACGACAACGATGCCTACGGCAGCAAAGTGACCGGGGCTGCAGCACTGGGCTGCAAGCTGGACACTGCGCATCGGGTGCGGCTCAGTTACGGCACGGCGTTCAAGGCGCCAACCTTCAACGATCTGTATTTCCCGGATTCGCCGCCGTTCTTTTTCAGCAACCCGAATCTGAAGCCGGAGTCCTCGGAAACCGGTGAGCTGGGTGTGCGGGGCCAGTATGAACACTGGTTCTGGGATGCGGCAGTGTACCGTACCAACATTGATGATCTGATTGTTTATGACGGCAGCAGAGGCTCCTCGTTCAATGTGAACAAGGCCCGTATCGAAGGCGCGGAACTGGCCCTGGGGATGGACTGGCAACAGTGGCAGGTACGGGTGGCGTTCTCTGCCCTGAAGCCGGAAGACCGGGATACCGATACCGTCATTCCCCGTCGTGCCCAGCGGTTGGGTCGGGTGGATGTGGATCGACGCATCGGCACCGTGACCCTGGGGGGCACTGCCAGTTTCCAGGGGCATCGCTACAACGATGCCGCCAACACCCAGCGTCTGTCCGGATTCGGTCTGCTGGACCTGCGTGCCGGCTGGCAGTTCGCGCCGAACTGGTCCACCCGCCTGACGCTGAAAAACGTGCTCGATAAAGAGTATGCCACTGCCAGGAACTTCAGCGGCTGGAACTATCTGAACGCCGGGCGTTCCGTAATGGTAAGCCTGCGTTACGATGTGCAGTAACTGAAACCCGGAGTCCGCCATGCCCCCAGCCCGTCTGTTATGCCGTTGTCTTCCCCTGTTGGCCGTCATGCTGTGGCTGGGGAGCGGGCTGGCCCGGGCACAGGTCTGTGTCACCGATGATACGGATCGGCAGGTCTGCCTGGACCAGCCGGCCACTCGCGTTATTGCCCTGTCTCCCGGTGCCACCGAACTGGTGTTCGCCGCCGGTGCCGGTGAACAGCTGGTCGGGGCGGTGAGTTTCAGTGACTATCCGCCGGCGGCAAAAAAACTGCCGCGGGTGGGCAGCTACAATCGGCTGGACCTGGAGGCGATACTGGCTCTGAAGCCGGATCTGATCGTTGCCTGGCAGAGTGGTAACCCCATGGAGCAGGTGGAGCGCCTGCAGACCATGGGCGTGCCGGTGTACCACAGCGAGCCGCGTCGCTTTGACGATATCAGCACCACCCTGGAACGCCTGGCCGTGCTGGCCGGGACCGAAGCGGTGGGGCAGGGGGCGGCAGATTCCCTGCGCAGTGGTATGGATTCCCTGCGCCAACGCTATGCGGAGGCGGCACCGGTGATAGTGTTCTACCAGGTCTGGGAAGAGCCCCTGATGACCGTGAATAACGCGCACCTGATCAGCGAGGCGATTGAGATTTGCGGTGGCGTCAATGTGTTCGGTGAGCTGGCCGCGCTGGCACCCAAAATCAGCCGTGAGGCGGTACTGGCCAAGGACCCGGAAGTGATCATCGCCGGAGGCATGGGCGAGGATGATCCATCCTGGCTGGAGCCCTGGAAGCAGTTTGCTTCCTTGCGTGCGGTGCAGTCCGGCAACCTGTTCTTTGTGGCACCGTCCACCCTGCAGCGGCCCACCCCACAGATGCTGGCGGGCACCCGTACCCTGTGCAGCCATCTCGATACCGTGCGCGCCCGTGATTAGTCGCCGGGCCATCTATTCCCTGCTGATGCTGGCGGCACTGGGGGTGCTGTCGCTATTGCTGGCGGTGACCGTTGGCAGTGTGTCCATGAGCCTCTCGGAGTTGTCGATGGCGGTGGCTGGTCGGGGAGATCCGCTGTTCGGTGAATTGGTGTTTTCCCTGCGTTTGCCCCGTGCCCTGGCGGCCTTTGCCACCGGTGGTTTGCTGGCCCTGGCCGGCGCCCTGATGCAGGTGTTGTTGCGTAACCCGCTGGCGGATCCTTACGTGCTCGGTATTTCCGGTGGTGCGGCGGTGGGGGCGCTGGCGTCCATGTTGTTGGGACTGGGTACCGCCATGGTGTCCGGCTCCGCCTTTGCCGGTGCACTGCTTTCCACCCTGCTGGTGTTCGGTCTGGCCCAGGGGCGAGGCAGCTGGACGCCGACGCGGCTGTTGCTCACCGGTGTGGTGATCGCGGCCGGCTGGGGGGCAGTGATTACCTTCATGTTGTCGCTGAGTCCCGCAGACCGTTTGCCCGGCATGCTCTACTGGCTGATGGGCGATCTGAGTTATGCCCGCTCGCCGTGGCTGGCCTGGCTGGTGTTGATCCCGGTGCTGGTCGTGACCCTGCCGCTGGGGCGCAGCCTCAATGTGTTGGCCCGGGGGCCATTGCAGGCCGCGGCCCTGGGGGTGGCGGTGAAGCCACTGGCCTGGCTGGTCTATGGGTTGGCCAGTCTGCTCACGGCGGTAGCCGTGACCACAGCCGGTAGTGTGGGTTTTGTGGGCCTGATAGTGCCGCACATGCTGCGACTGGTGCTGGGCAATGATCAGCGCCTGATTCTGCCGGCCAGTGTCATGGCGGGTGGTGCCTTGCTCACCATCGCCGATACCCTGGCGCGGACCATGATGGCCCCGGAGCAGTTGCCGGTGGGGGTGATTACGGCGCTGCTCGGGGTGCCCACTTTTCTGTTTCTGTTGTACCGGAGTCGGTGATGGCGATCCTCGAAGCCAGCAATCTGGTGGTGGATATTCCCGGCCGTGCGGCAGGGCAGCCATTTTCCGCGCGGATTTTGCCGGGACAGCGCTGGGGGGTGCTGGGCCCCAATGGTGCGGGCAAGTCCACCCTGCTGCATACCTTGGCCGGGTTAAGGCCGCCACGCAGTGGTCAGGTGTTGCTGGACGGTGACTGTCTGACTCAACTGCGCCGTCGGCAACTGGCGCAAAAACTGGCGGTGGTCTTTCAGGAACGTCAGGATAGTTTTCCGGCCACGGTTCGGGAAACGGTGCTGATTGGCCGTCACCCTTTTCTGTCGCCCTGGCAGCGGGAAACCGCCAGGGATCTGCGGCTGGCCAATCAGGCCATGGAGGCCCTGTCGCTGGGGTTGCTCGGTGATCGGCTGGTCAGCACCCTCTCCGGCGGGGAGCGCCAGCGGGTGGCCATTGCCACGGCACTGACCCAGCAGCCGGCCATCTGGCTGGCGGATGAACCCACCAATCATCTGGATCTGCATCATCAGGTGGCGGTGATGGAGCTGCTGCATCGCCAGGCGGAAGAGGGCGCGGCGGTATTCATGTGTCTGCATGATCTCAACCTGGCCGCCCGTTGGTGTGATCACCTGTTGCTGCTCTATCCCGATGGCGAGCTGTGCTTCGGCCCTGCCGAGACCATGCTGGTGCCGGCAGCCCTGGAGCGGTTGTACGACCAGAAACTCAGTGTGGGGAACATCAATGGTGTGCCGGTTTTTGTGCCGGGATGAAAGCTGTTAATGGTCTGTAGGAGCTATGCTTGCATGGCGAACCGGCTTGCTTAGATCGCCCGTCAGTTCGCCATGCAAGCATAGCTCCTACGGAGTGAACCACCAGAAATCATGTTTATTGTATTGCCGGGTTAATAGCGGCAGTCAAAAGCGTTGAGAAAAGAACCAAAAAATGGAAAACAGTATGAAACCCGATCCGAAGAGCCCTGAGCGCCATGCCTGGCGGATGGAAAAGAAACAGCAAATCATGCGTGAGCGGATTGCCAATGCGGACAAGGATCAGGGCATCCTGCTGGTGCTCACCGGATCCGGCAAAGGCAAGAGCAGTTCCGGGTTCGGCATGCTGGCCCGAGCCCTAGGGCATGGCATGAAGGTGGGCGTGGTGCAGTTTATCAAGGGCGCATTCAGTACCGGTGAGGAAGCCTTCTTCCGCAACCTGCCCAACGTGGATTATCACGTCATGGGTGAGGGTTACACCTGGGACACCCAGGATCGGGAAAAGGATGTGGCTGCTGCCAGTGCTGCCTGGAATATTGCAAAAAAAATGCTACAGGACGATAGCTACCACATGGTATTGCTGGACGAACTGAACATTGCGTTGCGTTATGAGTATCTAAATCTGGATACCGTGCTCGACGATCTGCAGAACCGTCCCGTCATGCAGCACGCAATTGTCACTGGTCGCTATGCGCCGAAAGAGTTGATCGAGCTGGCCGACACCGTCACCGAAATGAAAGTGGTAAAGCATGCCTTCAAGGATCTTGGGGTGCGGGCGCAGAAGGGCGTGGAGCTTTGAAGGCAGTTGACAGTGGACAGTTGAAAGTTGACAGCGAAAGGCGAAAAAACGTTGAGGTGAAAGTTGAAGACAGGCGGTGACAATTCAGGTTCTAGCTGTCAACTGTCCACTATCAACTGTCCACTGACTTTGATGGTTCAGGGGTGCACTTCCGACGCCGGGAAAAGTACGGTTGTTGCGGCGTTGTGTCGATGGTTTGCTCAGCGGGGGTATTCGGTGGCGCCGTTCAAGCCGCAGAATATGGCGTTGAACAGTGCAGTGACCGTGGACGGTGGGGAGATTGGACGGTCGACAGCACTGCAGGCCCTGGCCTGCGGGATTGAACCGCACAGTGACATGAATCCGGTGTTGCTCAAGCCGCAGACCGATATGGGGGCCCAGGTGATACTCCGTGGCCAGGTGCTGGGCAACATGCAGGCACTGGATTATCACGCCTATAAGAACACCGCCCGTGAGGCAGTGCTGGCGGCCTGGCAGGATCTCTCTTCCCGTTATGATGTGATTATCGCCGAAGGCGCAGGCAGTCCGGCGGAAATCAACCTGCGTGACAACGATATTGCCAATATGGGCTTTGCCGAAATGGTGGATTGCCCGGTGATTCTGGTGGCGGATATTGATCGCGGTGGGGTCTTTGCCCATCTCACCGGCACGCTGGACCTTCTTTCCCAAACAGAACAGCAACGCACCCTGGGGTTTGTCATCAACCGTTTTCGTGGTGACTTGTCGTTATTACAGGGCGGGCTGGACTGGCTAGAAGATCGCACCGGCAAACCGGTGTTCGGGGTGCTGCCCTACCTGCATGGCCTGACGCTGGATGCGGAGGACGCGGTGGCCGATCCCGGTGACCATGAGCACGATGCCCTCAAGGTGGTGGTACCGGTGTTGCCGCGCATGAGCAATCACAATGATTTCGATCCTTTGCGCCTGCACCCTCAGGTGGACCTGCGTTTTGTGAAGATGGGTGAGGTCTGGCCGGCGGCGGATCTGATCATCCTCCCTGGTAGTAAGGCAACCCGCGCTGACCTGGCATTCCTGCGCGAGCAGGCTTGGGACAAACAGATCGAAAAACACCTGCGTTATGGTGGCAAGGTCTTGGGTATCTGTGGGGGCTTCCAGATGCTGGGTGAGCGGATTGAGGATCCTGACGGGCTGGAAAGCGATGCGGGCAGCAGCCCGGGGCTTGGCTGGCTGGCCATGACCACTCGTCTAATTTCCGGCAAGCAGTTGCGCACTGTGCAGGGCGTTTTCTTGCCAGCGGGAGCCGCCATCCACGGTTACGAAATTCACAATGGTATCAGCGAAGGGCCGGCTTTGTTAAGGCCCATGTTGCAGCTGGGTGACCGGGATGAGGGCGCCATCAGTGACGATGATCAGATCATGGGATGTTATCTGCACGGTCTGTTCGATAATGCCGTAGCCTGCAACGCGCTACTGCAGTGGGCGGGGCTTCGCGGTGACCGGGCAGTGGATTACGATGACCATCGGCAGCAGGACCTGGACCGGCTGGCGGGAATGATTGAGCAGCACCTGGATATGAAGAGACTGCGTTCGGCTCTCCCGACCAGCCATGGGCTAAACCATCCCAGGATTATTTATTAGAAACGGAGATGCACATGCACAAGGATGATGCTCACGCTGGCCAGGCTGTTTACAGCCCTTTTGTTCTCACTCTTTATGATATGGGAGTTCTGGGGTTGTCCTGTCGCTGGTTGTGGCGCTGCCCTGCGTCTATTCTGCTGGCCCATTATCAGCAGAACATCAGCGACAATCATCTGGATGTTGGCGTGGGCAGCGGTTACTTTCTGGATAAAGTCAATTTCCCCGCCTTGAATCCGCGCGTGGCGCTGATGGACCTGAACCCCAACAGCCTGGACTTCTGCTCCCGGCGCATAGAGCGCTATCAACCGCAAAACCTGCAGCGTAATGTGCTGGAGCCCATCGACTATCAGGGTGACAAATTCGATTCACTCGGCATGAACCTGCTGTTGCACTGTCTACCCGGAACCATGCTCGAGAAAGCCTGTGCGTTCGATCACCTGCTGCCATTGCTGAATCCCGGTGCCCGGGTGTTTGGTGCCACGATCCTGCAAGGCGATGTGCCGCGCAACCTTGCCGCCCGAGGTGCGATGAAGGTGTATAACCGCAAGGGCATCTTTTCCAATCAGAATGATTCGCTGGCCAGTTTGAAGCAGGCACTGGAAAGCCGGCTGGATCAAGTGGACGTTCAGGTGAAAGGGTGCATGGCACTGTTTTCAGGGAGCAGGCCTTGAGGCTTTTGATGTGGTGTTTAGCAGGATGAAAAAAGGGCCGGGAAATTCCCGGCCCCGAAAGATTATTCCATGGGGTTAACGCATTCCGCCCGTGACGGTTCCAGCTTGCAACGGACCTTTCTCAGCAGACCCATCATGGACTTGTCGTAGACTCCGTCCTGGGTCAGGGCCACACGCGCTTCGCGCATCATCTCGTCGTAACGCAGCTTGTCGTTATCCGGGATACGGATCCACCACTTGTCATCCACTTCGTTGCTGGCGTTATCAATGACACGCATGGCACGGTCAAACTGGCCATACATGAATTCCCGGGACTGTTGGGCATAGCCCGCAGGGAAGCGGTCTTTCTTGAGAATGATCTGGGCGCTGAGCTGGCCCAGCACATAGTCGAGAATGCCACCATCCGGTGCCATGCCCTTGTACAGTTCCAGGGCAGAAAAGCCCATGATGGGAGCGAAGCAGATATCCACGGAACCGTTGTTGAAGCGGGTAGAGAAGTTGGTGATGTCGGACATGACCGGTGACATGCCAACACGGGAGGCCATGTTTGCCTGGGCGCTGTCGTATTCAAGCACGGCGATGGATTTCCCGGACAACTCTTCTACGGTATCCAGTTCCTGATCCTTCAGGAAAAGAAATGCCGCGCCCATGGGAACCACGCCACCAACTTCGTAGGGGCCGGATACCAGTTGCTTGTTGATGGACGGGGTGTCACTGGCAATAACAGAAATCACGGTTCTCATGGCTTCATAGCTGGGGATGGCGCCAATGGAGTCCATGCTGCCGGTGAAGCTGTTGAATTGACGGCCACGAATACCGGTGAGGACGGCGGCGTCACATTGGCCGGCTTTCAGATCTTCTGCTGCGATCTTTTCATCGGTGAAGGGCTTGAGTTCCACATCCACGCCCCAGGCAACGGCGGCGGTTTTGTAATCCTTCATGATGTTATAGATATCACCGTTAGCGCCAATGATGTCGAAAACACAGAATTTTCGTTTTTCCAGTGCGTGAGCAGACAAGGAAATACTCGAAAGCAAAGCGGAAAGAATTAATATCGTTATGTAGCGCATGAAGCTCTCCCGTAAAAACAGAAAAATCAAAGAGCATCTATCCTATTTGGCCGCTGAGGATACATTCAATATGGCTTTACAAAAGTCTGCATAATCGACAACAAGAAAGTGGAGCAAGCCGGGGAGCGCTGTCATTTTGATAAGAAAGGAGGCAGAAAACGGTGCCGAATTCACCCTGCATTCACTGTGGTACAGGTTTGTGGGGGGTTAAGGGAGTAAATAAAAAAGGCGCCAATGGCGCCTTTTTTCTGGAGGGTCAGACCTTAGTGGTCGTGGCCTTCCGGGCCGTGTACGTGGCCGTGCTCTTTTTCTTCGTCGGAGGCTTCACGCACTTCGGTGACTTCCACGGCGAAGTTCAGGGTTTCGCCTGCCAGCGGGTGGTTGCCATCAACGGTCACTTCATCACCTTCCACAGCGGTGATGGTGAAGATGCGCGGACCGGCTTCGGTCTGGGCCTGGAACTGCATGCCCGGCTGCAGGTTCTCTTCGTTGCCTTCGAAAGCGGTTTTCGGCACTTGCTGGATCAGCTGCTCGTGACGCTCGCCATAGCCTTCTTCCGGGTTAACGGTCACGTCCAGCTTGTCGCCGGCGGCCTTACCCACCAGGGCTTTTTCCAGACCGGGAATGATATTGCCTGCGCCGTGCAGGTAGGCCAGGGGCTCGCCACGCTGGATGGAGGAATCGATGGTCTCGCCGGCGTTGTTGGTGAGGGTGTAGTGGATGGACACTACGGTGTTTTCAGAAATTTGCATGGAAACCCTTTTGGGGTGGATGAATTCGGAATAAGGGGTATGGCGGACATGGCGTTTCATGGTCCGGCTGCGCCCCGCATTCAGGTCGGCGAACATTCTAACAAGACCGGCAAGGGCCTGACCAACCGGAGCCAGTACCGGCCGACGGGCGTGGGGTAGCCAACAGGGGCTGGGGAGCCACGAAGGGCTCCACAGGAGGGCGGAACCGGGATGTTATTGCCCGAGTAAGCGCCGGTTCCCCGGCTTGGCCCCGCATTTGCTACAGTACCGCCATGGCCGCTGATACTTTCACTGACAATCCGCTACTGCAGGACCGCTTTGGTCGCACTATCGACTATGTGCGGTTGTCGGTGACGGACCGTTGCGATTTTCGCTGTGTGTACTGCATGGCGGAGGATATGGCCTTTGTACCCCGGGCCCAGGTGCTGACTCTGGAGGAGATGGGGCGGCTGGGCCGGGTGCTGGTGGCGCTGGGGGTACGGCGGATCCGGTTGACCGGGGGGGAGCCGCTGGTGCGCCGTGATGTGACAAATCTGGTGCGCTATCTTGGTGCGACCCCGGGGCTGGATGAACTGAATATGACCACCAACGGCGCCGGGTTGGGCCGTTTTGCGGGGGATCTGAAGGCTGGCGGTCTGGATCGACTCAATATCAGCCTGGATTCCCTGGACCCGCAACGTTTCCGCGCCCTGACGCGCACCGGCGACCTGGGCAAGGTGTTGGCGGGCATTGAGGCGGCCCGCCGGGCCGGCTTCCGCCGTATCAAGCTGAATAGCGTGATCCTGCGTGGTCGAAATCAGGACGAGGTACCAGCGCTGGTGGATTTCGCCCTCGATAAAGGGCTGGATATCTCTTTTATCGAGGAAATGCCCCTGGGGGAGATCAGTGAGCATGACCGGGGGCTGGCGTTTGTCTCCTCCGAAGAACTCCGGGATCAGCTCTGCGAGCGCCTGACCCTGGTACCCATGGCGGAAAAGACCGGCGGGCCGTCCCGCTATTGGCAGGTACCGGGCAGTGACAGCCGTATCGGCTTTATCTCTCCCCACTCACAAAATTTTTGCCATTTGTGTAATCGGGTGCGGATTACCGCCGAGGGCCGTATGCTTCTTTGCCTGGGGCACGAACACAGTGTGGACCTGCGCGCGGTACTGCGGGCGCACCCCACGGATGATGCCCCCCTGCGTCAGGCAATCATTGATGCCATGGCAATCAAACCGGAACGGCACGACTTTAACCTGGCCCCGGGCGAGCAACTGGTACGGTTCATGAATATGACCGGTGGTTAACGCCCGGGTGGCCTGCCTGGCGTCCAGTCCATGAATGTAGCGAGAGACCATGAAATCCCTTCCCGAACTCTTCAGCAACAACGAGCAATGGCGCCACGACATCGAGCAGGAGCACCCGGGCTTCTTCAAGGCGCTGGGCGAACAGCAGAGTCCGCAGTATCTGTGGATTGGCTGTGCGGACTCTCGCGTACCGGCCAACGAGGTGGTGGGGCTGATGCCCGGCGAGCTGTTTGTGCACCGCAACGTGGCCAATCTGGTGAATCACACCGACCTGAACCTGCTGTCGGTGCTGCAGTTCGCCGTGGATGTGCTGAAGGTGAAGCACATCATGGTGGTGGGGCACTATGGTTGCGGCGGGGTCAAAGCCTCCATGGAAGATGTGCCCCATGGTCTGATCGACAACTGGCTGCGGCAGGTGCGTGAGCTGTATCTGCGTAACCGCAAACACCTGATCAAGCTGCCCGATGAAAAGGCCCAACTGGACCGCATGTGTGAACTGAACGTGGCCCGTCAGGTCATCAATGTGGCCAACACCACGGTGGTTCAGGAAGCCTGGCGCCGGGATCAGCCACTGACCATCCATGGCTGGATTTACGGTATCGGCGACGGTCGCCTGCGGGATCTGGATATCCAGATTCAGAACAACCGGGAACTGCGGACGCTGGAAAACGAGGAATACGATAATTCCTCGGCATAGGTGCCCCGTAGGGTGCACTGAGCCTAGGGCGAACTGCACCACCACCTCCGGCCAACGGTGCAGTTCGCCTCAGGCTCAGTGGCACCCTACGCAAGATTTCATTGGGTTCGTCAGAACCAGAAGTAGACCCCGGCCACCAACGATGCCTCCTCCGGATCACCGCCTGCCGCCCGCGTGCTGTCGGCGGTGTCGCCGTACTGCTTTTCCCAGTGCACGCCGATGTAGGGCGCCAGCTCCCGGCGGATTTCGTAGCGTAGTCGCAGGCCGGATTCGATGGCCACCAGACCATCGCCAACCCCCAGGTCGTCATCGTCCTTGCCGTAAAAGCGGGCTTCCACCTCCGGCACCAGCGCCAGACGCTGGGTCAGCATCAGCTCGTATTCCGCTTCCACTCGCAGTTCGCTGAGGCTGTCTTTGCCCAGAAACAGCTGGACATCAACCTCGAACCAGTAGGGTGCCAGGCCCTGGATACCCAGGCTGGCCCAGTCCCGGTTGGGATGGTCGGGTTGCCAGTCGCGGCGCCAGCCCAGTTGCCAGTCCCAGTAGGGGGCGAAGGCGTGACTCCAGGCCAGGCGGGTTTGTGCGCTTTCCGTGCCGGCGTCTTCGTCGCCGTGTTCCGGGTCCATGAGCCGTTCGCCTTCCGTGGACAGGTACAGCTTGTTCAGGTCGCTGCCGTACCAGGCGTTGGCATCCCAGCCCAGCACCGTCCCTTCGTCGCTGTCACGCAGCTCAAGCTGGTCGACCAGTACTTTGCTGAAGCGGGGCGGGTGTTCGCTCATGGACCAGGCCGGCATGGCGACGGTCATGGCTGTCAGGGCACTGAGCAGAAGGGGCGGTGTTTTCATCATGCGTCCTCCCCGTGAGCGCCATGGTGTGCGTGGCTGCCATCCGCTGGCGCTTCGACCACACGCACTTCCCGGAACATGCCCGCGTCCATGTGGTAAAGCAGGTGGCAGTGATAGGCCCAGCGGCCCAGGGTATCGGCGCGCACCAGGTAGCTGAGTTTTTCGCCGGGTTTCACGGTGACGGTGTGCTTGCGAAGCAGTTTGCCATCGCCTACTTCCAGATCGCTCCACAGGCCATGCAGATGGATGGGGTGGGTCATCATGGTGTCGTTGACCAGGGTAATGCGAACCCGCTCGTTGTGGTAAAGCTCCAGGGGAACGGCATCCGCAAAGGGAATGCCGTTAAAGCTCCACATGTAGCGGCTCATGTTGCCGGTCAGGTGCAACACGATTTCCCGTTCCGGGTGCAGGCTGTCCGGTGGCCCGCCAGCGGTTTCCAGGTCCGCATAGGTGAGCACTTTCCAGTCCCGGTCACGCAGGCCGATACCCGGGTCGGCAAGCATCTCACCCGGGGCCATGGCGCGCATGTCCACCCCGGGTCCATATTCCGTGGCGGCATGGTCGGTGGCGTTGTTCCTAGGCGGCAGGTCCGGGTTGTTGGGATCGATGGCAAAGGGGACGGCGTTGCCGTGATCGCTGTGCTTCATGCCTGCCATGTTGTGGTTCATCTGCCCATGGTCCATGCCTTCATGACCGTCGCCGTGCTGCATGGCGCCCATGCCCATTTCGGTATGGCCCAGCAACGGTGGCGGATCCATCTCCGGCACTGGCGCTGACATGGCCGGGTTCGGGGTCAGGGTGCCGCGGGCAAAGCCACTGCGGTCGATACTCTGGGCAAACAGGGTGTAGGCCTGGTCCGCTTTGGGTTCCACGATCACATCCAGGGTTTCTGCCACACCCAGGCGCACCTCGTGGAAAGGCACCGGTCTGACCGGCTGACCATCCATTTCAATCACTGTCATGTCCAGGCCGGGAATGCGGATGTCGAAGAAGGTCATGGCGCTGGCGTTGATAAAGCGCAGTCGGAGGCGTTCACCCGGATTGAACTGGCAGGTCCAGTTGCCGTTGGGGCTCTGGCCATTCATCAGGTAGGTGTAGGTGTAACCGGTCACGTCGGCCAGGTCCCGGTCGTTCATGCGCATGGTGTTCCACATATGGCGATCCTTGAGGGTCTGGATTACGCCCTTGTGGCGGAAATCGCGCAGGGTGTCGAACACGGTGCGCTCATTGAAATTGTAGTAGTGGCTGAGTTTTTTCAGGGTGGCGAAGATGTGCTTCGGGTCCTCGTCACTCCAGTCTGACAGCACGATGACCTGGTCCCGGTCCACGGCATGCGGCTCAGGGTTTTTCGGATCAATGATGATGGAACCGTACAGGCCGGTCTGTTCCTGAAAACCGGAATGGCTGTGATACCAGTAAGTACCGCTCTGCTTGACCGGAAAACGGTAGGTGAAGGTTTCACCGGGTTTGATGCCATCGAATGACAGGCCGGGCACGCCATCCATTTCAAACGGCAGCAGCAGGCCGTGCCAGTGGATGGAGCTGGTTTCCGGCAGCATGTTGGTGACCTTGAGGGTGACGGTGTCGCCTTCGCGCCAGCGCAGGGTGGGGCCGGGGACGATGCCGTTGATGGTGGTGGCCGGTCGGGTCTTGCCGGTGATGTTCACGTCGGCGCCGCCCAGGGTCAGGTGGAAGGTGTCACCACTGAGGGTGGGGGCGCCGGTATGACCCTGGCGGGCCAGCAGCTGGCCGGGTGACAGCCCCAGTCCCAGGCCGGTGGCGCCCAGCGCCAGACCCTGCACGAAACGACGTCGTGGCAGGGAAAACGGATCTGCGGTTTTCATGATTTATCTCCTGATTGTTTGAGTGTGAAAACGAACTCAAACAATCAGGGAGGGTGGCCGTAACGGCAGGTGGTGGATGCCGTCGTGCAGGCTGCTCTCCAGACCGGGGTGCCACGGGCGATCGGGAATTTCCGCCTGGCCGCTGAACAGGGCCATAGTGGTGGCACTGATCTGGCAGACGGTCAGACACTGGCAGGCGTCATCCTGGGGGCAGTGCTGACTGTCGCTATGATCTGGCTGTGCCATCTCTGCATGGTGATGGCAGTGGGTCTGGGGAGTGGTATCCCGATGACCGACAGAAACCTGCGCAGACAAACTGCTTGTCACCACCAGCATCAGGATGGCAAGCAGGCCGGCCAGCAAGGACCGGTGATTGGGGCGCAGGTATCGTTTCATGAAACCATTATTTACCTCGGGGTTACCCCAAGGTCAAAGGGGAATTAAAGGAATGACGGACAGAGTGTGACGAGGTGCGAGTCGCGAAAGCCGAGTTTGGTTTTGCCTTTCGAAACTCGTACCTCGTCACTCGCAGAAGCGGGCAAGGGGGCATTGATGTCGGGAGCCTTTTGACGCTTTCGGAGCGGTGAATCCGGCTTCCTGGCTTCACGCCGCCTGCCAGACCACGCTGGCGGCAATCACTACCAGTAACAGGGCGGTGCCTTTTTCCACCCAGTGATGATGGGCCCGCAGCCAGGGCAGGAAACGGCTGCGGCCAAGCAATACCGCCACCAGCACATACCAGCCGCCATCAATGAACATGGACGTGAGCACCATCTGGATGCGGGCGGCCTGGGCCATGTCTGCCTGCAGGAACTGGCTGAACAGGGCCAGGAAAAACAGTGCCACCTTCGGGTTCAGAAAGGCCACCAGGAAACCGTCCCGGGCGGCCCCGTGCAGGACATTGAACTGGCTGTCGGCATCGGCAGCCGGCAACGGTTGTTTGCCCGCCTGCCAGCTTTTCCAGGCCATCCATAACAGAAACAGGGCGCCGGTGAGACTGAACGCCAGTTCCAGGGACGGGTAGCGGTGGAACAGTACCGCCAACCCGGTGACGGTGGCGGTGGCCCAGATGCCGACTCCCAGGGCATGGGTTGCGCCGGCAAGGGCGCCCGCCCGGGCTCCCCCATGCAGGGTGTGGCGGGTGATCACCGCCAGGCTGATGCCCGGTGCCATGGCACCCAGGGCGCAGACGCTGGCCAGCAGCAGCCAGTCATGGAGAGGAAGCATTCAGGGTCTCGTTACACGCAAAAGGGGAAACTGTAGCGGGTTTCGGTGACAATCTGTAGGT
>Ga0114898_1000213_pt1 | contig 52748 bp, 47 predicted proteins | sample Malvired_Geostar_FD_83496 | JGI IMG/M metagenome (GOLD analysis project Ga0114898, IMG submission 83496) | Marine viral communities from the Global Malaspina Expedition - Malaspina viral metaG DeepMed_Geostar | ecosystem: Environmental > Aquatic > Marine > Oceanic | place: Mediterranean Sea...
GCGGGGCCCAATGCACAGGCGGCAACTTCACCGATTGGCGCGATGTGCCCGGCTTCGACAACATGGGCTTCCCGGTCGCCGAATGCCACCGGGACGGTACCGTGGTGATCACCAAACCGGCGGACACCGGGGGACTGGTCACCCCCGCCACCGTCGGCGAGCAACTGCTCTATGAAATCGGCGACCCGCGTCAGTACATCCTTCCCGATGTGGTCTGTGACTTCACCAACGTCACTCTCACCCAGGACGGGCCGGATCGGGTCAAAGTCAGCGGCGCGCGCGGGCTCCCCCCCACCGACACCTACAAGGTGTCCGCCACCTACCCCGACGGCCAACGCATCACCGCCTCTTTCCTGATGGGCGGCATCGACGCTCCCGCCAAGGGCCAGGTGGTGGCGGACGCCATCCTCGGCAAGGTGGCGGCGCAGTTCAAACAGGCGGGGCTGGCGCCCTTCCGGGATGTCAGCGTGGAAATCCTCGGCAGCGAGGCCACCTACGGCAACCAGGCGCGCCGCCAGGACAGCCGCGAAGTCGTGGTGAAAATCGCCGCCCTGCACGACGACCGCAAGGCCCTGGGTCTGTTCGCCCGGGAAATCGCCCAGGCCGCCACCGGCATGGCCCCTGGTTTGTCCGGTCTGGTCGGCGGCCGGCCCAAGCCGATGCCCCGTATTCGTCTTTATTCCACCCTTATCGGTAAACAGAAGGTGCCGGTCACGGTGGACGTCAACGGTGAAACCCTGCCGGTGGCCATTCCCGCCGGCGAGCCGCTGACGAAACCAGCCCCGCAAGCGGACGGCGAGACTGCCTCCGGCGACACCGAGGTGCCGTTGGTGAAACTGGCCTGGGCCCGCTCCGGCGACAAGGGCAACCACGCCAACATCGGCGTTATCGCCCGGGACCCGGTTTACCTGCCCTATTTACGCGCGGCGCTGAGTGAGGCCGCGGTGGCGGACTACATGCGGCATGTGCTCGATCCGGAAACCGGCTCGGTCAGCCGCTGGGAGCTGCCCGGCATGCACGCCTTCAATTTCCTGCTGCGCAACGCGCTGGGCGGCGGCGGCATCGCCAGTCTGCGCATTGATCCGCAGGGCAAGGCGTTCGCGCAACAGTTGCTGGACATGCCGGTGGCGGTGCCCAACACCCTGGCCGCGTCTCTGCATTGACTCCGTGGCGGCCCGCCCCAGAGGCGGCCGTCACCTGGCTCATTGATAAAGGAAAACAAACCATGTCCTACCGTTCCGTCTTTCGGGAAAATCTGTTCGCCGACCGCAACATCATCGTCACCGGCGGCGGCTCCGGTATTGGCCGTTGCACCGCGCATGAATTGGCGGCGCTCGGGGCGCGGGTGGTCCTGATCGGCCGCAGCGAGGACAAGCTGCGGGAAGTTGCCGGGGAAATACAGCAGGACACCGGCCGCGAGGCCCTGTATTTCAGTTGCGACATCCGTGAGGAGGAGCGGGTGCGCGCGACCGTGGCCCGGATCTATCAGGCCGTGGGTCAGGTACACGGCCTGGTCAACAACGCGGGCGGCCAGTTCCCCGCACCGCTGGCGCTGATCAGCCAGAAAGGCTGGGAAACGGTGATCCGCACCAACCTCACCGGCGGCTTTCTGATGGCCCGGGAAGTGTTCACCCAGGGCATGAACCAGCACGGCGGCGCCATCGTCAACATCGTCGCCGACATGTGGGGAGGCATGCCGGGCATGGGGCACTCCGGCGCCGCCCGCGCTGGCATGGACAATTTCACCAAGACCGCCTCGGTGGAATGGGGATGCTGCGGCGTACGAGTGAACGCGGTGGCCCCGGGCTGGATCGCCTCCTCCGGCATGGACACCTATCCGGAGGCGTTTCAGAACATTCTTAAAACCCTGCGTGCCGCGGTGCCACTGAAACGCATGGGCGTGGAAGCGGAAGTGTCCTCGGCGATCTGTTTCCTGCTCAGCGACGCCGCCGCCTTCATCAGCGGCGACACGCTGCGTATCGACGGCGGCGCCAGCCAGGGCAACGTGGCCATCTTCCCGTTGCCGGAGCACAAGCGCAGCGAACCCTTCGACGGCTTCCACCGCGCCATCACTCCCGCCATTTTCAAACAAGACTGATTCCGCGCCAACCGACAGGACCCGATCATGCCCGTACTCGAAACCAGCCTGGACGTGAACAGCGACAGCTTCCGCGAAAGCCGGGATGCCATGCTCAAGGCAGTGGAAGAATTCCGCGCCATCGAACAAGGCGTGGTGGACGCCTCCGAAGCCAAACGCGCCAAATTCGAAAAACGGGGTCAACTATTGCCCCATGAGCGAGTCGCCCGTCTGCTCGATCCGGGCTCGCCGTTCCTCAGCCTGATGAACCTGTCCGGCTATGGCATGCACGACGACAAGGACGGCACCGAAGCCGGCGGCGGCAGCATCGCCGGTATCGGCTATGTGGCCGGAGTGCGCTGCCTGGTCACGGCGTCCAACTCGGCCATCAAGGGTGGCACCATCACCCCGTCCGGACTGCACAAAACGCTGCGTCTGCAACGCATCGCCCTGGAGAACAAGCTGCCGGTGGTGAGTCTGGTGGAATCCGGTGGCGCCAATCTGAACTACGCCGCCGAGGTGTTCGTCGAGGGCGCGCGGACCTTCGCCAACCAGGCACGTCTGTCCGCCGCCGGCATCCCGCAGATCACCGTGGTGCACGGCAACGCGACCGCCGGCGGCGCCTATCAACCGGGCCTCTCCGATTACGTTATCGTGGTCCGCGACCGCGCCAAGATGTTTCTCGCCGGGCCGCCATTGCTGAAAGCGGCCACCGGCGAGATCGCCACCGACGAAGACCTCGGCGGCGCGGAAATGCACACCGGTGTGGCCGGCACCGCCGAGTATCTGGCCGACAACGACGCCGATGGCATTCGCCAGGCGCGGGACCTGATGGGTGTGCTCGGCTGGCGCGACGATGCGCCGGCCACCGATGAATGGGCACCGCCACGCTACGATGAAGAGGAACTGCTTGGCGTGGTGCCCAGCGACGCCAAGAAGCCCTATGACGTGCGTGAGGTGATCGCGCGGATCGCCGACGATTCCAACTTCGTCGACTTCAAGAACGACTGGGATGCCGCCACCGTATGCGGCTGGATCGCCATCGAAGGCCAACCCGTGGGCGTGCTTGGCAACAACGGGCCGATCACCCCGCGCGGCGCGGCCAAGGCAGCCCAGTTCATTCAATTGTGTGACCAGAGCAATCGGCCGTTGCTGTTTCTACACAACACCACCGGCTTCATGGTCGGCACCGACGCCGAACGCAACGGCGTGATCAAACACGGCTCGAAAATGATTCAGGCGGTGGCCAACGCCCGGGTGCCGAAAATCTCCATCGTTATCGGCGGCTCCTACGGTGCCGGCAACTACGCCATGTGCGGCCGGGGCCTGGATCCACGCTTTATTTTCGCCTGGCCCAATTCCCGTGTGGCGGTGATGGGCGGCCAGCAGGCCGGCATGGTGCTGCGTATCGTCGCCGAGGCCAAACAGCGGGCCAACGGTATCGAACCGGATGAGAAAGTGCTGGAGATGCTGCAGCAAAGCACCGCGCAGAAACTGGACGCGCAATCCACCGCGCTGTACGGCACCGCCCATCTATGGGACGACGGCATCATTGACCCACGCGATACCCGCCGGGTGCTGGCCTATGTTCTGGATATCTGCCGCCAGGCGGAACACCGCCAACTCAATGGCAACACCTTTGGCGTGGCAAGACTATGAATGAAGTTGACAGTTAACAGTGAACAGTTAACAGCGAAAATCAAAGGCGGCTCAAGAATCAGCCTGGAAGCCAGTCAAACCGAATAGAACACATAGCAGGAGTGTGTCATGAAATTCACGCAGGAACATGAAGAACTGCGCCGCACGGTACGTCAATTCGTCGACAAGGAAATCAATCCGCATGTAAAGGAATGGGAGGCGGCCGGCCGTTTTCCGATTCATGAGGTGTTCAAGAAAATGGGCGACCTCGGCCTGCTCGGCGTCACCAAGCCGGTGGAGTACGGCGGCATGGGGCTGGACTATTCCTACGGCATGGTAATGAGCGAGGAGATGGGCACGGTGCATTGCGGTGGCGTTCCGCTGGCGGTGGGCGTGCAGACCGACATGGCGACACCGGCCCTGGCCCGCTTCGGTTCCGACCAGTTGCGCCGGGACTATCTGGCGCCCGCCATCGCCGGTGACATGGTGGCCTCCATCGCCGTTTCCGAACCGCAGGCCGGTTCCGATGTGGCGGCGGTGAAAACCACGGCAAAAAAAGACGGCGACGATTACGTCATCAACGGCACCAAGATGTGGATCACCAATTCGCCCAGCGCCGACTTTTTCTGCCTGCTGGCGAACACCTCCGATGACAAGCCGCACATCAACAAGTCCCTGATCGTGGTCCCCAAGGACGCCGCCGGCATCACCGTGGACAAGCCGCTGGACAAACTGGGCATGCGCTCCTCGGAAACCGCCCAGGTGTTCTTCGACAACGTGCGCGTGCCGCAACGCAACCTGATCGGCCAGGAAGGCATGGGCTTCATGATGCAGATGATGCAGTTCCAGGAAGAGCGCCTGTTCGCCGCCTCCAACAGCCTTAAGGGCATGGAACACGTGATCAACGAAACCATCGAGTACGCCCGCGAGCGCAAGGTGTTTGGCATGAGCCTGCTGGACAATCAGACCGTGCACTTCCGTCTGGCCGAATTGCAAACCGAGGTGGAAGCCCTGCGCGCCCTCACCTACCGCGCCTGTGACCTCTACATCAACGGCCAGGACGTGCTGCAACTGGCCTCCATGGCGAAACTGAAGGTGGGCCGGCTGGCACGGGAAGTGGCGGACTCCTGCCTCCAGTTCTGGGGTGGCAACGGCTTCATGTGGGACAACCCGGCCAGCCAGCTCTATCGTGATGGCCGGCTTGGTTCCATTGGCGGCGGCGCCGACGAAATCATGCTCGGCATCATCTGCAAGACCATGAACACGCTGCCGGGCAAAAAGAAATAATGGATCGGACCTCCGACGTCAGCCCCAAAGCCGAGTGAGACCTGCCATGACGCTACCTGAAACCGAAACAATCACCCTCCACCGTGATGGTACCACCCTCTCCGTCACGCTGAACCGGCCGCAAAGCCGCAACGCCATGAGCCTGATCATGGTTGACGAGCTGATGGCGGTATTCGACTGGGTGGAAGCCAATCCGGATGTCCGTGCCGTGGTGTTGCGTGGCGCCGGCGGCCATTTCTGCGCCGGCGGCGACATCAAGGACATGGCCGGCGCCCGTCAGCAGGCGGCGGCCGGCGACGATCAGGCGTTCTTCACCCTGAACCGGCGTTTCGGCGCCATGGTCAGCCGCGCCGAAAGGCTGCCGGCGGTTTTGGTGTGCGTGTTGGAAGGCGCCGTGCTCGGCGGCGGCTTTGGTCTGGCGTGCGTCTCCGATGTGGCGCTGGCCGCCGGCGATGCCCGCTTCGGGCTGCCGGAAACCGGCCTGGGCGTGATTCCGGCGCAGATCGCCCCGTTCGTGGTACGCCGCATCGGCCTGACCCAGGCCCGCCGGCTGGCGCTCACCGGTGGCCGCTTCGATGGTCACGGCGCCCAGGCGCTCGGGGTGGTGCACGAGGTGGCCGATTCCACCGAGGAGCTGGAGCAACGGTTGCGGCAGGTGCTGGAACAAATCCGCCGGTGCGCGCCCCACGCCAACCGGGTGACCAAGCAATTGGTGCTGAGCGTGGACGAGCAGCCGCTGGACGCGGTGCTTGATCAGGCCGCCCGGGACTTCGCCGACGCCGTCACCAGCGAGGAGGGTCAGGAAGGCACACTGGCCTTCGTACAGAAACGCGCACCGTCCTGGTCGACGGATAAGGAATAACCATGAGCTTCGACAAAATTCTGATCGCCAACCGTGGCGAAATCGCCTGCCGCGTCATCGCCAGTGCCCAGGCCCTGGGTTATCGCACCGTGGCGGTGTATTCCGAGGCGGACCGCGATGCCCGCCATGTACGGCTGGCGGATGAAGCACTTTGTATCGGGCCGGCCAATGCCACCGCTTCCTACCTCAACATCGACGCGCTGCTCGACGCCTGCCGCCGCAGCGGCGCTGACGCGGTACACCCGGGCTACGGTTTCCTTTCTGAAAACAGCGACTTCGCCCGGGCCTGCGAGAACGCCGGCATCACCTTTATCGGCCCGCCGGTGGCCGCGATCCGGCTGATGGGCTCGAAACGGCTGTCGAAAATCGCCATGGAAGAGGCCGGGGTGCCCTGTGTGCCCGGTTATCAGGGCGAGGATCAGAGTGACGATACCCTGCTGCGAGAAGCGCGGCGCATCGGCCTGCCACTAATGATCAAGGCCAGCGCCGGCGGCGGCGGGCGCGGCATGCGCGTGGTCACCGACGAGACGGAGATCCCGGCGCAACTGAACAGCGCCCGCCAGGAAGCCCGTAACAGCTTCGGCAACGACGAGCTGATCCTGGAGCGGGCGGTGAGCACGCCGCGCCACGTGGAAATTCAGGTGTTCGGGGATCACCACGGCAATGTCATCCACCTCGGCGAGCGGGACTGCTCGGTGCAACGCCGCCATCAGAAGGTGGTGGAGGAAGCCCCCTCCCCGGCCCTGGACGCAACCTTGCGGCGGCGCATGGGCGAGGCGGCGGTCAATGCCGCCCGCGCCTGCGGCTATGTGGGCGCGGGCACGGTGGAGTTCCTGCTGGGCGCCGACGGTGAGTTCTATTTTCTGGAGATGAATACCCGTCTGCAGGTGGAACATCCGGTTACCGAACTGGTCACCGGCCAGGATCTGGTGGCCTGGCAACTGAAAGTGGCCGCCGGCGAAGCCCTGCCGCTGACCCAGGACCAGGTCACCCTGACCGGTCACGCCATGGAGGTCCGCCTCTACGCGGAGGATCCCGCCCAGGGCTATCTGCCGCAAACCGGCCCGGTACGGCGCTGGCGCCCGGCCAGCGGAGAAGGGATCCGGGTGGATCACGGCCTGCGTGAAGGCGACCAGGTGGGCAGCCACTACGACCCGATGCTGGCCAAGATCATCGCCCACGGCGCCACTCGGGAGGAAGCCCGGCGCCGGCTGCTGCGCGCGGTGGAAGACACCGTGCTCGCCGGCGTCAATGACAACCGTGCCTTCCTGGCCGCGATCCTGCGCCACCCGGTGTTCGCCGCCGGTGAAGCCACCACCGCCTTTATTGGCGCCGATTTCGCCGGCGACCCCAGTCTCACGCCCGCACAACCCGGTGATGCCTTGTGGTCGGTGGCGGCGCTGCTGTTCGCCCGGCACCAGGATCACCGCCGGAACGGGCCAGGCCGCGGCTGGCAGTCCAGCGCCCTGGGCGCGCAACCTCTGACGCTGGGCTGTGGCGAGCACAGCCGGACCCTCACCCTCCAGGGAACCCGTGTCGCGGGTGAACTACCGGTGGCGCTGGAGGAAATGGATGACGAATCCGTCGTCGCCGAAGTGGATGGCATCCGCCGCCGCTTTCATTGGTGCCGACACGGTGATCAGCTATGGCTGCAACACGGCGCCGACAAGGCCGTGTTCCAGGACCTGACCCATCAGCCGGCCGCCGGCCGGGACGGCCCTGGCTCCGGCCGGCTGAGCGCGCCCATGGACGGCGCCGTGGTGAGCCTCTCCGCCAGCGTCGGCGAGCAGGTGCGGCGCGGCCAGGTGCTGGCCGTCATGGAGGCGATGAAAATGGAGCATGTGCTCAAAGCCGATTGCGACGGCACCGTGACCGAGGTGGCGGTGGCGGTGGGCGATCAGGTACGGCGCCAGCAATTACTGGTGGTGCTGGAAGCGGACGTGGCCCCAACCTGATGGCGCGCCCCCCCGGCGGCCGGGCAAATGCCCTGGCCTCCGGGCTGTGTTTGAATGGCGGCTGGCGTGGGGTTCCATTGTCCCGATTGGCGATGTTTTAACCAATCAGGACGGTGACCGATGGGTCCGTTCGATCACCGCTTGCCCGCCTCCGGGGCGCCGGTTATGGTAGCGCCCATCTGCGGTCAACTTACGATTGTTCGCCGCGAATATTTGGTCATCTCCGGATTACGGCGCATCCCCCCTCCTATTGTCGGAGCGGCGGCGGCACGCCTTCGGAGAAGCCCTTTTCAGCCCTTTGCTGGTAGTGGACTCCCGGCACGACCCGGGTATTCCAAGAACATAGAGAATCAGAGAGTGGAGATGCCATGAGCAGCGCCGACGTCATTACGTTGCCGAAGATTCTGTCGAAGGTTCCCGAGATCGTTGCCAATCTGCCCGGGCTGTTGAAGGGCTCCAAGATGAGCAAGATCACCGACACCACCAAACCGCTGGGGCTGGGGGTCGAATTCGAGGCCGCCACCGCCGCCAACCCCAACGGCATCGCCGTTATTCACCAGGACACCGAACTCACCTACCGGCAATTCAACGCCTGGGCCAACCGCATCGCCGACTACTTCGCCTCCATCGGGCTGAAGAAAGGCGACACCGTGGTGGTGGATATCGAGAACCGCCCGGAACTGGTGGCCACGGTGCTGGCCTGTGCCAAACTGGGCATCTGCGCCGCTCTGGTGAACACCTCCCAGCGAGGCAAGGTCCTCACCCACAGCATCAATCTGGTGGAGCCCAAGGCCGCCATCATCGGCGGCGAATTGATCGAAGCCATCGAGGAAGTCCGTGACGATCTGGATCTGAAGACCAACTTCTTCTATCTGGCCGATGCCGACACGCTGCAAAACCCGGGTGAAGCACCGGCCGGCTACAAGAACCTGGCCACCGAGATCCAGAACTGCTCCAGCGAGAACCCGGCCGGCACCAACCAGAGCCGTCTCAAGGATCCGCTGTTCTACATTTACACCTCCGGCACCACCGGTCTGCCGAAGGCGGTGGTCTTCAACCACGGCCGCTGGCAAAAAGCGTTCGGCGCTTTCGGCTACTCCGCCGTGCGCCTGGACAAGGACGATCGCCTGTATTGCACTCTGCCCTTCTACCATGCCACCGGCATGGTCATCTGCTGGGCCTCGGTGATCGCCGCCCGTGGTGGCCTGGTGCTGGCGCGCCGCTTCTCCGCCAGCCGCTTCTGGGACGATATCCGTCAGCATAACTGCACCGCGTTCGGCTATGTCGGCGAGTTGTGCCGTTACCTGCATGAGCAGCCCCGCAAGGCCGACGACAGCAACAACCGCGTGCACACCATCGTTGGCAACGGTCTGCGGCCGAGTATCTGGAAAGACTTCAAGGAGCGTTTCGGCATTGAACGCGTGGAGGAGTTCTACGCCTCTTCCGAGGGCAACGTGGCCTTCACCAATGTGTTCAACTTCGACAACACCGTGGGCTTTTCCCCGGTGAGCTACGCTATCGTCAAGTACGACAAGGAAGCGGATCAGCCGGTGCGCGACGCCAAGGGTTTCATGATCAAGGTGAGCAAGGGCGAGTCCGGCCTGATGCTCGGTGAGATCACCGACAAGACCCCGTTCGACGGCTATACCGACAAGGAAAAAACCGAAAAGGCGATCTTCCGCGACGTGTTCAAGAAAGGCGATGCCTGGTTCAACACCGGCGATATGATGCGGGACATTGGTTTCCGCCACGCCCAGTTCGTCGATCGTCTCGGTGACACCTTCCGCTGGAAAGGGGAAAACGTCTCCACCACCGAAGTGGAACAGATCCTGGATGGCTTCGAGGCGATCATCGAGTCGGTGGTTTACGGGGTGGAAATTCCCGACACCAACGGCCGCGCCGGCATGGCCGAGCTGCGTCTGGACCGGCCCCACGACGAGGTGGATTTCCAGGCCCTGTGCGACTACCTCAAACGTGAGTTGCCGCCCTATGCCATTCCGGTATTCCTGCGCATTACCGACCATGGAGTGGAAACCACCGGCACCTTCAAGCACCAGAAAAACAAGCTGAAGGACGAGAAATACGATCTGAGCAAACACGACGATCCGGTCTACGTTCTGCTGCCCGGCGAAAACTGCTACCAGCGCCTCAGCGAAGAAATGCAGAAGGGTATCGACGGCGGCGAATATCGTTTCTGAGTCTGTTTGCCGTTATTCTTTCACCCTCTCCCCCCTCTCCCCTCTAAGGGAGAGGGTGAAAACAACCGCCGGCCCTACCCCACCTCATCCCGTAACCGTCGTTTCAGTATCTTGCCCACCGGGTTGCGGGGGATCGCATCGACGATGCGCAGTGCCTCCGGCAGCTTGTAGAGGCTCATGCCGGATTCACGCAGAAAGCCGGTGATATCATCCAGGGTCGGCGGCGACGCCGGTTCCCGCGCCACCACGCAGACACACACCCGCTCCCCCATCACCTCGTCCGGCTGCGGAATTACCGCCGCGTCCAGGACCGCTGGATGCGCCTGCACCGCGTTCTCCACTTCCGCGCTGGAAATATTGAAACCGCCCCGGATCACCATGTCCTTTTTGCGATCATGGAAGCCAACATGGGCGTCATCCCGGATCACGAACAAGTCACCGGTACGGAAGTAGCCATCAGCGGTGAACGCTTTTTCGGTCAAATCCGGCCGTTTGAAGTAACCGGCGAACAGACTCGGTGCCCGATAGCACAATTCGCCGATACCCCCCGGTTCGGTCACCTCCCGGTCCTCGTCATCCAGCAGCTTGACACTTACCCCATCCACTCCGGACGGCCAGTGGCAACCGGGCTTGCCCCAGAACGGCAGGTGATCCACCCGCCGCTCCAGTTCCGGTACATCCGCCGGCCCGGCGATCAGGCAGGTGCCCTCGTTCTGTCCCCAGATATTGATGATTTCGATGCCCCAGCGACGCTTGAATTCCTCCAGCGTCCACAGTGACGGCGGCGCCGAACCGGTGGTGATGGCGCGCACCGAGGACAGATCGATGCGATCCACGTCCGGCAGCTTGGCGATCATGTTCAGTACCGCCGGCACCAGAATAGTGAAGTGGATGTTCTGCTCGGAGAGTTGTTCCAGCAGCACCGGCATGGTCAGTGGATGATGCAGAACCAGGGTGCCGGCGGAAACCAGCCAGGACACATAATTGACGCCCAGCGCGGTCATGTTGACCAGCGGCGCCACGCACAATTGCCGGTCCCCTTCCCGCAGCCCGGAGGTCCGCATCAGCGGACCGATATGGGAGAACCAACTGTTGTGGCTCATCGGGCAACCCTTGGGGCTGGACTCGGTCCCGGAGGTCCAGCACAGGGTGAAGATATCGTTGGCGTCCACCGTCACTGGCGGTAACGGCCCCACCGGCCCTTCGGCGATGGCGGTCAGTTCGGCCAGGGAAAGACATTGCTCGAAACCCAGCGTCCTGCCCATGGCGATATAATCAAAGCCCTTGGCGTGATCGGCGGCGATATACAAGCGCGCACCGGTGAGTTCCGCCACATAGCCCACATCGGTGGCCCGCCATTGCAATGGCAACGCGGTAAGAACGCCACCGGCGCGGGCCACCGCCAGGTAGAGCATGGCCAGCTCCCAGATATTGGGGAGCTGGGCCACCACGATGTCGTCCTTAGCCAACCCGCGCCGGATCAGTTCCGCGGCGGTGGCATCCACCGCCCGGCCGAACGCCTCATAGCTCAGCGAACGGGCCGGCGTGCCGACCAGATCCGGCCGGTCTGGCGGGTCCACCACCGCTTCCCGGTCCGGGTGGGCGTCGCGGTTATGTGCGAACTGGTCCAATAAGGTGCGTTGGCCCCAACGCCCCTCGCCGACGTAATGATCAATCCACTGCCGGGAATGCAAAATCATGGCTTGTCCTTGCTATTGCCCTGAACACCCCATTAAACCCCCTGCTCGCGCCGGCACCATCGTCGGATTGAACGATGTCGGCCTGGACAGGCGAGCGGCCGCGATAACATCAGGGTTTGATAATCGTCCATTCCGACGACGTTAATTGCCGCCGCCCACCGACAGGATGAAAGACCCATTTCGGGTCATATAAGAAGGAGAACATTCCCATGCCGGTATTTCGTTCATGGGGCGCGGCCTCCCGTCGCGGCCCCGCTTTCACTGCCCTGCTTGCCGCTCTCGCCGCTTTGCTGTTCAGCTCCGGGGTGGCGGCCAAACAGCTACGTTACGCCACCGGCTCAGCGCCGAATTCCCTTGGCGGCCTGGCGGCGGAGAAGTTCGCCGAATCGCTTGAGGACTACTCCGGCGGCGACCTCACCGCCAAGGTCTATATGATGTCCCTGCTCAGCTTCGCGGAAATGTCCGGCGGGGTGGAAAAAGGCATGACCGACATCGGCTCCATGATCTATCCCTACTTCCCGTCCGAATATCCGCGCACCAACCTGGTGGCCGAACTAACCATGCTCACCGATCTGATGGGCGCTCCGAAATCCCTGTCCAATCTCGCCTACGCCGGCGCGGTCAGCGAGTTCGTATTCGAACACTGTCCGAAGTGTGTCGCGGAATGGGAAGCCCACGACCATGTTTTCAGCGGCGGCTCAGCGGCGTCCCCCTACTATTTTCTCTGCAACAAGCCCGTGGATACCCTCAAGGACCTCAGCGACAAACGGGTCCGCGTGGGCGGCGCGCAATGGGCCCGGGCGGCCGAAGCACTGAACGCCACGCCGGTGACCATGTCGGTGAACGAAATCTACGAGGGCCTGAGCCAGGGCGCCGTGGACTGCACCATGCAGGCCGCCGCCGAACTGATCAGCTTCAACCTGATGGAAGTCACCACCGACATCACTCTGGGCGCCCCTCTTGGCATCTACGGAGGCCTGTCCCTGAGCACCAACCGCAAAGTGTGGCGCGATCTCGATGAGAAACAGCGTAAGGCGGTTCTGCACGCCGCCGCCGACTCCAATGCCAATGTGACCTGGGGCTATCGCATCGATGACGAGCGCGCGCTCAAGCAAGCCAAGGAAAAAGGCATCGCCATGCACGAAGCCGACGACGCCATGGTCACCACCGCCGAACAGTTCATCGAAAAGGACATGGAGACCATCGCCGCCAACTACCAGACAAAATACGGCGTGGACGACGCCGCGGAGATGATCGCCACCTTCCGTCCTCTGTTGGAGAAATGGATGACACTGGTCAAGGACGTGGACAGCAGCGAGGCGCTGGCGGACCTGTACTGGAAAGAAATCTACTCGAAAGTGGACGTCAGCAAGTACGGGCTGTAAGCGCTACTCCACCTCCCCTCGCACGGCCCGCTGAAAGCGGGCCGTGCTTTGTGAATCCAGGCGCAAGTCGGCATCGGCGAAGGCCTCGTCTTCCGGCAACAACAGCGCCACCCCGGCCCCACGGTCCACGGACACGGTCAGGTCTTCACCACGCAAGTCCAGCAGATGACCGCCCCGGCGCCGCTCCTGGTCAATGAAGTGAAAGTGATAGCCGGCACCGCTGACCGCGGCCAGGTAATCCGGTAACCGGAACCCCACCAGAGTACCCGTCACATCAGCCAGCTCATACACGTTCTGCTCGGCCACCACCTGATCAATGGGCCGATACGGCGGCTTTTGCCGGGGCACGCTGCGTAATTTCAGAGCTTGGAAACGCCCGTCCAGCCGCACGGCGTAAACGCCGTTGGCCGATGGCAGCCGGGCGTCCAGAGCACGGGCCAGGTGCGCCATTCCCCGCACTTGCGACAAAGTGAAACGCTGATCCCGGGTAAACCGCTTCACCGTCAGAAACGGGGTTTGCTCCTGATCCGACACGGCCCTGATACGGCCTTCCAGGTCGGCCTGGTAGGCCTTGCCACCCAGCACGATAATCTCGCCGTCCACCGGGCTAAGAGCACCGAGGCCAAAGTCCCCCAATGCCAGCATCCGGCTGAAGCGAGTGCCGCCCTCCAGGACACCGGCGCTCAACGCGGTGGTCGGCGCCAACTGATAGACCAGATCTACCGGCGCCAATTCCGCCCGGGCGCCCGCTGCCAACCCTATCGACAGTAGAAAAATGCCCGCCGCTTTTCTCATCCGTTTCTCCTCGAGATTCATGAGCCCCCCAGACTAGGCGGCGGCGGAAGCATGAAACAGCCCCGGTGCCTCAAGGCATTCTTGCCGGAGGCTCATCAATCCTACAGCTCGCGGCTCATGGGCCACTGTCGCTCCCTATACCGCCGCGTAGCCCGGGAGGTGGGTCGAAGCAGGCGGTTTCAGAGCTCGTGGAGAGTCGGCAGGCAGTGTTCCAGGACCGTGTTTGGCCAGGGAAGGCCAAACCCGAGCCCACATGGATGTGCTTGCAGCGTGTCCTGGAACGCTGCCCGTCGACTCTCCCCACCTGGCAACAGGCAGCTTGATTCGTATCCTTGCCGCCCCACAGATCAGGGCGTCGGCTCGAACCCCACCACCTTGCCGCGCAACGCCAGATCCCAGGACGGCGGCCCGGGCAAGGATTCGGCCAGGAAGTCCACCACCGCCCGCACCTTGCGCGACAGTTGCCGCGCCGACGGGTAAACCGCATGCACCGCCGAGGGCTCGAATTCGTACTCCGGCAAGACCCGCACCAGATCACCGGAGAGCAACGCATCGGCGATCGAGAACGTCACCCCCATGGCGATGCCCAAGCCGGCCTTGGCGGCCTCGGTCAGCACCTCGCCGTTATTACAGACCACGGGCCCCGCCACCGGTACCGACACCGTGCCCTCGGGCCCCTGCAGCCGCCAATGGCGCGGCTTCTCCAGCGCGGTGAAGATCAGGCACTGGTGATCGCTCAGTTCCTTCGGCTCACGGGGCACGCCATGGCGGCGAATATAGGCCGGGCTGGCCACCAGCAACCGTCGGTTGGCGCACAGCCGGCGGGCCACCAGACGGGAATCCTCCAGTGCGCCGATGCGAATGGCCAGGTCCACGCCGCCGTCTATGAGATCGATGAAGCGATCACTCAATTCCAATTCAATCGACAGCTCCGGATAGCGATCACGCAGCGGTTTCAGCAACGGCACGATGTGCTGCCGCCCGAACACCACCGGTGCGCTGACACGGATAACGCCCTTTGGATGCCGGCTGGCGGCGGTGACCTCGCTTTCCGTCTGTTGCAGTTCTTGCAGAACACGCTGGCCGCGCCTGAACAACACGGCACCGGATTCGGTCAGCGACAACCGCCGGGTGGACCGCTGCAACAAGCGCACCGCCAACCGCTCCTCCAGGCGGGATACCACACGGCTGACTCCGGAAGGGGTCATGCCGTGCTCCTGCGCGGCACGGGCAAAACTGCCCAGTTTGACGACACTGACAAAGACACTGATTTCCGTGGTTTCCAGGGACATGAGGACCGCCTTGCCAAGCATGCATTAATGACTCGGAGTCAAAAATACCATGCGACCAGTCCCATTTATCCCCAGGTTGTCGGACGGCAAGGTGGAGGTCACCTTATTCCACCGCGAAGGCATTGAACTCATGACCCCGGATCGTCGCCGTTTTCTCAAGCTAGGAGCCACCGGACTGGCGGCCAGCGCCGCGCCCTCCACCCTCCTGTCCACCACCCTCTCCGCCAGCCCCGCCCTGGCGGAATCGTCCCCCGCGCCGCCGCGCCCGCCAGGCCGCTTCCACGGCAAGGTCGTTGCCATCACCGGCGCCACCTCGGGCATCGGTGCCGCCGCCGCCCGCCTGTTCGCCGCCGAAGGCGCCCGGGTCACCTTCTGCGGCCGGCGCACCGCACTGGGCCGGCAGGTGCAAGAAGAGATCACCCGACAAGGCGGCCAGGCTCTGTATATAGAAGCGGACGTCACCCGGCCGGAGCAGGTGCGCGCCTTTATCGATAAAACACTGGATCACCACGGGCGTCTGGACGTGGGCTACAACAACGCTGGCGAGGTGTTGTTCAAACCGCTGCACCAATTGACGCTGGAGGATTGGGAGCATATTCACCACACCAATCTGCGCGGCGTATTCCTGGCTATGAAATACCAGATCCCGCCGCTGCTGGAGAGCGGTGCGGGACGCATTGTCATCACCTCCTCCCAGCACGCCTACGCCACCCGCCCGGGCGGCGCCGCGTACGCCAGTAGCAAGGCCGCCCTGGAAGCTCTCGCGCAAAGCGCCACACTCGACTACGCCGATCAGGGCCTGCGCGCCTGCGTGGTGGCCCCGGGCATAACCGATACCCCCATGTTCCGGCGTGCCACCGGCAGCAACCCGGAAGCGGTGGCACGGGCCAACCAGCTGGTTCGCGGGGTGCGCCGCGTTGCATCGGCGGAAGAGGTGGCCAAGGTCGCGGTCTGGCTGGCTTCCGATGACGCGTCCTATGTCACTGGCACCTCATTCCTGGTGGACGGGGGATTGCTGAGCGGCTTCGCCTGAGGTTACCCACAGCTTCTGTGGATAAACCAGTGTATAACCGGTGCGAGAAGACTCACATCCCAGACAGTACGCCGGTACCTGTTCATTGGTGTGATTTTGACCGTACTGACGGAAGGAAAATCCGGGACCTGGAACGGTCATGCCGGTTTTCCACAGTTCCTGTGGATAACCCTGTTGAGAAAGTGAGGAAAACAAGCCATGACGGCTTAATAAGGGGAGATTGCGCAATTTGACGTTTTTTTGACCAATTAAAGAAAATCTTTGTTTTTCAATAAGTTATGGAATAAACTTTAAGCGATTTAGACCTTTTGGGAAGTTTTGTTACCGACTTTCACATCCCACCAGGTGCTGTGCACAGTTTCGGGCCGATTTGTCGATGTCAATAGTGAACAGACGCCAAGGTCCGGATTTTGGCCTTCTGCCCTGTTCCAGGTCATTCCTGTGGATGAATAGCGTTATTTTTCATAGTCCGATGCGCCCCTGTGGAGCACGCCGGACGAATCTGTGGATAACTTTGTGAATAAGCTGGCAATAGGCGGGGGAAAAGCAAGGGCGCGGCTGTCCCAGAGTCGTGGGGCAGCCGATTTACACGTCGATTCGCTGCCAAGGCAGCATCCCACGGAAACGGAGCACGATTTATTCCGGGTCCCGGGGTTTGGATTCGGGCTCCGACTCCTCGTCCTCCATTCTTTCCAGGGCATCGGTCAACTCCTGGACCCGGCGTTGCAGCGCCTCCACCTCCCGCTTGTTGGGGATACCCAACCGTGACAACGCCTTACTCAGGCGGTCATCGAAAGCTTTTTCCATGCGGTCCATGGTCTCGCCAGTGTGATGACGAACCCGTTCCTTTATGTCCTCCACCCGCGGGGCTTTCTCGCGGGTGTGCTTTTCCACCTGGCGGCCGGCTTCCACCAGCGCGTCGAAGAAACCACTGCCCTCTTCCTCCGCGCGGGCAAAAGCGCCAAGCCCCGCCAGCCAGATCTGGTGGGTGTACTTACGCAGGTCCCGGGAGGCACCGGTGAGGGTGCGCAAAGGGCCGCGTTCGTCTTTTTTATCCTGGTTATTGTCCTTGGATTGATCGGACATGATGCTTCTCCCGAAAGCGGGCGCCGTCCTGGTCATCGCCGGCGCGCTGTGAAAAACGCCCTACAGTATAAGGGAAAGCACTTGGAAAGATGGGGGGAATTGTCCTACAGCCGGCTGGCCTCAGGCTTCCGGGTCGGTGTCGTCTTCCCGGCCGCGACGCCCCACCACCAGGCCACCGACGCCCCGGGCCAGGTCCTTGGCCAGCCCGCTGACGCGACGACGCAAGCGCTCTTCCAGGCGATCCGCCGCCAGCTCCAGGCGCTGGTCGATATGGCGCTCCAGAGCCGGCCAGAGACGGAACTTCACCGCCAGCCCCACCACGCTCAGAGTGATCAGGGAGGAGATCAGGGCGCAGCCCACCAACAGCATGGCCAGGGTTGCCGGGGTCAGGCTCAGGGATGCCATGGTCAGGCCACTCCAAACACGAAGATCAATTGCGCCAGCCCGGCCATGGCGCCGAGGAAGCCCCCGACCAGGATCAGGATCCACTCATCCTCCTGGAAGGCCGGACGCAGCAGGTCCTGGAACTCCACGGAACTGAGCGCCTGCATGCGATCACACATCAGCCGCTCGATAATGGAGCTGCGCTCGCGGTTGAAGTTGTCGTCCTCGAACGGCTCCACCGCGAGATCCACGGCTTTGTCCTCCACCGCGCGTTTGAGGTCGGCATAGCCCCCCGGCCCCACCGTCAACTGCGCCGCGGTCCGCACCACACCGCCACTGAGCAGCGGCTTGAGATGACGCTTGATCAACGCCTTGGTGCGGTCACCACGTGGTCCGTTGACCACCTGGTACATAATATTGCGCAGCGTCACCAGCTCTTCGGTGGTGAGCCGGGCAAACGATTCCGCCACATCCTTCTGACGTTTCAGGAACAGCCCCTGGACCCGGAATGGCCCCACCCGCACCGGGTTCAGCGGCCGGAAGATCACGTTCAGGGCCAGCCAGTTGGTGGCGATACCGACAATAAAGCCGAACAACGGCAACACCCAGTTGCCAGGCACGAAAATAAACACCGGCACCTGAATCAGGCCGAACAGAAAACCAAAGTAGAAGCCGGAATTGGTGACGAAACGGAACTCGGGCTCACCCACTTCCTTGAACATCTGCACCATCAGCGCCTTGTCCTCGCGCATGCGGCTGACGATCATGTGCTTCATGTCCACCAGGCTTTCCAGGTTGCGGCTGATGTCCTCGACCACATTATCCATCACCGCTGGAATGGCCCGCCTGGCACGGCTGTAAACCCGGCGGCGCACCACCAGTGGCAGGTTCTCCCAAAGCACGGAATTGCGCTCGGTCATCACCTCATCGACGTATTCTTCCATCCGCGCCTGGATGCTTTTGGTCAGGTGGGCGGCGATTTTCTCCGGCTCCATCTCACGGAAGAACTCGTCCAGGCTGCCGAGCTTCTGCAGGGTTTTCTCCACCACGATGCCGGCCATCTTTTCCACCTTGGACGGAATGATGCCCTGCCAGCCGAAAATCGGACGGATACCGATGAACTCGAGGGGATAGAAGGTCATCTGCACGGCCGCCCAGTTGGTGACCCAACCGACCGCCCCGGCAATAAACGGAATACTGAATAACTTCCAGAAGTCCGGGTGGGAAAAAAAAGAATCCAACATCTGGGTAAAGACTCCCCTGGCATCGGTCACCAACGGCACGGCAGGCGCCAGTCTGGAGTACTCTAACGATCAAGCATCGCGCCGAACAGTTTGTGTAACCGCCGCACCGAGTCAAAACAGCCAATGTGATGTGCTGATTAAAGTGCCTAGTATAGGCACGAGGGTGGCCCCGGATAACCACCATCGCGTAATTTTTGGCAACTCCGCCGGCAAAAGGCCATACTTCGGGCTGGGTTTTTCATTCACGCGACCAGGTACACACCACAAGGACAGGCATGCCCGCTTCACCCACCACCACCGGCCTTTCCGGGCTGCTCCTTTACGGCACCCTGGAAAGCCTGCTCAATCAGGTGCTCACCGCTCACAGCCGCGGCCGTGATCAACTGGCGGCGTTGGACGGCACCGTGGTGCGTTTGCGGGGCGATCAGCCACGCTGGGTGTTGTATGTGCTGATTTACGCCGACGGCATCGAGTTGCTCACCGACTACGAAGGCCAGGTGGATATTCGCATCCGCGCCCCTCTCGGCGCCCTGCTCCACTGGCTGCTGGCGCCCAACAGCAGTAGCGAGGAACTGCGCATCACCGGTCCCGAGGATCTCCTGCTGCGGCTGGAGCAAATGATCAGCGAGTTCAGCCTGTGGCCGCTGGTCCGTAACTGGCTCGATGATCACGTGCGTCTGCACGATCTGCTCGCCTTGCTACGCCGGGAGGACCCGGCCTGGCTGGAACGCCTGGCCACCCTGCCCACCCAGGTTGGCGAACTGGCCACTCAGTTGGCGGAGCAGCGGCTGCTGCAGGAAGACCTGTTGGATGAGCTCCGGCAGATGCGCCTGGAATTGCGCCGCTCACGCCGGCTGGACCTGGCTTTTCTGCTGGTCGGCCTGGGCCTGATCAGCGCCGCCTTCATGCGCGTCCAAGGCGACTGGCACAGCCTCTGGCAAACCCTTTCACACGACTATCTGTCCCTGACCCTGCTCAGCCTGGGTCTGGCGTTGCTGCTGGGAAGACTGTGGGGAAACAAGAAAAGCAGTTAATAGTGAACAGTGCACAGTGAATAGTTGCGCGAAAGAGGAAGGCGTGACCGGGAAGTAACCAGGCCGCGCCCAAACCCAGGGCAGCTCCGTTGTCTTGAAAGGAAAAGGTAACCAATAGCACCGGATTGCTGATACGCAATCAGCCCTTGCAGAATCGCAATGCCCTTTGCTTTTCGCTGTTAACTATTCCCTGTTAACTGTTCCCAGCTTTCTTCATCTTTCTTTCTTGCCGAAGAACTTCCCCAGCCGTTCGCCGACGATCTCGCTGCCGGAGCGGGCCAGGCTGCGGCTGGTTTCTTCCAGGATTTCCCGGGTGGGCAGGTTGCGCAAGCCATCGGCGAGGCCACGCTTGACCGCCGCTTCCACGCTTTCGCCTATTACTTCGGCGGCCTGACGCGCCTGTTTTTCCATATCCTTTTCCAGGGTCCGGCGCAGCTTCGGCTGAAAATAGAAATGCCCCCACAGAGACACCACGATCAGCGTCAGGGCGGAACTGGACAACGCAACGACAACAACAGACAGCATGGCAACCTCGCACCCCGTGTGAATAGCGCCATGATACTCCTGTGTTCCGCCGCTGGCATGGCTGCCGGGACGGCTCGGCCGAGAGCGGCGGTCAGGGGGCTCGCCGCGCGATCATCACTGCCCGGCGTGGCGCTGGCAGCCCTTCCCGGGTGCGGGACGGGTCCGCCGGATCGAGGAAGTCCGGCAGTGACTGAAAGCGCATCCATTTGGTGGCGCGCTGCTCATTGGTGGTGGTGACGCACTCATCCACACAACGCACCTGATCGAAGCCGCTGCGCCGCAGCCAGGTCGACAACTGGGCGGTGCTGGGCAGGAAGAACACATTGCGCATGGCGGCATAGCGGCCTTCAGGGATCAGTACGGTACGCTCATCGCCTTCCACCACCAGGGTTTCCAGCACCAGTTCACCACCGGGGCGCAGCGCATCGCGCAACTCCAGCAGATGATCCAACGGTGAGCGGCGGTGATACAGCACGCCCATGGAGAACACCGTGTCGAACGCTTCCAGAGCCGCCGGCAATTCCTCCATCCGCAATGGCGCGAAAGAGAATGGCGCCGCCGGCGCGTAGCGGCGCACCGCCAGATACTGCACCAGGAACAAAATGGTGGGATCGATGCCGAGTACCCAGTCGGCGCCGGCGCCGATCATGCGCCATCCGTGGTAGCCGCTGCCGCAGCCCACGTCCAGCACGCGCCGGCCGCGCAGGTCGCTGAGATGCGGCGCCACTCGCTGCCATTTCCAGTCCGACCGCCATTCGGTGTCGATGTGCTCGCCAAAGAAACAAAAGGGCCCCTTGCGCCAGGGGATCAGCCCGGTAAGTCCCTGGTGCAGGGCCTCCGTATCCCCGGCCGCGCCGGGTTCGCCGATGGTCACCGTATCCCGGGCAAAGTCACAGGGCGCCGGTCCCGGCGGCAACCGCTCCAGAGCCGACAGCCAGCGCGGCAGATCCCCGTGCGGGCGTTCGACCAGACGCTCCCGGCTGAGCGCCCGCATCGGCGCCGCCGCTTCGCCAAGGTGCTGCTCCAGGGCCGCGCCCAACGCCGTCAGGTAAGTCTCCATCAACGTACCGCCACCAGCGACATGAAATTGAAGCAGCGGAACCAGACCCGCACCTCGCGGTAACCGGCCCGGCGCAGCCGCTCCTCATGGACAGCCAGGGTTTCCGGTAACAACACTTCCTCGATGGCGCTGCGCTTCTGGCTGATTTCCAGATCCGAATAGCCGTTGTTGCGTTTGAACGCATGATGCCACTCGCTTTGCAGGGCGTTCTCGGCGGCGTCCTCGAAGCGGATTTTCTCCGACAGCACCAGAATACCGCCCTCGCGGGTGGCGTCGGCAAGACGCTGAATCAGCGCGTCGCGTTGTTCCAGGGGAATGAATTGCAGAGTGAAATTGAGCACCGCCACCGAGGTGGGTTCGAAGGCCATCTCCGCCACGTCCGCCTGGCGTAAAAGGACCCGGTCCTGCAAACCCTGGTCCCGCAACAGGTCCCGCGCCTTCTCGATCATCGCCGGGGAATTGTCCACCGCCACCAGGGAGCCTTTGTCCGGCGGCGTCAGGGCCGCCATGGCCAGGGTCGCGGCTCCCAGGGAACAGCCCAGATCATAGAGGCAGGTATCCGGCTGGGCGTAGCGCGCCGCCAGCACCCCGATCATGTCGATGGTGGTGGCGTACCCGGGCACCGAGCGCTTGATCATGTCGGGGAAGACACGCACCACCCGCTCATCGAAGGAAAACCGTTCGATGCGTTCGCGCTGCTGGGCGTAGATGTCGTCTCGTTGCTCGGTCATGGGGCGCTCCCGGTTGTGCTCGGCCCGGCCATTCGGGGAGCGCATTATGACGGATCAATGGGGCCGCTCCAATGGCGGATCGGCCCCGCTTTTGGCCCGAGAGGACGCGGCAAAGCCGGCCTCAATGGGCATCATGGGCCCATCGAATCCACCGGAGTCCCGAGATGACCGTGACCCTTGACCAGCCGCTGTCCCTGCCCTGTGGCGCGACCCTGAAGAACCGCCTGGGCAAGTCGGCGATGAGCGAAACCCTGGGCACCCCGGGCAACCGGGTGACGCCGCGCCTGGTACGGCTGTACCGCGAATGGGCCCGGGGTGGCACCGGCCTGCTGGTCACCGGCAATGTCATGGTGGACCGCCGCGCCATCGGCGAGCCCTGCAACGTGGTGCTGGAAAACAACCGTGACAAACGGCTGCTGGAACGCTGGGCCCTGGCCGGGCGCGAGCAGAATACGCACATCTGGATGCAGCTCAATCATCCCGGCAAACAAGCCCCGAAGGCGCTCAATCGCGGCGCGGTGGCCCCCTCGGCGGTGCCGTTCAGCGATCCCAAACTGGGGCGCTTCTTCCATCTGCCGCGGGCTTTGACGCAGGCCGAAATCGCCGACATCGTGCGCCGCTTCGGTGAATCCGCCGCTCTCGCCCGCGACGCCGGTTTCACTGGCGTGCAGATTCACGGCGCCCACGGTTACCTGGTCAGTCAGTTTCTGTCACCGCTGTCCAATCAGCGTGAAGACGAATACGGCGGCAACGCCGAGAATCGCCGCCGCTTTGTCCTTGAGGTGTACGACGCCATTCGCGGCCGGGTCGGCGACGACTTCCCGGTATCCATCAAACTCAACTCCGCCGATTTCCAGAAAGGCGGCTTTGAAGAAGGCGAATCGCTGCAAGTGGTGGAAGCGCTGGCACAGCGGGGCATGGATCTGATCGAGATTTCCGGCGGCACTTATGAATCGCCGCGCATGGCCGGTCAGGGCGTGAAGGAATCCACCCGCCGGCGCGAGGCCTATTTCCTCGATTATGCCGAACAGGTACGGCAACGGGTGACGGTGCCGCTGATGGTCACCGGCGGTTTCCGCACGCTGGAGGGAATGAACAGCGCCCTGGCCGACGGCGCCACCGACATGGTCGGCCTGGCTCGCCCTCTGGTGGTGGAACCGGACTTGAGCCAGCGCCTGCTGGATGGCCGCGCCCGCGACTGCAGGGTGAAGCCGATCCGCACCGGTGTACGCATGGTGGACGAAGCGGCCATGATGGAGGTGTCCTGGTACACCCTGCAATTGGTGCGTATCGCCCGTGGCAAGGCGCCGCTGCCGGACGCCGGCGGCCTCAGTTCGCTGCTGAAAGTGGCCGGCGTGGTGGGCTGGCGCCGACTGCGAATGGGGCGGCTTAGAGCTTAGGGGTCCATTCCGGCCAACGACAGGCGCCTCAAGCCCGGGCGGCCTGTCGTCGCGCCATCAATACCACCGCGCCGCCATATCCCAATGCCTGCACCACCAATCCGGTCAGTTCCGGGCGTATCGCATCCAGCCCCGCGCCCATTTGATTCAATTTCAGCAGCGCCATGATGCCCGGCTTGGCCGGGGCCAGCCAGGAAAGCCCGCGCACCCAGCCGGGCATGTCCGCTTCCGGCCAGACGAAACCAGCGGTGAACACGATTGGCAATGACGACACCAGCACCACCACCGTGGGCCATTCCGGCCGTTGCAGCAGTTGCCCCATGAACAAGGCACACAGCCCCGTGGTGACAAACAGCAAAGTGGTCACCAACAGCAATGCCCCCTTGCCCGCCAACCGGGGCACCTCATAGAAGTGGAAGAAGAAGCCGAAATAGAGCGCGGCCAGCAGCAGGTAAATCAGCACGAATACCGATAAGCGCAGCGGCAACGCCAGCCCCGGTGCGGTCAATCCAAGCCCGCCGCGCAAACGGTCGCGCACGGTGACGCAGCCAGCGGTGATCAACAGGGTCTGATGCAGAATCAGGACAAACACGGCGGGCACGATGTAGCCGATGTAACCGCTGTCATCATTGAATACCGCCTTGGTCACCAGCCGCATCGGCATCACCTCACCGGGAATCGCCATTGGTGACTCTCCTTGCATCAAGGCGCGCATGGCCTGCGCCTCCACCCCCAGAGTGGTGCCGGCGGTGAGCAGGCCCTGCACCACATTGCCATAGATCAGGAAGTAACTGGCGTCACCGGCATAGGACAACGAAGTGGGCCGCCCCAGATAAAGGTCCCGCTGAAAATGCTCGGGAATCACCAGCAGTCCGTGGGCTTCCCCGCGGGCCAGCAGCATCCGCGCCTGCTCATCACTCCACGGCCGCGCCACGATCCTCACCTGCGGCGTGGCGTCGGCCATGCGGATCAGTTGCCGGGACAGCGCCGAGCGGTCCTGGTCGATCACCGCCACCGCCTGCTCACCGGGCACGTTGCGGTGATACGGCAGCGGGTACAGCAGCGCGTAAAACAATACACCGCCGGCAATCACCAGCAGCACCGAGGTGTCGCCGTACACCAGCCGCCACTCGCGCAGCCAGGCCCGCCACCAAACGGGCCGGTTCATGAAGACACCTCCAGACGCTCCGGCAAGGCCCGGGCGGATAACGGCAATGGCAACAAAAACAGCAGCAGGATCAGCAACGGTGGCCACAGTACGGACCAGGGGGCGCCGTGATCCGCCACCGCCACCTGCAACTGCAGATAGTGCGTGGAGGGCATCAAATCCCCCCATACCCTGGCCAGCGTCACCATGTCGCCGCGCGGAAAGGTTACCCCCATGAAAGCGAATGCCGGTGCCAGATAGGCGGCGCACAGACTGAGCGCCCGCAGCGGCTCCGCCGACAGCGCCAGAATCATCAGCGCCATGGCCTGTACCGCCAGCAGCATCAACCCCAGACCCAATACCAACCAAAGCACATTGCCGGCCGGCCGCCAATCCAGCCCGCCCTGGAACATCACCAGCATCAGCAATCCCTGCAACCAGAGCAGTGCCGTTACCGGCCACAGCAGCGACCACAATGTCCGGCAGCGCTCACCGAAGGCCGTGGGCAACGGCGCCCGCCGCAGGCGCCACACCAGCAGCAGCACCGTGGCCACCACAATCAGGATCTGCCACATGGCCGGCGCGATGGCGGTGACCAGAAAACGGGCATAACTCATGTCCGGGTTGTACAGCGCCTTGATGTGGGGGCGCACTGGCAAGGCGGTCGCCGCCACTTGGGGCGCCGGCTGTCCCCGCCCCAAACGCAGCGCCACGCCGGCACGGACGGCGAAATCCTGACCAGCGGCGGTGAGGGATGAGGACAAAAATTTGCCGGACAATAAAAACTGGCTGTTGTGGAAAGCAGCGACCTTGGGACTGAGGCCGGCGCGCAAATCCGCACCGAATGCCTCGGGGATCACCACCATGGCGAGGATATCACCCCGTTGCAGCGCCGCCTTGGCCGCTCCTGGCGACGAGTAGGCATGGCCCGGATCCAGGCCGGGACTGGCGGCCAGATGGCGCACCAGGGCACGGGCTTCGGCGCCATGGTCCAGATCGACCACGCCCACCGGTAACCGCCGAGGCTCACCGCCGCCGAAAATAGCCAGGAACAATAATGTCAGCAGCGGCGGCAGCCACAGCACCAGCAGCCGCAACCCCCGCTCCTCGCGCAGCGCGACCACGCCGTCCGGGGCGATCATTTCAGGGCTCCAGGTCCAGCAGAACACTCATGCCCGGTCGCAGGCCGGGTATGGGCTGATCCGGGCGCATCTCCACTTCGAAGGTACGCAGATCGAAATCCTGCCCTTTTCCGGTGGCGCTCCAGGTGGCGTAATCCCCCTGCACCGCCAGATGGCTGACGGTAAAGCCGGCGTCCCGGTCCAGAGCGGGAATCCGCACGGTGAACCGGTTTCCCGGCTGGAACTGTTCGAGCAGATCCTCGCGCACGTTGAACAACGCCCAGGCGTCGCTGGCGTCGGTCAGCATCACCACTGGAAAACCTTGCGGCACCAACTCTCCGGAATGCAGCAGCACGTCGGTCACCTCACCGGCATGAGGCGCGCGCGCCTGGGTATCGTCCAGCAAGTCCGCCACTTCCGAACGCAGACTGGCGGTCACATCACCAGTAGCTTCACTGGCGTCACGCGCTTCATCGCGCGGGCCATGTTCGGCCAGCTTCAGCACTTCGCCGGTGGTCACCCGGGTCTTCACCGCCACCTGCCAGGCGGTGTAGGCCTCATCCAGACGTTGGCGCGCCACCAGGCCCTCGTCGGCCAGAGCGCGCACCCGGCGGTAAGTGGTTTCCGCCAGTTGCTCGGCCACCCTGGCTTTTTCATGCTCGCTGCGGGCAGCGGCGATTTTCTCTTCACGGGTGCCGCCCTCAACCGCACTGATCAATGCCCGGGAAATGCGATCGATGGCCTCCACCTGGGCCAATTTGGCACGCAGCTCCGGGCTGTCGATGGTGAATACCGGCTGGTCTTTATCCACCCGGTCACCGCGGCGCACCCTCACCTCGGCGAGACGGCCCGGCACCTTCGAGGACACCATGTATTGACGCGCTTCCACTTGCCCCTGCAACCGTAACGGCGGCACCCGATAGGCTTGCCAGAACAGCACCGCGATAATCACCACCACCGCCGCCAGCACCAACAGGATCAATCCTTTACGTGCGCTCATGATGCGTCCTCTTGTTGCTGATGCTCTTGTTTCCGCTCTTTTTTCTGATAAAGGAAAAACTGCTCCTGCCGGCCGCTCAGCGCCAGTATCTGGGCCAGCGCCACCACATAACGGAATGCCGCCGCGTCCCGGCGGGTGCGGGCGGCGGTAAGCGCGGTCTGGGCATCCACCACATCCAGCGCCCGGCCAAGCCCCTCTTCAAATGCACGCTGACGCAAGTGCAGGGTTTTCTCCGCCAACAGCACATTACTGACCAGATCCTGATAAGTGCGGCGGGCGTTATCCGCCTCCCGGTACTGGGTCTCCAGCAATACCGAAAGTTTACGCTGAGCCCCCTGGTACAACTGCCGGGCCTGCTCCTCGGCGCTGTCAGCGGCGCGAATTTTGCCAGCACGGCCGGAACGATCCAGTAACGGCAGACGCACTCCCAATCCCACCAGCCAGTCCGGCGTCAGATCGCTGGCCAGGGAGTCATCCTCATAAACGCTGTACCCACCGAACAGAAAGACCTCCGGGTGGTAGGCGCCACGGGCGGCCTCACCCAGGGTGCCGGCCTGCTCTTTCTTCAGTGCCAGCACACGCAGGCTGGGATGGTCGGCGAGACCATCAAGCAGTTCTTGTCGTGGTGGCAAAGCAGCATTGGTGAACAATCGGGAGCGAGTCGTCACCGGGCTATCGGCGTGTACCAGGCTGGTCAGCACCATGCGCGCGGTGTCCCTCTTCGCGCGGGCGTCGCGGGCCGCGATGCGGGCCTGATCATAGGCGGACCGCGCCGCCAGCCGTTCCACCTCGGCGATCTGCGCGTGCCGCTGGAGCGCCTCCGCCGCCCGCAGATGATGCGCCAAGGTGCTTTCCGCCTGCTCCTGGGTCAGCACCAGTTTCTCCGCGGTGACCAGCCCGTAGTAGGTCGATACCAGCTCGAGGAAACGGGCCCGGCGCACCTCTTCATAGAGCGCCGCGGCTTCCCGCCGGCCCAGCTGCAACGTGCGGCGGGTAGCACTGATTTTTCCGCCGGTGTACAGCGGCCAGAACGCCACCAGGGAACTGCTGGTGATATCCCGCCGCGTAACCGGAGTCATGAAAGCATCCTGACCACCCAGTAATTGAATCAACAGCTGCCCCGGCAGCGAATCGCCCAGGCTGTCCAGAGGCTTCATTGACAAGGCATCCAGCTCCACCGGCTTGTCCAGCCGGGTATAGGACCCCACCAGCTCCACCTGCGGCAACAGCAAGGAGCGAGCGGATTCCATCAACGCCTGGGCCTGATCCTGACCGGCCAGCCCCGCCGCCAAAGCATGATCCTCGGCCAGTACCCGTTCCCAGGCCTGGCTGAAAGTCAGTGCCGTGTCGGCAAACCCTGGCCGGCACAACAGCAAGGCGGTCAGCAGCAGGGCCACGGCCCCCGGTCTCCGTGCTTTCTCCGCCATCCTTTGCTCCCTTCTTCGTTATCTTGGCTATGTTATCGGGCGGACACACCGCCCAGGTATTGTTGTAATGCCGATTGTAACGCGCTCAGCGTCAGCGGCTTGATCAGTTGGCCGTCCATGCCGGCGTCCCGCAGCCGGTCCGCGTATTCGGGTAGAATATGGGCGCTCAGCGCCAGGATCACCGTTGGCGGCCAGCCTTGTTCCCGTTCCATCTCCCGCATCCGGCGAGCGCTGGTGAAGCCATCCATCACCGGCATGTCCAGGTCCATCAATACCAGCCGGAAACCGCCGGCGGCGGTGGTGAAGGCCTGCAGGGCCTGGGCGCCGTCGTCGGCCAGATGTGGCGCCGGCACGCCCAAGCGCTGCAGATAGCCCCGTGTCACCATCTGATTGACCGGATTGTCCTCCGCCACCAGTACCCGCAGCCCACGCCCTTCCTCTCCGGACGCACGGGACGACAAGGGCGCCGCCGCGCCATCCCGGTCACACAGCAGCTCCTGCAGCTCACTGACACTGAGCACCGAACGGCGCACCAGGGTAACGTCGTCCCGCATGCTGAGATCATCGCTTTGCCGCATGCCGCACAACACCACCACCTGGAGACCGGCGCCACTGCGCCGGATCGCCTGCAGAGCGCTGTCCAGTTGCGCGCTGTCACGCACGCCGTTGACCAACAACGGTGTGTCCCTATCCACCGGCAATGCCGATAACGAAGCCAGAGAATCCAATATCCGTACCGACTGGAAGCGCGGGTCCCCTTTCAACAGCGCCGCCAGATTTCCGCTGCGATCCCACATCAGCGCCGGCCGCATGGGGATTTCCGCCATTGGCACCGGCGGCGCCGAGACCGGCAAGCGGATGCGAAAGCGGAATCGGGAGCCCTTGCCCATGGCACTGCGGACATGAATCTCGCCCCCCATCAGCCGTACCAGTTCCTGGCTGATGGAAAGCCCCAGGCCGGTGCCGCCGAATTGTCGCGTCACCGAAGCGCTGGCCTGGGAAAAGTGCTGGAATAACCGTTTCTGCTCCTCGCGGCTCATGCCCATGCCACTGTCGCTGACGGCGAATTCCAGCAACACCTGGTCATCACTGTGCTCCAGACAGCGAGCGGTGACCCGGATCCAGCCCTGGCGGGTGAATTTGACCGCGTTGGACAACAGATTGGTGAATACCTGACGCAACCGGGGCGCATCCCCTATCACCTGCGCGGGCATGGCCGGGTCCACGTCCACCAGAATCAGATTGCCGTTGTCACTGGCCGGCAGACTGAACATACGCGCGCAATCGCTCAGTTCCGCCGCCGGGTCGAACGGTCCCGGTTCCAGCTCCAGCTTGCCGGCCTCCAGTTTGGCGTAGTCGAGCACATCGTTGATCAGCGTGGTCAAGGTGCGGCCGGCGTTCTCGATCAGGCCGATGTACTCCCGTTGGCGTGGCGACGGATTGGTCTCCCGCAACAGTTCCGCCAATCCGAGCACACCATTGAGCGGCGTGCGGATTTCGTGACTCATGCGCGCCAGAAAACGGCTTTTGGCGCGCAGCTCCGCCCGCCCGCGGATGGCCCTGGTGGTGAAATGCAGAAAGACCCCGCTCAACAGCAGCACCACCAGATACAGCACGGCGATACCGCCCATGGTCCAGAGCGTGTCGTAGCGGGCGTTTTGGTGAGCCTGCAGCACCAGCCGGCGGGCCAGGTCCACGGTGAGCCCGGCGAACTCGTGCACCCGCCGCTGCCGTTCGCCGCCCTGCTCCAGAGCGTCGCGCCAAGGCACGGTGACGCGGGGCGTGGCCACCAATTGCTGATCCACCCACTGCAAATAGGCCATCAATGAATCGCGCAACGGCCGCCACTGCTGCCGTAAGGCGGCATCCTCGGCGCGGGCCGCCAGCGCCTGCACCTGCCCGTCCAGAAGCAGAATCTGTTCTTCCAGTTTAAGGCGGGCGGCCTCAAGGCGAAGCGCATCGGAACCGCTCAGATAGCCACCGCGCAAACTGGTGTACATGGCGATGGAGCGGATCAGGCCAACGTGCAGCGTCAATTCGCGCAAGCCATTGAGCGGCAGCGACAGCGCTTCGCTGGGCTGCGGCCGGGTGCCGGTGGACAGATCGGACATATACAGCACCGCCGCCAGGGTGGCGTACAAGCGCTCATTGATCTGCTCGACGTTATCGAAAGGCCCGGCCACATCCTCCACCGACATGCCGGTGCGCACCGCCGAATCGCGCCATTCCCGGCGCAACACCCCGCCCTGATCCAGCAGTCCCGGCGACGGCAGCGCCACCAGCGTATCCAGGAAAGCGGTGATACGCTGATCGGTTCGCTCGCGGGCGCCGCGATAACGAATGTTCAACTCGGCGGATTCCAGGTGGACCATGCCCACCGCCAGATCCCGGACTTCCTCCAATACCGGCGCCACCGCCAAACCGGCCTCGAAAGCACGAATATCACCGAGCATGCGTTGGTAGTTGTCGTGTACCGCCAGGCGGTGTTGCAGAATCAACAGCGCCAACAACACGAACGGCACCGTGATCAACGCCGCCATCAAAGCAATGGCGGGAAAGGCTGTTCTTTTACTGGCCAACCGCTTCTCCCATCCAGGGCCAACCGGTGCTCTTCCCGAGCCGTTCCATTGTGCCATCCATCACCGACGATGACGACGCATCGCCGCACACTGTGCGCCCGCGGGCAGCCGCGGCGGGAACGACTATGTCATCATAGGCGCTTCATCCATAACGACGGAACCACCGTGCCCGTGAGGATTCTTTTTTTTACTTTCCTGCTGTTCGCCTTGGGATTGAGCGGTTGCCAGAACATTACCCAGACCTCGTCACCTCCTCGTTTGCTGGCTGAGGATCCCGACTGGGACGTGCACCGCTTCCGCACGCCGAAGACCCTGGCCGGCCTGGAAGCCGATGGCGAGATTACCGCGCCACGGCGGCGCCAGTGGCGTTACCGCCTGCCGGCCCCGGCCGGCGAACGCGTCACCGTGACGGTGGTGCCGATGCCGGGAGGCTGGGAACGGATGTCACCGCGACGGGCAGTGTCCGGCCGCTACGGTCAACTGCGGCAACGGCGCCTGGATCACCTTATGCAACGCCCGGATCTGTCGCTCACCGTGGACGAGGAGCGGCTGTTCGATCTGGAAGGCCATGCCACCGCCAGCAGCCGCTGGCACTGGTTGGACAACAACGGTAACCGTCGTGACCAGGCGCTGCTGCTGATGCACATGGGCGACCATTTTTTGCTGTTCGAGGGCTATTCGCGGGACCAGAACAGCCGCTGGCTGTTGCTATTGCTCAAGCGGGCCCAGGCGGAGTTTCGCGCCGCGCAGACCAAACCCCATGAGTAGCCGGGTTTCTCGCCGCCACGCCAATACCCGTCCCAAATGACCCTCCCTGTTTAGGGTATGCCCTTCCCGCTCCCGCCCTGGCAAAGTGGTAAAGACAAAGAAGTAAAGACAGACACGGCCAAACATTAAATGCACAGGGCGCCCTGGGGGGCGTTTTATGGATGGACGGACCCCGTCTCTATCACTCAGTCCGCTGACGCACGATTTATGTTGTTGGCGCTCGGTGACGAAGTGTAAAATTCGATCAATCATAAAAAAGGCACGGATCGCGCCCTGGGGGAAAATCTGATGTTCCAAGCACTTCGCTTTGGCCTTGCGGCCGTTGTGATATCCTTGTGTCTGCTCGCTCGGAGCGCCACCGCCGATGTCCCTTCCCGGCTGGTGATTCAAGGATACCTCACCGACAACAGCTACCAACTTCCTTTACACGGAACCCACACTTTCACCGCGACTCTGTACGACCTCTCCGGACGCACCACCGATTACCAAAGCAACGGCGGCACCGCCACCGACCCGCTGGGCCTGGGCGCCGTACTGTGGACCGAGACGATGACGGTCACGGTGGATAATGGCCGCTACAGCCTGTTACTTGGTGCCGAGGCCGCCAATCCCCTGCCCTCCGATCTACTCGCCTCGGACCAGGTCGAACTGGGATTGGCCGTCGATCAGGACAGTGAAATGACCCCGCGCCTGAAACTCACCGAAGGCAGCGTTCCCTTCGCCCTGCGGGCCCGGGAGGCGGAACGGGTAAACGGTGATATCAGCCCCCGCTCACTGACCGTCGGCGGCCAGTTGGTGATCAACGAGGCTGGTGAATGGGTCGGACCGGACAGCGGTCTGGTGGGCCCGGAGGGTCCCGAGGGTCCGGAAGGCCCGGCCGGCGCACAAGGTGAAGCGGGCCCTCCGGGGCCCGCCGGTGAAACCGGACCGGCCGGTCCGCCTGGCGAGGCCGGTCCTCAAGGTCCGGCCGGCGATACCGGAGCAACCGGCCCGCAAGGCCCTCAAGGCGAGGCAGGCCCGACAGGTCCCCAGGGCCCCAAAGGCGATATCGGTCCGGTCGGCCCACAAGGGATTCAAGGCGTGCCCGGTGCCACGGGACCACAGGGCCCGGCCGGGAATACCGGGCCGCGGGGTCCCCAGGGCAATACCGGGCCACAGGGGCCGGAAGGCCCCGCGGGCCCGATGGGGCCCAGTGGCCCGGCGGGCCCCATCGGGCCTCCCGGCCCCGCCGGATCGCTGAGCACGGATAACGTCCTGCAGGGCAGCTGTGACAATGCCGGCGTCTGCCAGTGCGACTCCGGCGTGGTGATCTCCGGCGGTGTGGTGTGTAGCACCAACAGCTACATCACCGCCAGTTACCCCAGCAGCACTTCCGCCTGGAGCGGAAGCTGTGAAGTGTGGCAGACCGGCGCCGCCGCCACGCCAGCCCGTATTCATATCACCTGCGCGGTGACGGAATGATGGAACTGACGCGCCGACAGCTCCTGGTGGCCGGAGGTGGTGTCGCCGGCGCCCTGATGGCGTCACCGCTGAGCGCCGCCACCGCCGCTACCGGAGTCGAAATGATTCCCGGCGCCCGTGCCCTGGCGCTACCCGACGGCGAACGAGTTCTGGTCCAGGCCTTCGGTCGCGAGGTTCATTGGCAACGCGCCGATGGTCTCCATCACCTGGACCTGGGCAGCCCGTTCGACACCCGCGTGGTCGCGGCCGCCCGGGACCAGCGGATGCTATGGTTGCTGGATCGCCACAAACGCCTGCTGCACGGTGTGAACAAACGCGGAACCGTCCAACGTCAGCTGTCACTGGCGGCGCTGCGGGAACCCGCGGATATGGTGATTCACCAAGGGCAGGCCTTCATCAGTGACGTTTCCGGACACCGTATCGTGCGTCTGGACCTGCATGAAGGTTCGATGAGCGAGCTGCACAGTGATCGCCCGTTGAACGGACCTTCATCCCTGGCTATCGGCCGGTCCGGGCTGAGCGCACTGACGCTGGGGGATCACCGCCTTCATCATTTCACCGCCAATGGTGAAAGCCTGGGAAGTCAGGCCTCTCCAGTGGCCACGCCGGCGGCGCTGAGTAATGTGAATGGAGAGTTGCTGCTGCTGGATCGCTGTCGCAACCAGCTGTGCTGGGCCGGCCATGCCCGCCCCGCCCTGGCTTTACCCAGCGCAGGGCCGGTAAGGCTTGGACACATCAGTTGGCAACCCGGCGGCGATCTGCTCGTCAGCCTGTGAGGACATTATGAGCGAGCCTTATATTGGAGAGATCCGTATGTTCGCCGGGCATTTCGCCCCAACGAACTGGGCGTTTTGCGATGGGCAGCTTATGTCGATTGCGGATAATGCCGCCCTGTTTTCCATTCTCGGCACCATCTACGGCGGTGACGGCCGAATCACCTTCGCACTGCCTGATCTGAGAGGCCACTCTCCCGCTCATGCGGGCCAAGGTCCGGGGCTGACTCAACGGCACCTGGGAGAAAGGACCGACTTCTCCACCGTAACCGTGCTGACAAGTGTGCAGGCTGAGCGGGGGTTGGGACTTAATCCCAGTGCGCCGTTTCAAGCTCAGCCCCGGTCACCCTACCTGGCGGTGAATTTCATCATTGCACTGAACGGCATTTACCCTTCCCCTGCGGACTAGGAGCCCATCATGAGCGAACCTTTTATCGGCGAGATCCGCATGGTGGGTTTCAACTTCGCGCCCAGAGGCTGGGCCTTCTGCGATGGCCAACTATTGCCCATTAATCAAAATACGGCGCTGTTCTCCATCCTGGGCACGACCTACGGGGGCGATGGTAAAACCAATTTCGCCCTGCCCGATTTGCGTGGACGCCTGCCGGTGCATCCCAGCGATGAGATCCCGCTTGGACACGCTGGAGGGGCCTCATCCGCTTCAGGCAACAGGATGTTGACATCACTGTCCCCTGAGCGCGGCTTGCCCCACACATCATCGACCGTCAACGCGGCCACCACATCCACTCCGATGCTCGGGCTGTACTTCACCATCGCTCTGCAAGGCATCTTCCCACCCCGCTCATAGGAGAACTCATGGACCCTTTTATCGGCGAAATTCGCATGTTTGCCGGAACCTTCGCGCCTCGCGGTTACGCCTTCTGTGACGGTCAATTACTGGCCATCAGTCAGAACACCGCCTTATTCAGTTTGCTCGGCACCACCTTTGGTGGCGACGGACAAACCACGTTCGGCCTGCCGGACTTGCGCGGCCGCTCCCCTGTTCATCCTGGAGACGGCCCCGGCCTGCCTTATGTCGTGCAGGGCCAAAGGAGCGGCAACGACACTGGCTGGCCGGTCCTTGGCGATGTCACCCTGGCACGGGACCTGCCCACAACCAAGTCCTTCGATGATGCCGCTGGCTCGCAGGGTACCGCGCCGCAAACCTTCGTTCATTTCATTATTGCGATACAAGGCCTCTTCCCAAGCCGTAACTGATGATCGACACCCAGCTAAGAACAGTCACGGATGCCGACACTGAAATCCTGTTGGCGATTTACATCAGTACCCGCCGGGAGGAAGTGGCGCAAACCGGCTGGCCGGAGTCCCGGCAACAGGCGTTTCTCGCCATGCAGGCCCGCGCTCAGCACGAGCACTACGCACGTCATTATCCGGAAGCCGAACGCAGCCTGATTCTGGCTAAAGGTGAGGTTGCCGGCCGTCTCTACGTAGGCCACTGGCAACGGGAAATTCGTATCGTCGATATCGCCCTGCTGCCGCCTTTCCGCGGAGCGGGCATCGGCTCACGGTTGTTGCAAGCCTTGCAGGAACGGGCGCGGACAGACGGCAAGCCCCTGAGCATTCATGTGGAAAAAACCAATCCCGCGCTACGGCTGTATCAGCGCCTGGGCTTCAAACAACGGGAAGACAAGGGCGTGTATCTGCTTATGGATTGGCGACCCGGCGATTGAACACCGCCTCGAAGCGCTGCGTACCGTCGGTAGCGCCGAAAGGGCCCAACGGAACCAGAAATACGGCCTCCTCACCCAACGTTGGGTGGCGCAGTGTCCGCATGCCTTGCTCCAGTTCGCAGGGCGCCGCGAACAGCAGCGAAAAGCACTCCCAGCCGTCCGGCGCCACCGGCATGGACACCGACTCCAGAACCAGAGTGTTACCGTCAGGCAAAGTGAATGGCTGCCCCTCACAATCCCGCCACTGTTGCAACGTTATCATCGCGTTCCCCCTGGCAACGTCAGCGAATCACCGAAACTTCCGTGGTGGCCGAGAAATTCTCGCTGCTGGCCTGAACCGACGCGGCGCCATTGGGGGCCTGGACTTCATTACGGTGACGGCCGCTACTCATGACCTGATCCGCCGGCACGATACGCGCGCCAGGCTGGGTATTGGCAACCGGTTGAGTGTTCTGATGACTGTCGCCTCCGTCCCCGCCGAAACAGCCACTCAACAAAATCGCCCCGCTCAACATGGTCAGCACTTTGATATTCATTATTCTTCCCCCATAAAAATGAAAGCCGGAAACCGGCCTTCCGGCGCCAGTTATACACCGCTGCCCCCCGGCCTGTACACCGGCCCGCGCGGACCGCTCTATCCCATCGCCACCATCAGTAACAGCGGCAGAGTCACGAACGACAAGGCGGTGGAACACATGACCATGGCCGCCACCTGCTCCGGGCCCTGGCGGTACGTCTGCGCCAACAGGTAATTGAACACCGCCACCGGCATGGTGGATTGGATCAACACAACGCCGCGCACCATGCCTTCGGTGCCGGTCACTGCACAGATCAGCCAGGCCAACACGAATCCCGCGCCCAGTCGCAATACGGCAAACGCGGCACCGGGGCCAAGGTCATTGACGCGCAGTTGCGACAGGGACACGCCCAGGGTGATCAACATCATCGGAATCACCAGATCGCCAATCAGGCTGACACTGTTGAACAGCCACTCCGGTAAGCGGATACGAAAAATCACCATGATCAAAGCGATCACCACCGATATCAAAATCGGGTGCATGAACAGCTTGCGCGATATCCCCTGGCCACTGACCACCGCCAGGCCGAAGGAGAATTGCAATACGGACGACAGCATCATCCAGGCCAGCGCCAACGCCAGACCGTGGTCACCAAACGCGAGCAGACACAATGGCAGCCCCATGTTGCCGGTGTTAGGAAACAACATGGCCGGCAGAAACACCCGTGGCGAGCGGCCACTGATACGAATCACCGCCAGCGCGACCAGCGCGGTACCGATGAACACCGCCGCGTAAAGCCCGGCCATTTCCATCAGGGCCGTCAGCGACAGTCCGGTTTTACCCAACGTAGCAACGATCAGGCACGGTGTGGCCACGGTGGTCACCAGCGTGCTGACCATGGCAATGTCGTAGGGACGTCCGCTACGCCCCCAGAAATAACCGACGCCGGCACAGGCCACCACCGGCGCCATTACTGACCAGATCAAAGCTATCTCCCGAGTTCAGAAATCACGAACAACTAGCTACGAAGCCACTGTGGGAGCTTGCCTGCAAGCGAATGTGCCAACACCGGAGGACCGGCATTCGCCAGCAGGCTGGCTCCCACAGATCCTGCTACGAAGTCGCTGTGGGAGCTTGCCTGCAAGCGAATATCGCCATGCATCGAATGAACCCCATTCGCTTGCAGGCAAGCTCTCACAGCGGCTTCGTGGTTACTCCTGGTTCCGTGCAAACGCCAGACTCGCATCGTGATAAACTCGCCGGCGCGATCGACCGCCCAATTCTGAGGAGAGCCTCCGCCCATGTCCAACGGCGAATCCAACGGTGACTTCGAACCCCTGCAACCGGCCCGGCTGGATTGGCAGGCGGACACGCCGGTGGCGACGGATTTCGACGATCCGTACTTCTCCCGTCAGGACGGCATGGCGGAAAGCGATTACGTATTCCTGCAAGGCAACCGCTTGCGGGAGCGCTTCCGGACGCTGCGCCCCGGGCAGCATTTCGTTATCGGCGAAACCGGTTTCGGCACCGGCCTGAACATGCTGTTGGCGGCGCGCCTGTTCCTGCGACTGGCGCCGGAAGATACCCTGCTGGATCTGCTGTCGGTGGAAAAGCATCCCCTGCACGCCGAGGATCTGGCCCGCGCCCTGGCCCACTGGCCGGATCTGGCCGATCTGGCGGCGCCCTTGCAGCGGCAGTACCCGCCGCCCTGCCCCGGCTACCATCGCCTGCAACTGCACCCACGGGTGCGCCTCACTCTAATGTACGGCGAGGCCACCGCCCAGTGGCGGCATTGCCACAGTACCGTGGACGCCTGGTTCCTGGACGGCTTCGCGCCGTCCCGCAATCCGCACATGTGGCAGCCGGAGCTGTTCCGGCAATTGGCCCGGCTGAGCCGCCCCGGCGCCACTTTCGCCACCTTCACCGCCGCCGGTGAGGTGCGTCGCGGCTTGCAGGAAGCGGGCTTTCAGGTGCGCCGCATCGACGGCTTCGGCCATAAACGCCACATGGCGGTGGGCGAATTCGGCGACGACAACTGGACCGCCCGGCACTGGCAGCGTGGCCACGCGGTGGTCGCCGGGGCCGGTCTGGCCGGCGCCAGCAGCGCCCGGGCACTGGCCGAACGGGGCTGGCGGGTAACGGTGCTGGACCCGGCCGGCATTGCCCAAGGCGCCTCCGGCAATCTGGCCGGCGTGGTCTACTCGACGCCCAGTGCTCATCTGACACCGCAGAACCGCTTCTACCAGATGAGTTACGTGCACGCACTGCGCTGGCTGAACCGGTTTGAGTTTCCCGGGCCGGAACAGGGCCGTCTGAACGGCGTGGTGCAGTATCCGGTGGATCAACGTCAGCAGGACAAATTGGACGGGGCCCTGGAAAGCGGAGCCTGGCCCGATACCCTGCTGAGGCCCCGGGAAGATGGCGGCATGCTGCTCGCCGGCGGCGGCTATCTGCGCCCGGGCGCCTGGTGCGAAACGCTGCTGGATCATCCGGCCGTCGAAGTGCGCCGGGACAAAATCACCGGTTATGTGGCCGGCAACCCGGTGCGTGTGTCCGTGCAGGGAGGCGGTGAGTTGGAGGGCGACACGCTGATCCTGGCCACCGCCGCCCAGGCCCGCCGTTTCGACGATCTGCATTGGCTGCCGCTCAAGATCATTCGCGGGCAGGTCAGCTACTGCCGGGCCACCGAAGCCAGCGCCAAGTGGCAACAGGCCCGCTGCCATGGCGGCTACCTGACCCCGGCGGTGGACGGCCTGCATTGTGTCGGCGCCACCTTCGATCTGCACGATGACAACCCCCGGCCCAGTGACCATCACGATCAGGTGAATCTGCTGCAGCTAAAGCAGTACTTACCGGAAGCGTGGCGGGAACTGGGCGGCGAGCACATCGAAGTGGTGGATCGGCGGGTGGCGTTCCGCTGCCAAAGCAACGACTTCCTGCCACTGTGCGGCCCGCAGCCCCGGGTGCTGGGTCCGATTCTGGATGAAGCGCCCGGCGTTTGGCTGAATCTGGCTCACGGCAGCCGGGGTATCACCGGCACGCCCTTGTGCGCGGATCTGCTGGCGGACCGGCTTAGCGGCTTGCCGCTGCCGGTGGATGACACTCTGGCGGAAGCCCTGGCGCCGGTGCGTTTCCTGCACCGCCAGCGGCGCAAGAAGCGGCCCCGGCGGGCGTAGGAACGATTTGCTCTGCTGGCTTCGGTATATCGTAGTCCTTTCCGTGGGAGCTTGTCCGGGCAAGCTTCCACAGCGATTTTGGATAGAACTGACCAGCGGCCCTCTCAGGACACCATAACCAGGTCCACGGACTCGGTGGCTTCATCGAACATCAGCCGGCACTCGCCCCGCTCCAGCATACGGCGCACCTGCTCCACCTTGGTGGCCAGCGGCACTTCCTGCTCACCGTAATCGGTGCCGTCACGGGTCACGTATTCCTCGATCAGATTGGTGAGGGTCTCGGCACTCACTTCCCGCCAGGGCACTTCAATCGGCATTTCCCCTCCTCAACGCCCGCAACGGGCCATCTGCGCCCGGTACTGATCGGCCATGGCGGCGGCCCGGCGGGCGGATCGTTGCATGTAGGGTTTGTTTTTCCATACGCCGCGAGAATAGCCGCCGTGGCCGGCGTAATAAGCCAAGTACAGGTGGTAGGCGTCGTTCAACGGGATGCCATTACGCACATGGCTCTGGTAGTGGTACCAGCCGACGAAGTGCACCGCGTCGGCGAAGTCGGAGCGCTTGGCCCCCCGGCGACCGGTTTCCTTCTGATACCAGGCCCAGGTGCCGTCCAGCGCCTGCGGATAGCCATAGGCGCTGGAAGGGCGTTTCCAGGGGATGATCCACAACAATTTGGTGCGCGGCGGTTTGATCCGGGCCTGGAAGCCGGATTCCTTGTAGATCGTCGCCATCAGGATCGGTACCGGCACACCGAATTCCTTCTCGGTACGCTTGGCGGCCTTGTACCAGTTATTGAACCACCCCCCTTTCTGATCGAACACGGCGCAAACGTTTTCGGTCTGGGTCGGGGTGGACGCGCAGCCCGCCAGTCCGACCAGCAACAGCGCCAACAACAGGGCTCGCATGGGTAACCTCGGAATTCCGGTTTGCGACATGGTAGCGGTTGGCCTCCGGAAAGGGAAAACGGGAATCGCGGTTCGAGCGGTTCAAGGCCTCTGTGGGAGCTCGCCTGCGACACCAGAGACCGCATTCGCCAACAGGCAGGCTCCCACCGCGGCATCCCGCCTTATACAACGATGCCGTGGCCGGCGAGAAAGTCGGCGAAGGTGTCCTCGTCCATCACGTCCACTCCCAGCTCTTCCGCCTTGGCGAGCTTGGAACCGGCGGCCTCGCCAGCCACCACGCAATGGGTTTTCTTCGATACGCTGCCGGCCACCTTGGCGCCCAGGCTTTGCAGATGGGCCTTGGCCTGGTCGCGGGTCAGCCGGGACAAGGTACCGGTCAGCACCCAGGTCTGCCCTTCCAGGGCCTGCTCCGCCGCTTCCCGAGGCGCCTTTTCGGACAACTCAGCGGCCAGCGCCTCGGCCTGTTCCAGCCGCTGCCGCCAATCGCCCTGTTCCAGCGCCTTGTGGACCTGCTCCAGCATGGCCGGGCGAACCGGAGCCTCATCGGCATCCGCCTCGGCGAGAGCCGCCACGGTCTTATAATGGCTGCCCAGGGTTTCCAGGGACTTTTCTCCGACGCCATCCAGCGCCATGCCAAGACGCTTGGCCGCCTTGAGGAAGTACCCGAGCGTCAGCTCCCGCACGAAAGCCACGGAGGGATGGCCATTGGCGCGCGGCTGGACGCCTTCGGCCAGCAGACCGTCGATGACGTCCTCGTTATGTTGCTCGCGGAAGAAGGCGTGAATCGCCTTGGCCACTTCCAGCCCCACATCCGGCACCGCCAGGAATAACAGCAACGGTGCCCGCCGGATCGTCTCCAGGTCACCGAAACAATCGGCCAGCGCCTTGGCGGTTTCCTCGCCGATCTGCAGGATACCGAGAGCGAACAGGAAGCGCTCCAGGCTCACCGTCTTGGAGTGCTCCAGCGCCTCGATCAGGTTGGCGGCGGACTTGTCGCCCATGCGCTCCAACGCCGCTACCGGCTCCGCTTGCAGCCGGTACAGATCGGCCACGGTGGCGATCAAGTTCCGGTCCACCAGCGCGTCCACCAGCTTTTCGCCCAGCCCCTCGATGTCCATGGCGCGGCGCGAAGCGAAGTGCTTGATGGCTTCCCGCTGCTGGGCGCCACAGATCAGGCCGCCGGTGCAGCGCGCCACCACGCCGCCCTCGGCGCGGAAAATATCGCTGCCACACACCGGGCATTCGGCCGGCAAATGAATTTCCTCGGCGTTGTCGGGGCGCCGCTCGGGCACCGCCCGCACCACCTTGGGAATCACGTCACCGGCCCGATACACCACCACGGTGTCGCCGACACGAATGTCCAGGCGATGGATTTCATCGATATTGTGCAGGGTGGCGTTGCTGACAGTGACCCCGCCCACCTGTACCGGCTCCAGTTTCGCCACCGGCGTCAGCGCCCCGGTGCGGCCCACCTGCCAGTCCACTCCGTTGAGAACAGTGATCTCTTCCTGGGCCGGGAACTTGTGCGCGACAGCCCAGCGCGGCGCGCGGCTGACAAAGCCCAGGTCACGCTGCCAGTCGAGCCGGTCGACTTTGTAGACCACGCCGTCGATGTCGTAATCCAACTGATCCCGGCGTTCCAGAATGTCGTGGTAAAACGCCAGCAAGGCGTCCACGCCATCGCAAAGTTTCACTTCCGGATTCACCCGCAGCCCCCATTGGCGCAACCGCTCGAGGATGGCGGAATGACGATCCGGCCAGTTCTCCCCTTCCAGTTGCGCCAGGGAGTAAGCGTAGAACTCCAGCGGCCGCTGGGCGGTAATGCGGGAATCCAATTGCCGCAGGCTGCCAGCGGCGGCGTTGCGGGGGTTGGCGAAGGTTTTCTGCTCCGCCTCCGCTTGACGCCGGTTCAGCTCGGCGAAGCCACGGTGGGTCATCACCACCTCGCCGCGCACTTCCATCAAGGCCGGCGGCTTGTCACCACGCAGGCGCAACGGGATCGACTTGATGGTGCGCACGTTGGCGGTAATGTCCTCGCCAGTCTCACCGTCGCCACGGGTGGCGCCGCGCACCAGCTCGCCATTCTCATAGACCAGCGACACCGCCAGGCCATCGAGTTTGGGCTCGGCGACATAGTCGATGCTGCCACTCACATCCAGACGCTCGCGGACGCGCTGGTCAAAGTCCCGCAGTTCCTCGTCATTGAAGGCATTGCCCAGGCTCAGCATGGGTACCGCATGGCGCACTTCGTTGAAGCCTTCCAGTGGCACGTCCCCGACCCGCTGGGTCGGCGAGTCCGGGCTGATCAGGTCGGGATGCTCCCCTTCCAGCGCTTGCAACTGACGGAACAGGCGGTCGTATTCGGCATCGGGAACGGCGGGGTCATCCAGCACATAGTAACGGTAGGACCAGTCGTTGAGCTGGTCCCGCAGCTGTTTGATCTGTTCGGCGGGAGACGGGGTTTTCGGCGATGTCACGGTGGGATGAGTCCTTGCTTTCTACTGGCGCTGGGGGGCGGTTTTAACCCGAATTCGCCAGCAAGGCTGGCTCCTACGGATTTTGCTACGAAGCCGCTGTAGGAGCTTGCCTTGCAAGCGAATTGGCCTCTGCGCAACAGATTCGCTTGCAAGGCAAGCTCCCACAGTGGCCTTGAGGCCTCCGACCTCAGCTATGAGATACGCGCTGACGCCGCTCGAACTCCTGCACGCGCTGGCGCAGGTGTTCCATGGTCTGCGGCGTCAAGACGCTGTGCTGCTCGTCACGCAGGTCGCCGTACAGCCCTTCAGCCATGCGCCGGCCGGTGGTGAGCATGCGATCCAGCGCCGCCAACGGATCTTGCGGCCCCGGCAACTGCATGAAGAAAGTAATGCCGGCGAATTCCTGCTCTTCCATGGTCTGGATATCGAAGGTACCCGGCTCCACCGCGTTGGCCACGGAGAATTCCGGATATTCGTCGCCCTGTCGATGACGATGGAAGATGTTCATCTCGCCGAAGCGCAGGCCACATTCCAACAGATAGCGGAGCATCGCCTCGCCGTCGAAACGGTCCGGGCGGCGCGCGATCAGATGGAACACGATCACCTCCTGCACCTGCCGTTCCGGCGGTGGCGCGTCACGATGGGGCTGGCGGGCTTCGGCACGGGCCCGCGGGGCCTCACGAGCCGGTTGCGGTTCCGGTTCCAGCTCATCCTCCGGCAGATCCCGGCTCGCGCGCATGGACGGCAGCGACTCTTCCGGCTCCGGCTCGGCCTCATCTTCGAACAGATTCTGCTGCTCCGCCCGCCGTCCGGCCATGTCGTCCGGTGCCTCATCTTCTTCCATCATGATCGGCGGATCATCGCGATCTTCCGGCAACGGAGCGCCATCGGCGCCGCGACGGATCACCCGGGGACGACCGATCACTTCCGGGTTGCTGTCGAGAAAATCGTCTTCTTCATCATCGTCACCGGCGGGACGACGGAAACGGCGATCGATGCGCATACGCAAGCGCCCGTGCCGTTCGCGGATCATTCTTCGCACACCGTCGGCCAGAATCAGCAGAATCAGAATAACCAGAATGCCGATCAGTGTTTCCAAATTCAGGCCCATTTGCCCCTTCCTTAGCGTGTGCCCCCAAGCGGACACCACATTAGGGTTAAACGTCAGTTCAGATAATCATTCGCTACACGCCCGCCGCTGTCAAAGCGCTATCGGCATGGAAGCCGGGCGATTCACGCCGATAAGGTAAAACTTCTTTAGAGCGTGTCCTGGTTACATAAAAATATAAGCAGTTTAGCGGCCCGGTTGCCCCGGGCCTGTTTGTCTCTTGTTACATCATCATCGCGGTTACGTGGCCACGGCTACATGGCCGCCATCTCGGCCGCCTCTTCCACATCCACCGAGACCAGACGCGAGGCGCCGGGCTCATGCATGGTCACGCCCATCAGAGCATGGGCCATTTCCATGGCGATCTTGTTGTGGGTGATATAAATGAACTGCACCCGGGACGACATTTCCTGCACCAGATTACAGAAGCGACCCACGTTGGCATCATCCAGAGGCGCGTCCACCTCATCCAACAGACAGAACGGCGCCGGGTTGAGTTCAAAAATACTGAACACCAACGACAGAGCGGTGAGCGCCTTTTCGCCCCCGGACAGCAGATGGATGGTGCTGTTGCGCTTGCCCGGCGGCCGCGCCATGATCGCCACGCCGGTATCCAGCAGGTCCTCGCCGGTCAGCTCCAGGTAGGCGTGCCCACCGCCGAACACCTTCGGGAACAGCGCCTGCAGCCCCTTGTTGATACGGTCGAAGTATTCCTTGAAGCGGGTCCGGGTCTCACGATCGATCTTGCGAATGGCGTTATCCAGGGTGCGCAGCGCGTCTTCCAGATCCTCGTTCTGCTGATCCAGATACTGCTTGCGCTCGGATTGTTGCTGGTACTCGTCGATGGCGGCCAGGTTGATCTGGCCGAGCCGGGCAATGCGCTGGGCAATTTGCTCCAGATCCTGATTCCAGGCCTGCTCGTCGGCGTCCTCCGGCAGATTGGCCAGCACCGTCTCCAGGTCGAAGTGCTGCTCGCCGAGCTGCTCGGCCACGGTCTGCCGGCGGGTGCTCAGTTCCTGCCATAGCATGCGCTTCTGGTTGATGGCGTCGCGCACTTCCTGGGCCTGGCGCTCGAACTGGCCACGGCGGCCTTCCAGGTCGCGCATTTGATGCTCCACCGCTTCCAGGCCACGGCGGGCGTCAGCCAGCTTCTGCTCCGCCTCCAGGCGCAGCTCCAGTTTTTCTTCCAACTGCTGTTGCAGCTCCAGGCCGAGATCGTCGCCGCCCTCGCTGAGCTGGCTTTCCAGAGACGCTTTACGCTCCGCCAGACTGGCCACCTGCCCTTCCAGACGAGCCAGGTTCTGGCGCAGAGCATCTGCCTGGGTACGGGCGCCCTGGGCCTCCATGGCCAGTTGGTGGGCCTGATCGCGATGTTGCCGCGCCTGCTGCCGGGCTTCGTCCAGACGCAGACGGTAATCGTCACGCCGCGACAGCAGCGCCTCGCGCTCACCGGAGTCTTGCTCCATGGCGTCCAGGGCCTCCGCCAGCACCGTCCGTGCTTCCTTGATCTGCTCCTGTTCCTGTTCGAGCTGACCGCGGGTTTCCTCCAGCTCGCGACCGAGCCGTTCCTGGCGCATGGTGATCTGTTCCAGGCGTACCTGCCGGGCACTGACCTGGGCGTTGACCTCCCCCAGCTCCCGGCTCAGCCGGCTGCCCTGGCGCTGGGTTTCCTCGCGCTCTTCCTCCAGTGCCGCCACCTGCTCGCGATTCTCTTCCAGGCGTGCCTTGAGGTCATCCACCGTGGTGGTCAGAGTCTCGATCTGCTGTTCCAGTTCTTCCAGTTGCCGGCGGCGTTCCAGGATGCCCGCTTCCTGATCCTCTTCCCGCACCACACGCAGCCAGTCCGGCCCCAGCCAGATGCCGTCGCGGGTGACCACCGACTCACCGGGGCTCAACTGCCCGCGCAGGGACAGCGCCCCGGGCAAATCCTCCACCGCGTACACCCCGGCCAGCAGCCCTTCCGGGGCAGTACCGGAGACCTTGTCCCGTAACGGCGTGCCTTTGTTATCCGCGGCGGCACCCGCCGATCCCGGCTGCACCATGGCAACGCGGCCATGGGTCAGGTCCGCCAGCCAGTCGCCGACCCGCTCCAGCCCTTCCACGGCCACCGCCTGCAGGGCATCGCCGAGCACCGCTTCCACTGCTTTTTCCCAGCCCTCGGCCACGTTGATGCGGTCCGCCAGGCGCGGATGGTCGTCCAGTTCGTGGCGAGTGAGCCATTCGCTCACCGCGCCGTCATCGCCCATGGCCGCTTTCTGCAGCGCCTCCAGGGAAGTATGGCGGCCACGCAGGGTTTGCAGCCGCTCACGGGCTTCATCCAGCTCACGGCCGCGATCGCCGTTCTGGCGGCGCAACTGGTTAATCTCCTCCTGCAGCCGCTCGCTGCTCATCTCGCTCTCTTCGCGCTGCATCTGCAGCTCGGCCACCTGCTCCTGAAACTCGCGCATTTCGGTGGCCAGCGGGCCGGAATCCAGGGATTCCTGCTCCTTGTCGAGCCGTCCCATGCGATCCCGCAGGCGCTCGATGGATTTTTCCAGGTGCTGGATACGGGACTGTTCCACCTCGGCCTGGCGCCGTGACTCGCCGGCCCGGTTATTGAAGGTTTCCCATTCCTGCTGCCACTCCTGCATGGCCTCCTCGGCCAGGGTCAGCGCCTCGGTGGCGCTGTCCTGCAACTCGCCGCTCTCTTCCAGGCGTGGCTCCAGCTCCGCCAGTTGCTCCTCCAGCATGGCCAGCTTTTCGCCATCCAGACGCTGGTGCTCATCAGCCTCCTTCCAACTGGCCCGGACCTGCTCGAACTCTTCGTGCAACTGCTGATGGCGCTCGCGCTGATGCTGGATGCTCTGCTCCAGCCGCGCCACCTCGGCGCCGAGCGCGTAAAAGTGCTGCTGCACCTGATTGAAGTGCTCTTGCGCCTCGTTATGCCCCTCGCGCAACCGCTCGATCTCGGCGTCCACGTGGCGCTGCTCGGCCACCTTGGCCTCCATGCTCACGTCCAGCTCGCCGATCACCAGATCCAATTGCTTGACCTGATGGTCCAGCCCCTGCCAGCGCAGGGCCTTGAGCTGGGCACTCTTGTGGCGTTCCTCTTCCTTGTACTGCTTGTATTTCTCCGCCGCGGCGGCCTGGCGGCTGAGGCGCTCCAGCTGCCGTTCCAGTTCGTCACGAATGTCGGTCAGGCGCTCCAGGTTCTCCCGGGTGCGGCGCATGCGGTTCTCGGTCTCGCGGCGGCGGGCCTTGTACTTGGAGATGCCGGCGGCCTCCTCGATGTACACCCGCAGCTCTTCCGGCTTCGCCTCGATCAACCGGGAGATCATGCCCTGCTCGATAATGGCGTAACTGCGGGGGCCGAGGCCGGTGCCCATGAAGATATCGGAGATGTCCTTGCGGCGGCACTTGGCGCCGTTGAGGAAGTAATTGGACTGGCCGTCCCGAGTCACCAGGCGTCGGACCGAGATTTCGCTGAACTTGCCGTATTCGCCCTGGACCTTGCCCTCGGCGTTGTCGAACACCAGCTCGATGGAGGCCTGCGCCACCGGTTTGCGGGAGTTGGAGCCGTTGAAGATCACGTCCGCCATGGACTCGCCACGCAAATGCTTGGCGGAGGACTCCCCCATCACCCAGCGCACGGCATCGATGATATTGGACTTGCCACAGCCATTGGGCCCCACCACCGCGGTGAGGTTATCCGGGAACAGGGCCGTCGTGGGATCCACGAACGACTTGAACCCCGCCAGCTTGATGCTTTTCAGTCTCATAGAGTGCGCTACTCGCTTCCCGCGAACCGTCCCTGCCCGGCCACGCCATCGCCGGCCACGGACAAACCGTTTAAACCGGTTAGTCTAGCGACATGCCGCCCTGAATTCATCACACAAAGGGCGTAGGGCGCAGGATGAGCTCTCAAACTCCTCGCCATGCATAAAAACACATAAATGTGAGGACATGTCTTACACGCTCTCGCATGCCGGGCTGACAGACCTTTCCGATTTGGCCGACAGACCCGCTGGCCCTCCCCCTCAATACTAAAAACAGAACCCTGTCAGCGAGCCTTTGCCATGAACGCCCTCGACGCCTCCGGTTCCCCTGGCGGGAAAGCCTCTTCTGACTCCGAACATCTCAACCTTGACGGCCGTATCCAAAAGGATACAATTCAGACTTATACCATACTGGACACTCAGGAGTTTCGCCTCTGGCTGTCCAAAGTGAGAGACCCCGTTGGCAAGGCAGCGTTGCTTCGCCGGCTGGACCGCTTGCGCAACGGGAAGATCGGCGATCATAAATACTTGGGAAACCGGCTCCACGAAATACGCCTGCACCAGGGGCCCGGCTATCGCGTCTATTACATGTATCTGGCCCCGGCCACCTGCCTGTTACTGACCGGCGGCACCAAGGCATCACAAGAGCGCGATATCCGGCGCGCCCAGGCGCTGGCAAAGCTCATCGGCAGACAGCAGCAAGGTGGCCATCATGAAACACCATGACAGCACACTGAAAGACCTCGGCGTCCAACCTTTTGACCTCGCTCGCCACCTGGACAGCGAGGCCACCATTGCCGAATACCTGTCCCAGGTTCTGGCCAGCGGCGACCACAATGAACTGATTGATGCCATCGGCCACGTGGCCCGCGCCAAGGGGATGAGTGAAATCGCCCGCGCCTCGGGGCTGGGCCGGGAGAGCCTGTACAAGGCCCTCAGCCCCGGCGCCAAACCCCGGTTCGACACTGTGGTGCGGGTATTAAAGGCACTGGGAGTGGAGTTGAAGATTTCCGTGTGAGACAGTCATACAAGTCCCCCGTAGGAGCCAGCCCTGCTGGCGAATGGAGGTATCTGGTCCACGCCTGAGCATTCGCCAGCAGGGCTGGCTCCTACAGGGGGGGCCGTAGCCGCGATACGCCGATTACTCGTAACCACACGCCTCCAGCACCGGAGCAAACGCCTCTTCCGCACCGGCCAGGGCGAAATTCAGCTCCAGTGGAGAGCCGTCGGAGCTGAGCATTCTCAAAACCAGGTCATCCGCCTTTTCCAAAACCTTCATGAACCGATACGCCTCATCCTGGCGCAGCCCGGCGGATGTCCCCTCGAACAGATCGGGCCAAGTGGTTTTATGCGCCTCGCCACCATTAACGCTGTAAACCACCTCGATATCGCCACTGTCGGTGACGGCGAAAGCATCCGGCCCCTTGCCCATACCCGGCGCATGAGTCACCACCAAGGCCAGTTCGCCATCCACGCATTCGGCCTCGAACCGGGTGTGATCATGCTCGCGCATGAGCAGGGATTTATTAGCGGCGCTCTTCAGGGAGTCGATGTTGCTGTAGGCCGCCCCGCTATCGCCGTAGGCCCACCAGCCCATCATTTCCTTGAACCCGTTTTCACTGGCCAGCATGCCATAGGTGCCGCCGTAATCGATCTCCGGGTAATCCGGATCCGCCCATTCGGGAGCGGCCTTGGCACCAAGCGGGGCAAGCGAGATCAGGCAGGCAAGAGGAAGCAGAAAGATCCGTTTCGATAACATCAGCCCTCCATCGGTACAGTCGGCAAGGCGCGCATCCTAACATCGTGGAACCGGGTTGGGGACCGCCGGCACCGTATCGCCGGCCGACGCCCCGGTCCCGAGCAGAATCCGCTACAGCTCGCTCAGCCCTTCCAACAGTGCCTTGTGAAACGTCTCCGGCGCCTGAATCTGCGGAGAATGGCCCAGATCCGGGAACTCCACTAAAGTGGCATCGGGAATCCGCTCGGCGGCCTGCTCACCCAGCACCTCATAGCGGCCCAGTTCCTTTTTAACCTCTTCGCTGGCCAACGCCTTGCCGATCGCCGTATTGTCCTGCTCGCCGATCAACAACAGGGTGGGCATCCGCAACTGACTGAACTCATAAACCACCGGCTGCGTGAACACCATGTCGGAGGTCAGTGCCTGATTCCACGCCACCCGCTCACGATCCTTGCCACGGAACATTCCCGCCTGCATCTCCACCCAGCGGTCATAACGGGGCTCCCAGTGGCCGGCGTAATAAGTAGACTGCTGATACGCCCGGATGCCCTCCGCGCTCTTCTTCAATTCCGACTGGTAGGCCTGGTCGATGCCTTGATATGGCACGCCCTTGGCCTTCCAGTCCTCCAGACCGATGGGATTGGCCAGCACCAACTGCTCTACCCCGTCCGGGTACATCAACGCATAGCGGGTGGCCAGCATGCCGCCCATGGAATGTCCCATCACCGTGGCCTTATCAACGTCGAGCGTGTTGAGCAGAGCGTGGGTGTTGGCGGCCAGCTGATGAAAACTGAAATGATAGTGCGCCGGCTTGGTGGATTTGCAGAAACCGATCTGATCCGGCGCCACCACCCGGTACCCGGCCTCGGAGAGTGCTTCAATGGTGCCCTCCCAGGTCCCCGCGCAGAAATTCTTGCCGTGCATCAGCACCACCGTGCGACCGTTCGGTGTCTCCGGCTTAACATCCAGATAAGCCATCCGCATCGGCACACCTTGGGAAGTAAATTCAAATCGATTCACCGGATAAGCGTAGTCGAAACCGGACAGCTCACCGTCATAAACGGCTTTTCCCGCCTCGCTTTCCGACGCCCAGGCGCCGGCGGTGGACAAAATCGAAGCGAACATAGCGAATCCCGTTGCTACGAATCGGGCCCCCATGGACATGGCACTCTCCTCCCAAATGAAAAATGTATAGAAGGTAAACACGACATTTCCTCCTTCATCACGTTGGAGGCTCCTTCACCCGGGGAGTTCCGTGCTCTCCCATTGCCTGTCCAGATTGATCGACTTACCCTCGTGCCATAGCCATCGGCATTACCCCCTGCCGTGCTGACACCATCGTCAGTGACGGCCCGGACCTCGGGAGGGAAAGTCATGTTGCTTCACGGTTCCTGCCACTGCGGCGCGGTACATTTCAGCGTCGAGTCACCACACCCCTATCCCTATCAACGCTGCTATTGCTCCATCTGCCGCAAAACCGCCGGCGGTGGCGGCTACGCCATCAACCTCAGCGGCCGCGCCGAAACGCTCTCCGTGGAAGGCGCCGAGCACAAAAGCATCTACCACGCTGTCATCAATGGGGAGAATGGAGGGAAAAGCCCGGGAGAGCGCCACTTCTGCCGGCATTGCGCCAGCGCCCTGTGGGTATTCGATCCGCGCTGGCCGGAACTGGTCCACCCGTTCGCCTCGGCCATCGACACCGACCTGCCAATCCCGCCCGAACGGGTGCATCTGCTACTGGACAGCAAAGCCAACTGGGTGGAGGTGGAAGCCGGAAAGAACGACAAATGCTTTGACGGCTATCCGGAGGAGAGTATCGCCGAGTGGCATCGGAGGTTGGGGTTGGAGATGGATTGACGCGACGCCGCATAGGCTCGGACAGCATTCGCTCGACTGTTCGTCCATTCGAAACGCCCCCAAGGCCTGATGTTGCCATTTCCGCCTGCTGCGGCCCTTATCCAACCGAAAAACCCACAAGGTAAGATCTGCGCCCCCTTGCTAGACTTCTACTCAGAGCCTCCCTTACTCAGATTGCCCAAATAATATAATGCGAGCCTTATATGTTATATATACAAGATGAAAAAATGGCCCGATTGAAACCACCACCAATGCAGCAAAAGGGAAAAACAAAACCGGAGCAATGATCAATAGCTTCAAGCCGTACCCCCTTACACAATCCCCCCAAAGGGTCAGGTACATCATCCCAACAGGAATCGTAACTATCAGAACAACGACCTTCAGAAGGGCACTACTATTTACCACATCCGAGTAAAGATAAAAAAATGAAGACGAAACGACAAGAAGCCCCACTGCCCCCATAGAAATATAAAGTATAGCCTTATCTTTTTAACCTCAGAGTCAATCATCTCAATCACCGCCAAAAACATGGATTGAATCTTCATACACAACCCCACCCCAGAGTAGAGAAAGTTCTGATCTCAAGTGACAATCGCGCACCTTTGCTAACAATCCTTGAGGAGATAAGGGTCTAACCTCAACTCGTTTGGATCCAAGGTGAAATTCACCCATGAAGGACCAGGATGATAAGGTGCTTTGGCTGGAATATCTGTAACCACTCCAGAAAATGGCCCATCCAATATTTTTACTTGTACTCGCAAGTACCTTCCTGATGAGCCATTCCACCCGCTAATGACATTCTCAACCCTGATTTTGGTCCCTTTTTCTATGATCCCTTCTACGCGCTTTCTTTTCCACTCAATTTCCCCTTTCTGAAGAGAAGTCATGATATTCTTCCCAACACTGCTTCCCTCCTTACCGCCCCATAGCTTTTGATCAAATGCCAATACTTTGCACACACCGACAAGATCACTATGTACGATCGTCGTACATCCCGTAGCGAAAAGTATAAAGAGCACAGAAAGCAAAGTGCGAATGAGCATATTTATTGGCCTATCCACAATTTCGAACCATCATCAACAGATTGAATAGCGTCGCCGTTAAAAACAGACAGGGCAACGTCTTGAACTCGGCACTGAGAAGCGGCAGCAGCACTCCCTTGAGAGTAAAGTGCAGCCCCTCAGATCATATTCCAATACTTGTCGAAATCAGCCTTGGTCATTTCACTTCCTTCCATCCCAACTTTCTGCAGGTCGAATAAACCATAATCCCCAAATGGAAACTCTGTGGACGGAAATCTATGCACGACTTTACTTCTTTGGTCGACCCCGACCTCTCTGAGAACACATCCCATTTCGTCAATTTCAGTAACAAGTAGAGCCATGTTCAAGTCCGACAACCCCGATATATCTTTGGTATTCCATAGCAGATACCGCATACCCCACCTCTTCATGGCACAGCTCCAAGCATCAGGAGATCCAACAGCTCCCCCTTGCGTTACTTGATGATGCTCGCCACTCCCATCCATTCTTGAACGGCACTTGGTTATACTCTCATCGCC
>Ga0114898_1000214_pt1 | contig 52190 bp, 30 predicted proteins | sample Malvired_Geostar_FD_83496 | JGI IMG/M metagenome (GOLD analysis project Ga0114898, IMG submission 83496) | Marine viral communities from the Global Malaspina Expedition - Malaspina viral metaG DeepMed_Geostar | ecosystem: Environmental > Aquatic > Marine > Oceanic | place: Mediterranean Sea...
CCGGCTGAACGTCACCCTGACCGAGGCGCAGATCCGCGAACCCTCCGGCTGGGCCATCGCCACGCCGCGGCTGGAGTCCGAGGCCTTCATGCACGCCCTGGATCACTGGGTGTTCGCCGCCCCGGACGGCCTGACCTTCACCCGGCCCCGGTCGGGCTCGGTGCAGGTGAACGGCCGGGTGCTGCGGGCCAGCCTCGGCGACACCGACCGCAAGCCCCCCAGCTTCGACTTCCAGGGGCTGGACGTGATCTTCGCGCCGGGTCCGGGCGCCCAGCCCTTCGCCCTGTCGTCGGCCGAGGAGGTGGCCTTTCACCTCCGCCCGGGTCCTGAGGACCAGGGGGCCATGTTCCTGGGGGTCACCAAGGGCCAGGCGCAGTTCTCCGGCATGTTCGCCCGCATCGCCCAGGACGGCGACGTCGACCTGAAGTGGGATGCGGTGCTCAGCAAGATGAGCGCCTTCGACGGCGACGACTGGCCCTCGGCGGTTCGGAACTGGGCCCTGGCCGGCGGCATGGCGCAGATTCAGGAGGCGGGCCTGACCGCCGGCGAGGCCATGATCGGGGTCAATCGCGGCCAACTGTTCGTCGGCCCGGACGGCCGCCTGCGCGGGACCCTGGACGTCACCCTGCGCGAGGCGCCTGAGGCCCTGGAGGCGCTCGGCGCCGGCGGCGTGCTGCCCCCGGAAACCGCCGACACCGCCGCAGCCGTGGCCTCGGCCCGGCAGGGGGCGGACAATGTGGCCCAGGCGGCCATCACCTTCCAGGCCGGCCAGACCACCCTTGGCCCCGTGGCCATCGGACCGGCGCCGCGGGTCTACTGAGGCCGATGGTTTCGGCTGCAACTTTATTGCGTCAAGGCGGACTATTGCGCCCCTGGACGCAATGACCTAGGTCGCGGCTTTCGTTTCGGGAATAGAAATGGCCGACGCCCCGCCTCCTGCGCCTTCGCCTGTCGCCCTGGACGCCGTTCGGGCGCGCATCGACGAGATCGACGCCGGCCTGCTGGCGCTGCTGGATGAGCGTACGGCGCTCGGCAAGCAGGTGGCCGCCGCCAAGGCCGCCGCCGGCCAGGCCGACCGCTTCGGCCTGCGCCCCGGACGGGAGACCGAGATCCTGCGCCGGCTGCTGGCCATGCCCCGGCAAGGCGCCAGCGACGCCCTGGTCATCCGCGTCTGGCGCGAACTGATGGGCCAGAGCCTGGCCCTGCAGGGGCCCTTCAACCTGACCGTCTGGGGCGGCCCGACGCCGGCCCGGGCCGTGGAGCTGGCCCGCCTGCGTTTCGGCGCCGCGCCCTCCCTGCGCACCGTCGCCAAGCCTGAAGAGACCTTGGCGGCCGCGAAGCTCAAGGGCGGCGTCGGCGTCGCCATGCTGAGCGGCGACAGCGGCTGGTGGGGCCGCCTGCTGGCGGAGCCCAAACTCAGGGTGTTCGCCGTCCTGCCCTGCCTCAACGCCTGGGGGCCGCCCTCGGCCCTGGCCTTCGCCGAGGTGGAGGTCGAGCCCACCGGCGCCGACCTCACCCTGTGGGTCACCGACGCGCCCGGCCCCGCCGCCCGCACCGCCGAGGCGCTCAGCCGCGACGGCGTGGCGGCCGAGCTGCTGAGCGAGGCCGGCGGGCTCAAGCTCTTCACCCTGGCCGGCTATTATCAGGCCGATGACGAACGGCTGGCCCGGGCGCCAGGCCGGCTCAGCGGCGTCATCGGGGCTGCGCCGGAACCGTTCGACGTGTAAGAGCCAGGGCCTGACACGACCAACCCAGGCCTTCCCATGTCCCAGTCCCCTGATCGCGCCGCCGCCGACCGCCCGGTTCCCAAGCCGGGCATCCTCGACATCGCCGCCTACGTCCCCGGCAAGGCCAAGGTGGACGGGATTGAGCATCCGCTGAAACTGTCGGCCAATGAGAACGTCCTGGGCTGCAGCCCCAAGGCCAAGGCGGCCTATGTCGCGGCCATCGACCAGCTGCACGTCTATCCCGACAGCCGCGCCACCCCCTTGCGCGAAGCCATCGCCCGCACCTTCCGGCTGGAGCCGGAACGGCTGATCTTCGGCTGCGGCTCGGACGAGATCTTCCACATGCTCTGCCAGGCCTATCTGGAGCCCGGCGACAACATCGTTCAGGGCGAGTTCGCCTTCGGCGCCTACGCCATCGGGGCGCGGGCCTGTCAGGCCCAGGTGCTCAACGCGCCGGAGCCGGACTACCGGGTCGATGTGGACGAGCTTCTGAAGCTGGTCAACGACCGCACCCGCCTGGTCTTCATCGCCAATCCCGGCAATCCCACCGGCACCTATGTGGGGGGCGAAGAGATCCGCCGCCTGCACGCCGCCCTGCCGCCGAGCGTGGTCCTGGTGCTGGACGGCGCCTATGCCGAGTTCGTCGACGACCCGGCCTTCGAGGACGGGACCGATCTGGCGCGCACCAGCGACAATGTCATCGTCACCCGCACCTTCTCCAAGCTGCACGGCCTGGCGACGCTGCGGGTGGGCTGGGCCTATGGGCCGCCGGAGATGATCGACGCCCTGGACCGCATCCGCCAGCCGTTCAACACCTCCATCCCCGGCCAGCTGGCCGCTGTGGAGGCCCTGGCCGACACCGACTTCCAGAAACAGTCCCTGGACCTGCTGGCGAAGTGGCGGCCCTGGCTCGTCCAGCAGTTCGGCGGCCTGGGCCTGTCGCCGGTGCCCAGCGCCACCAATTTCGTGCTGATCGGCTTTCCCACCACCGGCCCCAAGAGCGCCAAGGCCGCCGAGGCCTATCTGGCCAGCCGGGGCCTGATCCTCCGGGGCGTCGGCGGCTATGGCCTGCCCGACCACCTGCGCATGACCATCGGCCTGGAGGCGCACAACCGCGCCGTGGTCGAGGCCCTGGCCGACTTCATGCAGGCCGATTGATGGCCGAGCCTTTCTTCGCCCGCCTGGCCATCATCGGCTGCGGCCTGATCGGATCGTCCCTGGCCCGCGGCGCGCGCGCGTCGGGCGCGGCCGGCCAGATCGTCATCCATGACGCCAGCGCGTTCGCCCGCGCCCGCATCGCCGAGCTGGGCCTGGCCGACCAGGTGACCCTGAGCGCCGAAGAGGCCGTGGCCGGCGCCGACCTCGTCATCTTCGCCACGCCGGTGCGCGCCATCGGCGAGGCTGCGGCCGCCTGCGCCCACGCCATCGCGCCGGGCGCCATCGTCAGCGATGTGGGCTCGGTGAAGGCCGCCGTCAGCGAGGCGCTCTCCGCCGCCCTGCCTGACAGCGTCCATATCGTGCCCGGCCACCCCATCGCCGGCACCGAGCAGTCCGGCCCCGACGCCGGCTTCGCCGAACTCTTCCACCGCCGCTGGGTGATCCTGACGCCGCAGGTTCGGGAGGACGACGCCTATCTGGAGGCCGTCCAGCGCTTGGCCGATTTCTGGACCGCGCTCGGCGCCCAGGTCGAGCGGATGGACGACAAGCACCACGACCTCGTCCTGGCCGTCACCAGCCACCTGCCCCACCTGATCGCCTACAACATTGTCGGCACCGCCGCCGACATGGAGGAGGTCACCCGGGCCGAGGTGATGAAGTATTCCGCCGGCGGTTTTCGCGACTTCACCCGTATCGCAGCCTCCGACCCCACCATGTGGCGCGACATCTTCCTGACCAACAAGGACGCGGTCCTGGAGGTGCTGGGGCGCTTCACCGAGGACCTGCAGGCCCTGTCGCGGGCCATCCGCTGGGGCGAGGGCGACAAGCTCTATGACCTGTTCAGCCGCACCCGCGAGATCCGCCGCGGCGTGATCGAGGCCGGCCAGGAAAGCGCCGAGCCCGACTTCGGCCGAAAGCGGGGCGGCTGATGCCCGGCATGGCCTGGCTCGCCATCGCCATCGTCGCCGAGGTGATCGCCACCACGGCGTTGAAGGCCTCGGACGGCTTCCGCCACACAGCCCCCTCGGTGATCACCGCCGTCGGCTACGGGATCGCCTTCTGGTGCATGTCCCAGGCCATGCGCACCGTCCCCGTAGGCATCGTCTACGCCCTGTGGTCGGGGATCGGCATCGTGCTGATCACCGCCATCGCCTGGGTCCTCTATCGTCAGGTCCTCGACACGCCGGGCCTCATCGGCATCGGCCTGATCCTGGCCGGCGTGATCGTGATCCAGGTGTTCTCGAAGACAACGGCCTAGGGCGGCTTCTCCCCACTTACCCACCCCCGCGTCATGCTCGGGCTTGTCCCGAGCATCCCTGTCGAGGGCGGGCGCAAGCGTCGAGAGGGATCCTGGGCACAAGGCCCAGGATGACGGCTGCAGGGTTGAGAGCAGGCGACCACCAGCCGCCCCTGCAGCCTCAGTCGAAGATGTCGAAGATCGAGCTGCGCTTCTTGTAGCCCCGGTGGCCGTATTCGCCGCGCTCGCCATACTCCCCGCGTTCGCCGCGCTCTCCGTATTCGCCGCGTTCGCCATAGCCGCCGGCCCACGGCTGCGGCGGGGCCTGGGGCGGGGCGCGATACGGGGGCGCGGCCTGCTGGGAAGCCGGCGGCGGGGCGGCGTCCTGGGCGCTGGCCTCCATCAGCTTTTCCAGTTCGCCGCGGTCGAGCCAGACGCCCCGGCAGGTGGGGCACATGTCGAACTGAACGCCGGAGCGATCCACGGTCTGCATGGGGCTGTTGTCATTGGGGCATAGGAGCAGGGGCATCGAGACTTCCTTCTGAACGACGGAGGCGCGACGGCGGTTTAGGACCCTCGACCTCACGTGGCGACGTGATGCGTCCGACATCGTGAGCGCCGACCTCGGTCAGCGTCACCAGAGGGGCCCGGTCCGCATGCCTGAGATGGGCGATGATCGCGTCGCGGGCAAGGGCCAGGCGCGCACGGGCCTTGCCCCTGGCCCCGGCGATGCGACAAAGGCCCGGAGGCCCCCCGGGCCAGGAGACCAGGCATGATCGTGCTGACCGACGTCCTTGATCCCCAGCAGGTGGTCGAGGTTCGCAAGGCCCTGGAGGCCGCCCCCTTCCGGGACGGACGAGCCACGGCCGGCGCGGCCGCCGAGGCGGTCAAGACCAACACCCAGGCCCGGGGCGATGACCCCGGCGTCGCCGCCCTGGCCCGCCGGGTGCGGCTGGCGCTGGAGAGCCACCCGACCATGCGCGCCCTGGCGCGGCCCGTCCGCTGGTCAAACCTGATCTTCTCCCGCTATGGGCCAGGCCAGCAGTACGGCCTGCACGTGGACAACGCCGGCATGTATGACGCGCGCGGGGCGCCGCTGCGGACCGATTTCAGCTTCACCCTCTTCCTCTCCGCCCCCGAGGCCTATGCGGGGGGCGACCTCGTCGTCCAGGACCTGTCGGGCGAACGAACATTCCGGCCGGTGGCGGGCGCGGCGGTCCTCTACCCCACCGGCGCCCTGCATCGGGTGGCGCCGATCAGCCGGGGCGAGCGGCTGGCCTGCGTCGGCTGGGTGCAGAGCCAGATCCGGCGCGCTGACCAGCGGGAGCTGCTCTACGACCTTGAGCGCGCGCGGGCCGATCTTCCCCCTGGCGAGACGTCTCTGCTGCTCGACAAGTCGATCGGCGGCCTGCTGCGGATGTGGGGCGAGGACTAGCCGGGGCCACCTTGACGCTGCGGCACAGATTGGCTTGGCGGCCAAAAACTGACAGGTCTTCCCCAACGCAATCGCCAGCCGGTTTCCAGGGGTTCCTCATGCAGTTTGACGACGTCGTTCTCGGTCGCCGCAGCATCCGCGGCTACAAGCCCGATCCGGTGCCCAGGGAGCTGATCGAAGAGATCCTGCGCCTGGCCATGCGGGCGCCGTCGTCGATGAACACCCAGCCCTGGAACTTCTATGTCATCACCGGCGAGCCGCTGAACCGAATCCGCGCGGGCAATACCGAACGCATGGTCGCCGGCGTGCCCCAGTCGCGGGAGTTTCGCACCGGCCAGGCCTTCGCCGGTCCGCATCGCGACCGCCAGGTGGGCGTGGCCAAGCAGCTGTTCGCCGCCATGGGGATCGCCCGCGAGGACAAGGAGATGCGCCAGGACTGGGTGCTGCGCGGCTTCCGCCAGTTCGACGCGCCGGTCTGCATCATCGTCACCTATGACCGGGTGCTGGACGGCAGCGACGACACCCCCTTCGACTGCGGCGCGGTGACCACCGCCCTGGTCAACGCCGCCTGGTCCCGGGGCCTGGGCGCGGTGATCAACAGCCAGGGCATCATGCAGTCACCGGTGGTGCGCGAGCACGCCGGCATCGCCGATGACCAGGTCATCATGAAGAGCATCGCGCTGGGCTGGCCCGACGAGACCTTCCCGGCCAACGCCGTGGTGTCCGAGCGCAAGTCGGTGGAAGAGGCCACCACCTTCGTCGGCTTCGACGATTAGACGCCCGTGACGACCCGCATGTCGGACGAGGCCAAGCCTGATCGTCCTTAGGACCAGGCGTCGCCAACGACGCACCACGTCAATGGAGAGCGTCCCGATGCGTGAACTGGTTCTTACGACCTTTGACTGGGTTCCGGAGGTCCCTCGGGGCTATGTGCGCGATCTGCGTGTGCGGTGGGCGCTGGAGGAGGCGCAGACGCCCTACCGCGTGGAGGGGGCGCCGTTCAGCGGGCGGGACGCCGACCATTTCGCCCACCAGCCGTTCGGCCAGGTCCCCTGGCTGACCGACGGCGATCTCTCCATCTTCGAGAGCGGCGCGATCCTTGTGCATCTTGGCGAACAGAGCGAGGCGCTCATGCCCAAGGACCTGGCTGGCCGCCGCGAGGTTCTGGGATGGACCTTTGCGGCGCTGAACTCGGTCGAGATGGCGAGCCTGCCCTGGACGATCTTCCAGTTCTCCGGCGAGACCGGCGACGCGCCGGGCTGGAAGCGCCTGGACGCCTTCCTCACGGCCCGTCTGGATCATCTTGAGCCTGTGCTCGCCGGACGCGAATGGCTGGCCGGCGGCTTTTCCATCGCCGACATCCTGATGGCCGACGTCCTGCGTCTGGTCGATCGGTTCGATGGCCTGGCCAGGCATCCGGCCTGCCGGGCCTATGTGGCCCGAGCCAAGGACCGTCCGGCCTTCGTCAAGGCCCACGCCGACCAGATGGCCTACTTCGCCGCCGCCGACTGATGACCTGGCAGGTCGTTGCGGGCCGGGGCCGGCGGGCGGAGCCTGGGTCTCAACAGACCTCAGGAGAAGCCCATGTCCCCGCCCTCGCCCCTTGAAATCGTCCGCCCGTTCCTGAAAGCCATGGAACAGTTGGACTATGACGCCGCGATGATCTTCGTGGCCGACGACTGCGAATATGTGAACCCGCCGCCCCTGCCCGTCGTGCACGGGCCGGCCGGGATTCGCAGCGTGCTGGAGCCCTTCTTCGCGCCGACCCTGCGCAACGAGTTCAAGCTTCTGCGCGAAGCCGAGCACGGCTCGACGGTGTTTATGGAACGTCTCGACCGCCATCAGCTGGCCGACCGGTGGGTCGAGCTGCCGGTCACCGGGGTCTTCGAAGTCCGGGACGGCAAGATCACCTATTGGCGCGACTATTTCGACGCCGCGACCATCCTGTCGGCCTGGCCGAGCACCTGACAAGGGCCGCGAACTTGTCGAATCCCGCCCCATGCCGGAAGAGTTCGGGAGCTGCGGGCGGCCTCGCCCGCGTTTTGAAGAGCGCCTCCCATGACGACGACGGACGACGAGCAGGCGGACGGCGGCGGCTTCGACGTGGACGACTGGGGTCGCCTTCAGGCCTTCACCGGCGTGGTGGCGACCCTGGACGATGTCCAGGCCCGGCGGGCGGTGTTTGCGCTGGGCGACACCCTCGATCCGTCGCCCATCGACATGGACCTGCCCCAGCCGGTCATCTGGTGGGAGGACGAAGGCGCGCAGGCCGCCGTGGCGGTGCAGGCGGAATCCCACGTGGGATCGGACGGCGAGGCCATGGAGGTGCTCGGCCTGATCCTGCCGGACGGGGAGGCCGCCGTCGCCCTGCTGGAGGATGTGGACCTGGTCGACGACACCGACCCCACCTGGCGTGACCTGGTGGAAAACGCCGTCAGCCTGGACGACGCCAAGGACGACTGAAATCTCGCAGGCCGAAATGTCGGCCTGGACCGAGGCCGATCGTCCTTCGAGAGAGCGGCCGGAAGCGATCGGCCGGGATGTGCGACCCAGAGTATGGAGGACGAGCGATGCGGGTGATGGTTTTCGTGAAGGCGACGGACGACAGCGAGGCTGGCGTCATGCCCCCCAGCGAGCTGCTGGAGGAGATGGGCCGCTTCAACGAGGCGCTGGCCGACGCCGGCATCCTGCTGGGCGGCGACGGCCTGAAGCCGACCGCCAAGGGCAAGCGGGTGCGGTTCGACGGGACCAGCCGGATCGTCATGGACGGTCCCTTCGCCGAGACCAACGAGGTGGTCGCCGGCTACTGGCTCTGGGAGGTCAAGGACATGGACGAGGCCATCGCCTGGGTGAAGCGCTGCCCCAACCCCATGCCGGGGCCCAGCGAGATCGAGATCCGTCCGGTCTACGAACTGTCCGACTTCGACGAGATCATGACGCCCGAGGCGGCCGATGTGCATGGTCGGGTGGCCTCGAAGCTGGCCGGGGACTGAAAGGCTCGGACGGCGGCGGCACGCCCGCCGCCCCTCACCGGGTTGAGGCTGGCCACGCCGCCTGTGACGCGGCCGGCGGAAGCCTGGCGCAAGACGGCCACGGGTCGATGTTCAGCCGACCTGCTCGGCGGGACTGAAGCCGACCATCTGGGCCACGCCGGCCTCGAGCGCCTCGTAGCATTCGCAGACGATCCGCTGGAGGCCCCCGCGGTCGATGATGCGGATGCGACCGCGGCCGTTGGCGATGAGCCCCCGGCCCTGCAGATCCTTGGCGATGGCGGTCACCGTCGTCCGCTGGACGCCGAGCATGATCGACAGGTGCTCCTGGGTCAGGGGCAGGATATCGGAGCCCAGGCGGTCCTGGGACATCAGAAGCCAGCGGCACATGCGCTGCTCGGCGCCGTGGATCGCATTGCAGGCCGTGGTCTGGGCCGACTGGATCAGCGAGGCTTGGGCGAAGCTGACGATATGGTTGACGAGGCTCGGGCTGTCCTGGGCCGCCTGCGCCAGGGCGGCGAGCGGCAGCTCATAGGCGTCCCCGGGCACCTGGGCGATCACCCGCTCGTAGGACATCGGCGAGCCCAGGGCGTGCAGAAGGCCGTAGCCGCCTTCGAAGCCGACGGTGCGGGTCTCCACCTCCCGGCCATCCCGCAGGACGGCGATGACCGAGAGGATGCAGTTCACCGGCAGGAAGACCCGCTCGACGGGCCGGCCTTGGCTGGCCACCAGATCGTCGCGCGCCAGGGTTCTGAGACGTAGGGCCGGCCCCAGCCGCGCGGCGTCGGCGCGGCTTAAGGTGCTGAGAAAACGGTTTTCTGGCATGGCGCGGTCCTTTGGGTCTGGAACCCGGAACGCTTAACGCCAAGCTTCAGTTCACCCGTCGGCCTAGGCTCAGGGCTTGAGCACCACCTTCACACAGCCGTCCCGCTTTTCAGCGAACAGATCATACATCTCCGGCCCCCGGCCCAAGGGCTCGGTGTGGGTGATCAGGAAGGTGGGGTCGATCTCGCCCTCATCCAGGCGACGCAGCAGATCGTCGCTCCAGCGGCGCACATGGGTCTGGCCGGTGCGCAGGGTCAGGCCCTTGTTCATCAGGGCGCCCATGGGGATCATGTTGGACAGGCCGCCATAGACCCCGGGCACGGAGACCGTGCCGGCGGCCTTGCAGGCCATGATCGCCTCGCGCAGGGCCACGGGGCGTTCGGTCTCCAGCTTGAGGGCCGTCTGGGTCCGGTCGATCAGTTCCAGCAGGGGGGTGGGGCCGTGGGCCTCGATGCCGACGGCGTCGATGCACTTTTCCGGCCCGTGACCGCCGGTCATCTCCTTCAGGGTCGGGAGGACCTTGGTCTGGCTGCGGTCGATCACCTCGGCGCCGAGCTGTCGCGCCATGGCCAGACGTTCGGGCACATCGTCGATGGCGATGACGCGGCGGGCGCCCTGGAGGATGGCCGAGAGCACGGTGAACAGGCCCACCGGGCCACACCCCCACACCGCCACCGTGTCGGTGGGCTGGATGTCGGCGAAGGCCGCCGCCTGCCAGCCGGTGGGCAGGATGTCGCTGAGGAACAGGTATTTCTCGTCGACGCCGGTCTTGGGGATCTTGATCAGCGAGGTGGCCGCAAAAGGCGTGCGCAGATACTCCGCCTGCCCCCCGGCATAGCCGCCGGTGATGTGGGAATATCCGAACAGGCCGGCCGTGGTGTCGCCGAAGAAGGCCTTGGCGAGGTCGGCGTTGCGATTGGAGGTCTGGCAGACCGAATAGTTGCCGGCCTGGCACTGCTCGCAGACGCCGCAGGTCATCTGAAACGGGACCACCACCCGGTCGCCCACCGACAGGCCCTGGGCCCGGGCCTCGGCGCCGACCTCCACCACCTCGCCCATGGATTCGTGGCCCATGACGTCGCCGGCGCACATGGTCGGCACAAAGCCGTTCCGCAGGTGCAGGTCCGACCCGCAGATGCAGGTCGACGTCACGCGGATCACCGCGTCCCTGGGATCTTCGATGATCGGATCGGGGACCTCCTCACAGCGGAGATCCTTCTTGCCTTGCCAGCAGATGGCTTTCATCGGGCGCCTCCCGAAACGCTGTTGCGTTGGACATTGGACAGCCGCGCGGCGGCGATGGCGTCGAGGGCGGTGACGGCGAGGACGACGCCCAGGGCCAGGCGGGCATTGCCCCGCTTCGGATTGCCGGGTCGGTTCAGCCGGCTCAGGACGGCGATGTCGAACAGGTCCCCGGCCACCCGCGCCCAGAGCACGCCCGACCGGGTCGGGTTGGAGAACAGGCTCATGCCCGTCGCCATCTCGCGGGCGCCGAACAGGGCCTGGGTCGCCTGGGGCGAGGCCTGCACCCCCAGGAACCGGTTCACCGCCTTGGGAAACAAAAGGCCCCAGACGCCCAGGCCGATGGCGTTCTGGCCCAGCATGAAGGAGAGCTGCGGCGTCAGGGCCGGCCGGGCGCGCACCCGGTCCGTCGCCAACCTCATGCGCCCTCCGCCCGGGGTGCTGAATTCCACGGAAGGGGCGTCGGCCAGCGGCTTTCCCCCCATCCAACGGCCGAAACTGAGCAGGTCGTGGGAAATCTCGCCGGCCTTTCGCCGCCATTCGGCGCCGGGCGCGGACGTCTCTGTTGTCGACAAGGTTGGGCCTCCTACCGGTCTGGAGTCCCTAAGACCCGTTGCGGAGACCTTTCGTTCCTTTGGCAGAGGTTGATGATGTGGGCGGGCGCCGGGGGAACTCCCGGCCCGCCGACGGATTGCGCCAGTGGCCCAACAGCCAGCCGATATCAAAGCGCTGCGGAGAACCCGATGACCAAGCCCCCGCTCCAGTCCGAAGGCCGCAAGGAGAACGCCGCCCAGCCCCTGGGCAAGCAGCCGGGCCTCGCCTCCGAGGACGAGATCAAGCACAATGGCGAGAAGTCCCGCCACGCCGCCGGACCCGACGGTCCCGATCCCACCGTGGTCGGCGACACCTTCAAGAAGAAGCCGGGCTGAGCGTCAGCGCCTCACCGGCTCTGAGGCTATTTGAACATGCCTTCCCGCAGGTTCACGCCATATTCCAGATAGGCCTTGAGCGCGCAGAGCATCTGCATCCAGCCCTGGCAGTTGCCGTAGGAGGCTGCGAGCCCCTCCGGCGTTTCGCGCCAGCCTGACTCGGCGATGGTCACCAGGGTGCGGCCGTCCTCCAGAGCCTCGAAGGTCATGACCACAGTGGTCGGATAGGCGCCCTGCCGGTCTTCGGCGGCCCAGTTCAGCACGATGCGGCTGTTCGGCTCGACCGACTTCACCTCCACCGGAAAGGCGCCGGGGAAGTCATGGAAGTCCCAGTAGACCGTCGCGCCGGTCTCCAGCCGCCCCTTGGCCCCGCCGGTGGTGAAATAGCCCGAAAGCTTGGCCGGATCGGCGACCGCCTCGAACACCTCGGCCACCGGCTTGGCGATGTGAGCCGACACCTTGAATTTGAGGTCCATGGCCTGGCTTCTCCCTCAGCGCGCCTTGTGCTGGAGGTTATCATGTTATAATTTTATAACATGTCAATGGCGGCCGAATCAGATCGAGTTTTCAAGGCCTTGGCCTCCCCCGCCCGCCGCGAACTGCTCGACGCCCTGAAGGACAATCCGCGCACCACGGGGGAGCTCTGCGCGCTGCTTCCCATGCTCGACCGCTGTACGGTGATGCAGCATCTCAAGGTGCTGGAGGCCGCCGACCTGGTGATCGTCGAGCGCCGGGGCCGCGAACGGTGGAATCATCTCAATCCCCTGCCGATCAAGCACATCCATGACCGCTGGATCGGCGCCTATGCGGCCCGGGCGGTCGGCCTTCTGGACCGGCTGAAGCAGGATCTGGAAGCCTGAGGCGCGATCCTGCGCCATATGTCCGCCACGCCGAACTCACGGGGACCGCCATGGACCACAAGCCCATCGAAATCTTCATCGACGCCGACGCCTGCCCGGTGAAGGACGAGGTGTACAAGGTGGCCCAGCGCTACGGCCTGAAGACCTGGGTGGTGTCCAACGCCTTCATGATGATCCCCACCTCGCCGATGGTGGAGCGGGTGATCGTCGATGCGGGTCCCGACGTGGCCGACGACTGGATCGCCGAGCATGTGGCCCCGGGCGATGTGGCCATCACCAACGACATTCCCCTGGCCGAGCGGGTGCTGCAGGCGCACGCCCACGCCATCGCCCCGAACGGCAAGCCCTTCACCGAGGACTCCATCGGCTCGGCCATCGCCCAGCGGGCGCTGATGGAGCAGCTTCGCTCCACCGGCGACATCTATGGTGGCCCCAAGCCCTTCGACCGCAACGACCGCTCCCGCTTTCTCCAGGCCCTGGACCAGGTGATCCAGAAGGAGCGCCGCCGCCGCGGCTAGCCCGGCGGCCCTGGGCCGGGACGCTCAGTCCTGGTTCGCGTTCAGCACGGACTTCAGAAACTGGACCTCGGTCGTACGCACGGCCTCCTGGTTGGCCTTCTTGTGCACCCCATGGCCCTCGTCCTTGGCCAGGACGTACCAGACCTCGGTGCCCTGATCGCGCAGCTTGGCGACCATCTGCTCGGACTCGCTGGCCGGCACGCGGGGGTCGTTGGCGCCCTGATAGATCATCATGGGCTTCTTCATCCGGTCGCTCATATTGATGGGCGCGATCTGTTCGAAGACGGCTCGCATGGCCGGGTCGCGCTCGTCGCCATACTCGGCCCGGCGCAGGTCGCGGCGATAGCCCTCGGTGTTCTCGAGGAAGGTGGCGAAGTCGGAAATGCCGTAGAGGTCGATAACGCCGACGAGGCGGTCATTGTAGTGGGCCGCCACGGCCAGAGCCATGTAGCCCCCATAGGACTGGCCGACCACGGCGACGCGGCTGGCGTCCAGGTCCGGCTGCTGGGCCACCCAGTCGAGCAGGGCGCCGATGTCCTTGACCGAATCCTCGCGCTTCTCGGCGTTGTCGAGGGAGAGGTAGGTCTTCCCATAGCCCGACGAGCCGCGGACATTGGGGATGATCACGGCGGCGCCCAGCTCCTTCACCCAGGACTGGCGGCGCGCGCTGAAGCTCGGCAGCTCCTGGCCCTCGGGCCCGCCATGGATCTGGATGACCACCGGCAGTTTCCCGCTCGCCCCTTCGGGCCGATAGATGAAGGCCGGGATCGAGCGGTCGTCGAAGGTTGTGTAGCGGAAGAGATCCGGCTCCACGAGGCTTCCGGCGTCGAGGCCGCCCAGCTCGCTGGCGGTCCAGCGGGTCAGGGCGCGGCTGGCCAGATCGTAGCTCCAGACATCGCCGGAGGAATTATAGGTCGAAAGGCTCAGGCCCAGGCGCGCCCCGTCCGGCGAGAACTTCAGGGCGGTGAGCACGCCCTGCGGCAGGTCCGGCCCCGGCAGGACGCGACCGCTGGCCACGTCGCGCAGGACCACCTTCGAATAGCCCTCCTCATTGACCACATAGGCGATGGTCGCCCCGTCGGGGCTGAGGTCGAAGCCTTCGGCCGGCCAGGCGGCGCCGGCGTCCAGGTCGCACATGGCGCCCGAGGCGAGATCGAAGACCACCGGCCGCGTCATCTCCGACCCGTCGTCGGACAGGGTGACCACCGAGGCGGCGCCGGGCCCGAAGGCCGCGCCGGCATAGTGGACCTTGCGGTCGCTCGGCCCCAGCCGCGTCAGGTCGCCCGACGCCACCTCGAGGACAAAGAGCTCCACATCGGCGACGGAGTTGTAGCGGGTCAGCAGCATGCGCCGCCCGTCGGCCGACATCTCCAGGGGCGACATGGCCCCCTCGCCTTCCAGGACCACGCGGCGGCCCTCCGGATTGGCGGCCTCGGCGATCATGATGTCGTAGTTGGGATCACCGGGGGTGACCTGGCTCCAGGCCACCTGGCGGCCGTCCTTGGAGAAGACGAAATCGCTGTTACGGGTCTCGGGACGGGTCAGCCGCACCTCCTGGCCCGACAGATCGCGCAGGAAACCCTGGTAGTATTCCGAGCCGCCCTCGTCCCGGCGATAGGCGAACCGCTCCGCGCCGGGCTGGGCCGTGGCCACCGTGATCGGCTCGTCGAAGAAGGTCAGCTGGGTCCGCGACCCCAGGGGCTGGGCGATATGATGGATCTGCTCGGTCTGGCCAAAGCGGGTGGCGACCAGCATGGAGCCGTCGGCGAGCCAGTCCTCGAAGGTGGCCGCGCGCACTTCATAATAGGGGGAGATGGTCGCCTGCAGCTCCGGCGAGGCGGCCGGCGCGCCCTCGTAAACCAGCTGGCCGACCTCGCGGCGCTCGACCTGGGCCAGGGCGCTGCTGGCCATCAGCAGGGCCAGGCCCGTTCCGAGAAAGACAGTGCGCAACATCATGGCGAGACCCCTGAACAACCAAGGGGTGAGCCTTTCGTCTTGCGGCGGCGGCGTCAATGGCGGCCAGGCGAGAAGATCACCGCGTCCGGCGCAGGGCGCTCCAGAGCAGGGCCAGACCGCCCAGGATCAGAACCTGTCCGATGGCGGCGATCAGGGCCGTGCCGCCGAGCCCGAGGCGAAACAGGACGGGCTCCAGCTCGGGCGCATGGGACACCGCCAGCACGGCGCTGACCAGGGCCAGGCCGATCAGGGCGGCCGCCATTCCCAAGACCGCCCGCCGCGGGCTGCGGCGGCGGCCGAACTGCGATCCTTCATCGGCCATGGTCGGCTCCTTGCATGGAGGGAGACTGGTCAAAGATCGCGGCGAGGCCTTGATCGGCGTCAAACCGGCGGATCGGGGAGAAGCCAGGGTCACAGCATGGTGGCGGCGCCCTCCCGCCGTCATGCTCGGCCTTGCGCCGAGCATCCCCCTCAGAGGCAGGCGCAAGCGTCACGAGGGATCCTGGGCGCAAGGCCCAGGATGACGGTGGATCGTCACTCCCTCCGTCACCCTCCGGCTCGACCATGAGGGGACGAGAGGCGAAGCCGGGAGCCTTTTCGCCCGCCCGCGTGTTGCTTCGCCATGCATCACTTCACACGCCATCCCCATGGACGCTGACGCCCTGTTCACGGGCTGGGACCCGATCCTCCGTATCCTGGTGGTCGGGGCGGCGGCCTATCTCGCCCTGGTGATCGTGCTGCGGGCCTCGGGCAAGCGCACCCTGTCCAAGCTCAACGCCTTCGACCTGGTGGTGACGGTGGCCATCGGCTCGACCTTTTCCAGCATCCTGACGTCGAAGGACCTGGCCCTGGCCGAGGGGGTGGCCGCCCTGGCCCTGCTGGTCGGACTGCAATACGCCGTCACCTTCCTGTCGGTGCGGATCAAGGGGATCGACAAGCTGGTCAAGTCCGAGCCGAGCCTGCTGCTGAAGGACGGCGCGCCCCTGCCCGGCGCCCTGCGTCAGCAGCGGGTGACGCAGGAGGAGCTGCTGGCGGCCATCCGCACCTCAGGCGGCGCCGAGCTGGCCGACGCCGCCTTCGTGGTCCTGGAATCGGACGGCAGCCTGAGCGCCGTCCTCAAGGGCTGAGGCGCCTCAGCCCTTGGTGGGGACATAGACCTCGCCGCCGCCGGCGCGGAACTTCTCGCTCATCTGCGCCATGCCCTGGTCGGCCGCATCGTTCTGGCCGCGGGCGGCCTCGCGGATGTCCTGGCTGATCTTCATCGAGCAGAACTTCGGGCCGCACATGGAGCAGAAGTGCGCGGTCTTGTGCGCCTCCTTGGGCATGGTCTCGTCGTGATAGAGGCGCGCCGTCTCCGGATCGAGGCCCAGGTTGAACTGATCCTCCCAGCGGAATTCGAACCGGGCCCGCGAGAGCGCGTCGTCCCAGGCCCGGGCCGAGGGGTGGCCCTTGGCGAGGTCGGCGGCGTGGGCGGCGATCTTGTAGGTGATCACCCCATCCTTCACGTCCTTGCGGTCGGGCAGGCCCAGATGCTCCTTGGGCGTGACGTAGCAGAGCATGGCCGTGCCGAACCAGCCGATCATGGCCGCGCCGATGGCGCTGGTGATGTGGTCATAGCCCGGCGCCACGTCGGTGGTGAGCGGACCCAGGGTGTAGAAGGGCGCCTCGCCGCAGACGGCCAGCTGCTTGTCCATATTGGCCTTGATCTTGTGCATGGGCACGTGGCCCGGCCCCTCGATCATGGTCTGGACGCCATACTTCCAGGCCACCTGGGTCAGCTCGCCCAGGGTCTCCAGCTCGGCGAACTGGGCGGCGTCATTGGCGTCGGCGATGGAGCCGGGCCGCAGGCCGTCGCCCAGACTGAAGCTGATGTCATAGGCCCGCATGATCTCGCAGATGTCTTCGAAGTGCTCGTAGAGGAAGCTCTCGCGGTGATGGGCCAGGCACCACTTGGCCATGATCGAGCCGCCGCGGGAGACGATGCCGGTCACCCGGTTGGCGGTCAGGGGCACGTAGGGCAGGCGCACGCCCGCATGGATGGTGAAATAGTCCACCCCCTGCTCGGCCTGTTCGATCAGGGTGTCGCGGAACACCTCCCAGTTCAGGTCCTCGGCGACGCCGTTCACCTTCTCCAGGGCCTGATAGATGGGCACGGTGCCGATGGGCACGGGGCTGTTGCGGATGATCCAGTCGCGGATGTTGTGGATGTTGCGGCCGGTGGACAGGTCCATGACCGTGTCGGCGCCCCAGCGGATGGCCCAGACCATCTTGTCCACCTCGTCGGCGACGGTGGAGAGCACCGCGGAATTGCCGATATTGGCGTTGATCTTGACCAGGAAGTTCCGGCCGATCGCCATCGGCTCCAGCTCGGTGTGGTTGATATTGGCCGGGATGATCGCCCGGCCGCGGGCCACCTCGTCGCGGACGAATTCCGGGGTCACCAGGTCGGGGATCGAGGCGCCGAAGTCCTCGCCGTCGCGGATGAAGGCCTCGCCCTCCTTGCGGCGCAGGTTCTCGCGGATGGCCACATATTCCATCTCCGGCGTGACGATGCCGCGGCGGGCATAGTCCATCTGGGTGACGCTGACGCCGGGGCGGGCGCGGTAGATCCGGCGGGGCTGGCTGAACTCGGGCGCCAGGTGGGCGCCCCGGGCGAAGCCGTTGTCCTCCGGCTTGACGTGCCGCGGCTCGGCGACGACCTCGACATCGCCGCGGGAGACGACCCAGGGCTCGCGGGTGCGGGGCAGGCCCTTGTCAATATCGATGCTGGCGGCGGGGTCGGTATAGGGCCCGGACGGATCATAGAGGGTCACCGGCGGCTCGCCGGCGCTCTCATGGACGGCCACCTCGCGGAAGGGCACGCGGATGTCCGGCCAGAGCCGGCCGGCCTCATAGACCTTGCGCGAGCCCGGCCGTTCGCCCGTGGGGATGGCGTCGGCGTCGAGGGTGGGCGTGAGCGGCTTGTTCATGGGCGGACCTTGAGGAGAAACATCTGGGATTTGAGCGGCCTAGCCGGCCGCACGGCGATAGCCGACCAGGGTCAGCCAGACCCCGACGCCCACGGCGGCGAGGCCCAGGGCCACCACCAGCGGCGTGGAGGCGATGACATTGTCGGCGAGGTCGAAGATCACGCTGGGGGCGAAGATCAGGAACGCGCCGCGCAGGGTCAGGAGCCAGATGGTCAGGCTGAGCGCGATCTCGGCGGGGGTGCGCCAGCGCTGGTGGACCGCCATCAGGGCCAGCCCCGAAAGGACCAGCAGCATGCCGGTGACGAAGGTCAGGGCCGGGTCGCCCTGGAAGCCTTCGATCAGGGCGAGGAGATCGTCACGGCGCAGCACCGCGGCTGCGCCGGCCACGGCCAGAAACGGCCCGAGAATCCGGGCGGTCAGTCGTGTCGAATCCAACACCCGCGCCATGGCGCTCTCCCTTCCCTTCGCCGGCATGACCCGGATCAGGTTCTACGGGTCGCGGGCTCACCCCGCCTCTCAGCCGCCCAAGCGCGGCCCCCCGAGGACGAACCGAAGTCTAGTCGCGACGTCGCGTCGCGCCAAGGGGCTGGGCGAACGCCCCGCTTTGGCCGTAATGGCTCGCAAGACCGGTATGGAACATCGGGACGGCCGCGGGGGTTGTGGGCGGAAGGAGCCATCATGAACATCAAACTGAACATCGCAGCGCCGATCGGCGCCCTCGCCGCCCTGGCCCTCGCCGGCTGTGCGGCCGGCGGGGCCGGTCCCCAGGCGGCCTCGGGTCCGGGCGCCATGGCCTCGGCCGACGCCCCGTCGAGCGGGCGGGCCTGCTTCCGGGTCAGCAGCATCCGCGGCCAGAAGATCGTCGATCGCAGCACCGTCCTGTTCCGCACCAGCGTCGGACCGCAGGAGGTCTTCCGCCTGGACATGCGCAACGCCTGCCTGAGCACAGCCAGCTCCGACCCGCTGGTGCTGATCCCGGCCGGGGGTTCGGACGTCGTCTGCGACCGCATGGACCTCGACGTGAAGGTGGCCACGCCGATCGGCGCGACCCCCTGCCTCGTCGAGTCGGTGCGCAAGCTGAACCCCGCTGAAGTCGCGGCCCTGCCGTCCGATCAGCGCCCCTGATCCTCGACCGCGACCCCGGCCGCCTCAAGGGCTGAGCGCAGGGGCTCAAGGCCCGGTCCGTACCTGCGCCAGCGACCGATGGAGCTGGCGTAGATCGGATTGCGCACCTGGACCGAACTCGCCGTGGCCACCGGGGCGGTATTCTCGTGGAAGGCCAGGCAGCGCGGCTCGAAATCCAGGCCGCAGAAGTCGAGAATGCGCCGGGTCTCCCCCTCCTGGTCGGCCACCAGATCCTCATAGGCGAGCTCGGTGAACCGGTCGGGCGGAAGGACCGCGCGCCAGTGGGCCGCCAGCCGGTCGAACTCGGCGTAGTAGGCCCCGATGTCGGCCAGGTCGTAGGCGTAGTCGTAATAGGAAAAGCCGGTGGCGAAGAGCTGCCGGAAGTTCGACAGGCCCGCGTCCATGGGATGGCGCCGCAGGCAGATGATCCGCGCATTGGGCAGGGCGCGATGGATCAGGCCGGCATAGACGAAGTTCAGCGGCATCTTGTCGACGAACCGGCCCTCGCCCGCCACCAGCGGCGCCACGCTCTGCAGATAGGCCGCGCCGGCCTTTCGGAGATCGATCTCGCCGGCGGCCTCCAGGGTGGTCTCGTCCAGCACGAAGGCGCCGGGCGACCCGGTCATTCGCTTGAGGATCAGGCCGAAATTGGTCAGCTCCCCGGCCGAGGTCACCTGGGAGTGGCTGGAGAGGATGCGGTCGGCCAGGGTGGTGCCGGTGCGGGGCAGGCCGACCACGAAGATCGGTCGGTCCGAGGGATCGCCGGTGGCCACGTCGCCGGCCCCGAAGGTCGCCTGGGCCGCCGCGAACAGATCGGCGTCGGCCCGGCGGTCATAGCCGACCTGCCGGCGTTTGGCGGACTTGGCCCTGATCAGCCAGTCCAGCGCGGTCTCAGGCTCGCCCAGATCCTCATAGGTCTTGGCCAGGGCGTGGCCCAGGTGCAGGCGCCGGTCGGCGTCCGCGCCGGCGGCGGCGAACTGCGCCTCCAACTCAGGGATGAAGTTGGCCTGCGGCGTCTGGCGGCGCAGCTGCACCCGGGATGACCAGGCCCGGTGCAGGCTCGGGTCGAGGGCGAGCGCCTGGGCGTAGGCCGCCTCGGCCCCCTCGAAGTCGCCGGAGAACTGGCGCGAGGCGGCTAGATTGTAGGCGAAGCTCGCATTGCGGGGCTCGCGGGCGAAGGCCGCCTCAAAGAAGCCGATGGCGCGCCCATGCAACCCCGCCCGGCTGTAGACGACGCCAAGGGTGTCGAGGGTCAGGGCGTCGGCCGGGCCGCGGCCGGCGGCGACCTGGGCCTGGGTCAGGGCCTCGTCCCGGCGATTGAGCGCGATCAGGCAGCGGGCCAGCTGGGCCGGCGCCCGGGGGTCGTCGAGGTCGAGGGACGCGGCGCGGGCGAACAGTTCGGCGGCCTTGCCGGGATTGTCATGATCGGCCGCCAGCACGCCCAGCAGGAACCAGGCGCCCGCCGCGCCGGGGTCGGCCGAAAGCGCCTCCATGCACAGGGCGTGGGCCGGTTCATAGGCCCTGTCGGCCATCAGCCGCTCGGCCCGGGCGAGGCGCTGGGCGTTGGCCTCGGAAGGCTGTGCGGTCATGGGGCGCCGTCAAACCAATGCATACGCGCTCATATTTTCGTCATACTGAATAATTGCGTTCTGCGGTGCAACAACGCCCTTGAGGCCCGCTCCCGGCCATCCCCAGCCTGCCTGTCAGCAAAGCCGAGGGGAAGAACCATGCGTCTCAACCTGTCTCCGCGTACAGCCCTGCTGAGCTCGATCAGCGCACTCGCCGTCACCGTCGCCACGCCCGCCGCCGTCTCCGCCCAGGCCGTCGAGGTCGAGGAGCTGATCATCACCGCCACCCGGCGGAACTCCACCGTTCAGGACGCTCCCATCAACATCGCCGCCGTCGGCGCGGTGGAGATGCAGAAGCAGGGCCTGACCGACCTGTCCGACGTGGCCAAGTGGGTGCCCGGCATCCACATCGTCGACCAGGGGTCGCGCTCGGACAACCGGATCATCGTGCGCGGGCTCAACGCCGACCCGCTGGGCTCGGACGAGGGCGTGACCGCCGGCGGCGGCACGGTGGCCACCTATGTGGGCGAAATCCCGCTCTATGTGGACCTGAAGACCAACGACCTGGAGCGGGTGGAAATTCTGCTGGGCCCGCAGGGCACCCTCTATGGCGCAGGCACCCTGGGCGGCGCGATCCGCTACATCCCCAACAAGCCGGACTTCAGCGCGCCCATGATGGAGGTGCGCGCCGACGCCTATCAGTACAGCGAGGCCGCCTCGCTCTCCAACGACATCGGCGTCACCTTCAATGCGCCGATCAGCGACACCTTCGCCCTGCGCGCCTCCTTCGACCGGCTGCACGACACCGGCTTCATCGACTACAATTTCCTGGTTCAGCAGCCGGGCATCTCTGATCCCGACCCGGATTTCAGCGACCCCACCGCGGTCTCGCAGAATCTGAGGCATGAGAAGGATGCGAACTACGAATACGTCACCTCGGGGCGGCTGGCGGCGCGCTGGGCGCCCACCGACTGGCTGGACGGCACGCTCACCTATCACTTCCAGGACAAGGATGTCGGCGCCCGTCAGGTCAGCCATCGCCGCAGCACCCTGGCCACCGGCGACTATGAATCGGCCGAGCGGGTCCTGGAGCCCAACGAGCGCTGGAATGAGCTTCTGGCGCTGGAGGTCACCGCCGATCTCGGCTTCGCCCAGCTGACCTCGTCCACCGGCAAGTCGCGCTACACCGAGCGCGGCCAGCGCGACCAGACCGACCTGCTGATCAGCCTGGAATACAGCTACGAGGCCTTTCCGACCTTCACCGCCTACACCCAGGAGGAGGCGGGCCAGCAGGTCCTGAGCCAGGAGGTGCGGCTGGTGTCGGACCACGAGGGGCCGTTCAGCTGGATCCTCGGCGGCTTCTATTACGAGCTCGACTCCAATTCCTCGAGCAAGGAGTTCACGCCGGGCTATGCCGAGTGGCTCGGCGGCGAGCGCCCCGACGCGCTGGAATACTACAACGTCAACCTCAACGACCTGAAGGAACAGGCTGTCTATGGCGAGGTCTCCTACGAGATCACCCCGGCCTGGCAGGTGACGGTCGGCGCCCGGCGCTATTCCTATGAGCTGGAGACCTTCCAGGCCGTCGACTTCCCGCTGCTCAACAGCGTGTTCTTCGGCGCGGCGCCGGACGAGATCAACCTGGCCTTCGAGCCCGGCGGTCAGGAGGACGACGGCTGGCTCTACAAGTTCAACACCTCCTACCAGTTCACCGACGACATCCTCGGCTATCTGACGGTGAGCGAGGGCTACCGGATCGGCAATTCCAACGGCGTCGGCCCCTGCCCCGACCCGCTGCCCAGCAATCAGATCAGCTGCGCCCTGCCCAACGAGCTGGCCTATCAGCCGGACAAGACGCTGAACTATGAGGTCGGGCTGAAGACCCAGCTGTTCGATGACCGTCTGACCCTGAACGGCTCGGCCTATTTCATCGAATGGAGCGATCCGCAGGTTTCGTCGGCCACCGAGAACGGCCTGATCCCCATCACCAAGAACGGCGCGGCGGCCGAGTCCAAGGGGGTGGAGATCAATTTCATCGGCCAGCTCACCGCCGATCTGAGCGTGCGCGGGAGCTATTCCTACAACACCTCCGAACTCACCGAGGTGACGCCGAACCTGGTGCCCCGCTTCAACCCCCCGGGCTTCCAGAGCACCATCACCTATGAGGACGGCATGCCGGGCGATCGCCTGCCCGGCTCGCCGGAGCACCAGGGCAGCCTGTTCGTCGACTATGAGCGGCCGCTCTCCAACGGCATGAATTTCGGCGTCAACTATGGGGTCACGGCCCTGGGCGACGTGCTGACCCGGACCGGCGGCCGGGCCGAGAGCCTGACGCTTGAGGGCTATCAGGTGCACAACGCCGCGGTGTCGCTGAGCACCGACGCCTGGACCGCCACCCTCTATGTGAAAAACCTGTTCGACGAGTTCGCCGAGACCGGCGCCCGGTCCACGAGCCAGTACAACCAGCCGGTTTTCGACGGGAACGGCGACCCGGTCTATGTGCGCAGCTACTATACTTACGTCCTGCCGCCGCGGGCGATCGGCGTGCGCTTCACTCGCAGGTTCGGCGGCTGATCGGGCGAGAAAGCCGTCGAGGCTGACGCCGGGTCGTCCTTGACGGCGGCCCGCCCGTGGGCGTCCCCTGGGCCAAAGGACCGCAGCCTGCGGCCCGCAAGCCTGGGGGACGTCCCTTGACCATCGAACTCGTCATGCTGGCCTGGACACTGGTCCTGGCCTTTGTCCAGATCCTGCTCTTCGACATGGCCCGCACGTCGCAATACGGGCTGAAGTGGAACACCGGCGCCCGGGACGAGGAGATGCCGCCCCTCAACCCCCGCGCCAACCGGCTGCAGCGGGCCCAGGCCAATCTGTTCGAGACCCTGCCCCTGTTCATCGGCGCGGTGCTGATCGTCCATGTCACCGGCCGCGGCTCGGAACTGACCGCCATCGGGGCCCAGGTCTATTTCTGGGCCAGGGTCGCCTATGTGCCGCTCTACGCCTTCGGGGTCCGGGGCGTCCGCTCCCTGGCCTGGCTGGTCAGCATTGTCGGACTGGGTCTGGTCGCAGCCCCGATCCTGATCCCCTGACCGCTTGCCCCCGGCTGGGGCGAAGACGCGCGGGGAGGCGCGTGCTAGGGCAGGTTTCAGTTCATCGAGGAGCCCGATCATGCACCTGGCCCGTTTTCCCCGCGCCCGTTTCGCCCACCTGCCGACCCCGCTGGAGGGCGCGCCCCGTCTGGGCGAGGCCCTCGGGACCTTAAGCCTGTTCATCAAGCGCGACGACGCCACGGGCCTGGCCGGCGGCGGCAACAAGACCCGCAAGCTGGAATTCCTGGTCGGCGAGGCCCGCGCCCGCGGCGCCGACACCCTGGTCACCCAGGGCGCCATCCAGTCCAACCATGTCCGCCAGACGGCCGCGGCCGCCGCGCGCATGGGCATGGCCTGCGAGATCATCCTGGAGGCGCGCACCGGGTCTGAGGCCGTCGACTATAACGGCTCGGGCAACGTCCTGCTCGACCGCCTGCTGGGCGCGGCCATCCGCACCGTGCCCGGCGGCAGCGACATGAACGCCGCCCTGGAGGAAACCGCCCAGGCCGTACGCGACCGCGGCGGCCGGCCCTATGTGATCCCCGGCGGCGGCTCCAACGCCGTCGGCGCCCTGGGCTATGCCGACTGCGCCCGCGAACTGGTGGTCCAGGCCGACGCCATGGGCCTGAAGATCGACCGCATCGTCACGGCCACCGGCAGCGCCGGCACCCAGGCCGGCCTGGTGGCGGGCCTGGCGGTGATCGGCGCCGACATCCCGGTCCTGGGGATCGGGGTCCGCGCGCCCCAGGCGATGCAGGAGGCCAATGTGTTCAAGCTGGCCCAGGAAACCTGCGTCCTGCTGGGTCAGGAGGGCCGGGTCACCCGCGAGATGGTGGCGGCCAATTGCGACTATGTGGGCGCGGGCTATGGCCTGATCGACCAGGCGGTGATCGACGCCCTGAAGCTGGCGGCCCGCACCGAGGCCCTGATCCTCGATCCGGTCTATAGCGGCAAGGCGATGAAGGGGCTGATCGACCTCTGCGCCAAGGGCGCCTTCAAGGGCGAGACCGTCGTCTTCCTGCACACCGGCGGCGCCCAGGGTCTGTTCGGCTATCAGAGCGAGCTGGAAGGCAAGCTGGCATGAGCCTGATCCTCGGGGTTCTGGGCGGCATGGGACCGGCCGCCACCCTGGACTTTCTCGGCAAGCTGCAGGCCTACACCCCGGCGCAGCGGGACCAGGATCACATCCGCGTCCTGATGGATCTCAATCCCCAGGTTCCCGACCGGAACGCCCCCAGTCCCGGCGCCGGCGCCGGGGCCGGGGATGTCCTGGCCGAGATGGCCGGGGGCCTGGCCGGCGGCGGGGCCGAGGTTCTGGCCATGCCCTGCAACACCGCCCACGCCCATGCCGACCTCATCGTGCGGGCCAGCGGCCTGCCGCTGATCGACATGATCGGCGGGGCGGCCAAGGCCGCCGCCGACACCGGCGCCCATCGGGTGGGCGTGCTCGGCACCAAGGGCGCCCTGAAGCTCTATCGGGAATATCTCGCCGCCCGCGGCCTGGGGCTGGTGACCCTGGGGGGCGAGCGGCAGGAGGCCTTCATGGCCCTGCTCTACCGCATCAAGGGCGGGGACCTTTCGCCCCGCGTCCGGGCCGAGATGGCCAGCATGGCCGGCGATCTGGTGGCCCAGGGCGCCGAGACCCTGATCGCCGGCTGCACCGAGGCCCCGCTGGTGCTGTCGCCGGACGACGTCCAGGTCCCCCTCCTCGACGCCGGCGACCTGCTGGCGCGGCGCTGCGTCGATATCTGCCTTGAGCTCGAGCCGCCGCCGCCGATCTGAGCGGGTCAGAGCCGGGCGGCGCTGAAGGTGTCGCAGGCGTTGGGATCGCCAGTCTCGGCGCCCGTCCTGAACCAGGCCATCCGCTGGGCGCTGGAGCCATGGGTGAAGGCGTCGGGCACGACGCGGCCCTGGCTCTGCTGCTGCAGGGTGTCGTCGCCGATGGCCGAGGCGGCCGCCAGGCCCTGGGCGATGTCGTCCGGCCCCAGAGCCACCGCCCCGCCCGAGGCGCCCGCGGCCCGGGCGGCCCAGACGCCGGCATAGCAGTCGGCCTGCAGCTCCAGGCGCACCGCCCCGCTCTCGGCGCCCTGCGCCCCCAGGCGCTGGGCCTTGTCCATCTGGCCGGTGAGGTTCTGGACGTGGTGGGCGACCTCGTGGGCGATCACATAGGCCCGGGCCGCCTCCCCCTCGGCGCCGAAGCGGTTCTCCAGATCATCCCAGAAGGACAGGTCCAGATAGACCATGCGGTCGGCCGGGCAATAGAAGGGCCCCATGGCCGCCTGCCCCGTCCCGCAGCGGGTGTTGGTAGACTGCTCGTAGAGCACTACGGCGGCCGGGGGCTCATAGGTCTGGCCCGCCTGGGCGAAGACCTCGGTCCAGACGTCGGCGGTGGAGGTTTCGATCACATCGACAAACTGGCCGGCCTCATCATCGGGCGCGCCACGCACGCCCGAACTCGCCGCGGCCGGCGCGCCGGCCGCGGCGAGTTCGGGCGTGCGTGGCGCGCCCGATGATGAGGCCGGCCAGTTTGTCGATGTGATCGAAACCTCCACCGCCGACGTCTGGACCGAGGTCTTCGCCCAGGCGGGCCAGACCTATGAGCCCCCGGCCGCCGTAGTGCTCTACGAGCAGTCTACCAACACCCGCTGCGGGACGGGGCAGGCGGCCATGGGGCCCTTCTATTGCCCGGCCGACCGCATGGTCTATCTGGACCTGTCCTTCTGGGATGATCTGGAGAACCGCTTCGGCGCCGAGGGGGAGGCGGCCCGGGCCTATGTGATCGCCCACGAGGTCGCCCACCACGTCCAGAACCTCACCGGCCAGATGGACAAGGCCCAGCGCCTGGGGGCGCAGGGCGCCGAGAGCGGGGCGGTGCGCCTGGAGCTGCAGGCCGACTGCTATGCCGGCGTCTGGGCCGCCCGGGCCGCGGGCGCCTCGGGCGGGGCGGTGGCTCTGGGGCCGGACGACATCGCCCAGGGCCTGGCGGCCGCCTCGGCCATCGGCGACGACACCCTGCAGCAGCAGAGCCAGGGCCGCGTCGTGCCCGACGCCTTCACCCATGGCTCCAGCGCCCAGCGGATGGCCTGGTTCAGGACGGGCGCCGAGACTGGCGATCCCAACGCCTGCGACACCTTCAGCGCCGCCCGGCTCTGACCCGCTCAGATCGGCGGCGGCGGCTCGAGCTCAAGGCAGATATCGACGCAGCGCCGCGCCAGCAGGTCGCCGGCGTCGAGGAGGGGGACCTGGACGTCGTCCGGCGACAGCACCAGCGGGGCCTCGGTGCAGCCGGCGATCAGGGTCTCGGCGCCCTGGGCCACCAGATCGCCGGCCATGCTGGCCATCTCGGCCCGGACGCGGGGCGAAAGGTCCCCGCCCTTGATGCGGTAGAGCAGGGCCATGAAGGCCTCCTGCCGCTCGCCCCCCAGGGTCACCAGCCCCAGGCCGCGGGCGGCGAGATATTCCCGATAGAGCTTCAGGGCGCCCTTGGTGCCGAGCACGCCCACCCGATGGGCGCCGGTGTCGGCGGCGGCCTTGGCCGCCCCGCCGATCATGTCGATCAGCGGCAGGCCGCTGGCCCGCACGATGAGGTCGGCATGGGCGTGGGCGGTGTTGCAGGGCATGGCCAGAACCTCGGCCCCGCCGCCGGCCAGGCCCCCGGCCATCTCGGCCAGGACATCCCCGGCCCCGGCGCCGGCGCCGGGACTGGGGGCGTTCCGGTCGGGAACCTGGGGATTGAGATCCATCAGGACGCGGATGTGATCCTGGTCCCGCTGCGCCGGGGTGTAGGCCTGCAGCTTGCCGAGAAAGTCCAGGGTGGCGGCCGGTCCCATGCCGCCCAGAACCCCGAGGATCAGGCTCATGCCAGCTTGCCTTCCAGCTCGCTCTGATAGCCGAACAGACCCTGGGCGCCGCCGGTGTGCAGGAAGACGACGGTCTCGCCCTTGAAGGCGCCCTTGGCGCAGAGGTCGATCAGCCCCTTCATCGCCTTGCCGCTATAGACCGGATCGAGGATCAGGGCCTCGGTGCGGGCCGCCAGCTTCAGGGCGTCGATCACCGCCTGGTCGATCAGGCCATAGCCCGCGCCCACATAGTCGCAATTGGCCGCCACCATCTCGCGGGTGACCCGGCCCTCCTGACCCAGCAGGACGCAGGTTTCCTGGGCCAGCTTGAACACATTGGCCTCCTGCATCGCCTGGGGCGCGCGGACCCCGATCCCCAGGACCGGGATGTCGGCGCCGATCACCGCCAGGCCCGCCACCAGGCCGGCCTGGGTGCCGGCGCTGCCGGTGGCCGTGACGATGCGGTCGATCTTCAGGCCCATGGCGTCGGCCTGGACCACCAGTTCGCGGGCGCAGTCGGCATAGCCCAGGGCGCCGACGGCGTTGGAGCCGCCGCCGGGGATCACATAGGGCCGGCCGCCGCGGTCGCGTACGGCCTGGGCGGTTTCCTCCAGGGCGGCGTTCATGTCGCTGCCGCCGGGCACGGTGCGGATGGCCGCGCCCAGCAGGCGGTCGAGCAGGACGTTGCCCGAGCCGTTATAGTCGACGGCCTCAGACCCGGTGCGCGCCTCCAGGATGATCTCGCAGGCCATGCCCATGCGCGCGGCGGCCGCGGCCGTCTGGCGGACATGGTTGGACTGGATGGCGCCCTGGGTGACCAGGGTGTCGGCGCCGCGGGCGCGGGCCTCGCCGACCAGGAATTCCAGCTTGCGGGTCTTGTTGCCGCCGCCGGCCAGGCCCGTGGCGTCGTCGCGCTTGATGAACAGGCTTAAGGTCCCGAGGGCCTCGCCCAGACGGGGCGCGCCCTCCAGCGGGGTCGGCAGGTGGGCGAAACGGGCGCGGGGAAAACGGGCCAGGTGCATGATCGGGCTCCTCGATGAACTGAAACCTGCCCTAGCACGCGCCTCCCCGCGCGTCTTCGCCCCAGCCGGGGGCAAGCGGTCAGGGGATCAGGATCGGGGCTGCGACCAGACCCAGTCCGACAATGCTGACCAGCCAGGCCAGGGAGCGGACGCCCCGGACCCCGAAGGCGTAGAGCGGCACATAGGCGACCCTGGCCCAGAAATAGACCTGGGCCCCGATGGCGGTCAGTTCCGAGCCGCGGCCGGTGACATGGACGATCAGCACCGCGCCGATGAACAGGGGCAGGGTCTCGAACAGATTGGCCTGGGCCCGCTGCAGCCGGTTGGCGCGGGGGTTGAGGGGCGGCATCTCCTCGTCCCGGGCGCCGGTGTTCCACTTCAGCCCGTATTGCGACGTGCGGGCCATGTCGAAGAGCAGGATCTGGACAAAGGCCAGGACCAGTGTCCAGGCCAGCATGACGAGTTCGATGGTCAAGGGACGTCCCCCAGGCTTGCGGGCCGCAGGCTGCGGTCCTTTGGCCCAGGGGACGCCCACGGGCGGGCCGCCGTCAAGGACGACCCGGCGTCAGCCTCGACGGCTTTCTCGCCCGATCAGCCGCCGAACCTGCGAGTGAAGCGCACGCCGATCGCCCGCGGCGGCAGGACGTAAGTATAGTAGCTGCGCACATAGACCGGGTCGCCGTTCCCGTCGAAAACCGGCTGGTTGTACTGGCTCGTGGACCGGGCGCCGGTCTCGGCGAACTCGTCGAACAGGTTTTTCACATAGAGGGTGGCGGTCCAGGCGTCGGTGCTCAGCGACACCGCGGCGTTGTGCACCTGATAGCCCTCAAGCGTCAGGCTCTCGGCCCGGCCGCCGGTCCGGGTCAGCACGTCGCCCAGGGCCGTGACCCCATAGTTGACGCCGAAATTCATGCCGTTGGAGAGCGGCCGCTCATAGTCGACGAACAGGCTGCCCTGGTGCTCCGGCGAGCCGGGCAGGCGATCGCCCGGCATGCCGTCCTCATAGGTGATGGTGCTCTGGAAGCCCGGGGGGTTGAAGCGGGGCACCAGGTTCGGCGTCACCTCGGTGAGTTCGGAGGTGTTGTAGGAATAGCTCCCGCGCACGCTCAGATCGGCGGTGAGCTGGCCGATGAAATTGATCTCCACCCCCTTGGACTCGGCCGCCGCGCCGTTCTTGGTGATGGGGATCAGGCCGTTCTCGGTGGCCGACGAAACCTGCGGATCGCTCCATTCGATGAAATAGGCCGAGCCGTTCAGGGTCAGACGGTCATCGAACAGCTGGGTCTTCAGCCCGACCTCATAGTTCAGCGTCTTGTCCGGCTGATAGGCCAGCTCGTTGGGCAGGGCGCAGCTGATCTGATTGCTGGGCAGCGGGTCGGGGCAGGGGCCGACGCCGTTGGAATTGCCGATCCGGTAGCCCTCGCTCACCGTCAGATAGCCGAGGATGTCGTCGGTGAACTGGTAGGAGGTGTTGAACTTGTAGAGCCAGCCGTCGTCCTCCTGACCGCCGGGCTCGAAGGCCAGGTTGATCTCGTCCGGCGCCGCGCCGAAGAACACGCTGTTGAGCAGCGGGAAGTCGACGGCCTGGAAGGTCTCCAGCTCATAGGAATAGCGCCGGGCGCCGACCGTCACCTGCCAGGCCGGGGTGATCTCGTAGGAGACCTCGCCATAGACAGCCTGTTCCTTCAGGTCGTTGAGGTTGACGTTGTAGTATTCCAGCGCGTCGGGGCGCTCGCCGCCGAGCCACTCGGCATAGCCCGGCGTGAACTCCTTGCTCGAGGAATTGGAGTCGAGCTCGTAATAGAAGCCGCCGAGGATCCAGCTGAACGGCCCCTCGTGGTCCGACACCAGCCGCACCTCCTGGCTCAGGACCTGCTGGCCCGCCTCCTCCTGGGTGTAGGCGGTGAAGGTCGGAAAGGCCTCGTAGCTGTATTCCAGGCTGATCAGCAGGTCGGTCTGGTCGCGCTGGCCGCGCTCGGTGTAGCGCGACTTGCCGGTGGACGAGGTCAGCTGGGCGAAGCCGAGATCGGCGGTGACCTCCAGCGCCAGAAGCTCATTCCAGCGCTCGTTGGGCTCCAGGACCCGCTCGGCCGATTCATAGTCGCCGGTGGCCAGGGTGCTGCGGCGATGGCTGACCTGACGGGCGCCGACATCCTTGTCCTGGAAGTGATAGGTGAGCGTGCCGTCCAGCCAGTCGGTGGGCGCCCAGCGCGCCGCCAGCCGCCCCGAGGTGACGTATTCGTAGTTCGCATCCTTCTCATGCCTCAGATTCTGCGAGACCGCGGTGGGGTCGCTGAAATCCGGGTCGGGATCAGAGATGCCCGGCTGCTGAACCAGGAAATTGTAGTCGATGAAGCCGGTGTCGTGCAGCCGGTCGAAGGAGGCGCGCAGGGCGAAGGTGTCGCTGATCGGCGCATTGAAGGTGACGCCGATGTCGTTGGAGAGCGAGGCGGCCTCGCTGTACTGATAGGCGTCGGCGCGCACCTCCATCATGGGCGCGCTGAAGTCCGGCTTGTTGGGGATGTAGCGGATCGCGCCGCCCAGGGTGCCTGCGCCATAGAGGGTGCCCTGCGGGCCCAGCAGAATTTCCACCCGCTCCAGGTCGTTGGTCTTCAGGTCCACATAGAGCGGGATTTCGCCCACATAGGTGGCCACCGTGCCGCCGCCGGCGGTCACGCCCTCGTCCGAGCCCAGCGGGTCGGCGTTGAGCCCGCGCACGATGATCCGGTTGTCCGAGCGCGACCCCTGGTCGACGATGTGGATGCCGGGCACCCACTTGGCCACGTCGGACAGGTCGGTCAGGCCCTGCTTCTGCATCTCCACCGCGCCGACGGCGGCGATGTTGATGGGAGCGTCCTGAACGGTGGAGTTCCGCCGGGTGGCGGTGATGATCAGCTCCTCGACCTCGACGGCCTGGGCGGAGACGGCGGCGGGCGTGGCGACGGTGACGGCGAGTGCGCTGATCGAGCTCAGCAGGGCTGTACGCGGAGACAGGTTGAGACGCATGGTTCTTCCCCTCGGCTTTGCTGACAGGCAGGCTGGGGATGGCCGGGAGCGGGCCTCAAGGGCGTTGTTGCACCGCAGAACGCAATTATTCAGTATGACGAAAATATGAGCGCGTATGCATTGGTTTGACGGCGCCCCATGACCGCACAGCCTTCCGAGGCCAACGCCCAGCGCCTCGCCCGGGCCGAGCGGCTGATGGCCGACAGGGCCTATGAACCGGCCCACGCCCTGTGCATGGAGGCGCTTTCGGCCGACCCCGGCGCGGCGGGCGCCTGGTTCCTGCTGGGCGTGCTGGCGGCCGATCATGACAATCCCGGCAAGGCCGCCGAACTGTTCGCCCGCGCCGCGTCCCTCGACCTCGACGACCCCCGGGCGCCGGCCCAGCTGGCCCGCTGCCTGATCGCGCTCAATCGCCGGGACGAGGCCCTGACCCAGGCCCAGGTCGCCGCCGGCCGCGGCCCGGCCGACGCCCTGACCCTCGACACCCTTGGCGTCGTCTACAGCCGGGCGGGGTTGCATGGGCGCGCCATCGGCTTCTTTGAGGCGGCCTTCGCCCGCGAGCCCCGCAATGCGAGCTTCGCCTACAATCTAGCCGCCTCGCGCCAGTTCTCCGGCGACTTCGAGGGGGCCGAGGCGGCCTACGCCCAGGCGCTCGCCCTCGACCCGAGCCTGCACCGGGCCTGGTCATCCCGGGTGCAGCTGCGCCGCCAGACGCCGCAGGCCAACTTCATCCCTGAGTTGGAGGCGCAGTTCGCCGCCGCCGGCGCGGACGCCGACCGGCGCCTGCACCTGGGCCACGCCCTGGCCAAGACCTATGAGGATCTGGGCGAGCCTGAGACCGCGCTGGACTGGCTGATCAGGGCCAAGTCCGCCAAACGCCGGCAGGTCGGCTATGACCGCCGGGCCGACGCCGATCTGTTCGCGGCGGCCCAGGCGACCTTCGGGGCCGGCGACGTGGCCACCGGCGATCCCTCGGACCGACCGATCTTCGTGGTCGGCCTGCCCCGCACCGGCACCACCCTGGCCGACCGCATCCTCTCCAGCCACTCCCAGGTGACCTCGGCCGGGGAGCTGACCAATTTCGGCCTGATCCTCAAGCGAATGACCGGGTCGCCCGGCGCCTTCGTGCTGGACGAGACCACCCTGGAGGCCGCCGGCGAGATCGATCTCCGAAAGGCCGGCGCGGCCTATCTGCAGAGCGTGGCGCCGCTGGTGGCGGGCGAGGGCCGGTTCGTCGACAAGATGCCGCTGAACTTCGTCTATGCCGGCCTGATCCATCGCGCCCTGCCCAATGCGCGGATCATCTGCCTGCGGCGCCATCCCATGGACGCGGGCCTGTCGAACTTCCGGCAGCTCTTCGCCACCGGCTTTTCCTATTACGACTACGCCTACGACCTGGCCGACATCGGGGCCTACTACGCCGAGTTCGACCGGCTGGCGGCCCACTGGCGCGCGGTCCTTCCGCCCGACCGGTTCACCGAGCTCGCCTATGAGGATCTGGTGGCCGACCAGGAGGGGGAGACCCGGCGCATTCTCGACTTCTGCGGCCTGGATTTCGAGCCGCGCTGCCTGGCCTTCCACGAGAATACCGCCCCGGTGGCCACGGCGAGTTCGGTCCAGGTGCGCAATCCGATCTACGCCAGCTCCATCGGTCGCTGGCGCAGGTACGGACCGGGCCTTGAGCCCCTGCGCTCAGCCCTTGAGGCGGCCGGGGTCGCGGTCGAGGATCAGGGGCGCTGATCGGACGGCAGGGCCGCGACTTCAGCGGGGTTCAGCTTGCGCACCGACTCGACGAGGCAGGGGGTCGCGCCGATCGGCGTGGCCACCTTCACGTCGAGGTCCATGCGGTCGCAGACGACGTCCGAACCCCCGGCCGGGATCAGCACCAGCGGGTCGGAGCTGGCTGTGCTCAGGCAGGCGTTGCGCATGTCCAGGCGGAAGACCTCCTGCGGTCCGACGCTGGTGCGGAACAGGACGGTGCTGCGATCGACGATCTTCTGGCCGCGGATGCTGCTGACCCGGAAGCAGGCCCGCCCGCTCGACGGGGCGTCGGCCGAGGCCATGGCGCCCGGACCCGAGGCCGCCTGGGGACCGGCCCCGCCGGCCGCACAGCCGGCGAGGGCCAGGGCGGCGAGGGCGCCGATCGGCGCTGCGATGTTCAGTTTGATGTTCATGATGGCTCCTTCCGCCCACAACCCCCGCGGCCGTCCCGATGTTCCATACCGGTCTTGCGAGCCATTACGGCCAAAGCGGGGCGTTCGCCCAGCCCCTTGGCGCGACGCGACGTCGCGACTAGACTTCGGTTCGTCCTCGGGGGGCCGCGCTTGGGCGGCTGAGAGGCGGGGTGAGCCCGCGACCCGTAGAACCTGATCCGGGTCATGCCGGCGAAGGGAAGGGAGAGCGCCATGGCGCGGGTGTTGGATTCGACACGACTGACCGCCCGGATTCTCGGGCCGTTTCTGGCCGTGGCCGGCGCAGCCGCGGTGCTGCGCCGTGACGATCTCCTCGCCCTGATCGAAGGCTTCCAGGGCGACCCGGCCCTGACCTTCGTCACCGGCATGCTGCTGGTCCTTTCGGGGCTGGCCCTGATGGCGGTCCACCAGCGCTGGCGCACCCCCGCCGAGATCGCGCTCAGCCTGACCATCTGGCTCCTGACCCTGCGCGGCGCGTTCCTGATCTTCGCCCCCAGCGTGATCTTCGACCTCGCCGACAATGTCATCGCCTCCACGCCGCTGGTGGTGGCCCTGGGCCTCGCCGCCGTGGGCGTCGGGGTCTGGCTGACCCTGGTCGGCTATCGCCGTGCGGCCGGCTAGGCCGCTCAAATCCCAGATGTTTCTCCTCAAGGTCCGCCCATGAACAAGCCGCTCACGCCCACCCTCGACGCCGACGCCATCCCCACGGGCGAACGGCCGGGCTCGCGCAAGGTCTATGAGGCCGGCCGGCTCTGGCCGGACATCCGCGTGCCCTTCCGCGAGGTGGCCGTCCATGAGAGCGCCGGCGAGCCGCCGGTGACCCTCTATGATCCGTCCGGGCCCTATACCGACCCCGCCGCCAGCATCGATATTGACAAGGGCCTGCCCCGCACCCGCGAGCCCTGGGTCGTCTCCCGCGGCGATGTCGAGGTCGTCGCCGAGCCGCGGCACGTCAAGCCGGAGGACAACGGCTTCGCCCGGGGCGCCCACCTGGCGCCCGAGTTCAGCCAGCCCCGCCGGATCTACCGCGCCCGCCCCGGCGTCAGCGTCACCCAGATGGACTATGCCCGCCGCGGCATCGTCACGCCGGAGATGGAATATGTGGCCATCCGCGAGAACCTGCGCCGCAAGGAGGGCGAGGCCTTCATCCGCGACGGCGAGGACTTCGGCGCCTCGATCCCCGACCTGGTGACCCCGGAATTCGTCCGCGACGAGGTGGCCCGCGGCCGGGCGATCATCCCGGCCAATATCAACCACACCGAGCTGGAGCCGATGGCGATCGGCCGGAACTTCCTGGTCAAGATCAACGCCAATATCGGCAATTCCGCGGTGCTCTCCACCGTCGCCGACGAGGTGGACAAGATGGTCTGGGCCATCCGCTGGGGCGCCGACACGGTCATGGACCTGTCCACCGGCCGCAACATCCACAACATCCGCGACTGGATCATCCGCAACAGCCCCGTGCCCATCGGCACCGTGCCCATCTATCAGGCCCTGGAGAAGGTGAACGGCGTCGCCGAGGACCTGAACTGGGAGGTGTTCCGCGACACCCTGATCGAACAGGCCGAGCAGGGGGTGGACTATTTCACCATCCATGCGGGCGTGCGCCTGCCCTACGTGCCCCTGACCGCCAACCGGGTGACCGGCATCGTCTCCCGCGGCGGCTCGATCATGGCCAAGTGGTGCCTGGCCCATCACCGCGAGAGCTTCCTCTACGAGCACTTCGAAGACATCTGCGAGATCATGCGGGCCTATGACATCAGCTTCAGTCTGGGCGACGGCCTGCGGCCCGGCTCCATCGCCGACGCCAATGACGCCGCCCAGTTCGCCGAGCTGGAGACCCTGGGCGAGCTGACCCAGGTGGCCTGGAAGTATGGCGTCCAGACCATGATCGAGGGGCCGGGCCACGTGCCCATGCACAAGATCAAGGCCAATATGGACAAGCAGCTGGCCGTCTGCGGCGAGGCGCCCTTCTACACCCTGGGTCCGCTCACCACCGACGTGGCGCCGGGCTATGACCACATCACCAGCGCCATCGGCGCGGCCATGATCGGCTGGTTCGGCACGGCCATGCTCTGCTACGTCACGCCCAAGGAGCATCTGGGCCTGCCCGACCGCAAGGACGTGAAGGATGGGGTGATCACCTACAAGATCGCCGCCCACGCCGCCGACCTCGCCAAGGGCCACCCCTCGGCCCGGGCCTGGGACGACGCGCTCTCGCGGGCCCGGTTCGAATTCCGCTGGGAGGATCAGTTCAACCTGGGCCTCGATCCGGAGACGGCGCGCCTCTATCACGACGAGACCATGCCCAAGGAGGCGCACAAGACCGCGCACTTCTGCTCCATGTGCGGCCCGAAGTTCTGCTCGATGAAGATCAGCCAGGACATCCGCGAGGCCGCCCGCGGCCAGAACGATGCGGCCGACCAGGGCATGGCGCAGATGAGCGAGAAGTTCCGCGCCGGCGGCGGCGAGGTCTATGTCCCCACCAAGGGCTGAGGCGCCTCAGCCCTTGAGGACGGCGCTCAGGCTGCCGTCCGATTCCAGGACCACGAAGGCGGCGTCGGCCAGCTCGGCGCCGCCTGAGGTGCGGATGGCCGCCAGCAGCTCCTCCTGCGTCACCCGCTGCTGACGCAGGGCGCCGGGCAGGGGCGCGCCGTCCTTCAGCAGCAGGCTCGGCTCGGACTTGACCAGCTTGTCGATCCCCTTGATCCGCACCGACAGGAAGGTGACGGCGTATTGCAGTCCGACCAGCAGGGCCAGGGCGGCCACCCCCTCGGCCAGGGCCAGGTCCTTCGACGTCAGGATGCTGGAAAAGGTCGAGCCGATGGCCACCGTCACCACCAGGTCGAAGGCGTTGAGCTTGGACAGGGTGCGCTTGCCCGAGGCCCGCAGCACGATCACCAGGGCGAGATAGGCCGCCGCCCCGACCACCAGGATACGGAGGATCGGGTCCCAGCCCGTGAACAGGGCGTCAGCGTCCATGGGGATGGCGTGTGAAGTGATGCATGGCGAAGCAACACGCGGGCGGGCGAAAAGGCTCCCGGCTTCGCCTCTCGTCCCCTCATGGTCGAGCCGGAGGGTGACGGAGGGAGTGACGATCCACCGTCATCCTGGGCCTTGCGCCCAGGATCCCTCGTGACGCTTGCGCCTGCCTCTGAGGGGGATGCTCGGCGCAAGGCCGAGCATGACGGCGGGAGGGCGCCGCCACCATGCTGTGACCCTGGCTTCTCCCCGATCCGCCGGTTTGACGCCGATCAAGGCCTCGCCGCGATCTTTGACCAGTCTCCCTCCATGCAAGGAGCCGACCATGGCCGATGAAGGATCGCAGTTCGGCCGCCGCCGCAGCCCGCGGCGGGCGGTCTTGGGAATGGCGGCCGCCCTGATCGGCCTGGCCCTGGTCAGCGCCGTGCTGGCGGTGTCCCATGCGCCCGAGCTGGAGCCCGTCCTGTTTCGCCTCGGGCTCGGCGGCACGGCCCTGATCGCCGCCATCGGACAGGTTCTGATCCTGGGCGGTCTGGCCCTGCTCTGGAGCGCCCTGCGCCGGACGCGGTGATCTTCTCGCCTGGCCGCCATTGACGCCGCCGCCGCAAGACGAAAGGCTCACCCCTTGGTTGTTCAGGGGTCTCGCCATGATGTTGCGCACTGTCTTTCTCGGAACGGGCCTGGCCCTGCTGATGGCCAGCAGCGCCCTGGCCCAGGTCGAGCGCCGCGAGGTCGGCCAGCTGGTTTACGAGGGCGCGCCGGCCGCCTCGCCGGAGCTGCAGGCGACCATCTCCCCCTATTATGAAGTGCGCGCGGCCACCTTCGAGGACTGGCTCGCCGACGGCTCCATGCTGGTCGCCACCCGCTTTGGCCAGACCGAGCAGATCCATCATATCGCCCAGCCCCTGGGGTCGCGGACCCAGCTGACCTTCTTCGACGAGCCGATCACGGTGGCCACGGCCCAGCCCGGCGCGGAGCGGTTCGCCTATCGCCGGGACGAGGGCGGCTCGGAATACTACCAGGGTTTCCTGCGCGATCTGTCGGGCCAGGAGGTGCGGCTGACCCGTCCCGAGACCCGTAACAGCGATTTCGTCTTCTCCAAGGACGGCCGCCAGGTGGCCTGGAGCCAGGTCACCCCCGGTGATCCCAACTACGACATCATGATCGCCGAGGCCGCCAATCCGGAGGGCCGCCGCGTGGTCCTGGAAGGCGAGGGGGCCATGTCGCCCCTGGAGATGTCGGCCGACGGGCGGCGCATGCTGCTGACCCGCTACAACTCCGTCGCCGATGTGGAGCTCTTTGTCCTCGAGGTGGCGTCGGGCGACCTGACGCGGCTGGGGCCGAGCGACCGCAAGGTCCACTATGCCGGCGCGGCCTTCGGGCCCGGCGCCGCCTCGGTGGTCACCCTGTCCGACGACGGGTCGGAGATGACGCGGCCGGTGGTCTTCGATCTCGCCTCGGGCGCCATGTGCGACCTGGACGCCGGCGCCGCCTGGCCGGCCGAAGGCTTCGACCTCAGCCCCGACGGGGCGACCATCGCCTATGTGGTCAATGAGGAGGGCTATTCGAAGGTGGTCCTGCGCGACGTGGCCAGCGGTCGCGTCCTGCCGGGGCCGGACCTGCCGCAGGGCGTGCTCACCGCCCTGAAGTTCTCGCCGGACGGGGCGCGCCTGGGCCTGAGCCTTTCGACCTATAATTCCTCCGGCGATGTCTGGAGCTACGATCTGGCCAGCCGCGCCCTGACCCGCTGGACCGCCAGCGAGCTGGGCGGCCTCGACGCCGGAAGCCTCGTGGAGCCGGATCTCTTCCGCTACACAACCTTCGACGACCGCTCGATCCCGGCCTTCATCTATCGGCCCGAAGGGGCGAGCGGGAAACTGCCGGTGGTCATCCAGATCCATGGCGGGCCCGAGGGCCAGGAGCTGCCGAGCTTCAGCGCGCGCCGCCAGTCCTGGGTGAAGGAGCTGGGCGCCGCCGTGATCATCCCCAATGTCCGCGGCTCGTCGGGCTATGGGAAGACCTACCTCTCCCTCGACAACGCCGAGAAGCGCGAGGATTCGGTCAAGGACATCGGCGCCCTGCTCGACTGGGTGGCCCAGCAGCCGGACCTGGACGCCAGCCGCGTCGCCGTGGTCGGCCAGTCCTATGGGGGCTACATGGCTCTGGCCGTGGCGGCCCACTACAATGACCGCCTCGTCGGCGTTATCGACCTCTACGGCATTTCCGACTTCGCCACCTTCCTCGAGAACACCGAGGGCTATCGCCGCGACCTGCGCCGGGCCGAGTATGGCGACGAGCGCGACCCGGCCATGCGAGCCGTCTTCGAACAGATCGCGCCCATCAATATGAGCGACCGGATGAAGAAGCCCATGATGATCTATCAGGGCGCCAACGACCCCCGCGTGCCGGCCAGCGAGTCCGAGCAGATGGTCGCCAAGCTGCGCGATCAGGGCACCGAGGTCTGGTACGTCCTGGCCAAGGACGAGGGCCATGGGGTGCACAAGAAGGCCAACCAGGAGGCCGTGCGTACGACCGAGGTCCAGTTTCTGAAGTCCGTGCTGAACGCGAACCAGGACTGAGCGTCCCGGCCCAGGGCCGCCGGGCTAGCCGCGGCGGCGGCGCTCCTTCTGGATCACCTGGTCCAGGGCCTGGAGAAAGCGGGAGCGGTCGTTGCGGTCGAAGGGCTTGGGGCCACCATAGATGTCGCCGGTGGAGCGAAGCTGCTCCATCAGCGCCCGCTGGGCGATGGCCGAGCCGATGGAGTCCTCGGTGAAGGGCTTGCCGTTCGGGGCGATGGCGTGGGCGTGCGCCTGCAGCACCCGCTCGGCCAGGGGAATGTCGTTGGTGATGGCCACATCGCCCGGGGCCACATGCTCGGCGATCCAGTCGTCGGCCACGTCGGGACCCGCATCGACGATCACCCGCTCCACCATCGGCGAGGTGGGGATCATCATGAAGGCGTTGGACACCACCCAGGTCTTCAGGCCGTAGCGCTGGGCCACCTTGTACACCTCGTCCTTCACCGGGCAGGCGTCGGCGTCGATGAAGATTTCGATGGGCTTGTGGTCCATGGCGGTCCCCGTGAGTTCGGCGTGGCGGACATATGGCGCAGGATCGCGCCTCAGGCTTCCAGATCCTGCTTCAGCCGGTCCAGAAGGCCGACCGCCCGGGCCGCATAGGCGCCGATCCAGCGGTCATGGATGTGCTTGATCGGCAGGGGATTGAGATGATTCCACCGTTCGCGGCCCCGGCGCTCGACGATCACCAGGTCGGCGGCCTCCAGCACCTTGAGATGCTGCATCACCGTACAGCGGTCGAGCATGGGAAGCAGCGCGCAGAGCTCCCCCGTGGTGCGCGGATTGTCCTTCAGGGCGTCGAGCAGTTCGCGGCGGGCGGGGGAGGCCAAGGCCTTGAAAACTCGATCTGATTCGGCCGCCATTGACATGTTATAAAATTATAACATGATAACCTCCAGCACAAGGCGCGCTGAGGGAGAAGCCAGGCCATGGACCTCAAATTCAAGGTGTCGGCTCACATCGCCAAGCCGGTGGCCGAGGTGTTCGAGGCGGTCGCCGATCCGGCCAAGCTTTCGGGCTATTTCACCACCGGCGGGGCCAAGGGGCGGCTGGAGACCGGCGCGACGGTCTACTGGGACTTCCATGACTTCCCCGGCGCCTTTCCGGTGGAGGTGAAGTCGGTCGAGCCGAACAGCCGCATCGTGCTGAACTGGGCCGCCGAAGACCGGCAGGGCGCCTATCCGACCACTGTGGTCATGACCTTCGAGGCTCTGGAGGACGGCCGCACCCTGGTGACCATCGCCGAGTCAGGCTGGCGCGAAACGCCGGAGGGGCTCGCAGCCTCCTACGGCAACTGCCAGGGCTGGATGCAGATGCTCTGCGCGCTCAAGGCCTATCTGGAATATGGCGTGAACCTGCGGGAAGGCATGTTCAAATAGCCTCAGAGCCGGTGAGGCGCTGACGCTCAGCCCGGCTTCTTCTTGAAGGTGTCGCCGACCACGGTGGGATCGGGACCGTCGGGTCCGGCGGCGTGGCGGGACTTCTCGCCATTGTGCTTGATCTCGTCCTCGGAGGCGAGGCCCGGCTGCTTGCCCAGGGGCTGGGCGGCGTTCTCCTTGCGGCCTTCGGACTGGAGCGGGGGCTTGGTCATCGGGTTCTCCGCAGCGCTTTGATATCGGCTGGCTGTTGGGCCACTGGCGCAATCCGTCGGCGGGCCGGGAGTTCCCCCGGCGCCCGCCCACATCATCAACCTCTGCCAAAGGAACGAAAGGTCTCCGCAACGGGTCTTAGGGACTCCAGACCGGTAGGAGGCCCAACCTTGTCGACAACAGAGACGTCCGCGCCCGGCGCCGAATGGCGGCGAAAGGCCGGCGAGATTTCCCACGACCTGCTCAGTTTCGGCCGTTGGATGGGGGGAAAGCCGCTGGCCGACGCCCCTTCCGTGGAATTCAGCACCCCGGGCGGAGGGCGCATGAGGTTGGCGACGGACCGGGTGCGCGCCCGGCCGGCCCTGACGCCGCAGCTCTCCTTCATGCTGGGCCAGAACGCCATCGGCCTGGGCGTCTGGGGCCTTTTGTTTCCCAAGGCGGTGAACCGGTTCCTGGGGGTGCAGGCCTCGCCCCAGGCGACCCAGGCCCTGTTCGGCGCCCGCGAGATGGCGACGGGCATGAGCCTGTTCTCCAACCCGACCCGGTCGGGCGTGCTCTGGGCGCGGGTGGCCGGGGACCTGTTCGACATCGCCGTCCTGAGCCGGCTGAACCGACCCGGCAATCCGAAGCGGGGCAATGCCCGCCTGGCCCTGGGCGTCGTCCTCGCCGTCACCGCCCTCGACGCCATCGCCGCCGCGCGGCTGTCCAATGTCCAACGCAACAGCGTTTCGGGAGGCGCCCGATGAAAGCCATCTGCTGGCAAGGCAAGAAGGATCTCCGCTGTGAGGAGGTCCCCGATCCGATCATCGAAGATCCCAGGGACGCGGTGATCCGCGTGACGTCGACCTGCATCTGCGGGTCGGACCTGCACCTGCGGAACGGCTTTGTGCCGACCATGTGCGCCGGCGACGTCATGGGCCACGAATCCATGGGCGAGGTGGTGGAGGTCGGCGCCGAGGCCCGGGCCCAGGGCCTGTCGGTGGGCGACCGGGTGGTGGTCCCGTTTCAGATGACCTGCGGCGTCTGCGAGCAGTGCCAGGCCGGCAACTATTCGGTCTGCCAGACCTCCAATCGCAACGCCGACCTCGCCAAGGCCTTCTTCGGCGACACCACGGCCGGCCTGTTCGGATATTCCCACATCACCGGCGGCTATGCCGGGGGGCAGGCGGAGTATCTGCGCACGCCTTTTGCGGCCACCTCGCTGATCAAGATCCCCAAGACCGGCGTCGACGAGAAATACCTGTTCCTCAGCGACATCCTGCCCACCGGCTGGCAGGCGGCGGCCTTCGCCGACATCCAGCCCACCGACACGGTGGCGGTGTGGGGGTGTGGCCCGGTGGGCCTGTTCACCGTGCTCTCGGCCATCCTCCAGGGCGCCCGCCGCGTCATCGCCATCGACGATGTGCCCGAACGTCTGGCCATGGCGCGACAGCTCGGCGCCGAGGTGATCGACCGCAGCCAGACCAAGGTCCTCCCGACCCTGAAGGAGATGACCGGCGGTCACGGGCCGGAAAAGTGCATCGACGCCGTCGGCATCGAGGCCCACGGCCCCACCCCCCTGCTGGAACTGATCGACCGGACCCAGACGGCCCTCAAGCTGGAGACCGAACGCCCCGTGGCCCTGCGCGAGGCGATCATGGCCTGCAAGGCCGCCGGCACGGTCTCCGTGCCCGGGGTCTATGGCGGCCTGTCCAACATGATCCCCATGGGCGCCCTGATGAACAAGGGCCTGACCCTGCGCACCGGCCAGACCCATGTGCGCCGCTGGAGCGACGATCTGCTGCGTCGCCTGGATGAGGGCGAGATCGACCCCACCTTCCTGATCACCCACACCGAGCCCTTGGGCCGGGGGCCGGAGATGTATGATCTGTTCGCTGAAAAGCGGGACGGCTGTGTGAAGGTGGTGCTCAAGCCCTGAGCCTAGGCCGACGGGTGAACTGAAGCTTGGCGTTAAGCGTTCCGGGTTCCAGACCCAAAGGACCGCGCCATGCCAGAAAACCGTTTTCTCAGCACCTTAAGCCGCGCCGACGCCGCGCGGCTGGGGCCGGCCCTACGTCTCAGAACCCTGGCGCGCGACGATCTGGTGGCCAGCCAAGGCCGGCCCGTCGAGCGGGTCTTCCTGCCGGTGAACTGCATCCTCTCGGTCATCGCCGTCCTGCGGGATGGCCGGGAGGTGGAGACCCGCACCGTCGGCTTCGAAGGCGGCTACGGCCTTCTGCACGCCCTGGGCTCGCCGATGTCCTACGAGCGGGTGATCGCCCAGGTGCCCGGGGACGCCTATGAGCTGCCGCTCGCCGCCCTGGCGCAGGCGGCCCAGGACAGCCCGAGCCTCGTCAACCATATCGTCAGCTTCGCCCAAGCCTCGCTGATCCAGTCGGCCCAGACCACGGCCTGCAATGCGATCCACGGCGCCGAGCAGCGCATGTGCCGCTGGCTTCTGATGTCCCAGGACCGCCTGGGCTCCGATATCCTGCCCCTGACCCAGGAGCACCTGTCGATCATGCTCGGCGTCCAGCGGACGACGGTGACCGCCATCGCCAAGGATCTGCAGGGCCGGGGGCTCATCGCCAACGGCCGCGGTCGCATCCGCATCATCGACCGCGGGGGCCTCCAGCGGATCGTCTGCGAATGCTACGAGGCGCTCGAGGCCGGCGTGGCCCAGATGGTCGGCTTCAGTCCCGCCGAGCAGGTCGGCTGAACATCGACCCGTGGCCGTCTTGCGCCAGGCTTCCGCCGGCCGCGTCACAGGCGGCGTGGCCAGCCTCAACCCGGTGAGGGGCGGCGGGCGTGCCGCCGCCGTCCGAGCCTTTCAGTCCCCGGCCAGCTTCGAGGCCACCCGACCATGCACATCGGCCGCCTCGGGCGTCATGATCTCGTCGAAGTCGGACAGTTCGTAGACCGGACGGATCTCGATCTCGCTGGGCCCCGGCATGGGGTTGGGGCAGCGCTTCACCCAGGCGATGGCCTCGTCCATGTCCTTGACCTCCCAGAGCCAGTAGCCGGCGACCACCTCGTTGGTCTCGGCGAAGGGACCGTCCATGACGATCCGGCTGGTCCCGTCGAACCGCACCCGCTTGCCCTTGGCGGTCGGCTTCAGGCCGTCGCCGCCCAGCAGGATGCCGGCGTCGGCCAGCGCCTCGTTGAAGCGGCCCATCTCCTCCAGCAGCTCGCTGGGGGGCATGACGCCAGCCTCGCTGTCGTCCGTCGCCTTCACGAAAACCATCACCCGCATCGCTCGTCCTCCATACTCTGGGTCGCACATCCCGGCCGATCGCTTCCGGCCGCTCTCTCGAAGGACGATCGGCCTCGGTCCAGGCCGACATTTCGGCCTGCGAGATTTCAGTCGTCCTTGGCGTCGTCCAGGCTGACGGCGTTTTCCACCAGGTCACGCCAGGTGGGGTCGGTGTCGTCGACCAGGTCCACATCCTCCAGCAGGGCGACGGCGGCCTCCCCGTCCGGCAGGATCAGGCCGAGCACCTCCATGGCCTCGCCGTCCGATCCCACGTGGGATTCCGCCTGCACCGCCACGGCGGCCTGCGCGCCTTCGTCCTCCCACCAGATGACCGGCTGGGGCAGGTCCATGTCGATGGGCGACGGATCGAGGGTGTCGCCCAGCGCAAACACCGCCCGCCGGGCCTGGACATCGTCCAGGGTCGCCACCACGCCGGTGAAGGCCTGAAGGCGACCCCAGTCGTCCACGTCGAAGCCGCCGCCGTCCGCCTGCTCGTCGTCCGTCGTCGTCATGGGAGGCGCTCTTCAAAACGCGGGCGAGGCCGCCCGCAGCTCCCGAACTCTTCCGGCATGGGGCGGGATTCGACAAGTTCGCGGCCCTTGTCAGGTGCTCGGCCAGGCCGACAGGATGGTCGCGGCGTCGAAATAGTCGCGCCAATAGGTGATCTTGCCGTCCCGGACTTCGAAGACCCCGGTGACCGGCAGCTCGACCCACCGGTCGGCCAGCTGATGGCGGTCGAGACGTTCCATAAACACCGTCGAGCCGTGCTCGGCTTCGCGCAGAAGCTTGAACTCGTTGCGCAGGGTCGGCGCGAAGAAGGGCTCCAGCACGCTGCGAATCCCGGCCGGCCCGTGCACGACGGGCAGGGGCGGCGGGTTCACATATTCGCAGTCGTCGGCCACGAAGATCATCGCGGCGTCATAGTCCAACTGTTCCATGGCTTTCAGGAACGGGCGGACGATTTCAAGGGGCGAGGGCGGGGACATGGGCTTCTCCTGAGGTCTGTTGAGACCCAGGCTCCGCCCGCCGGCCCCGGCCCGCAACGACCTGCCAGGTCATCAGTCGGCGGCGGCGAAGTAGGCCATCTGGTCGGCGTGGGCCTTGACGAAGGCCGGACGGTCCTTGGCTCGGGCCACATAGGCCCGGCAGGCCGGATGCCTGGCCAGGCCATCGAACCGATCGACCAGACGCAGGACGTCGGCCATCAGGATGTCGGCGATGGAAAAGCCGCCGGCCAGCCATTCGCGTCCGGCGAGCACAGGCTCAAGATGATCCAGACGGGCCGTGAGGAAGGCGTCCAGGCGCTTCCAGCCCGGCGCGTCGCCGGTCTCGCCGGAGAACTGGAAGATCGTCCAGGGCAGGCTCGCCATCTCGACCGAGTTCAGCGCCGCAAAGGTCCATCCCAGAACCTCGCGGCGGCCAGCCAGGTCCTTGGGCATGAGCGCCTCGCTCTGTTCGCCAAGATGCACAAGGATCGCGCCGCTCTCGAAGATGGAGAGATCGCCGTCGGTCAGCCAGGGGACCTGGCCGAACGGCTGGTGGGCGAAATGGTCGGCGTCCCGCCCGCTGAACGGCGCCCCCTCCACGCGGTAGGGCGTCTGCGCCTCCTCCAGCGCCCACCGCACACGCAGATCGCGCACATAGCCCCGAGGGACCTCCGGAACCCAGTCAAAGGTCGTAAGAACCAGTTCACGCATCGGGACGCTCTCCATTGACGTGGTGCGTCGTTGGCGACGCCTGGTCCTAAGGACGATCAGGCTTGGCCTCGTCCGACATGCGGGTCGTCACGGGCGTCTAATCGTCGAAGCCGACGAAGGTGGTGGCCTCTTCCACCGACTTGCGCTCGGACACCACGGCGTTGGCCGGGAAGGTCTCGTCGGGCCAGCCCAGCGCGATGCTCTTCATGATGACCTGGTCATCGGCGATGCCGGCGTGCTCGCGCACCACCGGTGACTGCATGATGCCCTGGCTGTTGATCACCGCGCCCAGGCCCCGGGACCAGGCGGCGTTGACCAGGGCGGTGGTCACCGCGCCGCAGTCGAAGGGGGTGTCGTCGCTGCCGTCCAGCACCCGGTCATAGGTGACGATGATGCAGACCGGCGCGTCGAACTGGCGGAAGCCGCGCAGCACCCAGTCCTGGCGCATCTCCTTGTCCTCGCGGGCGATCCCCATGGCGGCGAACAGCTGCTTGGCCACGCCCACCTGGCGGTCGCGATGCGGACCGGCGAAGGCCTGGCCGGTGCGAAACTCCCGCGACTGGGGCACGCCGGCGACCATGCGTTCGGTATTGCCCGCGCGGATTCGGTTCAGCGGCTCGCCGGTGATGACATAGAAGTTCCAGGGCTGGGTGTTCATCGACGACGGCGCCCGCATGGCCAGGCGCAGGATCTCTTCGATCAGCTCCCTGGGCACCGGATCGGGCTTGTAGCCGCGGATGCTGCGGCGACCGAGAACGACGTCGTCAAACTGCATGAGGAACCCCTGGAAACCGGCTGGCGATTGCGTTGGGGAAGACCTGTCAGTTTTTGGCCGCCAAGCCAATCTGTGCCGCAGCGTCAAGGTGGCCCCGGCTAGTCCTCGCCCCACATCCGCAGCAGGCCGCCGATCGACTTGTCGAGCAGCAGAGACGTCTCGCCAGGGGGAAGATCGGCCCGCGCGCGCTCAAGGTCGTAGAGCAGCTCCCGCTGGTCAGCGCGCCGGATCTGGCTCTGCACCCAGCCGACGCAGGCCAGCCGCTCGCCCCGGCTGATCGGCGCCACCCGATGCAGGGCGCCGGTGGGGTAGAGGACCGCCGCGCCCGCCACCGGCCGGAATGTTCGTTCGCCCGACAGGTCCTGGACGACGAGGTCGCCCCCCGCATAGGCCTCGGGGGCGGAGAGGAAGAGGGTGAAGCTGAAATCGGTCCGCAGCGGCGCCCCGCGCGCGTCATACATGCCGGCGTTGTCCACGTGCAGGCCGTACTGCTGGCCTGGCCCATAGCGGGAGAAGATCAGGTTTGACCAGCGGACGGGCCGCGCCAGGGCGCGCATGGTCGGGTGGCTCTCCAGCGCCAGCCGCACCCGGCGGGCCAGGGCGGCGACGCCGGGGTCATCGCCCCGGGCCTGGGTGTTGGTCTTGACCGCCTCGGCGGCCGCGCCGGCCGTGGCTCGTCCGTCCCGGAAGGGGGCGGCCTCCAGGGCCTTGCGAACCTCGACCACCTGCTGGGGATCAAGGACGTCGGTCAGCACGATCATGCCTGGTCTCCTGGCCCGGGGGGCCTCCGGGCCTTTGTCGCATCGCCGGGGCCAGGGGCAAGGCCCGTGCGCGCCTGGCCCTTGCCCGCGACGCGATCATCGCCCATCTCAGGCATGCGGACCGGGCCCCTCTGGTGACGCTGACCGAGGTCGGCGCTCACGATGTCGGACGCATCACGTCGCCACGTGAGGTCGAGGGTCCTAAACCGCCGTCGCGCCTCCGTCGTTCAGAAGGAAGTCTCGATGCCCCTGCTCCTATGCCCCAATGACAACAGCCCCATGCAGACCGTGGATCGCTCCGGCGTTCAGTTCGACATGTGCCCCACCTGCCGGGGCGTCTGGCTCGACCGCGGCGAACTGGAAAAGCTGATGGAGGCCAGCGCCCAGGACGCCGCCCCGCCGCCGGCTTCCCAGCAGGCCGCGCCCCCGTATCGCGCCCCGCCCCAGGCCCCGCCGCAGCCGTGGGCCGGCGGCTATGGCGAACGCGGCGAATACGGAGAGCGCGGCGAACGCGGGGAGTATGGCGAGCGCGGCGAATACGGCCACCGGGGCTACAAGAAGCGCAGCTCGATCTTCGACATCTTCGACTGAGGCTGCAGGGGCGGCTGGTGGTCGCCTGCTCTCAACCCTGCAGCCGTCATCCTGGGCCTTGTGCCCAGGATCCCTCTCGACGCTTGCGCCCGCCCTCGACAGGGATGCTCGGGACAAGCCCGAGCATGACGCGGGGGTGGGTAAGTGGGGAGAAGCCGCCCTAGGCCGTTGTCTTCGAGAACACCTGGATCACGATCACGCCGGCCAGGATCAGGCCGATGCCGATGAGGCCCGGCGTGTCGAGGACCTGACGATAGAGGACCCAGGCGATGGCGGTGATCAGCACGATGCCGATCCCCGACCACAGGGCGTAGACGATGCCTACGGGGACGGTGCGCATGGCCTGGGACATGCACCAGAAGGCGATCCCGTAGCCGACGGCGGTGATCACCGAGGGGGCTGTGTGGCGGAAGCCGTCCGAGGCCTTCAACGCCGTGGTGGCGATCACCTCGGCGACGATGGCGATGGCGAGCCAGGCCATGCCGGGCATCAGCCGCCCCGCTTTCGGCCGAAGTCGGGCTCGGCGCTTTCCTGGCCGGCCTCGATCACGCCGCGGCGGATCTCGCGGGTGCGGCTGAACAGGTCATAGAGCTTGTCGCCCTCGCCCCAGCGGATGGCCCGCGACAGGGCCTGCAGGTCCTCGGTGAAGCGCCCCAGCACCTCCAGGACCGCGTCCTTGTTGGTCAGGAAGATGTCGCGCCACATGGTGGGGTCGGAGGCTGCGATACGGGTGAAGTCGCGAAAACCGCCGGCGGAATACTTCATCACCTCGGCCCGGGTGACCTCCTCCATGTCGGCGGCGGTGCCGACAATGTTGTAGGCGATCAGGTGGGGCAGGTGGCTGGTGACGGCCAGGACGAGGTCGTGGTGCTTGTCGTCCATCCGCTCGACCTGGGCGCCGAGCGCGGTCCAGAAATCGGCCAAGCGCTGGACGGCCTCCAGATAGGCGTCGTCCTCCCGAACCTGCGGCGTCAGGATCACCCAGCGGCGGTGGAAGAGTTCGGCGAAGCCGGCGTCGGGGCCGGACTGCTCGGTGCCGGCGATGGGGTGGCCGGGCACGATATGGACGCTGTCAGGCAGGGCGGCGGAGAGCGCCTCGCTGACGGCGGCCTTCACCGAGCCCACATCGCTGACGATGGCGCCCGGCGCGATGGCGTGGGCGCAGGCGGCCGCAGCCTCGCCGATGGCGCGCACCGGCGTGGCGAAGATGACGAGGTCGGCGCCGGCCACGGCCTCTTCGGCGCTCAGGGTCACCTGGTCGGCCAGGCCCAGCTCGGCGATGCGGGCGCGGGCGAACGCGCTGGCGTCATGGATGACGATCTGGCCGGCCGCGCCCGACGCGCGCGCGCCGCGGGCCAGGGACGATCCGATCAGGCCGCAGCCGATGATGGCCAGGCGGGCGAAGAAAGGCTCGGCCATCAATCGGCCTGCATGAAGTCGGCCAGGGCCTCGACCACGGCGCGGTTGTGCGCCTCCAGGCCGATGGTCATGCGCAGGTGGTCGGGCAGGCCATAGCCGCCGACGCCCCGGAGGATCAGGCCCCGGCTGGCCAGATAGGCCTCGGCGGCCTTGGCGCTCTTGGGGCCGGTGGTGGGAAAGCCGATCAGCACGAAATTGGTGGCGCTGGGCACCGGCGACAGGCCCAGGCCGCCGAACTGCTGGACGAGCCAGGGCCGCCACTTCGCCAGCAGGTCCAGGGACTGTTTCTGGAAGTCGGTGTCGGCCAGGGCCTCCACAGCGGCCAGCTGGCCGGGGATGGAGGTGTTGAACGGCTGGCGGATGCGGTCCAGGGCGTCGATCATCTCCGGCGGCCCATAGGCCCAGCCCACCCGCAGCGTCGCCAGGCCGTGCAGCTTGGAGAAGGTGCGGGTGACGATGACATTGTCGCTGGTGCGCGCCAGATCGGTCCCGTCCTCGAAGGCCGGGTCGTCGACGAACTCGGCATAGGCGCCGTCCAGCACCAGGACCACGCTCGGCGGCAGGGCGGCGTGCAGGCGGCGGATCTCTTCGCCCCCCACATAGGTGCCGGTGGGATTGCCGGGATTGGCGATGAAGACCAGGCGGGTGCGGTCGTTGACCAGCTTCAGAAGCTCGTCCACATCGACCCGGTAGTCCGGCTCCGGCGCGTTGAGCACCTGGGCCTGACAGGCCCGCGCCCCGATGGCGTAGGCGCCGAAGGCGAACTCGCCCTGAACGATGTTGTCGCCGGGCTCCAGATAGGCCTGGCAGAGCATGTGGAAGATCTCGTCCGAGCCGCAGCCGAAGATCAGCCGTTCCGGCTCCAGCCGGAAGGTGCGGGCGATGGCTTCGCGCAAGGGGGTGGCGCGGCTGTCGGGATAGACGTGCAGCTGGTCGATGGCCGCGACATAGGCCGCCTTGGCCTTGGGGCTGCAGCCCAGGACGTTCTCATTGGCCGACAGTTTCAGCGGATGCTCAATCCCGTCCACCTTGGCCTTGCCGGGGACGTAGGCGGCGATGTCGAGGATGCCCGGCTTGGGAACCGGGCGGTCGGCGGCGGCGCGATCAGGGGACTGGGACATGGGAAGGCCTGGGTTGGTCGTGTCAGGCCCTGGCTCTTACACGTCGAACGGTTCCGGCGCAGCCCCGATGACGCCGCTGAGCCGGCCTGGCGCCCGGGCCAGCCGTTCGTCATCGGCCTGATAATAGCCGGCCAGGGTGAAGAGCTTGAGCCCGCCGGCCTCGCTCAGCAGCTCGGCCGCCACGCCGTCGCGGCTGAGCGCCTCGGCGGTGCGGGCGGCGGGGCCGGGCGCGTCGGTGACCCACAGGGTGAGGTCGGCGCCGGTGGGCTCGACCTCCACCTCGGCGAAGGCCAGGGCCGAGGGCGGCCCCCAGGCGTTGAGGCAGGGCAGGACGGCGAACACCCTGAGTTTGGGCTCCGCCAGCAGGCGGCCCCACCAGCCGCTGTCGCCGCTCAGCATGGCGACGCCGACGCCGCCCTTGAGCTTCGCGGCCGCCAAGGTCTCTTCAGGCTTGGCGACGGTGCGCAGGGAGGGCGCGGCGCCGAAACGCAGGCGGGCCAGCTCCACGGCCCGGGCCGGCGTCGGGCCGCCCCAGACGGTCAGGTTGAAGGGCCCCTGCAGGGCCAGGCTCTGGCCCATCAGTTCGCGCCAGACGCGGATGACCAGGGCGTCGCTGGCGCCTTGCCGGGGCATGGCCAGCAGCCGGCGCAGGATCTCGGTCTCCCGTCCGGGGCGCAGGCCGAAGCGGTCGGCCTGGCCGGCGGCGGCCTTGGCGGCGGCCACCTGCTTGCCGAGCGCCGTACGCTCATCCAGCAGCGCCAGCAGGCCGGCGTCGATCTCGTCGATGCGCGCCCGAACGGCGTCCAGGGCGACAGGCGAAGGCGCAGGAGGCGGGGCGTCGGCCATTTCTATTCCCGAAACGAAAGCCGCGACCTAGGTCATTGCGTCCAGGGGCGCAATAGTCCGCCTTGACGCAATAAAGTTGCAGCCGAAACCATCGGCCTCAGTAGACCCGCGGCGCCGGTCCGATGGCCACGGGGCCAAGGGTGGTCTGGCCGGCCTGGAAGGTGATGGCCGCCTGGGCCACATTGTCCGCCCCCTGCCGGGCCGAGGCCACGGCTGCGGCGGTGTCGGCGGTTTCCGGGGGCAGCACGCCGCCGGCGCCGAGCGCCTCCAGGGCCTCAGGCGCCTCGCGCAGGGTGACGTCCAGGGTCCCGCGCAGGCGGCCGTCCGGGCCGACGAACAGTTGGCCGCGATTGACCCCGATCATGGCCTCGCCGGCGGTCAGGCCCGCCTCCTGAATCTGCGCCATGCCGCCGGCCAGGGCCCAGTTCCGAACCGCCGAGGGCCAGTCGTCGCCGTCGAAGGCGCTCATCTTGCTGAGCACCGCATCCCACTTCAGGTCGACGTCGCCGTCCTGGGCGATGCGGGCGAACATGCCGGAGAACTGCGCCTGGCCCTTGGTGACCCCCAGGAACATGGCCCCCTGGTCCTCAGGACCCGGGCGGAGGTGAAAGGCCACCTCCTCGGCCGACGACAGGGCGAAGGGCTGGGCGCCCGGACCCGGCGCGAAGATCACGTCCAGCCCCTGGAAGTCGAAGCTGGGGGGCTTGCGGTCGGTGTCGCCGAGGCTGGCCCGCAGCACCCGGCCGTTCACCTGCACCGAGCCCGACCGGGGCCGGGTGAAGGTCAGGCCGTCCGGGGCGGCGAACACCCAGTGATCCAGGGCGTGCATGAAGGCCTCGGACTCCAGCCGCGGCGTGGCGATGGCCCAGCCGGAGGGTTCGCGGATCTGCGCCTCGGTCAGGGTGACGTTCAGCCGG
>Ga0114898_1000216_pt1 | contig 51640 bp, 45 predicted proteins | sample Malvired_Geostar_FD_83496 | JGI IMG/M metagenome (GOLD analysis project Ga0114898, IMG submission 83496) | Marine viral communities from the Global Malaspina Expedition - Malaspina viral metaG DeepMed_Geostar | ecosystem: Environmental > Aquatic > Marine > Oceanic | place: Mediterranean Sea...
CCCAACGCCACCCCGGCCCACCAAAACCCAGCCTTCGGCGGAAACGCCCGCCAGGCCATTAGCACCAGGGCCGCCAGTATGGGCCACAATGGCAGCAGAATACCCTGGTTCCCTTCGCCTACCGGCCACTTGCCCGTTCGGACCACATCCGCCAGCCAAAGCAGGGAGAACAGAAGAAGAGCTGTCAGACAAAAAACATCTCCCCGGCCCAGCCGCAAGGAATGCCCCGGCTGAAGCCACACAAACAACAGCCCACTCAAGGCCACACCTCCGGCCAGTAAAGGCACCACGGCATAGCTGTAGCGGAAGGTCATCAACAGGGAGAGGAAGGCGAAAAGCAGAAGACTGGAAAGCACGGAAAAAAAGCGATCCGGCCCAGACGCGGGGGGAAAAGAGGAAACCATAATCACCTGTATTCCTTTATCAGGGCCAGTCTTTATCAAACCAGACCTGGCGAATGAATCCATCGGTGATTGGACAGAAGGGAAGGAATGCCGTTCCTTCCAAGGGCATGAACAGGTTCACGAAACGGCCGAAAGAACAGAAAGGCCATGGTTACAACAGGCGCGGTCCGCAGACCGCGCCATTCATTCAAAAAACTACCTCACGACGGAACTCTTGATCCCAATCAGAGCCAGCAAATTGGGCCCGGGCAACGTCCAGATGCCCAAGCGGCGCCATACGAACAGCAGAGCTGTCAGGTTTTGCACCACCAGAACAAAAGCCAGCGCCAAGGCAGCGCCAAGGGCGCCAAAGGGAGGGATCAGCACGAAGAAGGCGAGCAAGCCAAGGGCGTTGCATATCAAGGCAATATTCCTGGCCAGCCGCTCATGTCCTGTCATGTTAAGCAGAAAACTAACAGAGCCTGTAGAAACGTTAACGGCCTGTGCCATCGCGATGATGCGCAATAGCCACTCTCCATCCCTGAAGCCTTCACCAAACCAGCTTAGTACCCAGCCCGGAAAGATAAGGCATAGCAGGAGCAGCGGTGCAGCAACCACAACGCCCAATATCGCTCCCTGGCGGGCCAGACGCCCCAAGGCTGCGATTTGCCCTTGATGGTAAAGCGAAGCAAAACGAGGAGGAAAAATCGCGTTGATCACAATCAGAATAAAGCCGATCAGCGTGGCGGTCTGCTGAGAGGATTTGAACAATCCCAATTCAGCACTACTCAACAACCAACCCGCGATCATTACGCCAAGGACTTGCTGCATAAAACCAGCAAAATTGGTCATAAAAAAAGCGCGGGACGTCGTCGTGAATTGCGCCAGAGAAACGGGAGCCTCTACGGCGACGACCAGCTCAGAGCGCTCGGACCACCAGGATTGCCGGGTACACCAGCGCCATACCTGATATGCGCCCTGCAAGGCCACGAGCCAGGAAGCCAGCGCATAAGCATAACCAATAGTGGTCAAGCCACCGCTGTTTCCCGCTTTCTCCCAAACCAGAATCAGCACCCCGGCCACCAGAGCCACGGAACCATTTTCCAACAGACAGGCAGTGGCCGGTTTGCGGATGCCCTTGAAAAAACCGGAGAGGAGGAACCCAAACGCATAGGCGGGCACCGCCAGGGAAATCCCAGTCAAAACACCGGCCAGACCAGCCGCATCGAAAAGGGCTTCAAACCAGGGACGCCCGAGCCAAAGGACCACCGCTGCCACCAAGCTAATGATAAAACAGCGGGTTACCGCCCAACGTAAATAGCGCAATACAAAGGGCGAACTATGATCCTGGCCCACATAACGCATCAAGGCGTTATCCATTCCAGTCCGGGAGAGCAGTCCAGCCCCCAGTAAAAGCCCCTGAGCCAGGGCGTAAACGCCAACACCCGCCGGGCCATACAAACGTCCGATCACCAGCGCAAGCGCCAAGGCCCCGAGAGCAGCTATGGCCCGAGCGATAAAGGTGCGTATCAGCGCCTGCCCCATCTCCCCGCGGAGACGGCCTTGCAAACCAGCCGATAAACGGCGAACACGACTCAATTCATGACTCCACGCATATCAAGCTAATCACGGCTAGTGAGCGAGACGTTGCCCCACCTCTGCTACAAAGCCGCTGTAGGAGCCGCCAGCCCTGCTGGCGAACCCTATGCCGTTGCACCTTACATTCACCAATAGGCGGAGGACTAGTCCATCTGGCTCTAACAGATCCTGCCGCCACCGCTAAACCGACGCTTCCGCCATCACCGCCCGAATCGTCTCGCATGTCTTGTCGATATGTACCTGCTCCAGGGTGGGATGCACCAGGAACATCAGGCTGGTTTCGCCCAGTTCCTTCGCTACAGGCAAACGCTCTTTCGGTCCCAAGCCAAGATCTTGGAAGCACTTCTCCAGGTAAACTTCGGAACATGAACCGGAAAAGCAAGGCACGCCACGGGCAACGATCTCGTTCATGATACGGTCCCGGTCCCAGCCCTCGGCCAGTTTATCCGGCTGCACAAATACATAGCATTTGTAACCGGCATGCCCTACTTCGGCGGGAATATTTGGCACGCGCAAAGCCGGGATGTCACCGGCGGCTTGCCAAATGGCCTGGGAATGAGCCAGACGCTGACGGGTCCACTCCGGCATGCGCTTCAGTTGAACGCGCCCAATGGCCGCCTGCATTTCCATCATCCGCCAATTGGTGCCCACGCTCTCATGCAGCCAGCGGAAGCCCGGTGGATGGTCACGCTCATACACCGCATCCCAGCTTTTGCCATGATCCTTGAAACTCCACATGCGGGACCAAAGGTCGCGGTCATTCACGGTGACCATGCCGCCCTCTCCGCCCGTGGTCATGATCTTGTCCTGGCAGAAGGACCAGCAACCCACATGGCCCAAGCCACCCACCGGACGCCCTTTCCAGGTAGCGCCATGGGCCTGGGCGCAGTCTTCAATAACATAGAAGCCGTGTTCGTCGGCCAGAGCCATCATGGCATCCATGTCGCTGGGCCAGCCGGCCAAGTGCACACAGATAACGGCTTTGGTACGCGGAGTTATCACCTTGGCCACAGTTTCAGCGGTGATGTTCTGAGTATCCGGATCCACATCGGCAAATACCGGTGTCGCCCCGGCATTAATCACCGTGGAGGCGGAGGCCAGGAAAGTACGTGGCGTCACCACCACCTCATCACCGGCCCCAATACCCAACCCCTGCAACGCCAGATCAAGCGCCACAGTGCCATTGGCCACGGCAATGGCGTATTCCGTACCGGCGAAGGCAGCGAATTCCTTCTCGAACTCGCGGCATTCCTGGCCGGTCCAGTAGTTCACTTTGTTGGACAGCAGCACGCGTTGAACCGCGTCCGCTTCCTCCTGGGTAAAAGAAGGCCAGGGGGGGAAAGGTCCATTCAACATCTTAATTCCTCTCAACTACTTTTGCGGGCACGCCCACAACAGTCACATCATCCGGAATATCCGAAACCACCGCCGCACCGGCGCCCACCATCACGTTCCGGCCGATGGTGACACCTTGGCGTACAGAGGCTCCGATACCAATCCAGGAACCTTTTCCAACGGTTACATTGCCAGCAAGATTTGCGCCGGGGCTGATATGGACGCCTTCAGCCAGGCGGCAATCGTGATCCACCGTCGCGCCCGTATTAATGATGCATCCATGACCAACATCCGCTTTAATATTAACGATCGCACCACCAAAAACAGCACATCCCTCGCCAATATGAGTGTGTAGGCCGATCACTGCCGAAGGGTGAATCACGCTAGTCAAAGGAATACCAGCAGCCTTAATAGCAGCCATCTTCTCCAACCTAACCTTGTTTCGGCCAATCCCCAACATGACAGCATCAAAGGGGGGACCGTTACGATCGAGTAAACGTAGAAAATTGCCAAAAATGGGCCACTGTACACTACTGCAATCACGATTCGGCCACGCGTCATCAAAGAAGCAGATATCCTGCCAACCTGCCAGCAACGCTGCGTCCGCGACCACATTCCCGTGCCCACTGGCACCGAGGATCGCAAGTCGTTTCATAATATGTCTCAGCAAAGAAGGTTTTTAGGAGCGGCCAGCAACGCCCCTCATGAGGCTAAACGCCAAACCGCACTCAGATACCAATGTCGTTTGACACTGCCCCCCCCCTGGATTGGGAGGCATCTCACTAAGACTTCCAGACACCTAAAGAACCGGAGTCCACGGAACAGATTTCTAGACCAGATTAACATCCACCAAAACGACAACCGCCTGCATTTTATCCCTCAATGCAAGCGAACCTGCGTTTATACTTCAGCTTCAAGGCTTTTTATATCACCCTAGAGCCATAGCCATAGCCATAGCCATAGCCATAGCCATAGCCATAGCCATAGCCATAGCCATAGCCATAGCCATAAAGGAAAGACTCACCATTTATTTTTACAACATTAAGGCAGGCACTCTCCAAAAAAATATATAAAAGACCACTCTATGCCATTAAAAAATTAATGAAGCTAAAAGGCAGGCAATTCCTTTAGAGGCTTCGCAGGCGCCCCCACGTATATCTTGTTTGCCTCAGCATCCTTGGTAAGTATTCCTCCCATTCCTAACATAGAGCCAGTTTGCATCGTGACACCTTGCCTCAAAGCAGTTCCAGTACCCACCTCAACACCGTCTTCCAGAGTAACATTCCCGGAAATAGCCGCTAAAGGTGCTACTGTAACAAAGTCTCCAATAAGGTCATCATGAGCAATAGTGCATTTAATATTTATAATAACGTGATTCCCCACCCTAAAATCAACAGTACCAACACACCCTGCGCAGATCATCGAACCTGAGCCAATTTCAAACGCCGTCCAGTCCATCACTACAGAAGGGTGAATAAGGGTAGCAAAATTAGGCGCCCCCGTTTTCTCCATTTTTTCCACAATCATTTTACGCGTTCTTGGATTGCCCACGGCAACTACGAACTCCGCATCAGGATACTTCTTCCAATCTTCTAAAGCGCCTAGAACTTTATAACGACCGTACGCCCCGCTTACCACGCCATCATCCAAAAATCCAAGCACGTCACGCCCACAATCACGTGCTAGCCAATACACTTCACGCCCAAAACCACCATATCCGACTATGATTAGAGAAGTCATAGAACCCCCAAACGACTATGTTATAAACCTTCTTTAGATACACTAACCCTACCTAACTACTTTCCTTATCTGTACTAGACTTACTCCCGGCAAATCTCGGCATCGTCGCCTCTCCTCCGTGGCTAATCCCATCCCGCTTAGCCACCTTCAGAACGGTGAGAAACAGAATCTTGATATCCAACCACAGAGAGCGGTTCTCGACATACCAGACGTCCAGCTCGAACTTCTCGTCCCAGGACAAGGCATTACGGCCATTGATCTGTGCCCAACCGGTAATACCTGGTCTTACTTCATGACGTCGATACTGGCGCTCGGAGTACAGTGGCATGTACTCCATCAGCAGCGGACGAGGCCCGACCAGACTCATATCGCCCTTAAGAACATTAATCAGTTCGGGCAGCTCGTCCAGACTCGTGGAACGCAGGAAAGCGCCGAACTTGGTCAAACGCGCCTCATCAGGCAGCAGATCGCCATTCTCGTCCCGCTCATCCGTCATGGTTCGGAACTTCATCATCTTGAAGGGTTTGCCATCAAGGCCGGGCCTTTCCTGGGTAAACAGGATGGGAGAGCCGAGCTTCGACCGTACCATGATCGCAAGAACCAACAGCACGGGGGAAAGTACAAGTAGCCCCGCCGCGGAGGCCAAGAAGTCAAATGTACGCTTAACCGGCTGAGACCGGTTCGTGACGAAGGTTTCCTCAAGCCACTGGACGAAACGTTCCCCCAAGATATTCCGGTCAAAGCGTTCATGGGCCAAAGCCGATGCGGCCTGCGACATTGCCGGCAACTGGTCCCGATGGTCGGCAAGATCAATCAAAGCATCCGAAAACGCTCCCGCATCATCGGGTGGCACCGCCACACCAGCACCGGAATCGTTCAACAATTCAGCCAGCCATCCAGGATAGTTATTGAGAACCGGCAGACCGGCCGAGATATAGTCGAAGAACTTATTGGGGGATGTACCGAAATAGAAAGCAGGGACATTGGCCAGAACTTGAAGTCCCACATCCGCCCCTGACATCAATCCCGCCAACCGTTTCTTATCCACTGGATCGTGAAAGATCACATTAGTGAGACCTTCCCGTTTTGCGCGCTCCATCAACTCCGGCTTCAACTTGCCATCCCCAACCAGCGCCAGCTTAATATCGCCCCGCCCTTTCGACTTCAACTCCACTGCAACATCCAGAACCGCACCGAGGCCATTCGCCATGCCGTGTGTTCCGGTAAAAATAGCCAGAAAATCGGACGCCCCAACACCTTCCGGCCGCCATGGACTGTCCGAATCCGCGAAGATATCGAAGTCGCATCCATTGGGGATCATAGCAATTCGATCCTCCGGGATGCCACGACTCATGATACCTTCGGCCATTCCCGGCGCTAAAGCGATCAGGCGATGCGCGGAATGATAGGAGCACCACTCCAGAACGGACATTAGCCATAGCACGACGGGGTTCTTGATCACGCCCATGGCTTTAGGCAACTCCGGCCAAAGATCCCGGACTTCAAAAACAAAAGCTTTACCACGCAACCAACGGGCAAAGATACCGGGGATACCCGCCGTCAATGGCGTGGTGGTGGCAAAAACCACGTCATACTGCTTCGTCATGGCCACCCAGATGCTACGCAGCGCAAACAGCAGGAACATCAAGGAGCGCTTTAGAAAGCCGTCGCTGTTGGAATAGGCCAGATTGAACTCGATGATGTTGATACCATCGACGACGCCCTCGCGACGTCCGCGTGCGAATGACGATTCGAGCCCGGTATTACCGCCGCCATAGGAGCCACAAACCATGGTAACTTCATGACCGGCTTTGATCAGCCGTCGCGCCATTTCGTAGGAGCGAATGCCGGTTGAACCCTTGGGGGTGGAAAAATGCTGGTGGAAATACAAAACGTGCATATCAGAAACTCAACTCAGTAATCATCTTTCCGGCCTTGGCCACTTCCACCTCCAAAACTGGCAGAGGCGTTTTCTGTGAGTAATACCGGGATTCCCACCCTTCAACCAACTCACAACGGACTAGTGGCTGGCTGGCAGTAATGCGTAATCTGCACCCATGCCCTTCCAAATAACCGCCATTGGCTCCATCACCCACCCAATGCCATTCGCCAGGAGCAAGCCGCCACCGCAAAACCGCAGATTCTTCAAAACCGTGAATCTCATCGATAACCGTCAACACGCTGTCGGTCAGCGTCAACATCCGGTAATGACTGGCCCCCTTCCAATCGCGATACCCCGCCCCCGCCCGAATATCTTCAGCACTTTCCTTCAGAGGAAGCACCTTCTCAGTCTTCGGCCACGCACCAAACAGAAAACGACTGAGCCTTGGCATGGCATCTCGCCTGTCAAACTGAACCGAATTATGCGCTGCAGAGCCGGGGAAATAGCTTTGCCATGGCTCATCACAGTTATAACTGTATGAGCCGCCGTCACGAAGCAGGTTAAGCCCGCCCCGCCAGAAATCCACATGGAGCAGATCCGACTGGCCAGGACGGAAACGAAAACGAGGGTAGCGCAGCAGCGCCATTGCCTTGCTCCGACGCATCACAATATAGCCGCCATGATCGTACTGATGTGATTCAGCGTAGCTCACAGACTCATCAGGTAACGGCACTTTCAACCAGTGCAGTGGAGTGTCGTATTCCCCCGGCGTGGAGTAAGCCCGCACATTGGCAAACAATACCGAAGCCAGCTGCACGGAGGGCCGAACATCTCGATAATTAGTGTCAGCCAAAGGAAGCAAACGGGCACCGTCATTAGCGCCCAAATTCGGCGCATCACCACCATCCGGAGAGACCATGTTCCCCAGCCAGGCAGTGGCGGCTGTCAGTTTGTCAATCAATTCATTCGAAAATGCCGGAAGGTTCAAAGTACGCCGCCAAATCTCCGCCATCGAATAGCTATCCAGCATGACCCTATGATAGTTCAAGGAGTACTGGCTAAATGAACCATCCTTTTCGATTAGCCGTCTGGCGCGGTTCTCCAACCACTTTCTACCCATCGCCCTCCAGCGACGAGCATCGATGTCCTCTTCAAATAGAGTCTCCAACCAACTACCGCCAATAAACAGTGCTGCCGCTTCCGAAGTGCCGTGGTTGTTATCCTGAGCAATTGCGTACTGTATGGTTGGTGCAATGCGCTTCAGGTGAGCGCGAAGTAAATCCACCAAGCCAGAAGTAGGCTTGAGCACCTGCCCCAATAGATGCGCGGCCATCGCCAAATGCATAACGCGAATGGAGGCTTCCTGCCCGCATTTCCAGTTTGCACCGATATAAGGCGGGTTCTGCTCACACCAGTTCTGCAACCAAGCATTCAGATTATTCAGGGCATCATCGTCCCCCGCCGCCACCTGGCGGGCAAATATCAGCACCCAATCGAAACGGGAAGCTTCCCAGACCCCTTTGATATCACCAAGGCCATCGACAAAGTCGGGTATTTGCCACCATGGAAGGCGAGGAGCAATACCGCCGGTAATGATGCTCCTGTGCCAATCAGGCATGCCATTCGACAAATCATATTCGGCGGGCAGACCAAAGGCAGAAAGTCCCGCAATGTCAAAATCTGGTACGGGCAGATCACTGGCCATCTGCCGGGAGGAAACAGGCAAGAAGAACGGTGTCGCGGGCTGATCCGCCGCTATCTTCTTGACTGGATTCCAACCAAAACGCAGCCCGAGGCGATAAAACAAAGCTCGGCCAATATTGACCACGCCCAGATTCCAGGCTGTGGTGATCTTAAGAGCGAAAGGGTTCATTGGCTTCTTAGTTGATCCACCACATCCAGAGTGATCGAGGCGACCTCAAACAACTCCTTAGCGGGTATGGGGCCCATTCCACCACGCTCAATTGCCGACAAAAAGGCCGCCGCACAGGCGTTTTGGCCCTTGTCCTGCCTCCAAAGATTCATCTTTTTAAAGCCCGCCCAACCGAAGCCACGCAGCTTTCGGAAGTTGTCCAGCTGCAAAACTTTTCCAGCGGCAAACACCTCAACTCGCTCTTTAGGGAAGCTCGCCGCACCGTTGGCCAAATAGTGGATAGTTCCGAAAGAGCCATCAGCAAAGCCCAAGGTGATCGCCGCCTTGTCCTCCGAAACAGCGACACCTGGCGCCTCCCCCATTCTGCGCGCCTGTACTGAAATAATTTCCGAACCGGCGAGAAATCGCATCAGATCGATAAAGTGGCAGGCTTCGCCAATGATTCTTCCACCACCCACCTCAATGTCTTGGGTCCAGTGATCACCAGGAATCGCTCCTGCGTTCATCGTCATAATGAAGGATTTAGGCTCTGAAATCGGCTCCAAAAGAGATTTCATCTTCTGGATCTGAGGAGAAAAGCGGCGGTTAAACCCGACCATTAACATCGGTACCTTTTCACCTTTGCGTTCATAGGCCTCTTGAACGAGTTCAAGGTCCTTCCGATTTACCGCCAGAGGTTTCTCAACAAAAACATGTTTACCAGCATCTAGAGCCGAGGCGACAAACCTCGCGTGGGAATTGTGACGGGTTACGATGACTACCGTATTGATATCCGGGTTGCCCAGCATACCCTGGGTATCCGTGGTTGCGTGAGCAAATCCGGCTTTCTCTCCATGAATGACACCATTAACGCCGCCAGAAGTGGAGATGGTGTGCAACTGGGCCCCAGCCTCCTTGAAGGCCGGGATCAGCATACGGGAAGCATAATTTCCTGCTCCGATAAAGCCAACGACAGGTTTCGCGGGATTAATTCTGCCCTCGCCCGAGAGAGAAACGGAGCGGATATTTCGGCTTTCGACGTCACTGGAATAGTTCAGAATGATACCAAGCGCCGACTTATCCGAGGTCAGAAGGTCATAGGCTTTGGGGGCATCTTCAAATTCAAACCGATGAGTGATCAACGGCTTAACATCAAGCCGCCCACTATCCATCATATCCAACACGGCTTCGAAATTACGCTGTTCCGTCCAACGCACAAAGCCCAGAGGGTAATCGTTACCCTGCTCTTCATAGGAGGGATCGTAACGACCAGGGCCATAGGAGCATGATACCTGGAAAGAAAGTTCCTTTTCATAGAAATCCGCGCGGTTTAATTCCAAGCCTGTTACACCGACAAGGACAATACGGCCGCGCTTACGGCTCATCCGTGCTGCCTGAATAACAGGGTCGCTATGCTTCGTCGAGGCGGTGATGATAACGCCGTCCACGCCGTTACCGCGACTGAATGCCATGCCGGCCGCGACAGGGTCTTGCCCTTTGCCCGGATTACAAACTTCAGCACCAAATTGGGCAGCTAGAGCCAGTTTCGAATCATCAAAATCAATCGCGAGCACTCGACAACCATGAGCGCGTAATAGTTGAACGGTCAACAGACCAATCAAGCCAACGCCGGTTACTACGAAAGCCTCGCCCAAGGTCGGCTGCGCCAATCTAATCCCTTGCAAACCAATGCTGGCAACAACAGTGAACGAAGCCTCCTCGTCGCTCACATTATCAGGAACTCTGGCACAGAGGTTTTTGCTGACACGGACCATATCGGCATGAGGGCCATTTGATACAACCCGATCACCATCCTTAAAGATACCTATGCCAGCTCCAACAGCAAAGACCACCCCCACATTGCAATACCCTAGCGGCAATGGTTGAGCCAGCTTAGATTTAACAGCATCAACGGTCGTCAGAAGTCCATCTGTCTGAACCTTCTCCAACACCATCTTTACCTTTTCTGGCTGCTGGCGCGCTTTATCCAGATAAGACGCCCGACCAAAATCAACGAGCATTCGCTCCGTACCCGCGGAGATCAAGGAAACTGTGGAAGAAATAACAAGGTTACCACTGGATGCTCGAGGCGTTGGTGACTCGACGATTTCCGTAGCACCTTTTGACATATCCTGAAAAACCTGTTTCATGCCACCTTAACCTTTCTGCCAGAAAAAAAATCGTAAAAAATAGAAACAAAAAAACAAAAAATAAACGAGAAAAAGATGACAACGACCGGGCCATACAATGCACCCCGAGCCCACATGATCGACGACCCAGCAACAACCGTCCATATTGTTAAATAATGAACCCCTCTCAGTTTTGACAGAACCTGAAGTAAAAACATGTTTATAAAGAACAGAACGAGAACCCAAATAAAAAACAGAGGTCCTGAGTCGGCATATATCGAACCGAAAACTGTGGGATGAGACGTTCCTTCCCTTCCCATCATGTAGTGATAGAACATCGTATACTCAAAATCCTCGGGCTTGATTCCAAAAAAGTCGAGAAAGGAAGGCAGCCAGAACAAGGCCATCCGGCGCATGTACGAAAACTCAAAGAACCCCTCTAAATCAGATCCTTGCTGAATGAAATAATAGAATGCAAATCTTATGCTAGCAGTGTCTGGCCTTAAAAAAGCCTCCTGCAAAGTAGCCCCAAAGTTTTCTAATGCGAGAACACGGGCCTCAAAGCCATCCAAATTCCTCAAATAAATCAGAACATCAAAAACTCCAGAAAATGTATAAAGCGCAAAAAAGGACACAACCAAAGTCAAGAAAGGCCTCTTTGATTTAAAGCAAAAGTTGGCCACAAGGGGAGCAAAAACAAATATGATCGGCTGCCTTGATCCCCCAAGAAGAACAAAGATAAGAAAAAAAACAAGAACAACTAAAGAAAAATAAATCTTCTTTCTGACAACCCAAAAAGCTATGCCAAGCACAGCCACCAACTTCATTCCATACCCCAACAGAAAGGATGACAAAAAGCCCAAGCCCTCCCTACGATCCTCAAAACCAAAACCACCGAGAAATGAGATACCAAATTTCGACCAAACTTCAAAAAAAGGAATGATCAAGGCTGCAAACATAAACAAAAGAGCAGCCAAAAAGAATTTATCCTTTTGCTGGAAAGAAAAATCAAAATCATTCAATACAAAATTTTTCGATATTAAAAGAGCATCAAGGCCGATATAAATTATCAAAAACAGAAAACATATTATCTGCGCAAAAACAACCGTTTCCTCATACAATAAAAACGCCACCGCATGAGGATGAGCATTTACATGTTCAGAAAAAATATCAAGATATGACGGAAAAAGAAAAACCGCACATACCCCGATCAAAAAAAATATTAAAGGACTTCTTCTTATTAGGTCTCTTCGGGCTTGCACCCCAACCAATACGACATTGACTGTGACCATTAGCAAGTATACAAACGCTATCATTTTATGGCTCCAGCCAAGAGCGAAATAAATCCGTTCTTTTTCACTTCAACGTCCCAATGCATTAACAACAAAATCAGAAACTTTTGAATAATCATAACATGAGACAGTGATTGCTCCCGGATATCTATCGCACACGTCGCTAGCTATACATGGAATTCCAAGAGAAACCGCCTCAGCAACGGCCACTCCGAAGCTATCGACGGTATTCATTCTTATGTACCCCGACGCACCCGACAAAATGGAAAGGAAGTCATCATTATCGACCCCCCAGTACAAAAGGGCGTTACCGTTTTCAGAAAATTTTTCTTTTATAGAACTCAAAAGGCCATCGGAGTCGTCGCCATACAAGCACGCCACCAGCTTAACCTCTACTCCATCCTTCCACATCCTTTCAAATGTCTGGAAAACTTCCAGATGCTGGTATATCTTCGTAGGATACCCGCTAATCACGAAGTACGGTTTTGAATTATCGGAAAAGGACATCAAATCCGGATACTTACTCCTGTCAATCGCCTTTACATCGGAGGCGCAAATTGGCACATAAGAGGAGACTCGAACCAGACGACCATCATCAATCCCAATCATCTTATAGGCTGCTCTTTGAGAAGGAGACAGAAAGCCAACCTTATCCAGCCTTCGCCTTGCAAGAGAGGCCACAATCCTGTAAAAACAATTCCCCTCAAGCTTTTCCTTAATAGCGCCATTATGTAATGTTAAATACCACCTTACGCCATGCGTCTTCGGCATTAGCAGTAGCATGCACAATCCTGCGACTCCGGAAAAATTGAAATAAACGTCTCGCCTGTTCTTAAGCAGAAAAAAAAATAATGCAGCCTTTCTCTTGAGACGTATATGGTCAACAGGACTTATATTCTTTTTTTCTCTTGCTGGGTATAAATCAACGACAGCGGAAATCCTACCACTCTCTTTACGAACAAGCCTATATATATAGGTGGTAACCCCTCCTATTGGCTCGGGAATTCCACCAACTATCACGACTTCTTCGCCATCAAACTGCATTAAATCCAACCTTCTTTTCTAGATTCACGAAGAAAATTCTTCTAATCAACTTTCCAACCTTGATTCTTAGTTCATAGCTTTTTTTTATGCCAAGGATTTCGGTTCCGTGTTCCTGATTAAAGAACTTACTTTTTACATATTCATATAAGAGCAAGTCTTCCTTATTATTTTCTTCTATCTGATGATAAAATTTTTCAGTCAATTCCTTTAAACCGTAGTCACCACTCGCCACCCTTTTGGAGCGGCTATTTGAAATTTTATAGCCAGGAACAAAGTTATCAGAAATTCCATTTTCCTCAAGGAATGCTTTTAACTTCACAAGGCTCTCATCAAAGTGCTCCACCAAACAAGGCAAAATATTATTTTCTTCTATTGCTTTTATTGCCTTTTCCGAGCTTGCTTGCCCACATATTTTTCTGCACATAAAGTTACTAAACAAGGGATCACTTATAAAATCTTCGAATTTTCGATTTATCCCCATAACCTCATTTTGGTAAAGATAATGGGATAGATATCTTGATTTTGGCTCTCTCAAAAAGGTGAAATAACATACGTCACCGATATTTTTTTCATCATAACAACGTAAAGAATGTCCTCCAGCAGCTTTCAACATCGGAGTCATTTTGAATATTTTTTTTAATTTCTCGTTATCCAAATATCGCCCTTGATTATCCTCCCCCTTTTTGTACTGAACTGGCGACGCCACATAATAAGGGAAAAAGTTCGCATACATTATATCATGCACCGTCGACCCGGCAGCTTTTTCGATATGCAGGAAAATAACTTTTTTAGTCATCACCAAATCCGTAACCCAGCAAATCAATATCCTTAAAGTACAGCCTTTTCACCTTCTCCCTCACCTCATCATTTTCATAGTAGTCCACATATGAACTTCGCTTGGATTTATTAATCACTTTAAGGTCAGGATCAACTCCTAGTTTTCTGGCGACAACGTCAAAACTCTTCTCCATTTCCTCGAACCTTCCAACGTAATCAACCATCAGCTCTTCCCTGTGATCATATAGAAAAAGATACTGTGGCTTCAGAAGAAGATGAGAATGAATATTCTCCATGCTCAAATAATTCACTACAAAATTATCAAATGAGCCCACTTCGTTAATCAGCGACTGGTAATAAACATCTGTTGTTCCATTTCCACCCGCCCGCCAATACTCGTAGACAGAAACCAATCGATCCCAGGGGTTGCGCACAAACGAAAATTTATAATATTTCAGAAAACGCGAAGGGTTAGCCTTCAAATATATCTTTGCCTCTATGTGGTCTCTATTTGAGCCTGACGCCCCGAGAGCCTGCCTAACGCTTGTTCCAGCACATTTCGGTATATGTATGAATACGCACCTTCTTCGCCTCATATAAGCCCTGTAAGGAAAGGGATCCCTATATTCTATGTAATAATCCCTAAGCTTCCTGGCCATTTCTATTTGGCGGATGGATGCATTTCCAATAAACCTGGACTTTAGCCCTTCCATTTAACTACCTCAACATAATTGGAAGAATGCATCTCAAAACCAAACGCCTTTCACATCTACCAACTTTCCAGTTGGAGATGGGTTTTCTTTAAACTCTTTATGGTCCACTAACATGACATGAATATCAGCAATGCTGTAAGCATCTTCTACCGATATCAGACTTGCCCCCTTCAGTTTCTCAGGTAGTCTATTGATATTCGGTTCAACAACACAGACTCTTCCTGGATGCTCCCCCATAACCGTAGCAGCGATATCCAGTGCAGGGCTCTCCCGAAGGTCATCGATGTCTGGCTTGAATGCAACACCGTAACAGGCAATAGTCACGTCCATGCGAGTTCTTTCGGGGTTAGCTTGTAAGAATTCAGCCACAGCCAGTCTGATCTTATTCACCACCCATTCTGGTTTGCCGTCATTCACGTCACGCGCTGTGCGAATCAGGCGGGCTTCCTTGGGGGTTTCACTAACGATAAACCAGGGATCAACTGCGATGCAGTGCCCTCCTACTCCTGGCCCCGGCTGCAGAATATTTACTCGGGGGTGGCGGTTAGCCAACCGAATCAGGTCCCAGACATCAATATCGACTTTATCGCAAATCATGGAAAGCTCATTTGCGAACGCAATATTTACATCCCGAAAAGCATTCTCTGTTAATTTTGCCATTTCAGCGGTACGAGCGGTGGTCAGTAAGCATTCACCACGCACAAAAATTCGGTAGAGATCACGGGATGCCTCGGCACATTTATTGGTCATGCCACCAATAATTCTGTCATTTTCGATCAACTCATGCATGACGTGGCCCGGCAGCACACGTTCTGGGCAGTGAGCGATACGAATATCGGATTCTTCACCTGCTTGCTGAGGAAAGCTTAAGTCGTTACGCGCCTCGGCTAGCCACGTAGCCATTTGTTCGGTGGCACCAACCGGAGAAGTTGATTCGAGAATAACTAAATCCCCTTTTTTCAATACTGGAGCTATTGAATCTGCCGCAGCTTGAATGTAGCCGAGATCCGGTGTTGGAATATTATTAGCGGCCGTTCTCGTCTTGAATGGGGTCGGTACGGCAACAAGAAATGCATCCGCTGGTTCGGGGCGAGTAGTCGCACGCAAGTAGCCTTCCTTTACTGCTGCATGGACCGCAATATCCAACTCCGGTTCTACGATGTGGATTTCGCCACGATTAATCGTATCCACCGCATGTTGATTAACATCCACACCAATCACCTTCTTGCGACGGGAGGCAAACATTGTGGCGGTGGGTAGACCGATATAGCCGAGGCCGACTACACAGATAGTGTCGAAGTTCATACCGTTCCTTGTCCTAGATAACATGATATTCGTGTTCAGGAGCTTGGCCCATCAGGATGCGGTCCTTTTTGTGTGAAGAGAACCACTTCTACTGGTCAGAGAGATACTTTGCTGACGTGATCCGCGATTTGGGCGGCGGCGGTACCGTCACCGTAGGGGTTATGGGCCTTGCTCATGGTTTGCCAAGCGTCTGCGTCGGTGAGCAGATGGTGCGCTTCGTTGAAAATGCTATCGCTTTGAGTTCCAACCAGTTTCACCGTCCCCGCAGATACGGCATCCGGGCGTTCGGTCGTGTCCCGCATTACCAGAACGGGCTTGCCTAATGAGGGCGCCTCTTCCTGGATACCCCCGGAGTCGGTGAGAATCAACCGTGCGTTCATCATCAGCCAGACAAAAGGCAGGTAATCCTGCGGTGGGATTAGATGAACATTCCTATGGCCTTTCAGCAAACGATTCACCGGCTCCTGAACGTTGGGATTCAAATGCACGGGGTAAACGAATTCCTTCTCCGGGTGCTCCCCGGCCAATTGAGCGATGGCCTGGCAGATGCGTTCAAAGCCGCCCCCGAAGCTCTCACGGCGGTGGCCGGTGATCAGAACCAGGGGCCGCTCCGTGCCGTAAGGGAGCTGCCCCTTCAGGTCCGCCCGCAATCCCGTGTCATTTTCGATTCGTTCCTTCACCCACAGCAAGGCATCAATAACGGTATTCCCGGTAACCTTGATGATATCTTCACTGACGCCTTCCGCCAGCAGCGCATCCCGAGCCGTGTTGGTAGGCGCGAAGTGCAACCGGGCCAGATTACCGGTGAGTTTGCGGTTGGCCTCTTCCGGCCAGGGGGACATCAGGTTACCGGTGCGGAGCCCCGCTTCCACGTGACCGATGGGGACTTGTTGGTAGAAAGCGGCCAGCGATGCAGCCAGAGTGGTGGTGGTATCGCCGTGCACCAGCACCATATCGGGTTTTTCTTCCTTCAGTACATCGCGCAGTCCTACCAGGATGCGGGAGGTGATGTCATACAGATCCTGGCCGGGTGCCATGATGTTCAAATCATGGTCCGGGGTCAGTTCAAACAGATTCAGTACCTGATCCAGCATTTCCCGGTGTTGAGCGGTAACGCAGAGACGGCTGTCGAAGCGCGGGTCGGCGTCCAGCTGTTTGACCACCGGGGCCATTTTGATGGCTTCCGGGCGGGTGCCGAAGATGCTGAGGATGCGTTTCTGTTTGGTCATTGGGGTTTTATTTCCCGTATTTCTGAGTTGCGGGTCCCGGTAGTGGGGCCAGGTAATTTGTGTAGCTTGGGGCCTTGGAGAGCACCTCGTTCGCCTGCAAGGCAGGCTCCTACAGTGACTCTGTTCGCTTGCAAGCAAGCTTCCCACAGCGGGTTTGTCGGCGTTGCGTGGGGATACAGAGAGTGTATTCCACGGGACCGAAGGTTCATTCGCCAGCAGGCTGGCTCCCACAGGGGTATAAAATGCGGCATTGGGGGAGCAGGGCCTATGCCCATGCCGCGATTTCATTCACTGCTTCTTCCCAGGCTTTGATCATGGCAGGTGCCACATCCGGAAAGCGCGGGGAGGCGTCTTTCAATTCAGGCAAGGTCGTTGTCAGCGCGCTGCCCACGGCGCCAATCGTCTCTTTGAGCTGCCGGGTATTCTGGGCACAGTGTCGGGCGCCAAATTCGGCCAGGCGATCCAGAGGCCACCAGCGCTTACTGCCTGCAAGATGGAGCGCCGGCACATCGTTACGCAGGTACGCCGTGGTGGTCACGATATCGTAGGCCGGGGCCAAAGCCACCGTGCCGCCGGGGCGGTCATAGATCACACCAAAGTTCTTCAGGTGCGCATCGCCATTTCGCACCGCCCAGGAAAGCACGATGGAGCGAAACAGGCTGGCCAGCGCGGTTTGTCGCAATGCCGGCGATACGAATTCGGATACGGCTCTGGCCAGGCGCTCATAGGTGCCGTCGTATTTTTCTTCCGGTGACAGTCCCTGCAATACGCAGCCATCTTCAAAGCCCAGGTAGGCGCCCGTTTCCGTGACGTCGAAGCGTTCCATGATGAACAGCCGGCCGTCACGGGAGATATCGAAACGGGGAACGTCCAGCCCCGCCCTGCTGGCGGCCCGCATACAGAAATATTCATTCAGCGCCAGGTCCGGGTAATCCGTGCCCCAGGCTTTGACGATCAATCTGCTGGAGCGAATCGCGACTTTGTCTCTTGGTGGTTCAGCGGCAACATCCACCAGCAGTTTGGGTTGCACTCCCGATATACCCGAGTTCAGTGCGTACTTTTCCACCAGCTCGGCGAACAAATCCGGATTGTCTGAATCCAGCAGTGTTTCCAGCCTTTCGGTCGAGTGCGCCATTTCCGTGGCCTGGCCTGGCAAAACATAGCCCAGGCGGCCGATCTGGTAGGGGCCAAGCGCGGCGAGCAACGCCAGATCACTGGCACCGTGCAGTTTACTTACCGTGCGGCGAACGGCATCCCGCAAATAGCCTTCGGGAAGGTTCTGGGCAAACGCCGGGTGCAGCCTCGGGAACTGGTAGGATGCGGTGCGCAGCGGCATGGTCAGCGAGACCGCCCGTTCCGGCTCATCGGTACGGTAAGCGAAGCTGTACTCTTCGCCGGCGTGCCTGGCGCTCCTGCTCAACCGTCCCGCCAGTTCATTGCCACTGGTGACGTCGAGTTCGTCTACTGAGGCCATTCACGCTCCCTCACCAGATCATCCAGCGTCGGCGTTTTACGGGACTTTGGCGCCAGTTCCATCCCATATAGCGCGAATAGCCGCTCCACTTTGCTGAAGCCCAGTTCCGTGATCCGGCCGGATTCAAAGCGGGAAACCGCGGTGCGATCCACCCCGCTCATGGCGGCCACTTGTTGTTGGCTATGGCCGTTTGCCTTGCGTAACCCGGCAAACTGGGTGCCAAGTTCTTGCAATGTCATGTGAATATATGCCTCAAATTCGATTAATTTACTTTGTTTGTAGCATATATTCACATTACATCCAAGCGACCTAAGCCTACGGAGCTGGCCATTAAAGTCATTCGCTTGCGAGCAAGCTTCCCACAGGGGGCTTCGAAGCCGCTGTGGGAAGCGGCCCGGGCGGCGCTCCGCTTGGCCGCGAATACAGCGTTCGGCATGGCTTATTCGCCAGCAGGCTGGCTCCCACAGGGGTATAAAATGCGGCATTGGGGGAGCAAGCGCTTCAGCTCGCCTTGCAATGTCCTCTTTGCGCCATCGTCGCCGTGCACGATGCAGATAGCAGTTGGAGCCTTCCGCATGCCAGTGACAAACCGTATCAACCCTTGCTGGTCGGCGTGGGCGGAGTAGCCGCCTAGGTTGTCCACGCCGGCCTGGATGGCGTGGTTTTCTCCGTCCAGAGTCACGGTACCACCCTGCCCTTGCCGTTGTATTTGCCGCCCCGGTGTGCCTTTGCCCTGGTAGCCGACAAACAGCACATTATGCCTGGGATCGTGCAGCATCGCCTTCAGATAGTTGACGATGCGGCCGCCGGTGCACATGCCACTGCCGGAGATCACCACGGCGGGGCGGGCACTGTCCGCCAGGTGGCGGACCATTCTCAGGTGGGCGTCGTGGTCGTCCACCGTGAGCAGTTGTTTAAAGCCCAGGGGCTTGCGGCCCTTGGTGATCCGCTTGAGCGCCTCCTGTTCCCAGAAGGGTCTCAGTTCCCGGTAGGCCCTGGTGAAGCGGCTGGCCAGTGGCGAGTCCAGAATCACCGGCAGTTCGTTCCAGGGCAGAGCGTTGTGCACTTTGCTCTTTTGGTTGCGGTGGAGGATGTCCTCCAGTTCGTACAACAGTTCCTGAGTGCGGCCGATGCTGAAGGCCGGGATCAGGACGGTGCCCTGGTCCTGCAGGGCGCGGGCTAGTACCCGCTGCAGCCGCTGCTGGCGTTCCTTTCTGTCTTCGTGGTTGCGGTCCCCGTAGGTGCTTTCGATCACCAGGGTGTCGCAGCCGTGGGGCGGCTTGGGTGCTGGCAACATGGGGGCGTGCGGTGCGCCCAGGTCTCCGGAGAACACCACCCGGTGCCGGCCCGGCGGCCCTTTTACGTCGCATTCCACGTAGGCGGAGCCGAGGATGTGCCCTGCTCGTCTCAGCCTTATTCGTATCTGGCCGTGGCCGGCGTCCAGGGCGGTGTGCCATTGGTCGTAGGGCAGCGGCACCAGGCGCCGTTTGATCACCCGCAGGTAACGGTCGATGTCGTCTGGCCGGCGGCTGAAGCCCAGTTTGAAGGCGTCCTCGAGGACGATGGGCAGCAGCTTCGCCGAGGGTTGGCTGCAGAGGATCGGGCCTTTGAAGCCCGCCGCCAGCAACCAGGGTATTCGGCCCACGTGGTCTATGTGCACGTGGGTGATTACCAGGGTCTTGATTTGGGCCACCGGGAAATCGATGGTCAGGTCGTCGGCGTTGGCGCCGCCGGGGCCCTGGTCGCGGCCCTGGAACAGGCCGCAGTCCACCAGCAGGCTGTGCTGGTGGTCCAGACACAATTCGTGGGCGGATCCGGTGACGCCGTCGACGGCGCCGTGGTGGCGGATTTCCGGCCAGGTGGTCTGTGGTTGGTGCATTGTGTTCCCCCCTTCCTTGGTGTTTCTTTTTTATGTTTTTTTGTCCGTTCTCCCTGTTGGGGAGAACGGATTCGCCAGCAGGCTGGCTCCCACAGCGGCGGTGTAGAGGGCGGGTTCGCTTGCGAGCAAGCCTTCCCACAGGGGTCTCGAAGCCGCTGTGGGAAGCGGCCTTGGCCGCGAATACGGCGTTCGGCGCCGGCCTACTTCGCTGGCAAGCCCGCTCCCACAGCGGCGATGTAGAGGACGCCTTATGCTGAGAATGGGATTTGGGGCATATAGCTCATCGAATCAGTGCCCGGGCCTTCTTCAATACCTCATCTCCGGGCGTGGGTTGGATCACACCCTCGTCCCATTCCGTTGCTCTACGCTGAGCTTCTCTGAGCCAATCGTCTCTCAATTCCTCATTGGAGGAGGCTTCAATAGTCCGAAAATTCATATCCTTGCCCTCTGCCTCTTTCATGGCTCCGATTTCAAGGTTATGTGTCCGCGGCCAGGGTTTTGACAGGGTATTGGAGGATATGTTGATCCACTGTTACCAATGTCAGCCCTTCCGCCTGGGCCTGGACGATCAACATCCGGTCAAAGGGGTCTCGATGAAGGTCCGGTAGTGAACCCGCCTGATCACCGTGGTAGACGGAGATTGGCAACTTGCTGAAACCTTCATCCTCGACCACTGCGTCGATATCGTCTGGTGCCCGCAGTTTACCCAGCCCCTTCTTGATGGCAATTTCCCAGGCGGTCACGGCGCTGACATAAACTTCATTTCGTGGATCGGCCAGCAGTGTGCGGCAGTGCTCGCCGAGACGAGCATCATCACCCAGCCACCACAGAAAAGCGTGGGTATCCAGCAACAGACGTCTCATCCGTCACCCTCGAACGCTGCGATAATCTCTTCGGGGGTGTCATCGAAATCCTCGGCGATGACGATCTGCCCTTTGTATCGACCCGGCCGGCGAGGCTCCTCCTGGTGAGGCACCAAATCCAAATATGGCTTGCCCGCACGGGCAATAATGATGCGCTCACCTTTCCACGCTTTTTCTCCCAGCTTGGAGAGTTGCGACTTGGCTTCATGCATATTGATTTTCATCAGGCCCATCCCGGATTAGCTAGGTTAGCTATATTCTGCCCCTGCCTCGCTTGCGAGGCAAGCCGATTCGCTGGCAAGCCCGCTCCCACGGCGGCTCCGTAGTGCCCGCTGTGGGAGCGGGCTTGCCAGCGAATACAACAGCCGGTCTGGTTCCAGGCACGCTACCGCCACAGGGTTTACCGTCGGTTCCCTGAGAACGGGTGGGCGGTGTTGGCCCGGTTGCATTGTATGGCCGCCGATCCGGTTGGCCATTCCCCATTTGGGGGATGGTCTAATGGCGGCTGACGTCCTTGATGGACAGGGTTAACTGGTGCTGCTTGTGCAGCATGCCCATCAAAACAATTACTCTTTCCTGGCCATCAAAGCGCTGGAATACCGCTTCCAGATCCTTGAACGGACCATTTTCAATGCGCAGGGTGTCGCCGGGAGCAAAGGCCTGCTCCTGGTGCTGACTTTCGGTACGGGTTTGCAGTTCTTCCACCACGTGGTCGGGCACCGGCACCGGCTGGTTGCCGAAGGTGACCAGTTTCTGCACCCCACGGGTGGAGCGCACCGTGTGCCAGCCACCGGCGCGATCGAGACGGATAAACAAATAGCCGGGGAACAACGGTTCCTCACGCTGGATACGACGTCCGGCGCGCAGGCGTTCCACGGAGAGTTCCGGGAGAAAGCAGGTGAAGCCCTGGTTTTCCAGGTTTTCCCGGGCCCGGTAGTTCTGGTTGGCGCGGCACTGCACCACGTACCAGGCATTCTGACTGGCGGCGGTGTTCATGGCGGATGAGCTGGGGTCCAACATCATTACCCGAGGCCTCTGGAGGCGGGCCGGCATGGGGTGGCGGCCCATGGCTGTCGCCGGGCGTCCCAAATTGCTTGTCTGCTCATGCCGATCGCATCCTTACGTCTTCACTGATTACGAACTACTCGGCCTGGCCCACGACCATTCCAATCGCGCCAGCCGCTCCGCACTGTACTGGGATCCCCCTGACCCTGGATATTGAGCGGATACCGGTTTGTGAAGTTTTTACAGCTCTGTAACACTTCCAAAGCTGTAATACCTCACCAGTTTCTATTATTTGCAGACACCGCTTCGGGACGATACTACCGGTACCTCGGTACGTTCACAATATTGTCAGCCAGCGATTCTGGTAGTCTTTTGTGACCTTTTCCTGACAACGCCGTTTTCCGTAAAAGTGTTGCCGCTTCAAGGGGTTGGGTTGGACGATGGTGCTCTTTTTGACTAATCCTAAAGAATTAAGAAAAAATATTTGGCAATGCTTTTTTATTATCTTCGGTGGTTATTTTTTTATGTGGGATCGGTAAGCCTTCGCCAGCAGGCTGGCTCCCACAGCGGCGCCGTGGATCCCTGTGGGAGCCAGCCTGCTGACGAAGGTTTAAGCAAAGAACCAATAGATATTGAACCCCCCGGCCAAAGCCCTACCATAGCGGGCTGCCAGCCGGCATTCATCATCAATGGAGGATTCAATGAGCGACAGCCCTTATCAGAAGCGTGAGCACGACGCCAAGGCCGAAGTGATCTGGCACCAGTCCCACCTGACCAAGGCCGACCGGGCCAAGGCCAAGGGCCAGACCCCCAAGTGCATCTGGCTGACCGGTCTGTCCGGTTCCGGCAAATCCACTCTGGCCAACGCTCTGGAAGTGGCTCTGACTCAGCAAGGCAAGCACACCTATCTGCTGGACGGGGACAATGTGCGCCATGGCCTGAACAAGAACCTGGGCATGAGCGACGAGGACCGCACCGAGAACATCCGCCGTGTCTCCGAAGTGGCGAAGCTGATGGTGGACGCCGGCCTGGTGGTGGTGACCGCGTTCATCAGCCCCTTCCGGGCCGACCGCGATGCCGCCCGGGCACTGTTCGAGGACGGCGAGTTCGTGGAAGTGTTCGTGGATGCGCCGCTGGAAGAATGCGAGAAACGTGATCCCAAAGGGCTGTACCAGAAAGCGCGCCAGGGCATCATCAAGGAATTCACCGGCATCGACAGCCCCTATGAGGCGCCGGAGAAGCCGGAGGTGGTGATCAACACCGCGGAGAACGATATTGAGACCTGCGTGAAGCAGTTGATTGAAGGGATTGGGGTTTAATTCGCTGGCAAGCCAGTCTCCCACAGCGGCTTCGTAGTTCGTCTGTGGGAGATTCTCACACAATAAGCATGACTACGGAGCCGCTGTGGGAAGCGAGCTTGCTCGCGAATAGTGTTTCGACAGAATTCAGAACGGCCAGACCAGCGGGATCAGCGTGATGGATACCGCCCCCGCCAGCAGGCTCATGGGCACGCCGATGCGCAGGTAGTCGGTGAAGCGGTAACCGCCCGGCCCCATGACCATGAGATTGGTCTGATAACCCAGCGGCGTCATGAAGCTGGCCGAGGCGGCGAACATGACCGCGACGATGAAGGGCGTCGGGCTCACGCCCAACTGCTCCGCCACTCCCAACGCCAGCGGAAACACCAGCACCGCGGCGGCGTTATTGGTGATCAGCTCGGTGAACAGCGCCGTGATCACATAGATCAGCACCAGCGCCATCCACGGCGAGGTGATGTGGGCACGGAACAGGCTGTCCACGATCCAGCCCGCCGCCCCACTCTCTTCCAGCGCCGTGCCCAGGGCAAAGGACGCGCCGATCACCACCAGCACCGGCAGATTCACACTCACGTTCATGCGCGCGCGGTTGACGGTGACACAGCGGGTCACCAGCAGCAGCCCGGCGGCCAGGAACGCCGCTTCCAATACCGAGAACCAGCCCAGCACGTTCACCAGGATCATCAGCCCGAGGATGCCGGTGGCCAGCGGCGCCTTACGGAAATCCGGCGGCGTGGAATCCCGCAGCGGACTGACCAGCATGAAGTCCCGGCGGTAGCGGTACTGCTCGATAAAGCTCTCGCCGGTGTCCAGCAGCAGCGTATCCCCCACCTTGAGCACCATTTCCCCCACCTTGCCGGGCAGGCGCAGGCCATGACGGCTGATGCTGAGAATGGCGGCCTGGTAGCGGGTGCGGAAAGCCGCTTCCTTGACGGTCTGGTTGACGCCGGGGAATTCCGGGCCGATCACCACTTCCACCAGACAGCGCTGATGGGTGTTGAGGTTCAATTTGTGCACGGCGCCGTGGGCGGGCACCAGGCCGTTGATGCGCTGCAATTCCCGGGCGGTTTCCGGAGCGCCGATAAAGGCCAGCTGATCGCCGGTCTGCAGCTGCATGTCCGGGCCCACCGCGGTATAGAGATGGCCGTCGCGCTGGATCTCGGTGAGATAACCGTGGGTGAGATTGCGCAGGCCGGCTTCCTGGATGGTCTTGTTATGCAGCGGGCTGCCCTCGGGGATGCGCATCTCCACGTGGTATTCCCTGGCGTGCTCCAGTTGTTCCACCAGCCCTTCCCGGCTGGGCAGCAGGCGCCGCCCGAACAACAGCAGAAACACGGAGCCGATCACCAGCAGCGGCAAGCCCACCCAGGTGAGGTCGAAAATGTGGAACCCGGGCAGCCCTTTTTGCTGCACCAGGCCGTCCACCACCAGGTTGGTGCTGGTGCCGATCAGGGTGCAGGTACCACCAAGAATGGCGGCGTAGCTTAGCGGCATCAGCAGTTTGGAGGCGGACAACCGCAGACGCTGGGCCCATTCCTGCACCGCCGGGATCATCATCGCCACCACCGTGGTGTTGTTGAGGAAGGCACTGAGCAAGGCGGTGGGCGCGATCAGACGGAGTTGGCTGCCGAAGGCGGTTTTGGGCTGGCCCAGCAGCTTGTGGGCCACCCAATAGATGGCGCCGGTATCCCGCAGCGCCGCGGCCACGATGTACAGCACGCCGACGGTCATCAACCCCTGGTTGGCGAACCCGGCAAGAGCTTGTTGCGGCGTAATGATGCCGGAGACCAGGACAATCACCATGGCCCCCATCATGGTCACTTCCGCCGGTACCCGGTTACTGGCCAGGGCGACCAGCACGCCCAGAACAATCAGCAGTGTGAACAGGATTTCCGGAGTCATAGGTCAGGGAGCGCCCGTGGTCAGGTAGCGGATTACCTTAAAGCCATCCATGGTAGCGGCTCGCATATTCCATTCAATGATTGATTGGCTATGGGGATATAGCGTTTGGGTCTGTTAAGAGAGTTCGCCAGCAGGCTGGCTCCCACAGCAGCTTCGTAGCACAAACTGTGGGAGCCAGCCTGCTGGCGAATTCTCTCTCCTCAGCTCTTATCGCTACTGTACTTGTAGTAGCTGTAATAGCCGTATTCGTTGGAGGCGCGGCGTTCAATGCAGTTGAGGATGGCGCCTTTGATGGTGACCTTGTTCTGCTCGAAGCGGTTGATGGTGACGTCGATTTCCTTCACCGAGTTCTGGCCGTAGCGGGCCACGATCAGGCTGGTGCCGGCCAGTTGGCCGACAATGGCGGCGTCGGTCACCGCCAGGATCGGCGGCGTGTCCACCAGGACCAGGTCGAATTGCTCGGAGAGCTTGTCCATCAGCTCGCCGAAGCGCTTGTGCATCAGCAGCTCCGCCGGGTTCGGTGGAATCTGGCCACGGGAAATGAAGGAGAGGTTTTCTTCCTTGGTTTGCACCAGCACCTGATCCAGATCCGCCTGGCCGGAGAGGAAAGACGACAGCCCGGTCTGGCCATCGTTCTCAAAGTAGCGGTGCAGGTGTCCCTTGCGCATATCGGCGTCCACCACCACCACGCGCTGCCCTACCTGGGCCAGTACCGCCGCCAGGTTGGCGGTGACGAAGGATTTACCCACCCCCGGGCTGGGGCCGGAGATCATCAGTACCTTGTTGTCCGCCTCCATCATGGCGAAATGCAGGCTGGTTCGCAGGCTGCGCAGCGCCTCGATGGCCAGATCACCCGGATCTTTTTCCGCCAGCAACGGAATCGGCTCATGTTTGCTGCGTTTGCGGCGACGCAGGGCATCCAGTACCCGATCGAGTTTTTGCTGGCTTTCAGACAACGGCACCGCCGCGTAGACGGAAATACCCTGCTCTTCCAGTTGATCCGGCGTTTCCACACCACGATTGAAAGCGGCACGGACCAGCACATACCCAACCGACATCATCAGCCCCAGCAGCCCCGCCAGGGCGGCGATCAGGCCTTTTTTCGGTTTCACCGGCTCGGGCTGAACCAGCGCATTATCAATAACACGCACATTACCCACGGTGCTGGCCCGCATGATGCGCAGCTCCTGCACCTTGTTCAGCAAGGCAACGTAGATCTCCTGATTCACTTCCACATCGCGCATCAGCCGCAGAATTTCCTGCTGGGTTTCCGGCAGTTGATTGATCTGTTTGTTGATTTCCGCTTTCTCGTTTTCCAGAGAGCGGCGCTGCTGCAGCAGGGTGCGATAGGCCGGGTGCTCACGGGTAAAACGGGCGGAGACCTCGCTTTCTTTGATCTTGAGTTCATTGAGCTTGGCCTCGATGGAGACCAGCCGCTCCAGCACGGACTGGGTTTCCAGGCTCAGGTCCACGGACTCGCTCTTGAGCCGGTAGGCATTAAGCTTCTCTTCCGCGCTGGTCAGCGTGCTTTTGATTTCCGGCAGTTGCTGATCCAGGAACTCCAGGCTCTTTTCCGCCTCCTCGGCGGTGCGCTGAATGTTCTGCAATACATAGTTATCGGCAATGGCGTTGAGCACGGCACGGATGCGGCCCTTATTAGGACCGGTATAACTCATATTGATGATACCGGTCTGTTTGCCCACTTCACTGACGCCAAGATTGGCACGAATACCGTTGACCACGGTCAGCACCGAATATTTGGTGAGGATCAGCTCTTCTTCACCAGGCTGCCACTCACCCAGCTCCAAGTGAATGCTGCCGTCCTCGCTGCGCAGAGGCTGATCCGCCGGGCCTTTGGCCACCAAGTCCCCATCGTAATAGAGCGCCGGCTGGCCGTCCTCGGATTTCAGGGTAAAGGGCTCGTCCAACAAACGATCCGGCACATTGAAATGGTTCACGGTGACGTAGGTTTCGCTATCCCGGAAACCGGCGAACAGCGGCACCTGGGTTCCTTCCGGTGCCGGCTCCGGCGCCCCGAAAGCCCCGATCAACGGCAGCCGGTCCGGCGCCAGACCAATGTCCATGTGCAACTGATCCACCACCTGACCAAGCACCATACGGGAGCGGATCAACTGGATCTCGGCTTCGGAGGAGGACTCCTGGCTCAGCAGTTCATTCAAATCGCCGATGCTGGCCATGCTGCCGGTTTTCGGTTCCACCTGCAGCAGGCCATCCGCTTTATAGATCGGAGTCGCGACGAAGCCATAGGCCAGCCCCAATACCAGGGCGAGCACCGTGGTGCCGATGACCAGCCAGCGGGCGTCCAGCAACAGCCCCCACAGGCGGCGCAGGTCGATTTCGTCGTTGATCACATTGAGGCGGCCGGAGTTGTCGGTTTGCGGGCTGCTCATAGGGAAAGATCGTTCCTTTTGATCAAAGTTTGCCGGCCCAGGCCTCGGTGGCCTGCCGCAGCATGGGGTAGATGCGTTCGAACACTTCCCGCCCACGGCGGAAAGGGTCTGGAATATCGTGGCCGCCGTTCCAATGACTCAATAAAAATGTCTTGCCACTGGCTTCGGGGAACTCACTGATGATGCGATCGCGTTGGCGGGTCTCCATCACCAAAATCAGATCGACATCGCGACACAGGGCACTGGTGAGCTTGCGGCCACTATGGTCGCCGCATTCCAGACCATTGGCCCGAGCCACTTCCCGGGCCAACTGGTCCATGTCATGCCCTTCGAGGCCCACCAAGCCGGCGGAGCTCACCGTCTTTTCCGGCTTTAGCTCACGCAGTAGCGCCGCCACCGTAGGGCTTCGACAGATATTGCCGTCACAAACGACCAGGATGTTCTCAAACATCAGTCGTCCCGATCCCTCAGCCGGTCTTCGGCCAAGGCCCCGTAGTAGATCATTTGAACGGTTGGCAGAATGTTCTGGATTACACGATTCCAACGGGCCACCGGCGCCGCCGTAATATAGACGATATCTCGGGATTGCAACGTGAAGGCATCCGCCATCACAAGAGCAGTGGCGTCCTTGGCGTTCAATTGGTAGACATCAACAAGGTGCTCGGCTCCGGGATGGGCACGGCGCACCACGAATACGCCGGAAGCGTCCGCAGTCTGCTGATTAAAGCCGCCCACAGTGGACAGGGCTTCCGCCAGAGTCAGGCCATTGCGGGTCATTGGTACTGGCTTCGGTTCCTTCACCTCACCCAACACGAACACCTTGTTGTCCTCATTACGCGCCACATGCACCACATCGCCGGGGCGCATCAGTACGTTATGGGCCGGATTGCCTTCCTGGTACACGGCTCTCAGACTCAGTCGATAGTCCGTGCCATCGCGGCTCAGATCCACGTCGGTCCAATCCGCGTTTTCACCCAGGCCGCCAGCGGCGTTCACCGCGTCCAACAAACGCATGGGCACGTTGGTGATGGGGTAGGCCCCCGGCTGTTTGACTTCACCGGTGACATAAACCTTCTGGCTGCGGAACGCCGCCACGGTGACGTCCACTTGCGGGTCTTCGATGTACTGGGAAATGCGGCTGGCGATCAGATCACGGATCTCGGTGACCTTCAGACCATTGACGTCGATTTTCCCCACATAGGGGTAAAAGATGGTGCCGTCGTTGTGCACCCAGTTACCGGACTCAGACGGGCTGCGCATGGAGCCGGCGGGAATGGTCAGCTCCGGATGGTCCCAAACGGTGATTTGCAGTACGTCACCGGGGCCCACCCGGTAATCGTAATCTTCCGGCTCGTCCAGCAAGGCTTCGGGGGGCATCAGCGGCCCTTCCTGCTCCGTCTGCCGCAGAATGGCGGTGCTGATCTGGTGTATTTCCACCACATCGGGCAGCGCCTCGGCTTCCACGCCGTCGTCTTCGCTGAACCAGCCCGGCGCGTTGGAGATGTGCGCGCCCGGAGCGAAGGCACAACCGCCCAACGCACCCAACAGGGCGGCGATCAGCAGGGACTTGATAGTTGTCGTCATAGTCACCGGAAAATCCTGTTACCAGTCAAAGGTACGGCGCCATTGCGCCATGGCGGTCAAACGTTCGCTCTCGCCAGCGAAGGTTTCCACCGGATCGTCGGTGGCGGCCAACGCCCAGGTGAGCCGGCCACCGAGAAAATCGTGTTCCAGACGCAGCTCACCGAGGATCACATCCTGCTCGTCCACGGCCTGGAGGATTTCAGCACCGTCCGGGTGCACCTGGGCCCGTTTGCCACCATCCACATTGAGGGTGGCGCTGCTGAGGGCCGCGGTGAACACCACGCCGCTACGGAAAAACTGCTGCATCCCCAGGGTCGCCACCTTGGCGTCGCTTTCCCAGGTGCTGGCCAGATTGCGTCCATAATATCGGAAGCCGCTGGTATATCTTGAATGTTCGTACATCACACCGTTACGGGCATTGCCGAACAGATCGCCGGCCACGGTGTTGGCGCCCTCAATAAAGAAGCGCTGACTGCCCTTGCCCATATGGGTAAGGAAATCGAAGCCGAACTGGGTGGCGTACTTGGACGGCATATAGCCGGCCTCATCCTCGCCCATGGCCTGGCCATAGAAACTGGTAGGCACACCGAACAGCGGGAAGCTGGCCCGGAAGTCAAAGCCAGCGAGTTGGTTACTGGGGTCCTCGCCTTCGTCAAAGCCCGAGGTTTGGCCGTTGTCCTTGCCGATGATGGCGTCGCCCAGGGAGCTCCAGCTTTCGGAGCCGCCTTCCCCACCCCATTGGAACAAACGGGTGAAGCCCAACTGCAGGAAGGAGGCCGGGCGCAGAGTCAGACGGCCACCCAGCAGCTTGGCATCGGGGATGCCGCGATCCTGTTCCAGCTGTCCGCCGAACATTCGCAGATCCCAGGGGCCGATCCAGTTGAGCCAGCGGGACTGGGGTGCATAGGGGGTTTGGCGGCTGACCCAGAAACCGGCCACGGGCCGGGCATTGGACGACCACGCCAGGGAGCTGTGCCAGCCCGGGCCCCACCAGCGGTCGATGGCACCGACGCCCAGTTGCCAGTTGCCGAAACGGCCGGCCACGTAGCTGCCGTCGGCGCGCACTTCGGTCCCGTCGCGATCATTGTCTATGTATTGGGCTTCGATGTTGGCGGCCCAGCGCCGGCCGGTGTAGCTGACGGCCATGCGGGCATCGGCTTCGCCCATGGGCTGGGAGCCGAAATGGGAGAACAGCGGTTCCTGGTTGGCGCCTCCCAGTGTGAGGGTGGCGGTGCGGGTCTGGCCCTTGGCCTGATCCATGGCGGCGCGCAGGTAAGCGGCGTGATCAGAACCGCGGCACTCTTCCGGCATGCCGGACATGCCCACGGCAATGGCCGACCAGTTCAGCGGCCAGGTCAGGGTCAGGCCCTTGAAGCAGCCCATGGCGGACAGCGCTTCCACGTGGTGCCTGGCGCGCAGATCACCGGTTTCCACCCAGGGCGCGGCGTGCGCCCCGGACACCCATCCGACCAGCGCGACGGCGGCGCTGCCTTTTAACCACTTAGCCCAATCAACCACTGGGGATCCTTTTCCAACCCGTTTTGACACTCCTTCCGGAGCGGGATTATGACCCGGCCGTTACGTCGTGAATACGGCGGCAGGCGGCATTTTACATCGACTTTACCACCGGATGGCTATCCCAACGGCGATTCCCCGATCCTGCCCGGCCCGAGGCCCTGATCATTTCGCCATCGCCAGCCCCGGCGCGCTGTGTTCTGTTCGACAGAAATCACGGTTGGCACGGTGGCCTGCTCTAGCGCCACAGAGCAACAGGGTCAGGACTCTTTGTTACCGGTACATGACCACCCCCGGGGCCTGGCAAGCCAGGACGGTACCGGCGGGGAGGCTCCAGCGCAAGGGGCTTGGGCGTTTTGGCGCGCCGGCCCAGCCCTGGTTGCGAAATTGTTACAGTGCATTAACCGGACTGTTGCTTCATGGCGACCAGGCGGGCTTCTTCCAGGGCAGCGGTGCGGTGACGGGTGGCTTCCCGGTATTCCGGGTCCGCCAGCATATCGGCGAAGGCCTGGATCGAGGGATAGCGTACCAGCAGCACTTCATCCCAGTGTTCGTCCGGCGGCGCGATCACCCCGGCCAGGGCGTCCCCGGACCAGATCAGTTTGCCGCCCACGCCTTCGACTTTGCGGAACGCCACCTCGGAATAGCGGCGGTAGGCTTCGCGGCCATCGTAGTCGGCGTCACCGCTTTTCCGATAGTGGGCAACTGAGCGGAAACGCAGCAGGTTGAGCATGACGATGGGGGTATCAGCGGGAATGCCGGCGAGGATCTCCGGCAGGCGGTCTTTGTCCGGATCAACAATGGACATGGGGCTCTCCTTTTATTATCGGAATGGGGCTTTCGAGAGTGCCTGGAGTGGAATGGTTAGCCCATGGTGAAAGGCGTCACGTGTTTGTCTTGGGGCTTCCCTGACTCTGTGGGAGCCAGCCTGCTGGCGAATTCCGGTCTGTGGGAGCTAGCCTGCTGGCGAAGATTCTATCTCCCTACTGTTTCTCGATGGTAAATCCATGCGCCGCGCAGAACGCCCGCAGATCCGCCAGGGCCAGGTCCGGCAGACTGATGCGGGCGGTCACGCCCTCGCCATACTGGATCTCCATCAGTTCGGCTTCATGCTGGCCGCACCAATGGCGCAAGGGTTGCTCGCCGGCGAAGTCCAGGCTCACGGCCACCTCACAGGTGGGCTCCTGCTCGACCACTTCCATGGCCGCCAGCACCGCTTCCGCCGCGGCGGAATAGGCCCGCACCAGGCCGCCGGCGCCCAGCTTGACGCCACCGAAGTAGCGGATCACCACCACCATGGCGTCGCCCACGCCTTTGTGCTGCAGCACGTTGAGAATCGGCCGCCCGGCGGTGCCGGAGGGCTCGCCGTCGTCATTGGCGGCGCCCTGGGCGGAGGATGGCGGCCCGATCAGCCAGGCGTAACAGTGATGGGTGGCGTCCGGGTAACGCTCACGGGCTTCCGCCAGCACCGCCTGTGCCGCCGCCCGGTTGGTGACCGGTCGCAGCCAGGCGATGAAGCGGCTTTTGTTGATTTCGATCTCCCGCTCCACCGCCGCGGCGGGGACCGGATAAGGGGTGGGGGCCAGTTCCGTCATGGCGGCATTGTACGGGGTCCCGGTCTTTGTGTCCGGTCTCGGTGTTCACTCCACGCGTGAGAACGCTTTGGTGAGCCGGTTTCGCGATCATGATTTCACAAACCCGTCTACGAAGCCGCTGTGGGAGCTTGCCCGCAAGCGAATACCTCAACACCGCAGGTTCGGAGTTCGCCAGCAGGCTGGCTCCCACAGCGGCTTCGTAGTGATCTGTATTTATACCTTCAATGCCACCGCGCCGCTGGTGAGGCGATCCTCCATGTCCTGGTGCGCCTGGCCGATTTGTTCGAACGGGTACACGCGTGGCGGCTCCGGTGTCAGCACACCGCTTTTCAGGGCCTCGAAGAAGGCGGCGGCGGTGGCGTCCCGCACTTTCGGATCACGGGTGTAGTGGCCTCGCATGGGACGCACCACGGTGTTGGAGCCGCGCGCCAGCAACGACACCGGCATCGGTTCCACCGGGCCGGAGGACTGGCCGAAGTTGACCAGATGTCCCAGCGGCGCCAGGCAGTCCAGGGACTTGTAAAAGGTGTCCTTGCCGACGGAATCGTAAGCCACCGCCACGCCCTCGCCCTGGGTGATCTCCCGGACCCGCTCGACGATGTCTTCCTGGCGATAGAGGATCACGTGGTCACAGCCCCGGGCGCGCACCAGCTCCGCTTTCTCCTCACTGCCGACGGTGCCGATCACCGTGGCGCCCATATGGTGTGCCCATTGCACCAGCAATTGCCCGACACCTCCGGCGGCGGATTGCACCAGGATGGTCTGGCCGGCTTGAAGCGGAAACACCTGATGCAGCAGCACGTGGGCGGTGGAACCGCGCACCATCATCGAGGCAGCGCTGATCTCATCCACACCATCGGGAATCTTCACCAGGGTATCGGCGCTGATTAGCCGTTCGTCCGCGTAGGCGCCGTAATTGCCGGAGACGTACACCACCCGTTCGCCCACCGCGAAGCCTGCCACGCCCTCGCCCACCGCGGTGATCTCACCGGCGGCTTCCAGGCCGGGGATGCCGGGCAGCGGCAAGGTTTGATACAAACCGGAGCGCACATAGATGTCATGGAAATTGACACCGATGGCGGTCTGTTTGATCCGCACTTCCCCGGGACCGGGGTCGCCCACTTCCACCTCTTCCACCCGCAATACTTCCGGACCACCGGTTTCACGCATTACCAAGGCCTTCGCCATTGTTGTTCTCCCGAGTTCGAAAAGGGTTTAACGGTACCCGGGCTATTCGCTTGCAAGCAAGCTTCCCACAGCAGCCCTGTAGAAAAGCTGTGGGAGACCAGCTTGCTGGCGAATCCCGGCCCTCCGGCGTTGGCACATTCGCTTGCAAGCAAGTCTCCCACAGCGGCTTCGTAGCATACTCTGTGGGAACCAGCCTGCTGGCGAATGTCTTCATATCCAAACCGCATCCCAGAGCGAATAATCGCGCACGGAGCGGACCAGACCTGCTCGTAGAGGATTTGCCACAACGTAACGACACAACGTGACGAGATCATCGTCATTTCTTAGCGCCCGATCGTAAAAGCCCGATTGCCAGAGCATCCCATCGCAGGCGGTAAGAGCACGCCAATTCAGGGTCGTTATTCCTTTGGCCTTGCGTACGGCGGCAGATAAAGTCGCGTCACTTTTAAGCCGCAACACCCAATGCACATGGTCCGGCATCACTGTGTAGCATACGGTTTCCGCGAGATCAGAGCTGGCCTGAAAAGCCCTCACAACACAGCGACCTTTCCATAGCGTATTGAAATGGGAATGCCTGTTATGACATGTCATCCTGATGTGATAAATCCGCCCGGCTTCGCTACAGCGGCCTGCCCTTAGGCGATGAGACTGTGCCTTCCCTGGCATGTCGGTGTTCCGGTTCTTGATGGGACTCTGAACTTAGCAGCGTGAGAGTCGGGATACGGATACCGGTCGTCGTGGAAAAAACGCCATTGGACGGACAGCAACCCCGTTCGCTTGCAGGCAAGCTTCCCACAGCGGCTTCGTAGCACAAATTGTGGGAGCCAGCCTGCTGGCGAATGGTATCGCCCCTACCCCCGCCACTTCCCTGGCGTCACGCCGAACCTGTCGCGGAAGGCGGCGATGAAGGCGCTGACGTTGTCGTAGCCAAGTTCCAGGGCAACGGTGGTCACCGGGGTGTCGTTGGCCAGCCGCTCCAAGGCGCGCAGCAGCCGCGCCCGTTGCCGCCATCGCTGGAAGCTGAGGCCGGTTTCCTGCGGAAAGCGCCGTGACAGGGTGCGCGCCGAAAGCCCGGCCCAACGCGCCCATTCGCTTTGGTCGCGCCGGTCCGCCGGCTCATCCAGCAGGGCGCGGGCCACTTTCAGCAGGCGTGGATCGGTGGGCATGGGCAACCCCAACGGCGCTTCCGGCAGCTCGCGAATCTCGGCGGCGATGACCGCCGCCAGCGGATCGCGCCGACGCTCCCAGCTCTCCTGGTCCCAGCTGGCGGCACGTTTCACCGCTTCCATCAACAGCCCGGAAACCCGCACCGTGCATGGCTCCTCCGGCAGCCCCGCGCACAGATCCTCACGCATCAGTAGCGCCCAGCCATCGAACCGGCCATGGGGGTCGATACCGTGCTCGCAGCGCGGTGGAATCCAGATCGCGTGAACCGCCGGCACCGCCCACAGGGTGGCGCCGGTCCGTACGGTCAGCAGACCGTCGATGGCACCGCACAACTGGCCTTCGTCATGACTGTGCACGCCGGCCATGCGCGCCTCGCGTTCGGCGTCCCGTTTGCTCCAGACACGAGCCACCAGAGGCCCGGGAAAGGCGGGGAAGGAACCGCTGCCAGAGGTTAAAGCCATGATGGCGAGTTTCCGTTATTGAATGACCTCCATACCGTATTTCAGTCATCCGCTTCGCGCTAGTCTGTTTTCACCCCCTTGTTCCCACCCTTCCATTGAAAGGACCTAACCATGCGAGCCAATGACATACTGCCCGACGAGCAAAGCACCCTGAATCTCGACGGCGTCACCATCCGCAAGGGGTCGGTGGGCGCGTTTCTGGTCAATGCCCGCCTGTGGCTGGACCCGGCCACGCCGGAGCCGCAACGGCGGGAAGCGGAACGGGATCTGGCGGAATTACTGCCCGCGCTGGAGGCGCTGGGACTGTTCGACATCCTGCAGGTGCGCCAACCCAGCCTGCGCCAGTGGCTGGATGATCAACGGGAGGGGCGATGATGACGCTGGACGACTTCGAGATTCACGACATCAGCGCCTTTCCGGTGGTGCGCTTCTTCCCCGAGTCCCTGCCGGAGGGCTACGCCCTGCGCTGGGAGGAAGAGATGGATGCCCTGATTGCCCAGCCGGAACCGTTCGTGGTGCTGCTGGGTAACGCCGAGGTGGCGGAGGAGACTCACGAGGACCGCAAGCGGCGCACGCTGTGGCTCAAGCGCAACCGGGACGCGCTGGCCCGTGCCTGCAAGGGCATGGTCGGGGTGCAGCCGAACGCCGCCAAACGGCTGGTGATGCAAACCCAGAGCGCGGCCCTGGCCGGACTGTTCAATGTGCCGCTACGGATAGTGGCCAGCGTTGAAGAAGCGGAACGGCTGGGGCGGGTGTTTTTGTCGGAGTGAGGGGCACTGCTCGAATCGCCCTTTCGACGTTGGGACATTCGCTTGCAGGCAAGTTCCCACAGCGGCTTCGTGGCACCATCTGTAGGAGCCAGCCTGCTGGCGAATCCCGATACCTTTACAGCTCCTGCCCACACCCGTTCAGAGTGGTATCGCCGTAGCTGACCACCACGGTGTACGGATACTGTTTCCCGCTCATGTCGTCCTGGCAGGGGCTCTGTTCAATTTCCACGGTCAGGTCGGTGTCTTCGTTGCTGGCCTGGTAGAGGGTTTTGCCGCCCTCTTCCTTGGGACCGGGATCCGGAGTGGCGATGGTGGTTTCACCGTAATCGGTGACCAGTTCCAGTTTCACCTGCGGATAGATGGCCAGGCTCCAGCCGGGCTCATTACCCGCCGCCCAGAACTGAGCGCCCTGCTCACGGACTTTCTGCGCCGCCGGAGACAACCCGGCCCCCTCCACCCCTTCCATATCCTCCGGATTCTCCCGAGGCGTGTCGTCACCGGGCACCCGGTGAACGATGACGGTTACCGGCTGGTCGTTGCTCTCGCCCACTTCCACGGTATGCCGTTCGGTGGTGGTCCACAGCAGCTTGTCCTGCTGATCGCGAATTTCCGCGCGCACCGCGTAGCCCATGCCCATGTCCGGATTGACGTCACCACGCATGTACGTCAGTTCAAACGGAATCGGCACCTGGGTTTCCGGTTCGATGGTCTGCTCGGCAATCACCTTGGCCGCGGCATCGGCCAAGGACACATCCTCCAGCACTACCCTCACGGTGACATCCGGCGGCAACGCGATGCGCTCCCGGTAGAGCACTTCGCCTTTGAGGGTCACCTGCTGTTCTTTCTGTTCCATGGCGGCGCCTCCTTGCCCGGAGGATTGGGAATCGTTGGCCGGCCCCTGGTCACAGGCGGTGAGCAAGGCGGCTACCGTCAGGGCGGAAAGAGAAAGCGTGGTTTTCATGATCGCTCCTTGAACATGGCACAAGACTGGGAATTCACCTGCAAACTCTAGCAGGCGCCAGGGCAAAAGCGATGATGGCGGATGAAGGTTTGATGAAAATAAACAAAGCCCCTCGCCAGGATCCTGACAAGGGGCTCGGGGGCGGGAATCAGACCTGCACGTTCAGACTGACGTCGATGTTGCCGCGGGTGGCGTTGGAGTACGGGCATACTTCGTGAGCCTTGTTGACCAGTTGCTCCGCCTGGGCCTGATCCAGCCCCGGCAGGCTTACGGTCAACGCCACTTCCAGGCCGAAACCAGCGCCCACCGGGCCGATGCCCACCTGCCCCTGAACACTGCTTTCGGCGGGCAAAGCCACCTTGGCCTTGCCGGCGACCAGTTTCAGCGCGCTGAGAAAGCAGGCGCTGTAGCCGGCGGCGAACAACTGCTCCGGGTTGGTGCCTTCGCCACCCGGGCCACCCAGGGCCTGCGGCGTGGTCAGCTTCACATCCAGGGCGTTGTCACTGCTCACGGCGCGGCCGTCACGGCCACCGGTGGCTTTGGCTTCGGCACGGTACAGTACTTTTTCGATGCTCATGGTGCTCTCCTTTACGGTAATTTCACGCTATTAAATAGCGCACTATTTAAATAAGCCCAAAGCAAGGCGCCAACGTGCAACGTGGCGCCCTACCCGTTCAGTTTACGGCGCAAGGCATGAAGCTGATCTTTCAGTGCCATCAGTTCTTCCGGCTGGCACTGGCTGGCGCAGGCCACCGCTTCGGGAATCGCTTCAGCCCGGATGCGCAGCTCACGCCCCTGCTCGGTAAGCCGCACCCTTACCCGGCGCTCGTCGTCGGCGGCCCGGCGGCGGGACAGCAGCCCCATGCCCTCGAGTCGCTTGAGCAGCGGCGTCAGCGTGGCGGAATCCAGGAACAACCGCTCGCCGATCTCCGACACGCTCCGTCCATCCTCCTCCCACAACACCATCATTACCAGGTATTGCGGATAAGTGAGCCCCAGTTCGCGCAACAACCGGCGGTAGACCTTGGTCATGGCCAGGTTGGTGGAATACAGGGCGAAGCAGACCTGGAGGTCAAGCTTGAGCAGACTGTCGGGGGTATCGTGATCGTTCATGAGGGCAATATTAAATCGCGCGCTATTTAATCGCAAGAAAAAAACAGGGTCTGACAGCGGGCTTCCCACGGAAGGGAGCTACGAAGCCGCTGTGGGAAGCGGCCTTGGCCGCGAATGGGACTGGAGATATGAATTCACACTGTATTCGCTGGCAAGCCAGCTTCCCACAGCGGCTTCAGCAGTGCCGTGGGAAGCAGGATTGCTCGCGGTAAGGACGTTAGCGCGGCAGGCGCTCGATCAGCATGGCCACGCCCTGGCCGATACCGATACACAGGCTCACCAGCGCGTAGCGGCCACCGGTGCGCTCCAACTGACGCAGCGCGGTCAGAGCCAGACGGGAACCGGAAGCGCCCAGCGGGTGACCGACGGCGATGGCGCCACCGTTCGGGTTGAGGCGCTCGTCGTCGCCTTTCAGGCCCAGTTGCTTGCAGCAGCCGAGCACCTGGGTGGCGAAGGCCTCGTTGATTTCAATTACGTCCATGTCCTTGAGAGTCAGGCCGGCACGGTCCAGTACCTTCTTGCAGGCCTCCACCGGGCCCAAGCCCATGACCCGCGGTGCCACACCGGCCACGCCGCCGGCGATGATGCGGGCACGCGGCGCGATACCGGCGGCTTCGCCGGCGGCGCGGGAGCCGATGATCAGCGCGGCGGCGCCGTCGTTGACCCCGGAGGCGTTGCCGGCGGTGACGATGCCGCCCTCAACGATGGCCGGCAGCTTGGCCAGTTGCTCGGCGCCGGTGCCCGGGCGCGGGTGCTCGTCGGCATCCACCACCAGCGGCGGCTTCTTGCGGCCCTGGGGCACTTCCACCGGCATGATTTCTTCCTTGAAGAAACCGTCGGCGCGGGCGGCTTCATAGCGAGCCTGGGACTGGGCCGCGTAGGCGTCCGCTTCCTCGCGGCTGATGCCCAGTTCGGCGGCCACGTTGTGGGCGGTTTCCGGCATGGTGTCGGCGCCGAATTCCTTCAGAATACGCGGGTTGGGGAAGCGCGCGCCGATGGTGCTGTCGAACACCTTCATGTCACGGCTATAAGCGGTTTGTGCTTTGGCCATGACGAACGGGGCGCGGCTCATGGATTCCACGCCGGCGGCGATCACCAGGTCGCCTTCATTGACGGTAACCATGCGGGCGGCGTCCAGAGTGGCGGCCAGACCGGAACCGCACAGGCGGTTCACGGTGACACCGGCCACCGACTCCGGCAGGCCGGCCAGCAAACCGGCGTGACGGGCCACGTTACGGGCATCTTCGCCGGCCTGGTTGGTGTTACCGGCAACCACGTCCTCGAACTTCTCCAGCGGGAAGTCATTGCGGTTGACCAGGGTGCTGATGACGGAAGCCAGCAGGTCATCCGGACGCACCGGTGCCAGGGCGCCGGCGTGGCGGCCAAAAGGAGTGCGCAAACCGTCGTAGATATAGGCGTCAAGCATGCTGTGAGGTCCTCAAAGGTTGGTCCCGAATCCAAGTGTTCCGGTGAGGCGGTAATCGACCGCAATGGCGGTCCATAAGCCGCTCCCACGAGGCACGGCGCCATTCATAGGGAAGCACGGGAAGTGGCGTCCGCTGTGCGGAATATTGTTTTGAAACTTGACGGAAAGGATAGGCCGTGACAGAGTGCCTTGCAAGTCGGGTGACCGCCCGGTCCGCCCATTCCAGGGAGGCGTCCACACCGCGATCCACCTCGCGGCTCCGGTTCATCCTCCGCGAAACTCTCTTGCCGATCGAAACGACAGAATCATGATTCGTGACTCCGAACTGCTCAACCAGCTCGTCGACACTGTTCGACGCTTTGTCCGTGACCGTCTCGTGCCCGCCGAGCAATCCGTGGCCGAGAACGATGCCATTCCCGAAGACATTGTTCAGGAAATGAAAGAGATGGGCCTGTTCGGCCTGTCCATCCCGGAAGAGTATGGTGGTCTCGGCCTGACAATGGAAGAAGAGGCACTGGTGGCGTTCGAGATCGGACGGACCTCGCCGGCTTTCCGTTCCCTGTTCGGGACCAATAATGGTATCGGCGCCCAGGGTATTCTGATCGACGGCACCGAAGAGCAGAAGCGCAAGTACGTGCCGAAGCTGGCCACCGGCGAAGTGATCAGTTCCTTCTGCCTGACCGAGCCGGACGCCGGCTCCGATGCCGCCAGCCTGAAAACCCGCGCCGTGCGCGATGGCGACCACTACATCCTGAACGGCACCAAACGGTTCATCACCAATGGCCCGAAAGCCAACCTGTACACGGTGATGGCACGCACCGACCCGGACAACAAGGGCGCCGGCGGCATCACCGCATTCATCGTCGAAGGCGATACTCCCGGCCTGATCCGTGGCAAGCCGGACGTGAAAATGGGACAGAAAGGCGCCCACACCTGCGACATCACTTTTGAAGACTGCCGGGTACCGGCGGAAAACATCATCGGTCTGAAGGAAGGCCAGGGTTTCAAAACCGCCATGAAGGTGCTCGATCGTGGCCGGCTGCACATCTCCGCGGTGTGCGTGGGCGTGGCCGAACGCTTGATCGAGGATGCCCTGCGCTACGCCATGGAGCGTAAGCAGTTCGGCCAGCCGCTGGCCGAGCACCAGTTGATCCAGGCGATGCTGGCCGATTCCCGCGCCGAGGCGTTCGCCGGCCGTTCCATGGTTCTGGAAGCCGCCCGTACCAAGGACGCCGGCCAGCCGGTGAGCCTGGATGCGTCCTGCTGTAAACTGTTCTGCGCGGAAATGGTGGGCCGTGTGGCCGATCGCGCGGTGCAGATTCACGGCGGTTCCGGCTACATGTCCGAATACGCGGTGGAGCGTTTCTATCGCGATGTGCGTCTGTTCCGGATCTACGAAGGTACCACCCAGATCCAGCAGATCGTGATCGCTCGCAACATGGTGCGCGAGGCGCAATAAGCATAGCCGTCCTTTTCTGTATGAAAAGGACGGCTATTCGCTGCCAAGGCAGCCTCCCACAGCGGCTTCGTAGCACGGCTGTGGGAAGCTTGCTTGCAAGCGAATGTTTGCAATCGGGGGACACGTTAATTGAACAGGGAATGGCCCCGGCGTTTGCGCCGGCTGCTGGATTACGCCTTGCCGCTGTGCATGGCCGCCACCCTGGTTTCCCTGTTGTTCCCCAATCCGCTCTCCCCCTGGATCGCGCGCCCCACTCTGCTGATCTATCTGCTGGTTCAATGGCGCCGCAAGAGCAAACTGGCCAAGGGCCTGCTGCTGTTCATCGCCGTCCTGTCCATCCTGATATCAATCCAGAGTGACGATCCCCTGCCCCAGTTTCTGGCGGCCTGGGATCGCTTCTGTTTCTTCGCCACTTTCGTCTCCGCCCTGGGTTTGTTGCGAGTGTCGGCCATGCGCTCCCGCCTGGTCCGTCACGCCGGTCAGGTGCTGATCCGCCAGCGTCCTGCCTGGCGTTATCCGACACTGTCCATCGGCACCGCCGTGTTCGGCATGATCATCAACATCGGCGTGATCGGCCTGTTCGGTTCCATGGTGCAACGCAGCAACAGCCTCAGCGCCGCCGGCGGCGAACGGCGTGTGCAGGCGGTGCGTGAACGTCGGATGATGCTGTCGATTCTACGCGGCTTTGCCCTGGTGCCGTTGCTGTCGCCACTGGGCGTGACCATGGCGGTGATGCTGTCGAACATGCCGTCGCTGCGCTGGCACACCATCGCGCCGGTGGCGCTGCCCACGGCGGTGCTGATGTTCGCCATCGGCTGGTTGCTGGATTGGGTGCTGCGCCCGCGCAACCTGAAAGTGCCGCCGGTGGATCGGCGTTCTTCCAAACCCTTGTGGCAGTTCACCGCCCTGGCCGCGGTCATCACGTCGGCGGTATTCCTCTGTGGCTGGGTGCTGGATGTGCGCCTGCCGGTGGCGGTGCTGATCGCCTGCCCGCTGAGTGCCTTCACCTGGTTGTCGTTGCAGCGGCGCCGGCTGGGCGGCGGCACCGGTGCGCGCCGGGCGGCCATGCTGTTGTACCGGCATTCCCGCCTGATCTTCGGCGCCAACCGTAACGAAGTGGCGATTCTTGGCGGTTCCGCTTTCCTCGGCGCGCTGCTGGTGCCGGCGATTGATCGCGACATGCTGGCCGAGGCGCTGTTGCACACCGGCCTGTATGGCCCCTGGTTCGCGATCGCCGCGATGATGGCGGTGATCCTGCTGTCGCAGATTGGGCTCAACCCGATTGTCTCGGTGACCCTGATCGCCGGCCTCTTCGCCGACACCCATGAGATCGGACTGGAACCCGTGGTGCTGGCGGTGGCGCTGATGAGCGCCTGGTCCCTGGCGATGATCACCTCCCCCTTCACCGCCGCCATGCAGGTGCTTGAGCAACTGTTGCAGCGCTCCTCCTACATGATCGCCTGGCGCTGGGACGGCCTGTTCTTCTGGATCATCGTGCCAACACTGTGCGTTTGGGTGTTCGTGCTGCACTCTTTGCAGGGGTGAGCTGCCGGGGTGAGAGATGGGGGTAAACGCCCCTTCTCCCATCCTCTTGACGAAATACGTCTTAGACGTATACTGACCAAATGTACACGGTAGTTGAAACGCCCACTTTCGCAGCGGATGCGGACAAATTGTGGAGCACAGAAGAACGAGCCGAGTTTTGCGCCTGGATCGCAGCGCACCCATATGCCGGTAATGTCGTCCCTGGCAGCGGCGGTTGTCGCAAAGTCCGCTGGTCCCGGCCGGGAATGGGTAAAAGAGGCGGGGTACGCGTTCTTTACTTCACCCGCCTGGCCAATGGAGAAATCTGGCTGCTGGTGATGTACGCCAAAAACACAACTAGCACTATCCCGCCGCACTTAGAGCCTGTTTACGATCTATTCGCCACCGCGTTGCTGCTGGAAAAAGCGCCAGGCGGCGTCGCGGACTGCAGGCTTTGGTGGGGCCAAAGGCAAAGGCCGGGGCGTCGTCTGGCGCTTTTTCCAGCGCAACCCGAAGGGCCGGGCCCCACTTTCTTTAGGTGGAGAGGCCGCCAGGTCGCGATTACGCTTGTTTATGTAGAATGACTACATCGCACAATCGAAATCACGACCTGACAAAAAAATGAACTCCGGCGCGGCGGTGAATAGATCGTAAACAGGCTCTTACTGAAAGCCATACGCGAGGAGTTGGAAAATGGCCAAGGATAAAACTCTGACCGGTGAGGAACTGGGCAAGAAGCTGCTGCAATCGGTTCGAGAAATGAAAGCCGGCTATGTTGCCCGCAAAACCGAAGTGAGTGACAACGAAGTGGCCCAGGCCCGCCACCGTACCGGTTTGTCTCAGTCCGAATTCGCCCAGGCTCTGAATATTTCCCATCGCACTCTGCAGGAATGGGAACAGGGTCGGCGCGCGCCGTCCGGCGCCGCCCGGACACTGATCGCGATTGCCTTGCGCCACCCCGAGGTGATCGTGGAGGCGCTTGCCGACGAGGGATAATTCAGAGGTGGCTACGCGGCCGAGAGCCTATTCGCTGGCAAGCCAGCTTCCCACAGCCATGCTACGAAGCCGCTGTGGGAAGCTTGCTTGCAAGCGAAGGCCTGACTTATTCCGGCCGGATGTGCGCGGTGGCTTCGTCTTCCACGCGTTGCCAGATTTCCACGCCCATGGGGTTTTCCGATTCTTCCAGGATGTGCCCCACCAGGCCGATGGCGCGGGCCATGACGCCGAAGCCGCGCACGATTTTCCAGGGGAAACCGAATTCACAGCAGATCGCGCCGATGGCGCCGGTGGCATTGATCGGCAGTTGTTTGCCGGAAGCCGCTTCGGCTTTGGCGGCGATACGCTGCATCAGATCCACATAGCGGCCGGACAGGCCATTCTCCTCGGCGATCTGGAACAGCCGCGGAGTGCGCGGATCCACCGGCTTGTGCAGCGGGTGGCCAAGGCCAGGAATGATCTGCTTGCGGCCACGGAAGTCGGCGACCACTTGATCCGCCAGAGCCTCCAGATCCACATCGGCTTTCGGATCCGGCAGCGCTTCATAAAGCATTTTCGAGGCGCCTTCCATGCTGCCGACGAACACCGTGCCAAGACCGCACAGGCCGGCGGCCACCGCCGCTTGCAGGGATTCCGGCGCGCCGGCATAGGTGATGCGGGCGGCCAACGCGGACGGTGTAATACCGTGTTCCACCAGGGTGATGACAATGGCGTTGAACACCTTGGATTGCTGCTCGGTGGGCGCCTGCCCGGTCAGTTGCAGGTAGGCGAGATCCCCCAGATTCATGTGCCCGAGAATTTCATTGGGCAGATCCTTGCCCCGCACTTCGATGCGGTCACGGGTGCTCCAGGCGATGTCGGAGCGAATCGGTTTGTTTTGACGAGCCATGGTGACTTCCTCGTTTGGGTTCGTTGGTATGAAAGAACGGATCGCGTTACAGCGGCTTCGTGACTCCTGTTCTGTGGGAAGCTGGCTTGCCAGCGAACTGGCCTGAGGCATATCTTCAGGGCCCCATTCACTGCCAAGCGGAGCGCCGCCCGGACAGTTTCCCACAGCGGCTTCGTAGGCCGGTCTATCTGTAATAGAGCGACGATTCAGGTTTCGGTTTGCGCGTCCTTCCGGGTTCCGGGCAGTAGCAACCCGCTGAGGTAAACCAGCCCCACCAGTGCCACGCCGGCCACATCCGTCTCCCAGCCGGGCACCATCATCAGCAGGCCGCCGATCAGGAACAGCAACGCCTTGAAGCGGCTCAACGCGCCGTGGAAATAGGCGTAACGTTCCAACCCGGCGGACAGCATCCAGACACCAATGGCGGCGGTGATGACGTAGCGGACAATAAGCATCGGTTCGCCGCGCAGAATCAGTTCCGGTTCCACCACGAACAGGAACGGCAGAATGAACAGCACGGATCCCAACTTGAAGGACTGGAAGGCGGTCTTCATCGCCGGCTCGCCGGCCACACCGGCGGCGGTGATCGACGCCAGTGCCACCGGCGGCGTGATGTAGGACAGCATGCCCCAATAGAGAATGAACATGTGGCTGGCCACCGGGTCCAGGCCCATTTTCACCAGCGCCGGTGCCAGCACGATAGCCAGGAAGATGTAGCAGGCGCTGGCGGTCATGCCCATGCCCAGTACGAAGCTGGTGAGCGCGCCCAGTATCAACAGCAGTGCCACGTTGTCGCCGGCATACTGGATCAGTTCACGGGAAAAAGCCGTGCCGGCGCCAGTCAGGGACAGCGCCCCCACCACCAGCCCGATGCCGGCCAGAATCGCCACCAGGTTGGCCACGTTTTTTCCGGACTCGACGATCACATCCAGGATCACCCGCTTGCGGTTACCGCCACGATGCAACACCAATGCGGTCACCAGCAGCGCCACGGACGCGTAGAACGGCGCCATGGATTCGATACGCCAGGCCAGCAGCAGAAAGACCAGCAGCGCCAGACTGAAAAGATAGATCCAGCCTTCCAGCAGGGTTTTCACCACCGATGGCAGCTCTTCCTTGGGCAGTCCTTTCAGTCCCTTGCGCGCGGCGTGCGCGTCCGCCTGCAGGAACAGGATCAAATAGAAAAACAGCGCCGGCACCAGAGCGGCGGACGCCACTTCCAGGTACGGGACATTGAGAAAGGACGCCATGATAAAGGCCACCGCACCCATGATCGGAGGCATGATGGTACCGCCAGTGGAGGCACAGGCTTCCACCGCGGCGGCATAGGTGCCGGGGTAACCGTAGCGCTTCATGGTGGGGATGGTCATCGGGCCGGTGGACAGCACATTGGACACGGCGCTGCCGGAAAGACTGCCGAAAAAGCCCGAGGACAGAATCGAGACCTTGGCCGGCCCGCCACGGCGGGAGCCCATCAGCGCGTAGGCCAGCTTCATGAAGAAATCACCGCCGCCGGACACCGTCAGCACCACACCGAAGACGATGAAACCGATCAGCAAATCCGCCACCACGCGCATGGGAATGCCGATGATGCTCTCCACGCCCATGGCGTTGGCGCGCACGGCTTCCTCCAGGGTGTATTGGGATCCCCACAACACGCCGGGCATGCTGTCGGCGAACAGCGGATAGATACTGAAAACCAGACACACCAGCAACAGGACGGTGCCGCCGCAACGGCGCACGCCCTCCAGAGCGATCAGGACCAGCACTCCGGACAGCACCGTGGGCAACATCGGCGCGTCGATATCCCAGCCACTGTTGATAATGGTGGCCGCGTTGGAGGAGAAGTAGACGCCCACCGCCAGCGTTGCCAACGCCAGTAGCCAGTCGTACCACGGCACCCGCCCACGACTGCCCTTGGTGGCGGGGAAGACCAGAAAAGCCACGGCCACGAACACGCCGATCAACAGATAATAGAAAGCGGTACTCAGTGGCTGAAAGCCGAACAGATTGAGTGTAAAAACCTGGTTCACCGCCAGGGTCAGTCCCACGGCGGACAGTATCAAGACAGCGACGTAAGCGGCGCCGGATACCCGTGTGGCCTCCCCTTCCGGGCTCGTGGCCGGGGCGGCGTCGGGATTGGTTTCGGCCTGCATGGTGGTTTCTCCGTCATTCAGTCGATGGCGGCGAAGCGGCCGCGACGGGATCACCGCGCGACCGTTTCGCTCACAAGCCTGAGCGGTCTCAACCGGCGCTCAGGGCCTCTTTGCGGTAGTCCATCCAGAATTGCGGCCAGGCGTCGTCACTGATGCCTTTGGTTTTCGCTTCGTCACGCGCGGCTTCCCACGCGGCCTTCACTTTCCGCAGATGCTCGATACGCTTTTGGTTCCATTTGTCGTCCTCGGCGGTCCACACGCCGATTTCCTTCAGGTAGCGAATCGCACCGGGGTGGAAAGGTGCATCCACCGGCGGACGTCCGGACAACTTCACGTCCCAGCGGGGCATCACCGGATTGGAGTCCTTGTACAGGTCGTAGGTGGACACCACTGCCTTGGTCATGTTGTAGGCTTCGTCATCGGTGAGCGCGGCGTAGGTGACGATCATCGGGTAGCGGTACGCCGCCATCGGTGCCGGGTTGTCCTCGGACATGCCGGCGCCCACGGTTTCCATGGCGGCTTCGAAGATCGGCGCCACTTTGTTCAGACGGTCCCAGGCCTCCTCATCATCCAGGGGAATATGCGGCCAGGCCAGGCCACGGGGGCTGGACGCCAGCTCGTAAAGCGTCGGCGCTCCCGGAGACACGATGGCGGCATCGACGGTGTCTTCGATCATGCCGCGCAGGGACGCGCCATAGGACGGCAGGCGCACCTGCTGGACGTCGTCCCAGGTCAGACCGGCGGACGCCATCAGCGCTTCGGCCTTGATGTTCACCGAAGGGTTGGCCTCCACATAGGCCACGCGCTTGCCACGCAGATCCTCGAGCGTCTTGATGTTGGCATCGGCGGCGGTGGCCAGCGACACCGAGGCCGGACGGCCCAGCAGCACACGCAGATCCTGGGGGCCCCAGTCGGGGCTGGCGAAATCGTAGATCCCTTCAGCGGCGAAATAGGTTTCGGTGGCGAGGAACGCGAACTTGACCCGGCCGGTTTCCAGCGGCTTGAGACGGCCAATAGCAGTACCGGAAGGCATGATGCGAATACGCACGCCGTACTCTTTCATCATCGCGTCGGCGATCATTGAGGCTTCGGTATAACCGGAGGAGCCCACATCGTAGGCGCTCCAGAGCATGGAACGTTCCAGGTTGACGTCGTCGGCCAGCGCGCCGTGCGCGGCGGCCAGAGGCAGAGCGGCCAGCGCCGCCCATTTGGCGAGGGACTTGAACATAATGATTATCCTTATTGTCGAGTGTTGGTCGTGAAAAGTCAGGCTCGGGTTGTTGTCAGCGGCTTCGTGGCATGGTCTGTGGGAGCCAGCCTGCTGGCGAATTCCAGCCCTCCGGCGTTGGCACATTCGCTTGCAGCGGCCCGCCGCCCGGACAAGCTCCCACAGCGGCTTCGCAGCTACATCGGGTGCTGGGAATGCCCTGTTAAATCGGGTCCCAGCTGAACACGTCGCCGCTGCGCTCCAGCGGATAGAAGGTGGACTTCAGTGCCGGGATGGCGTGATCGGCCACGGTTTCCGGAGTCCAGCCTTCGCCACGGTGCACGCTTTTGAGCGGACGGCTCTGGCCCATGGTGAAAATCTCGTTGTTGCGCACGGAGAAGATCTGGCCACTGATGTCCTGGGCCTGATCCGAGGCCAGGAACACCACCAGAGGCGCGTTTTTGTCCGGAGTCATTTGCTTGAGTTTTTCCACTCGCGCTTTTTCTTCGTCGGTGCGGGCGGGAATGGAGCTGGTCATGCGGCTCCAGGCGAACGGCGCGATGCAGTTGGAACGCACGCCGTAACGCTGCATGTCCAGAGCGATGGACTTGGACAGCGCGGCGATGCCCAGTTTCGCGGCGGAATAGTTGGCCTGGCCAAAGTTACCGATCAAACCGGAGGTGCTGACAGTATGAATGTAGGCACCACTGTGCTGCTTGCGGAAAATTTCGGCGGCGGCACGGCTTACATAGAAAGTGCCGTTGAGGTGAACGTCCACCACCAGCTGCCACTCTTCCAGTGACATTTTGTGGAACATGACGTCGCGCAGCACACCTGCGTTGTTGACCACCGCGTCGAGACGGCCGAAGTGATCCTGCGCGCAATCGACGATGCGGCGGGCGCTGTCCCAGTCGGACACGCTGTCGGTGTTGATGACGCCTTCGCCGCCCAGCTCGCGCACCATGGCGAGGGTTTCTTCCGCCGGGCTTTGCGAACCGCCTTCACCGGTGAGGGATACGCCGATGTCGTTGATCACCACTTTGGCGCCGGCGGCGGCGGCCGCCAGAACATAGGCGCGGCCTACACCGCCGCCACCACCGGTGACGATGACGACTTTGTCTTCCAGCATGGGTTGTTGTGCCATGATTTCTCTCCCGTTGATACTTTTGTCTCAGGACGGCAGCCCGAGGACGTGTTTGGCCAGAATGTTGCGTTGAATTTCGTTACTGCCACCGTAGATGGTGGTGGGCCGCGACTGAATGAAGATCCCCGCCGGATGCAGATCCGGGTCACCGGGCAAGGGCTCCAGCGTGCCGGAATCCTCGCCGGCAGTGAGCAACGCCAGTTCGCTGATGCGTTGATACAACTCGGACTGGTGCACTTTCAGCATGGAGACGTCCGGCCCCAGGGACTCGCCGCGTTTCAACTGATCCGCGTAGTGCTCGTAAAGTGCTTTGTGGCAATCCAGGTCCATCGCCAGAGTGGTGTAACGGTCCTGGAACAGCGGGTCGTTCCAAACACCGAGCCGGCGCGCCAGACGCTCCACCCGCACCAGGGCGTTGGAAGATTGCTTCGGCGAGCCGAGGAAAATCCGTTCGAAGCCGAGCAGCGCCTTGGCCATGCTCCAGCCCTTGTTGACCTCGCCCACCAGATTGGCCTTCGGCACGCGCACGTCGGTGAAGAACACTTCGGCGAATTCGGCCTGGCGTTCCAGATTGGGAATCGGCCGCACTTCAATACCGGGGCTGTCCATCGGCACCAGCAGGAAGCTGATGCCTTGCTGCGGCTTGCCTTCACGGCTGGTGCGCACCAACACGAAGATCCAGTTGGCCTCGGTGGCCATGGTGGTCCAGATTTTCTGGCCGTTGATTACCCATTCGTCACCATCGAGCAGCGCTTCAGTGCGCAGGCCCGCCAGGTCGGAGCCGGCGTTGGGCTCGGAATAACCCTGGCACCAGATGTGCTCGCCGTTAATGATCTTCGGCAGAAAGTGCGCTTTCTGCTCGTCGCTGCCGTAACGGATCAGCAGCGGACCGAGCATAGTGATGCCGGAGTCCGGCAGACGGGCGCAGCCGTAATTTTCCATCTCCTCCATCATCGCCAGCTGCTTGCCGGCGCTGAGACCCATACCGCCGTGCTCGGCGGGCCAACCCGGTGCCAGCCAGCCTTTTTCCGACAGCTTCTGGTACCAGGGGCGGCAGGGGCCGATACCCAACCGGTACGGCGGATTACGGATTTCCTCCGGATAGTTTTGTTCCAGCCAGCGGCGCACCATGACACGGAAGTCTTCGTCGCTCATGCTGTTGTAGTCGGTGTTTTGCTCAGCCATGTTCAGTTACCTCCGAAACGGGGTGCGCGTTTTTCGGCGAAGGCGGCTTTGCCTTCCTGGTGGTCGGCGCTGATCAGCAATTGGCTCTGCCAATCCACCTCACGGGTGAAGGCCCATTCCAACTGACCGGCGAGCATGGCCTTGGTGGCGGCCACCGCCAGCGGTGCCTGATCGTTCAGGGCCTCGGCCTGTTGCAAGGCGGCTTGCAGGGACTGGCCGGCCTCCACCATGCTGTCCACCACACCCAGGCTCAGGGCCTCGGCGGCTTCCAGCCGCTGGTTGTACATCAGGATCTGACGCGCGCGAGCCATGCCGACCCGGGACGGCAAGGTGTGAAACAATCCCAGATCCGCGGCCAATCCCACTTTGCCAAAGCCCGATTGAAAGCGGGCGTTGTCCGCGGCGATCACCGTGTCGCAGGCCATCGCCAGGGAAAAACCGGCGCCCACCGCCCAGCCTTCCACGGCGGCGATCAGCGGTTTGCCCATGGTCAGCATCTGCTGCACCAGGCGGGTATTGCGGCGCATGCGGGTGCGGGCACTGGCCAGTTGGGTTTCGTTCATTTGGCCGATGTCGCCGCCGGCACAGAAGGTGCCTTCGGCGCCGGTGATCACCACGCAACGCACCCCGGCGTCCTGCTCCGCCGCCAGCAAGGCGTCATAGAGCTCAGCGCGCATTTCCATGGAGAGCGCGTTTTTACGGGCCGGCGCATTGAACGTGAGCACCTGGCAGTTGCCTTCACGGCGAGACAGCAAGGGACCGCTCATCAGGCGTCCTCCTCATCGATCAGTGACATGAAACGGCGTTTGTGGCCGTCGACACCGCCAAAACGGTTGAGCAGCACCAGCACCTTGCGCGGGAACAAACCGATGTCGGCTTCGTCGGTATAACCGATGCCGCCGTGGAACTGCACTGCTTCGCGGGTCACCAGCATGGCGGCGGTGGAGGCTTTTACCCGGGCGGTGGACACGGCGCGGCGAATGCGTTCGATGGGGAATTCCTGATCGATGGCGCGGGCGGCGCTGGTGACCATGGCGCGCGTCAGTTCGATCTGGATTTTCAGGTCCACGGCGCGATGCTGCAGGGCCTGGAACCTGCCGATTTCCTTACCGAACTGACGGCGGATTTTCAGATAGGAGAGGGTTTCATCGAACGCCGCCTGCATCACAC
>Ga0114898_1000217_pt1 | contig 51390 bp, 69 predicted proteins | sample Malvired_Geostar_FD_83496 | JGI IMG/M metagenome (GOLD analysis project Ga0114898, IMG submission 83496) | Marine viral communities from the Global Malaspina Expedition - Malaspina viral metaG DeepMed_Geostar | ecosystem: Environmental > Aquatic > Marine > Oceanic | place: Mediterranean Sea...
ACATCGGCACCTCTCTTCGCGATTCGGTGCCAGATAAGGAATCACAGCCGATTCCAGCCCCGCAAGCCGGAATCGCCAACCGACTCTGTCGACTCACAAACTCCCCGGACGGACACTAAGGGCCCATCAAAAGAAATAAAAGAATACAAAGAAATAATAAATAACATTACAAATTCTTGTAATAATATTTCAAGAATTGTGTACTATCGCCTTAAATTAGTGCATATATCAAAATAAAACTACTATCAAACTGCGAATAACCATAGATTCGTCGCCTATCTCTAGGTCATATTGTTTAGATGGTCGTCCGTTCGTAGCGACAAGCTGACCGTCGCCTTGCAGTTAAATGCATGCAACTCCGCCAGCGGCGATTTCGCTGAACGGCCGTTCAGAGTGTCAAAATCAGTGTCAAAGGGAACAAAGGGGGTTCGCGTACGAACTATCAAACCCTTTGAAAGAAAATGGTGCCCAGGGACGGAGTCGAACCGCCGACACTGCGATTTTCAGTCGCATGCTCTACCAACTGAGCTACCTGGGCTTAGCGCCTCATCGACGCTGTGGCGATTACGCTCGCCGGGCGGGATTGGCTTATAGGAAATTCCCGGATGCCTGTCCAACATTTTCCGGCACCAATTGCCGCGAAATATCATATTTGCGTTCTTGGCCCGGCGTTCTTGACCCTAGGGGATGGGCCCGCCCTGCGCCGGATCACCCCTCGCCTTCGGGCCGGCCGCTCTCCATCATCTGCCGGGCCAGCGCCTCGATGTCGGCCTCGTCCGGCTCCTCCTCGGTGGGCAGCGCGTAATTGCCGCCGAGCCAGCGCCCGAGATCGATCTGCTGGCAGCGCTTCGAGCAGAACGGCCGGAAAGTCTCGACCGCCAGCTTCTTGCAGACCGGGCAGCCGGCCTTCTTGTGCCGGCGCGGCAGGTGGTGGATTTCGGCCATGTCTCTTCCCGTGGGCTGGTCTCGTGTTTATCCGTCCGCAGATAGGCCGGGCGGGCCGATACGTCAACCGGCCCGTAACTGTGCCAGCTGATGGGCCAGCGTGTCGCGGTCGCGCGGGCGGATGATCTCCACCAGCCCGCCGCGCGTATAGCCCAGCAACTGCGTATTCACCCGGTCCCCCGCCAGGGCCGCGCGCAACTCCTCGATCAGCCGGTCGCGGTCGGCGCGGCGGTCGAGCCGGGGGAAATCCACCAGGATGAGGCCGGACAGGCTGCGCAGGCGGATCTGCCGCGCCACCTCATGCACGGCGGCGAAAGCGGCATCGCGCGGGTCACGCTCCGCCCCGTTCACATCGATGGCAACCAGCGCCTCGACCGGGTCGATGGCTAGCGCCCCGCCGCCGGGCAGCGGCACGCTGCGCTCCAGCGCGGCGGCGATCTCCTCCTCCACCCCCTCGCGCTCGAACAGCGGGTCCTGGCCGCGATAGCGCACGATATGGGGCAGCAATTCCGGCCGGTGCGCCTCGCACCAGCGGGTCACGCGCGTGTGGCCGGCGAGATCGGCGCAGAGGATATCGGTGTCCGGCGCCAGATGCGGCAGCAGCTGCTCCAGCGCCCCTGCCGGCCGGTCGATCACGACGGGCGGCTTCGCCGGCGCCGCCCGCGCCTGTATGGCGCGCCAGCGCGCGGCCAGCGCCGCCAGCTCCGCCTGGATATTCGCGGCATCGAGGCCGGCAGCAGCGGTGCGCAGCACGATGCCTTCCTGCGGCGGCAGGCCCAGCGCCTGGGCGGCATCCAGCGCAGCCCGGCGCAGCCGGGCGCGTTCCGCCTTGCCGGCGATGGCGCGCGAGACGGCCACGCCGGCCAAGCGCGGCGTCAGCACCAGATGGTCGCTGTGCAGGGCGATATCGGCGGACAGCACCGACCCCTTGCCGGCACTTTCGTCCTTTACCTGCTGCAAAAGATGCGTTTCGCCCTCTGCCAGCAGCCGGGCGATCGGCGTGCCGGCGGGCATCTCCGGTTTCAGCAGCCGGGCCGCGCGCGCCGGCAGGAATCCCGGCTCCGCCGCGCCAATATCGACGAAGGCGGCGTCCAGCCCATGCGAGACCTCGATAACGCGGCCCAGCAGAATCCAGCCGATGCGGCTTTCATGGCCGGCGGCCTCGACGATCAGGTCGATGAGGGCGCCGTCACGACGCAGCGCGATGCGGGTCAGGCCGGGGCCGACCTCCAGCAGCAGCGTGTCGATGCCGTCTAGCCCTGCCCGCGACATGATGCGGATTCCAGGCAGGGATAACCATTGCCGGAGAGCAGCCCGTAGGTCTCGTGCAGCGGCAGGCCCACCACATTGCTGTAGGAGCCGGTGATCTGCCGCGCGAACACGGCGGCGAAACCCTGGATGGCATAGCCGCCGGCCTTGCCCCGCCATTCGCCGGAGGACAGGTAGAAGGCGATTTCCTCCGCCGCCAGCCGCTTGAAGGCGACGGCGGTGGTGATGGCGCGCACGACATGCCGGCCCGACGGGGTGATCAGGCAGACCCCGCCGATCACCCGGTGCCGGCGGCCGGACAGCAGGGCCAGGCAGGCCCGCGCCTCGGCCTCCTGCTCCGCCTTCGGCAGGATGCGCCGGCCACAGGCGACCACCGTATCGGCGGCCAGCACGAAGCAGCCCGGATGGCGGGCGGCAACGGCCACGGCCTTTGCCTCGGCCAGGCGCTTTGCATGGTCGAGCGGCAATTCGCGGGAAAGCGGAGTCTCGTCGATCTCGGCAGGATCGACCGCGTCAGGGACGATTCCGATCTGCGCCAGAAGGTCGAGACGGCGCGGCGAGGCGGAGGCGAGTACCAGACGGGCCGATAGCGCGGGCGCGGTCATGCCCCTCCTCCCAAATCCGGCACGGGTGCCGGTTACTTGAAGCGGAAGGTGATGCGGCCCTTGGTCAGGTCATAGGGCGTCATTTCGACATTTACCCGGTCACCGGCCAGCACGCGGATCCGGTTCTTGCGCATCTTGCCGGAGGTGTGCGCGAGCACTTCGTGTTCATTGTCCAACTTCACGCGGAACATTGCGTTCGGAAGCAATTCGACGACCGTACCGGAAAATTCGATGACGTCTTCCTTTGCCATAGGCATCCCTTCTTGTGGAAAAAATCGCCCTGTTGTGGTGCCGAAACTGCCGCGAGGTCAACCTTTTTCAAGCACGGTACGCACAGGACCGCCATGAGGCCGGTGCATTTCTTGCTGCGCCCCTGTTCTGGCCCCCTGTTCTGGCCCCCTGTTCACACCGCCGGTCCGGGCGGCGGCGGGAAGCGCTCCTTGATACGCTTCATCAGCTTGTCGCGCACATCGCGATAGGCGTTCAGCACCGCCTCGCGGCTGCCCTCGATGGCGGTGGCGTCCAGCGTAGGCCAATATTCCACATCGCAGGCCATGGTGCGGGTCATCTCCACCGCGCGATGATGCGCCTCGGGCGAGAGCGAGATCACCAGGTCGAAGGAGGTGTCGAGCAACTCGTCGAAGGTCTTGGCGCGGTGCCGCGAAATGTCGAGGCCGATCTCGCGCATCACCTCGACCGCGAAGGGATTCACCTCGGACCCGCGCACGCCGACCGAATCGACATAGATCTGCTTGCCATGCAGCGATTTCAGCATCGCCTCGGCCATGGCGGAGCGCACCGCGTTCTGCGAGCAGGCGAACAGGACGGAGCCCGGCAGGTCACGCATCGCCCTCATCCCCTGATGTGCAGGACGCAGACGAGGGTGAACAGCCGCCGGGCGGTCTTGAAGTCGATATCGACCTTGCCGGCCAGCCGTTCGCGCAGCAGTTCGGAGCCTTCGTTGTGCAGGCCGCGGCGGCCCATGTCGATGGCCTCAATCTGCGAGGGCGAGGCGCGCCGGATCGCCTGGTAATAGCTTTCGCAGATCGTGAAATAATCCTTCACGATGCGCCGAAAGGAGCCGATGGAAAGCTGCACCTCGGCCACCCGCACCTCGTCGGTGGAGCGGATGTCCATGACCAGCCGGTTATCCTCGATGGACAGGCTCAGATGGTAGGGGCCGCCCTCGTGCCCGGCGGGCGCGAAGCTGTTTTCTTCCAGCAGATCGTAGATCGCGACCGCGCGCTCATGCTCGACCTCGGGGCTGCGCCGGACAACCGTACGCTCGTCAAGCGTGATCCTGACGAGCCGGCGCCGGTCCTGCCCCGTGTCGCTCACACCTCTGGCGCCCCGTTGCCCAGCCTGATCGAAACCGAGCGGGCATGGGCGTCCAGCCCCTCGGCCTCGGCCAGGGTGACGGCGGCGGGGCCGATCCGGCCCAGGCTGGCGGCGTCGCAGCGGATCAGCGTACTGCGCTTCATGAAGTCGAGCACGCCAAGTCCGGAGGAGAAGCGCGCCGTGCGCGAGGTCGGCAGCACATGGTTCGGCCCGGCGACATAATCGCCCACCGCTTCCGGCGTGTACCGGCCGAGGAAGATGGCGCCGGCATTGCGGATCTTCGCCGACAGCGCGTCGGGATCGGCGACCGCCAGCTCCAGATGCTCGGGCGCGATGCGGTCCACCAGCGGCACCGCGTCGGCCAGCGCCGGCACGGTGATGATGGCGCCGTGCTTCTCCCAGCTCTGGCGGGCGATGGCACCGCGTGGCAACACGGCAAGCTGGCGCTCGACAGCGGCGGCGACAGCATCGGCGAAGCCGGCATCGTCGGTGATCAGCACCGATTGCGCATCGTCGGAATGTTCGGCCTGGCTCAGCAGGTCGGCGGCGATCCAGTCTGGATCATTGTCGCGGTCGGCGACCACCAGGATTTCCGACGGGCCGGCGATGGAATCGATGCCGACCGTGCCGAACACCTGGCGCTTGGCCTCCGCCACATAGGCGTTGCCGGGGCCGACGATCTTGTCCACCGGCCGGATGGTCTGGGTGCCATAGGCCAGCGCGCCGACCGCCTGCGCCCCGCCCAGGCGGTAGATTTCCGTGACGCCCGCCAGCCTGGCGGCGGCCAGCACCAGCGGGTTCAGCACGCCATCCGGCGTCGGCACGGTCATGACGATGCGCGGCACGCCCGCCACCTTGGCCGGCATGGCGTTCATCAGCACCGAACTGGGATAGGCGGCCAGCCCGCCCGGCACATAGAGGCCGACAGCCTCCACCGCGCTCCAGCGCAGGCCCAGCTCCACCCCCTCGGGATCGGTATAGGCGAACCCATCAGGCAGCTGCCGGCGATGAAAGGAATCGATGCGCGCGGCGGCAACCTTGAGTGCGTCGATCTGCTTCGGATCGCAGGCGGCGAAGGCTTCCTCCACCTCGGCCGGCGTCACCCGCATGGTCTCGGCTGTCAGGCTTACCCGGTCGAACTTGCGCGTATAATCCAGCACGGCGGCGTCGCCCTCGGCGCGTACGCGCTTCAGGATATCGCGCACCACGCCCATGACATCGACGCCATTGTCGCGATCCTCGGCAATGAAGCCGGCGAAATCCGCCGCGAAGCCGGCTGTGCCGGCAGCCATCCTACGCGGCATCGGGCTACGCGGCATTGGCCATCCCCTCCGATGCCTCGCGGAACCGGTCGATCCAGTGCATCATCTGCTCCGGCCGTGTCTTCAGTGCCGCGCGGTTGACCGCCAGGCGGGAGCTGATCTCGGCGATCTGCTCCACCTCCACCAGCCCGTTGGCCTTCAGCGTCGCCCCGGTCGAGACCAGATCGACGATGCGCCGGCACAGGCCGAGGCTGGGGGCCAGCTCCATCGCGCCATTCAGCTTGATGCATTCGGCCTGCACGCCGCGCGCCGCGAAATGCCGGCGGGTGATGTCGGGATATTTCGTCGCCACGCGGACATGGCTCCAGCGGCGCGGATCGTCGCGCCCGGCCAGGTCCACCGGTTCCGCCACCGACAGCCGGCACTTGCCGATGCCGAGATCGAGCGGCGCATAGATTTCCGAATAGTTGAACTCCATCAGCACATCGCTGCCGGCCACGCCCAGATGCGCGGCGCCGAAGGCGACGAAGGTCGCCACATCGAAGGAGCGCACGCGGATGATGCTGATCTCGGGATGGTTGGTCGCGAACGTAAGCTGGCGCGAATGCTCGTCCTCGAACGCGGCCTCCGGCTCGATGCCGGCCTTGCGCACCAGTGGCATGACCTCCTTCAGGATACGGCCCTTGGGCAAGGCCAGGACCAGCGCTTCGTTCGCGTTCGCGGGCATAATTCCGTCTTCCAGATAGGCGCTTTTCGCGCGCCGACGATACAGGATCGCTTCACCTAGGGCCAGACAGGCGAGGAGTCAACCGGCGGTTCGCCGCAGCCGGAGGCGAAGCCGCTGGCATTACAGGCAAAAAAGACTATCGTGATGCAATAACAACAGCTTCGCGCGGTTCCGCGCGGCATCATCCGAAACCGGGAGGGAAAAATGGCCGCAATCGGCAGGAGCGAACACACGCAGCGGGCCTCGGTGCGTGTGCTGGGCGGCATGGTGACAGCCGCGCATCCGCTGGCGGCCAATGCCGGGGCGGAGATGCTGCGCAGCGGCGGCAATGCCTTCGATGCCATCGTCGCCACGGCAGCCGCACTGAATGTGGTGGAACCCTATATGTCCGGCTTCGCCGGCCTCGGCATGGCGAATTGCTGGGTCGCCTCCGAAGGGCGGGCCCGCTCGCTGGATTTCCATACACCCTGCCCGGCCAATTTCCCCATCGACAGCGCCGACAAGGCGCGCATGGTGAATGGCCCGCTGGCCAGCGGCACGCCGGGCAATCTGGCCGGCTGGGCGACATTGCAGAAGACCCATGGCCGCAAGAGCCTGGCCGAGGCGCTGGCCCCGGCCATCGCGCTGGCGCGCAACGGCTACCCCATCACCGGCTTCTATCTCGACATGCTGAACGCGGTCAGCGCCCGGCCGATGAGCGATGAATGGGCCCGCGTCTATTCCTTCGGCGGTGGGGCGAAGCGCGGCATGATCCTGCGCCAGCCCGAGTTGGCGGACACGCTGGAAGCCATCGCCGCCGACGGCATTGCCCATCTCTATGGCGGCGCGCTGGGCAAGCGGCTGGCCGACCATATGGCAGGCAATGGCGGTTGCATCACACTGGCCGACCTGGAGACGGTGCAGCCGATCTGGGAAGAGACCATCCAGGCAGGCTATCGCGGCCTGACGCTGAACGTGCCGCCGCCGCCTGCCGAATCCTTCCAGTTTCCGCTGACCCTGCGACTGCTGGAGGAGACCGATTTCGCCGCCCTGCCGCACCTTGGCGCTGACCATCTGGACCGGGTGTTCCGCGCGGTGCGGATTGCCGCCGAGCTGCGCATCCGCAACAACAAGCGCACACCGGCGGACATTCTGGAACTGCTGTCGGAGGACAGCGTCGCCCCCTTGCGCGCGCTGGTCGCGGGCAAGGATCCCGTCTGGGGCCGCACCGAGCAGTTCGCCACCGGACCGCTGGCCGAGGGGCCGAAGCTGAACGAGCACACCACCTCCTTCTCCGCCATGGATAAAGAGGGCAACGCGGTGTGCCTGACACAGAGCCTCGGCTCGCCCTGGGGGTCCGGTGTCGTCATCCCCGGCACCGGCGTGTGCCTGAACAACTTCCTGAACTGGACCGACCTCGATCCGGCCTCGCCCAACCGGCTGGCGCCTGGCGCGCGCTACGCCATGTGCCTCGCCCCCACCATCGGCACGCGGGACGGCAAGCTGGCGCTGAGCCTTGGTACGCCGGGCAGCTATGGCATATTGCAGACGCAGAGCCAGGCGCTGGTGCACTGGCTGGATTACGGGCTGGAACTGCAGGCCGCCATCGACGCCCCGCGCGGCCGGCTGTTCGATGGTCGTACGGTCAATCTGGAAAGCCGCGTGGAGGCACCGGTGATGGAAGAACTGCGCAGCCGCGGGCACGATGTCACGCCGCTGGGCGCGTATTCCTGGTCCTGCGGCGGCATGCACGCGATTGCCCGTGACGCGGCCGGCGCGCTGGAGGGTGCTGCCGACAGCCGGCGCGATGGCGCCGCGATGCCGGTTCCGCTAAGGTGAGGCGCAATTCCGCCACAGCCGCTTGGCGACAAAAAAATCGAACGCAATTTTAATAAAAGAATACTTTGTTAACAATTACTCTGGAATACTGTCGTCAGTGGACTAGCCAGAACAAGTGACAGCCGAATGGCCAGCGAACGATTGCCCATCAGCAGCATGATGACCGGTTCTTCCCCGGCGGCGCCAGAGTCGCTGGCGCAGCGGCGGCAACGTAATGCCGACTACCAGTCAATCTTCGAGAATGCGACGGTCGGCCTCTATCGCTCCTCACCCGATGGGGTCGTGCTGCGCGCGAACCCGGCGCTCGTCGCCATGAATGGCTATGAGAGCGAAACGCAGATGATCGAGGATCTGCGCGTCAACGGTAATGCCTGGTACGTCTCGCCGACCCGCCGGCACGAATTCCAGGAGGCGATGGCCGCCCACGATTCGGTGAAGGAGTTCGTCTCCGAAGTCTATCGCATGCACACGCGCGAGCGGATCTGGATTTCCGAGAATGCCTGGACGGTTCGCGACGAGAACGGCACCGCCCTGTTCTATGAAGGCGTTGTCGAGGACATTTCGGAGCGTGTGAAGGCGCAGGCGGAGCTGGCCAAGGCCCGTGTCGCCGCCGAGGCGGCCTCCGAGGCCAAGAGCACCTTCCTTGCCGTCATGAGCCATGAGCTGCGCTCGCCGCTGAACGCGATCATCGGCTTCTCCGAGATCATCGCCAACCGGCTCTATGGCGACAACGACCCGCGTTATTTCGATTATGCCGAGGATATCCGCGTCAGCGGCTCCCAGCTGCTGGCGCTGATCGAGGATATTCTCGACCTGTCGAAGATCGGCGCCGGCCACATGCATCTGCGCGAGGCCATCGTCGATGTCCCGAGCATCGCCATCGGCACCGTCCGGCTGTTCGCCGCCAGCGCCCAGAAGGCCGGCCTGCAGCTATCGGCCAGCTTTCCGGAAGGCTATCCGGCACTGAAAGCCGATGCCGTGCGGCTGAAGCAGGTGATGACCAACCTCGTCGCCAATGCCGTGAAGTTCACGCCCGATGGTGGCGAGGTGGCGATCGGCGGTCAGCAGACCGAGGATGGGCTGTGCTTCTGGGTCGCCGATACCGGCTGCGGCATGACCGCCGAGGAAGCCGGCAGGGCACTGGAACCCTTCGTGCAGATCGGCGACAACATGACCCGCAGCAAGGGCGGCACCGGCCTTGGTCTGCCGATCAGCAAGGATCTGGTCGAACTGCATGGCGGCCGGCTGACCATCGACAGCGAGAAAGGCAAGGGCACCCGCGTGCTGGTCTGGCTGCCGCGCGAACGGATCGTCGATCAGGATTGACGCTTACCTTGGCCTCGGGGGCCTCGGGGGCCGCGGGCTCCACAGATAGGGCAGCAGCGCCGCCAGCAGGGCGATAGCGGCGGCGGCGAAGATCCAGGCGAACACGCCAGCAGGTGCATAACCAGCCCCGGTCGCGGTCTCGGCGATCCAGCCGAAGCCTGCCGAGGCAATCGCATAGCCCAGGAACACGAAGCTGTTCAGCACGCCGAAGCCGCGCCCGCGCGCCGCTGCCGGCAGCACGCCCTTGCCCTGCGTCATCAGCAGCGGATGGATGTTGCCGATGGTGAACAGCAATGAGATCAGCCCGACGCTGACCAGCACATCGGCGGCCGGCAGCAGCGCCAGTGCCGCCGCGCCCAGAAAGGTCATCGCCAGCCAGACCGTGGCGATGGGCTTGGTGTTCCAGCGCCGCACCAGCAGCGGCACGGCGAAGGCCGACAGCAGCCCGCACAGGCTGGCGACCGTCATCGCCTCGCCGCGCGCCACCGCGTCCAGCCCGAACACGTCGGACAGATACGGCCCGCCCCAGGCATTGCGGAAGGTGATGCCGGCGGCCAGCGCCAGGCAGGCCGGGATCAGCGTCCACAGGACCGGCAGGCGCAGCACAGCGAGGCAGGCCCGCGCGGTCTCCCCGGCGCTCTCCTGCGGGCCATCGCCGATCCGCCCGTCGCGCACGAAGCGCCACACCCCCAGCATCGCCAGCAGCGTCATTACCGCCGCCATCGCCAGGGCCGGGCGCCAGCCGAACAGATAGGTCGCCCAGCCCAGCGGCGCCGCCGCCATGAAGGCGCCCGCCGTGCCGATGGCGCTGGTCAGCGTCACGGTCTGCACGAAGCGCGGTTCCGGCAGATGGTTCGCGGAATAATACATCAGCGCCATGAAGATCGGCGCGCAGGCAAAGCCCAGCGCCACCTGCGCCAGCATCGCCAGCGCCGCATTCGGTGTCACCGCGAACAATGCCGCGCCGACCACGCCCACCCCGAGCAGGATTGTCGTCGGCCGGCCGACGCCATAGCGGTCGAAGGCGATGCCGACCGGAATCTGCGCCGCCCCGAACGCCAGGAAGAAGATCGAGGACAGCCAGCCGAACTGTGCCGGGGTGAGATCGAGATCGGTCATCAGCTCCGGCGCGATGACGGCAAGGAAGCTGCGGAAGAACTGGCTGAGAATATAGGCGAAGGTCAGCGCAAGGATGGCCTTGGTGCTGTTTTGCAAGGCCGGTACCGCCGCGTCAGCCGGCGGCCGGATGGCGCGGGCGGAAGATGGTTGGCCAGGGCAGGCCATAATCCTCCAGCGTGCAGTCCGGGCGCGCCACCTCCAGCCGGATCGCCTTGTCGCCGGCGAACACGAGGTCGATGCGGGCCGCCCCCTGCTCCTCCGTCGCCACGAGGGTGAGCAGGCTCAGCAGACCGTCGCGGTCGCCCTTGCGGTCGATGCCGGACAGCCTTGTGCGATGCACGCCCTGGAAGGTGATGCCGCACAGCACGCGCTCATAGCGGTCACCCTCGACCGGTTTCTCGTCCGGACCCAGCATCTCCCAGCGGAAACGCTGCGCCACCATGACGAACTCGCCGGGGGCATTCTCGCTGCCGGGCCGGAAGAGCATGTCCTCGACGGGCACCACGGCATCCTGCAGACAGGCGGCGATCACCGCCATATCCTCCGCATCCTCGCCCCGCAGCTTCAATGGCCGGAAATCCGTCACGGCCTGCCCCTTCCTTGTTTCTTCGTATGAGGTTACCGCTTATTCGCCGCCGATGCGCGCGATATCGGCACCGCAGGCGGCCAGCTTCTCTTCCAGCCGCTCATAGCCACGGTCCAGATGATAGACCCGGTTCACGATGGTCTCCCCTTCCGCCACCAGCCCGGCCAGCACCATCGAGACCGAGGCGCGCAGGTCGGTCGCCATCACCGGCGCGCCCTTCAGCCTTTCCACGCCGCGGATCATCGCCGAGGAATGGTGGACATTGATGTTCGCCCCCATGCGGCAGAGTTCCGGCACATGCATGAAGCGGTTCTCGAAGATCGTCTCGGTGATCATCGCGGCCCCCTTGGAGACCGTCATCAGCGCCATGATCTGCGCCTGCAGGTCGGTCGGGAAGCCGGGATAGGGCTCGGTCATCACATCGACGCCGTCCATCACGCCATTGGCGCGGCGGACGCGGAAACCGTCCTGCATCGTCTCGACCTTCGCCCCGGCCTCGCCCAGCAGCTTCAGCAGCGACTCCAGCAGCGTCGGGCAGATGCCGGCCAGCTCGAGATTGCCATCGGTCATGGCGGCGGCGATGGCGAAGGTGCCGGCCTCGATACGGTCGGCGACCACATGATGTTCCGCGCCATGCAGCGCCGCCACACCCTGAATATGCAGCGTGTCGGTGCCGATGCCCTCGATCTTCGCCCCCATCGCGTTCAGGCAATGGGCGAGATCGTTCACCTCCGGCTCGCGCGCGGCGTTCACCAGCGTCGTCTCGCCCTCGGCGAGGCAGGCCGCCATCAGCAGGTTTTCCGTGGCCCCGACGGAGACCTGCGGAAACACGAAGCGGCCGCCCTTCAGCCCCTTCGGCGCGGTGGCGTGGATATAGCCTTCCTCTAGCGTGATTTCCGCGCCCAGCGCGGTCAGCCCCTTCACATGCAGATCGACCGGCCGGTTGCCGATGGCGCAACCGCCGGGCAGCGACACCCGCGCCTCGCCGCAGCGCGCCAGGATCGGCCCCAGCACCAGCACCGAGGCGCGCATCTTGCGCACCAGATCATAGGGGGCGGTGGTGCTGGTGATCCGTGCCGCCGTCAGATGCCCCTTGCGCGCGGCACTCTCGCCCTCGATCCGCAGATCGACGCCATGCTGTTCCAGCAGCTTGCCCATGGTGGCGATGTCGGCCAGCGCCGGTAGGTTGGACAGACTCAGCGTCTTGTCGGTCAGCAGTGCCGCCGCCATGAGGGGAAGGGCGGCATTCTTCGCGCCGCTGATCTGGATTCGGCCCTCTAGCGGGCGCCCTCCCCGGATACGGATTCTGTCCATCTGGTCTCTCGATATGCAGGAAGGAGGAAAGCCTTACGATACAGCCGTGTTTAACGCAGGCGAACGCCCGCCTCAACCCGACGCGGCATCAGGCTTTATCGGCAGCGTGGCTTTTTTGCGACCGGAATCGCCATTATCGGAATCACCGGCATCGGGATCGCCGGACTTCTCCGCCTCCGCATCGGCCACCATATCGGCCCGGCCGCGCGCCTGCTGCTTGCGGCGCAGCAGATTGTCGCGCAGTGCCTGGGCCAGCTTCTGCTTCTTGTCGTTCATTCCCGCCTCTCGGTTACGCGGCACACCCCCGTACGGCACATCCCCGTACGGCACATCCCCGTACGGCACATCCCCGTACGATATGGACCGGAAAAGGTCACAACCGCGTCACAGGCCCGTCACGCCAGCGTCACAGGGCGGCAGTATAGTCCGCGCACTCTTACCGGAGAATGACTCATGGCCGTGATCATTACCTTTTCCCTCGCCCTCGCTGTCAGCGCCCTGATCGCCCCGCCGGCGGTAAGGCTGTTCTGCCGCACCGTCGACCGTCATCTGGACGAGGCTTTCGACGCCGACCTGCGCTGGTTCTAGCGCCAGATCACACGCCCACGGTGGCGCATCCGCGCCATCGGAAAATTCCCTCACATCCCTGCTTGCATGCCCCGCCCCGCTGTGGCATGTTCCGCGCGCTTTCGGGGGGATGCCTCCCCTTCAGGGCCAGACGGCACGTTGCCGCCGCCCTCCGGATGCTGCGGTAGCTCAGTGGTAGAGCACTCCATTGGTAATGGAGAGGTCGACAGTTCAATCCTGTCTCGCAGCACCATTCTTCCCCTAGGAAATCCTTGCTTTTCAGACGTTCCGCCGCGAATGCGGACTATGCGAACAGCTGCGGAACAGTGCGGCTATATGCGGGGGAAGTGGGGGAAAACTGGGGGAAGATGTTCCCTGCGCGTTCTCTCTTTGCCACCCCGCTTTTCCGGTTGTATTATCCCGGCCTCATAAACCGGCAATGGGGGATGGAGCGATGGCCGGCATCCGCACACTGATGATCCTGGCATGTGCGCTGGCACTCTCCGCCTGCGGGTCTATGTCCGGCGGTGCCGTGCAGACGGTAACGGTGGACACCATGCCGATGCCGGGCGCGGCCTGCACGCTCACCAACCCCAAGGGAGTCTGGCACGTTCCGCGCACACCGGGATCTGTCACGCTGGCGAATTCCGGCTATGACCTTACGGTCAGTTGCCGGGATGAACATGGCGCAGGCGGCGAAGTGGTGGCACCGGCAAAGCTGGCGGATGTCTATCTCGGAAATGTCCTACTGGGTGGAGCCATCGGCATGGCCGTCGATATGAGTACGGGTGGCGCCTATACCTACGACCCCCGGATCATCGTCACCATGCGGACAGGCGGCGGACGGACAGCCCAGCGCGGATCATCCCTGCCCGGCCGGCGCGCCAGCGGCGATCCTTCAATTGTGCCAACCCCTGCCGGACGCGCACCGGACCCGATGTTCGACCGGCGCCAGCAAACCACACCGACAGCGGGATTCTGCTGCGGTCCGCTGCGGCCCTGATAACGGAAACCCTCGTGCCCTCGATCAGCACCATCGAGACCGTGCGCGACGCGCTGGCCTATGATGCGCAGATCACCGCGCAATGCCGTGGCTGCGGCCATCGCGCCGAAGTGCCGACCACCCGGCTGCACGAACCGCGCTATTCCGGGGGGATTGCCGGCCTTGGCCACCAGCTGCGCTGCACCCGCTGCGGGCGCAAGACAGGCGCGGTCATAACCATCACCCTGCCAGACGGACAGTCGCGCATTTTTTAACGCGGTTTCTGCGTTTTTTTATTGTGTGATATGCGGTTTCTGCGTATATTGAAGGGGTCAGGCAATTGGGCCTGACGAACGCAGAAAGGGGGTGACGCAAAATGAGACTTCTACCGAGGCGGCTTCGCTTCGAAATCCAAATTCGGCCCTTCAAACTGACTTTGGAAATCGACTGGTAGCTGCTAGGGGGGCCGGGGAAACCCGGTCCCCCACGGTAGAGGATTAAGCGTCATCCCCTTCTCTTCGGAGGAATATAATATGAACCCCGCCGATCTCCAAGCCCTACGGAAATCCCTCGATCTCAACCAGGCGGACATGGCCGCCCGGATTGGCATGAGCACCCGCGCCTATCAGGCGCTCGAAGCCGGCGAATCGGCGATCCGTCCGGTACATGTCCTGGCCGTCGACCAGATCAAGCAACTGGACATACAGGCGAAAAGCCGGGAATCCACTGCGCAAAACAAGCGGCAGTTCGAGAATGCCAAGCGCGCCCTCGAATCAGTCGAATTGATTCGAGATTACTATGCGAGCAGCAAAGAAGGCTGCGACCTCATCAACGAAACTGTGAAAATGATACAGAACAGCGGTGGGATCGGTCGCGGCGTCGCTATCGGCATCATGCTTTACCTGAAAGCTGAACAGCACCACGCAAAATTTCTGCGGGAATGTGCAGATCAGATCGAAGCTAACGGCAAGCTAAACCTCTCCTTGTAATAGCCCAGTCCGCCGGCAAGCCGGCGGACTGCTGCTACTTCCGCCGCTCCATTTCGCGCGCGCCGAACCACCAGACGATGGCGGCCGTGGTGGCATAGGAAACCATCTCGATCACGTCCTGCCGCTGGCTGGCATTATCCAGCGAGAAGTAAATCAGCCCGGTCAGCACGATCAGCCCCAGCGTGAGGGCCGGGCGCACCAGCCGCAGGATGTTGACCACCCACTGGCTGGCCCGGCCATACCCCCGGTCGTGATCGTAGGAACCGGTGCGCATCGCCTGCGTCGCCTCGATATCGGCGATCGCCTGTTCGCTTTCCAGTTCCATGCCGCGCGTCTGCATGGCCAGCTGCTGCAACGCCAGCTCGTGCTTATAGTCCTGCGCGCGCTCCGCCATCCGCTGGCGCGCCTCGGCCCATCGGCTGACAGCGGTGAAGATCATGCCCAGCAAGCCGGTGGCGCCACCGGTCAGGATCGAAGTCAGGAAGTCGAAGATACCCATGGTTAGTTCCCCCATTTGCCCCAGCGCCGGGCCGGGCCGCAATCCACATGCAGGAAGGTCGAATAGAATCCGAAGCCGGTAAAGCCGGCTGCCTGGCAGACCGCCAGCAGCTGCGCGCGTGTATGGCCGCGCAGGCTGATATCGAAGGCATCCCCGGCCTTGTGCCGGCTCAAGGGCGCGCCGCCGACGCGGGCGTTATGCACCGGGTCGCGGTAGGCGCTGGTGATCAGCATCGGGCGCGCCAGCTCTGACCGCGCCCATTGCAGCCGGTCCAGCGCCGCCGGCACGATCAGGATGGAGCCATCGCCCCTGCTGGCGATCTCGCGCGGGCTGAAATCAGGCCAGCGCCAGATCCCGGCCGGCACCTCCGACCAGTGCGAAAAATGCACCGGCTGCGTCAGCCCGGTGGCCTCGCCTTGCGCGAACCAGGACCGGAACATCGCAGCCCCCTACTTCCGCCGGCTGCCGAGATAGGTACGCAGCGCAGCCTCCGTACCCTTCGGCCCCAGATAGGCCAGCACGCCGATGGCGGCGGTATGCGGCCAGCCGGTCAGCCCCAGATAATCGGCGACGCCCTGTCCCACCACCGCCATGGCGATGGCGATCGTCAGTTCGTACACCAGCAGCAGCGACCAGAATTTCCGCTGCTTGCGACGCACCTCTTCCACATGCCAGATCAGTCGGCCAAGGCAGGCGACCAGGAAGGCAATCGCCAGCGCGAACATCGATTCGCGGATCGGCGGCGGCACATTATCGATCGGCATTCATACCTCCCTTCAGACAAACGAAAGCCCGCCTCCCATGCGGCAGGCGGGCTGGTCTGGCGGGAGGGTGCGCCTCCTACCAGAGCGTGGCTTGTGGACTCGACAGCGCGACGGTGGCGTTGGCCGAGGTGATGATCAGCTCGCTCACCCGCTTACCCTCGCCACCGGCGACCGTGTAGGTGGTCTCGACCTGCTGCATCGGGAATTCGGCGAAGATATCCCGCACCGCCTCATGGTCGTTCAGCGACAGCACGAAGCCGCCGGCAATATCGGCCAGCTGCGCCGCCATGGCGCTGAATTCCCTACGGTCGAAGATCGGCCCGTAATCTGTCTCGCACCCGTAATACGGCGGGTCGAGATAGAACAGCGTCTCCGCCGTGTCGTACCGCGTGATGAACTCCGACCAGGGCAGGCACTCGATCACCACCCCGGCCAACCTTTCATGCAGCTCTTCCAGCAGCGGATGCAGGCGCGTCACGTCGAACCGCGCTGGCGTGCCCGGCGAGGTACCGAAGTTCCGCCCCGCTACCTTGCCGCCATAGGCCAGGCGTTGCAGATAGAGGAACCGTGCCGCCCGTTCCAGGTCAGTCAGCGTTACCGGATCGGTGGCGATCAACCGCTCGAACTCCGTCCGCGTCGTCACCTGGAATTTCAGCATGTCCAGGAACGCCACGAAGTGCCGCTGCAAGACGCGGAAGAAGGTCGCCACGTCACGGCTGTAATCGTTCACCACCTCGCAGGCCGGTGCCCGCCGCCGCCGCAGGAACACCCCGCCCATACCCACGAAAGGCTCCGCATAGGTCTGGTGCGGCACCTGCTCGATCGCTGTCACCAGCCGCTGTGCCAGATGCCGCTTGCCGCCCAGATACGCAGCGGCCGGCCGCGCCGGACGCACCGGCCGCCATTGCCCGATGGACTCCATCTCATGCCCTCAATTACTCTGCCCCCGCCTGTGATCGCAGGTGGCGGGCCGGCCAGTCTCGGCCGGGATTGGCTGGGCGAGATGTACGTCTCGCGGTTCGGGGTGTTGGTAGCACCCCTCCCCCGCCGGCCCCATAAGCCGGGGAAGCGTTTCGCGGCGGGCGTTAAATGGCCGGTGAGGCCGGTCTAGGCTATGCGTCGTCGGTCAGGTCGCCGGTCATCGAGAACGCCCCGCCCGTGCCCTTATTGTCGGCCCAGTCGATGGCCGGGCCGGCGAAGTACACGGTGGGTGCTGTGCCGGTCGGGCCGCTGCCATCGACATTCATGTTCACTTCCTGCAGGTCGGAAGTGATGAATTTCCGCCGGTTGGCCGTCACGCTCAAATCCAGATACTCCGCCGTGTTGATGTAGAGATGGCCGATATCCGCCAGCAGGTTTGGCAGGGTGGACGCCCAGTCGTTGCTGGTCTGATAATCGGTCTGCACCCACTCCGCCGATCCGCTGCCGGAGACGCTTCCGCCCAGCGGCACCATGTTCTGGTCGTTCAGATAACCGTGCCGCACATTCAGGCTGTTATCGAAACTGCCCAGCAGGTGGTACCAGCCGCCGGGCACAATGGTGCCGGCCGGCGTGTCGAACAGATAGGCGAGGCCGGGAATCGGTGTGACGGTGTTCACAATGGAAATGAAGGACCGGCCAGCGGTGTTGACGTAGATCCGCGACCGGCCGCCGGTGCCCTTGCCGGTATCCCGCGTTGACCAGAGATAGGCAGGGCCGTTTGCGTTGAAGCCGATAACGCGGAACCACACCGAGATGATGCCACGCTGCTGGTTGCTCACCCCGGTCAGGGCGCTGTTGCGATAGACCCGGTCGCCGCCGGCGCCCAGCGTGCGGAACCGTGCCCAGTGCAGCGGCGGCTGCGCGCCGGGAAAGCCGCTCCAGTCGAAGCGCCGCAGCCGCTGGAACACCTCGTTGATGTGCCAGGCGCCGCGATAGAGATTGCTGCGCCCCGGCGTGAAGCCCAGCCACCCGGCCTCCAGCCCCGTCCGGCCGGTCATTATTCTTCCTCCGCCTGGTCGATCTCCAGGATGCTGGCCGTCAGGTCCAGCAGATTGGCGGCGCTGGCCTGGCCCTGCAGCTGGTCACCTGCCTTCAGCAGGATCTTGCCGGCCACCAGCTCGACCGAGGCGCGGTTCGGAATCGAGAGATTGCCGGTGATGGTGCAGGCGGCATTGCCGTCCGCCGCGTCCAGCCACTGCACATAACAGCCGGCCTCGCCGCTGCCCCGGCTGGCGGCCAGCAGCCCCAGCACGAAGGCGACCTTGCCGGCCGGCACCGTATACAGTGACGCCCAGCTGGTCGGCATCGCCGCCTGCTTGGCATTCGTGAATCGCTCCGCCATCAGCTCACCCCGATCACCAGCCCCAGCGACACCCCGCCGCCGGACGCATCCACATACTGCTTGGTTGCCGCCTGCAGCGGCTCCGCCGGATCAGCGGGCAGCACCAGCGGCCCGCTCATGGCGTCGCCCGACCGGCGCACATAGGTCTGGTTGGCATAGGACAGCGGTATCGGATCGCCACCGGTCTGCGGATCGCCGATGCCCTGCCCGGCCCGCACCGGCACGGCGACGCGCCCGCCCTGCGCGGCCAGCCGTTCGGCCATGATGTCATAGGCATAGATCGACGGGTCTTCCTCGGACAGAACCAGATCCACCCCGCCATCCTCTGCAAAGGCCCAGCGCTCCACCAAGAACGCTTTGGCCGTCCAGCCGAACCGCGCCACGGTCAGCGCCACGCACTCGCCGGGCAGCGGCGGCAGCCCGGCCAGCTTCGCCGGGAACACCACTTCCAGCGGGAATCGCTGCCGGCGCAGCACGATGCTGGCGATACGCTGCGCGCGATGCTCCCGCAGGGTGAAGGGCAACTCGACCTCGCGCCATACCTGCAGGCTGGGGTCCGGCTCTGTGGTCAGGCCGGGCATCTCGGTTTCCTCGAACAGCGCCGCCGGTTCGACATAGCGGGCGCGCACCCCGTTGAAGGCGTCGGACAGGGCAGCACGCGGGCGCAGCTGCAGCGGCCCGCGCAGATCATCCTCATCAAGGGTGAGAATCGGTGCCGACCAGGCGCCGGGATAGAACCGCCAGCTGCCCTGCGCATAGACGATGCGCCCGGCCATCGACGTCGCCATACGCTCCAGCACCTCGATCGGCGCCTGGTCGAGCGTCACCACCCCGTCCAGCGTGTAGCGGCGCGTGGTGCCGGTCATGAACACATCGGTGGCCGCCGACCGGCTGCTGACGATGGTGGTGGAATCTGCAGGGTCGCGCAGGGTGGCCGCGATATAGGCCGGATTCGTCCCGAAGTCGGTACCGCCCGCCTCATTGCGCGCATAGACGAAGGCGATGCGGTGCGGCCCGGCTGTCAGCGGCACCTGCGTCACGGCGGGCGGGTTCACCGTCCAGGACTGCGCGGCATAGCTGGTCAGCCCGTCCACCACGACATAGCCGCTGGCCCGCGCCACCGCGCGCAGATTGTAATCGCCATCGACCGGCGCGGTAAAATCCACCTCGATCCAGACATCGCCGCGCAGCTGGTTGTAAGGCGTCGTGCCATCGACCGAGGCCGCCGCCGCATTATCCTGCTGGAAGGCAAACCAGCTGGCATCGCTGACCGCCACGCTGGCAACCGCCGTTGGCACCGTGGCGACGATGGTGACGGTCGGCACCACCATGTTCCCGGCGCCGGGATAGATCGGATCATCACTGCCCCGGCTGTCCGCCACGCGCACCGCAATATCGCCGCTATCCGCGCCCGGCCACAGCGTGCCGACCACTTCCCAGGTAATCCACCAGGGATCACTCACCAGCCCGTCATTGCGCCAGCTGACCGTGAAGGTCACCGTCTGGCCACCGACGCGCCCCAGCGACGCTTCCCGCACCGTGCCGCTGCCCTGCGTGTCGAAGGGCAGCAGCACCTCACCGGTTTCCAGCGTGGCCCCCACACTATGGCTGCCGGCCAGCCGCAGTCGCAGCTGCTCCACCCCCACACCGCCGGGCACCGTGAAGGAGAAGCGCGCCTGCACCACGGCGCCGGTTGCTTCCAGCGCGGTGCTGCCGTCATCGCTGATCGCCAGCGCCAGCTCGGCCAGATCGCCGCTGCCGGTCACCGGGATCAGGCTGCTGCCGATGGTCTGCGGCTCCACCGCCGCCGCCAGCGGCAGCTTGCCCGGCACATCCTCGTCGCACAGATTGGCCGCCGCCATGACATGGCCCCAGTCAATCTCCGCATCCGGCGCCGCCAGCCCCTGAAAGGGCGGCACACCGTCCGGCCAGTCGATATTCACGCTGCCGGCGCGGATGTAATCCAGCGCGCACAGCACCGGATTGCGCGACCATTCCCAGCTGTCGGGACCGTCAGCACGGTTCGCGCCGCTGCCGCCGCTTTGCGTCGAATCCTTGCGCGGGTCATAGACCAGCCGCCCCTGCACGATGGCCGACAGCGACGGGATGCCGGACGGCCAGACATCGGCGGATTCGTGGGTCAGCTTCGCATAGAGATAGGCGATGCCCAGCGCCCGGTGATCCTCGGTCCATCCCTCGATATCGGCCAGCGCGCCGGCATCGGCGGGCTGGCCCGGCTGGCCGGTCCAGGCGCGGATCACGGTATTGCGGCCCTGGTCATACAGCCGCTGGCCGTCGAAGGAATAATCCGCCGGAAAGACATTGAGGAAACCCGGCATGGCGTCGATCGCCCCCGCCTCGGCCGTCGTCGGATTGGCCAGGTCAACGCTGCGCCAGTCCACCTGCCCCTTCAGCCCGTAATCGCGCGCGCTGCCATCCAGATAGGCCAGGCCGCCGGCATTCTGATAGATCGCCTCATTGAGGAAAACATGCGGGATATCGGTAATCGGCCCCTGACACAGCGCCACCATCAGATGCAGGTCGCGGTTCGCCTCGCCGGTGCTGGCGACCTTCACCAGCGGCCCGCCGATGCGCGCCCAGCCATACACCACCTTGCGCGGCTCGACACTGCCGCGCACCGTGCGCTTCAGGTCGCGCGGCGACTGGCCCGGTCCGCCCTTCTTGCCGAACAGGCTGCCGCCGAACACGCCCATCGCCACCGATGCGCCCAGCGCCAGAACCGCCGTGCCGATGGCCCCCAGGCCCAGTGCGCTGCCGACCACACTTGCGAGGATAGGTACACCGGCTGGCATCAGCCCACCCTCCAGGCATGCCGCGCGACGGACAATGGCCAGCGCTTCAGCCCGCCCGGCATAAGGGTCGCCACCCTGCCGCCGGATTCCACCACACCCAGCATCACACCGCCGAAGGCCGGCTGGCCGCGCACCGGCACCGCCGCGATATCGCCGCGCCGCGCCTGGCCGGGTGGCACCTCCGCACCCAGCGTCTCGGTCGCCAGAATGGCAAGGTCTGCGGTGCCGTGAACCGTGATCAGCCGGGATACTGCCGCCTTGCGGCTGCGATAGAGACCGCGCCATCCCGCCGCCGGGTCGTGCCCGGTCAGCGCATGCACCGCATCGGCCGCCAGCAGGCAGCAATCGCACTCCCCCCACGAGAAAGGCCGCCCTTCGGCGGCCCGCAGCATCGCGTCCAGCCGGGCTTCCCAGCCCGGCAGCCGCCGCAGATCGACCATCATCCCCGCCCCCATACCAGTTCCATGTTCGCCGCAGCGTTCACCCCTTCCAGGAAGCGGTCCTCCGCGAACAGCATGCGCTGGCTGGCATCGGTGTAGCGCTGCACGCGCGGGCGCTCCCAGTCCGCCAGCCGGCTCTGCGCCTGCGCCGTGATCGAGGCGCTTTCCCCCAGCTCGATCGACAGCTGGTCAAGGATGCCGGCGAACAGCAGGATCGGGCTGGCCACCAGCTGGTAGGAGTCGGTCAGGAAGCCTAGCCACACCCGGCAGGCACGGCCCTGATACGATCCCGCCAGCACGGCGGGCACGATATCGGGGTTGATGCCGGACAGGCTCATCTCCACGCCATTGGCCTGCAAAGACCCGGTTTCCTCGATCTCGCCGATTCGGCCCAGCGCACCGACGCCAAGCCAGTCCTCGCTGTTCCAGCTCATGCTGCCGGCCGCCGTGGTCAGACGGACAGCACCGTCCGGCAAATCCAGCAGCACAAAGAACACCGGGCGCGACACTTCACCGGTAGCGGCTTCCAGGCTGGCCGTGGTGATATCCCGCGCCATCAGGCGCGCCCCTTCATATCAAGCCCATTCATGTCAGGCTCTCTTCGAATTCCAGCGCCATGCTGCCGATGCGCGCCAGACCGACAGAGACCCTGGCCGCCGCATCGTCGGTCAGCCGCATGACGCAGCCCAGCGGCGCGCCGGGCTGGCCGAAGCGCAGCGGCGCATTGTCCGCCGGGGCTTCGCGGATTGCCGGCTCGATGGGGATTGCAACCACGCCGCCGCCGGTGCTGGCACAATCCGCCGTCACCATATGCAGCATCCGCCGCCCGCCGGGCGTGTCGTAGCTGACGAAATCCCCCGCATGGAAGATGGTCTGGGAAGCGCCGAAACCATCGGCGGAAAGGCTGGTGCCGCTCTGCCCGCCGCCCATGACAAGCGGTGTGGTATAGGCCGGCATGATGCGCGGCGCCTTGGCATGCGGCGGGCCGTAGAAGAACCGGCCGGCGCGGCCCCGCAGGGCAGACAGGAACCCGGTCAGGGTGCGCCAGTCCGCTTCCTGCAAGGGCGGCCAGGACAGCGAGGCGCGCCAGTAGCTGCCGGGCAGTTCCTGCGTCTGCACCGACCCGGTCAGCGGCGAGGCGAAATCCTGCGTGCGGCGCTGCAGCCACCATTCGGCCTGCTGTGGCACGCGGGTCAGGGTCGGGAATGTCAGGATGGTCATGCCTGCTACCTCCGCCCCACTGCCTTGGCGAAGGCGCCGCCGCGCCCGGCCTGGCGCGTGACACGGGCATCGATACGCGGCTCGATGCTGGCTGACAGCGCTGCCATCTCGCGCCGGATCAGGGCTTCCACCCCCGGCGCAGCACCGCGCGCATCGATGTTGACCACCATGCCGCCACCACCCATCCCGCCGCCGAAATCATTGGGAATGATGGTGCCCGGCCGGTCCGGCACGAACAGCTCCGGCCCGCGCTCGCCGACAATGCTTGGCCGCCCGACCGGCGGCCGGCCGCCATCAGCAAAGCCCAGCAGGCTGGCGAAGGCGGTTCCGATCAGTCCGCCGGTGCTCTGCCCTTGCCCGGCGCCCGCAGCACCGCTGGACCGCAACACCGCCTGCAGCGCATCGTCGGCCAGGCTGATCAGCCCCTGCAGCGACAACTTGCCGCCCTGCACCAGGTCTTCCAGCACGCCCTTGGTCCGGTCGCCGAACCGCTCCCATCCGCGCTCCGCCTCCTGCGCGGCGCGCTCCTGTTCCTTGGCCAGCTTCTCCGCCTCGCGGGCGTGGATATCGGCAATCTCGGCTGCCGCCGTGTCGTTCACCATCACGCGCAGCCGCGCCAGCTGTTCCTCGCCCAGGCCGATATCTTCCAGCATGCGCAGCTCGGCATCACGGCGGCGCTGGATCAGCGCCTCCTGCTGACCGGTCGCCTGCAACCAGGCCGCCTCGATCCGCTGCACGATGCCCTGCCGGCGTTCCGCCTCGGCGGTGACGATCTCACTCTTGCGCGCTTCGGCGGCAGCGACGATCTGTTCGCGCGCCGTGGCGGCGGCGCTCTCCGACAGCACCAGCTGATCCAGCGCCGCCAGTTCAGTTTCGCGGCGCCGCTCGATCAGCGCGATCTGCTGGCCCGTCGCCTGCAGGTAATCCTGTGTCACGCGATCGACAAAGCCCTGCCGCTTTTCCTCCGCCCGCGCCGCCTCCTGCGCCACCCGCTCCGTCTCGCGCGCCCGCTCTTCCGCGCCGCGCTTGGCAATGGCGGCGATCTCGGCGGCGGCGGACTGCTCGATCTTCACCGTCGCGGCGGCCTTCTGCTCGGCACTGGCTGCGGTTGCTTCCAGCGCCGCCAGTTCCTCGTTCTTGCGCTTTTCGATCAGCGCCAGCTGCTGCCCGGTCGATTGCAGCCAGCGATTGTCGATCCGGTCCAGCAGCGCTGCGGCTTCCTCCTGCGCCTTGCGCAGATCGGCAGCAAGGCCCCCCCCCACATTGCCGACGCGCGACAGCCGGCTGGCCGACTCGGTCACCTGATTCAGGCTGCTGGCCGTGTCATCTGCCGCCATCGCGGATTTAACCATCGACGGAACGAAGGCCCCGCCCAGCGCGCCGGCCACCGCGCCGATAAGCGCACCCCAGTGACCGAATACCGACCCCAGCTTGGCGCCGGCCATTGCCCCCATGATGGTGGTTGCCACCCACATATGCTTGTTCAGGAACTCGAAGGCCTGGCCGGCGCGCGTCACCAGCGCCGGCAACACCGCCAGCGCATCGGTCACCAGCCGGTCGATCTGCGGCGCCAGCTGTGCCACCGCCACCGTCACCCGCGTCTTGATCACCTGCCCCAGCGCGCCCAGATTGTCGCTGGCCGACTTGGCCTGCCGGATCAGCGATTCATCCATGACAAGGCCAAGCGACTGCGCGCGCTCGCGCAGACCCTGGATGCCGTCCGCCCCCTGATTCAGCAACTGCACCAGACGCGGGCCGGCATCCTCGCCGAACAGCTGGCTGGCCAGCGCCGACTTCTCGGCTTCCGAAGACAATGCCGCCAGTTTGCCGGTCACCTCTTCGAAGATCGACTCGGAACCGCGCAGCTGCCCGCTGGAATCCCGCACCGACAGCCCAAGCGCTTCGATGGCCTGCTTTGCCGGACCGCCGCCGGTGGTGACGAAGAGACCCAGCCGGCGGTTGAGGCGCGTGATCGCATCATCCATGTCCCGCGCCGAGGCACCGTTCTGCGACGCGGCAAAGCGCATCTCCTGCAGGAAGGCAGCAGAGACACCGGCCTTCTGCGCCACATCGTCAATGGCGGAAGCCGCTTCAAGCGACCCGTTGATGATCGCACCGAGACCGGCACCGCCCAGCAGACCGGCTACTGCGCCGCGCAGGTTGAAGATGCCGCCGATGCTCTGCTGCACCGACCGGTTGAAACCGCCGAAGCCTCGCTCGACACCGGACAGCACACGATTCATTCGTGCGCCCGCGCTGTTCAGCGCCGCCTGCGCCTTGCCCATGTCCGCCTGGAAGCTGCTGGTCTGCGCGACCAGGTCCACCACGAGACTGCCGATGGTCGCCATTTACGTCTCCTTCTTGCTGCCGGCGCCGAAGCGCGCCAGCAGCCGTTCCGCGACGATGTCCGCCTGCCGGTCGAAACCCAGTGCCGCCCAGGCAAGCTTTTCCTCGCGTGCCAGATGCGGCATGAAATCCTTCGGCACGAAGGGCTTGGACCGGCGCCGCTCCGGCGCGGCATTGGCAATGTTGGCGGCGAGGATACCGGTGCGCAGTTCGGCGGCCGGCGCTCCGATCGGCTCAAGCTGGTCGAAAGCCTGCCACTCCGCGAACTCGCGCGCGTCCAGGCTGGTGTGCAATTCGCGCACCGTGCGGCCGAGAGCCAGCGCCAGCCGAAAGGCGAAGCGCCGGTCTGGCCGCTGGATCAGTTTTTTTCCAGTTCCTTGATGTCCGCCGCGCCCATCCCATTCAGCCGCTGCGCCACATCGAACAACCGGTCCATTGCCTTGGCCGATTTCTCACCCAGCGCCGACGCCTGCTCGATGGTGAACAGCCGTTGGCCGTCATCGCCAACCGCGCACAGGGCCACCAGATGCCCACGCACATTCTGGTGTTTGCCTTGGTTGGCGATCAGCCAGGTTTCGAACTCGTCGCGCTCCCGGCTCATCATGGTGCGGATACGGACAGTGCCGCCCCATTCCGGCACCGCCACATCCTCATGCGGCAGGTCGGCGGCGGACAGGATGGCGGCGGCGGACAGCAGCCCGCCGCCCGTAGTCTGGGTGGTTTTCACTTTGGTCATTTTTCCTCACTGGGAAAGCAGGAAGATGGAAGGGGTGTCCAGCGCCGTTAAATGGCCGACAGGCGCGGTTCGTCGCCGCTTACGGGTCCGGGGTCAGGTCGTAGCGCGAGACAGCCTCGGTGACGCGCAACGTGGCACTGATCTTCTTGATCGCGTCGGTGCCGGCGGCGAACGAGAACTCGCTGACATAGCCGGCGAAGGTGATGCCCTTGTCGGGATCGACCTTCTGGCGGATGCGCCAGTTGTGGGTGGTGCGCGCAAGCTTCGCGTCCATCATGAATTCCTGCGTCGCATTGCCATGCAGCAGGTTCATTTCCAGCGAGACACTGCCCTCGTCCGGCAAGGCGGGAACATATTCCCGCGCCGTCGAATCAAGGTCGCTGGCATCCAGTTCGCTCGAACTGCCGGTCGGGCCGTCAATGCTCACCACGCCGGCCACCTTGATCCAGGTGTCCGGCGTGTTCGGGTCTTCGTAGAACAGCCCGGAACCCTGGCTCGATTCGCCTGCCATATCGCTCTCCTTTCAAAAAGAAAGGCCGCCGGTTCCCCGGCGGCCTCTGCCAACACACCATTCACCGCCAGCGTCAGGTGCTGACGGAAATCCGGTAATCCGCGCCGCAGCGGTAAAGCTGCGTCTCCGCCTCGTATTCGTCCGCCTCGCGCTCGATGATGATGCGCTGCACGGTCACATCCCCCATCGGCCCGGCATAACCGTGCAGCGCGTCGCGGATGGCGCCGGCCAGGCCGCGCGCATCGGCGAAGCTGGACCCCCAGCAATCGATTTGCACCAGCGGGCGTTCCAGTCCGGCTGGCCCGTCCAGGTCATATTCGATATCGGCGCCGGCCCGCTGATAGGTCGCCGCCGGAAGCTGGCCCGACTGCGGCAGCACCAGCGGATAGAGACGGTCGCCCAGGATCGCCGCGACCGGCAGCTGCGCCAGCAGCCACGCCGCCAGCGCCTGTTCCATCCGATAGACGGGGGGAGCCATGCCTACCGCCTCCGCCGCCGGGTATTACCGCCACCAGCACTGCCGGACAGCAGACCGGCCAGCGCTTCCGCCGCCTTTTCGATATCGCCGCCAAGCCGCTTGCCGATGGCGTCGATGGCCGCCTGCCCCTGCGCGTCGATGGCAGGCCGCATGAAGGGCTGTGCCGGCTGGCGGCTGGTGCCGAACTCGGTCAGATGCGCGCGGCGCGATTCCGGCTTTTTGAAACCGATCACCAGCTGCCCGCCGCCCTTGGCCGTCCGCCTGCGGCTGCCCTTGCGCACGGTGATTGCCTTCTTCAACTTGCCGCTGCGCACCGGCACGCGCTTCTTCGCATCTTTCACGATGGGGCTGGCGCCAGCCCGCAGCGCCTTCAGCACCGTTTGTTCCTCGATTCGGCGCGGAAGCTGGCCCAGCACCTTGTCCAAGGCTGCGGCACCCAGGATCTGGCTCTTGCGCGCCATGGCTAATCCACGTCCGCCGTCAGATCGCCGATGGGGAAGCTGACCGGGTCGCCGGCATTCACCACCTTCGACGCGTCCAGCGCCACGCTGCCCAGCATGTTGCCGTCCGTCGCCGCGTCATGCAGCGCGTAATGCGATACGCTGGCGCCGGCATCCGCCGCGCCGAAATCCACGGCGGTGCTGTTCGCCATCGCGCCGTCTGTCGGCGCGCCGAAGGTGACCGCCACGCGGCCGGCCGGGCGGATCGTCGCCGTCACATCGCTGCCGCCATCGGTCGGGTCACCATTCCACAGGCTGACATAGGGCTGCGCCTGGGCCGGCATGGCGGCATTGCCGCGCAGCCAGTTGGCGATGGCCTGCCTTGTATAGGTCGAGAAATTTGCCATGGTATTCTCCTTTAGATTATCGGTGCGGCAGACTCGTAGGGATGCCCTGCTTCCAGGGCGATGCCCCATTTGTGGGCGAGATACCCTTCGATGCGCTGCTTGTCGGCAAGGCTGATCGCTGCCGACACCGAGACCACTTCAGCGACCCGCCCGCGCCAACCGTAATTGCCTGTCGTGTAATTGCGGTTGTTACCGATGGTCACGCCCTGCGCATTCGTCGCGGCGGCGCTGTCGGCGCGCACGATGAAGGGCGACTGGATAAGCGGTAGCGCCGTCAGATCAGCAGCCGGCGCGCCATTGTGGAAGGTCTGGCCGGCATGCCAGGCCCCGGCGCCGCCGGTGAACCAGCTCGTGCCGCCGGATGCAACAGCCAGGCAGACACCCGAATTCAGGCCCGCCTGTGCATAGCCACCGAACAGCGCGTTGTACGTCGGGAAGGTACCGGCCGGATCATCCCAGACCGCCACCACGAAATTGACCCGGTAATCCTCCCCAGCCACGCCCGGATCGTAAAACAGCCGCTTCACATTGGCGGCCGTGCCCCAGTCGATGCAGGGCATGCCACCCGGCCACCCCGCCGCCAGATAGGCCGGCCGGCGCGACGCATTAACCTCCCCCACATGCCTTGCATTGCCGCTCTTGTCCGCCCAGGCGCTGACCGCGCCGGCATCCACCGACAACGCCGAACCGTCGGCGGCATCCAGCCACAACGCCAGATCGGCCTGCTGTTCCGGCGTCCACGGATCACCGGTTTCCGGGCTTTCCACCGGATGCGGGTCGGTGGGTACGCTGTAGCTTTCACCGGTATAGCGCGCTACCCCCTTGGTCACCCGCACATCATCCAGATGGCACGGCTCCCCCAGATGCGAACCGCCATCGAAACCGCCGACCGAGAAAGGCGCCGTCGCGGCGCGGATACTGTCCGCGTTGGACATCTCCCCCAGCTTCACCCCATCAGCATAGAGGCGGAAGGTACCCGCCTCCCTTGTCACCGCGACATGCCGCCAGGTTCCTTCGATCGGCGTGTGGTCAAGATTCAGCGACATAAAGCTGTTCGACTGGTTGTAATAGACGAAGGTCAGCTTGGAATCCTGCTCATACAAACCCCAGCTCGCCGCCGTTGCCTTAGTGCCCGATCCCCATTTAGCGGCGATCCACCTGTTGCCAGAACCGGCACCGCGCCGATACCAGGCCTCCACCGTAAAGTCGCCAGCCCCGAAATCGAACGCCACGGCATTGTCGCAACGGAAATAGCTCTGCGCGCCGATCGACAGCGAGGCCGTGCCGAACTGCTTGACCGCCGTGTCCAGGGCCGCCGTGTCGCCGATGCGGGTAAAACTGCGCCAGGGGTTCCGCTCATCCACCAGCACCGTGGACGCCTCATCCCCATCCATCGGCATCAGCAGCGCCACATCGTCCCAATACGGATCACCGAACGGCGGCACGGTCAGATCGCCGGCCAGCGTCAGGCCGCCCTGCAACCCGCCGGCAAGATGCCGTGCCACCAGCGCCGCACCGTCCAGGGAAAGACCGCCGGCCAGGTTACCGGCCAGATGCTTTTCAACCCGCAGGGCACCGGCCATTGCCAGCTGGCCGGTGATCGTACCGGCCAGCGCGGCGCCAGCGCCGGCCAGCCGCCCGGTCAACAGCAGCGCGCCGTGCAGCGCGCCGACCAACAGGACATCGCCGCGCGTCTTCAGATCGCCGGTCAGCGCCAGGCCGCCAGCAAGACCGCCGGCCAGCCGCTTCTCCACCCGCAGCCCGCCAGCCAGAGTCGCGGCAAGGGCCAGATGGCCGGACAGTTCCACCAGCAGCGGCACCGTACCGCCGCGCGTGCAGCGCAGCAGCAAGCCTTCCCGGCGGCCGATCTCGGTCACCGATTCGATGTCATAGGTCGCACCGTCCAGCACCAGCCGCAGTTCCGGGCCGATGCCGGCGCGCCAGCGGATGGTGATCTCGGTCGTGACTTCCGACTGCACGGCATCGGCGGCGAAGAATTCCCGCCCGGACAGATCGCGCTTGCTGGCCCAGACCGTGGCGACCTCCTGCCAGCTGACCACCTCCGCCAGATAGGCGTCGCGCGACACCGCTTTGCGCTCGATCCGCAGGCGCCGGTCCAGCTTTCCTGCCTGCAGGGCCATCAGCGGAAGCCCCAGATGCGCAACTTGCCGATCAGCGCCTGCACTGACAGCGGCATGGCGTTCACGATATTGCCGACATTCACCGGCTCGCGCTGCGCATACCAGTGCGCGACCAGGAAGCGCAGCAGATGCTTGTAATCCTCTGGCACCGCTGCCGCGTCGCCGAAGCCGGCGGTATAGGTAATGGTGACGGCGCCCGGCTGGCAACGCGTCGCGGGCCAGGTCAGGCCATAGGCCGGGCGCACCTCGCCCGGTTCCCGGTCGGTCAGCACCTGATAGGCCGCTGCATCCAGCACCTGCTCAACGCCCGCCGGGTCGATATAGGCAATCTTCGTCACGTCCCGCAGCGGCGGCAGCGGCAGGCGGATCACCCCGCCGCCGGACGGAAAGCCGCCGTCAAGCTGCGCCGCCCAGTCCTGTGCCACCAGCGCCCGGCCCAGCACACCATCGCGACCGTCGATATAGGCCATCGCAGTGGACAGGTAGGATTCGATCACCGCGTCGTCATAGGTGCCATCCACGCGCAGATGATCCTTCAGCGCGGCGATGGTCAGCGGCATCTCGGCCGGTGGCGTAACCGGAATCAGGTGCATCTTGTCCTCAATCGGATAGGGCCGCCACCCGTCACCGGGAAGCGGCCCTGTTCATCCAGTCCGGGTGCCTACGCGGCCGACGGTTCGGTGGCGGTGGCGGCGCCAGCCTTCTTCTTGCCGGTGCCCTCCACCGCCCATTTCGCGCGCAGGAACTCGTCGGCCAGAGCGTCGGGCACATCCTCGTAGGTCACGCCCTGCTCATAGGTCTTGACCGTCGCCCCATCCGGGCTGCCCGGCTTGGTCTCGGTCATGGTGATCGTCTTGGTCGCCATCTGTACGTCCTCGCTGGCGGGTCAGCCCGCCCGTAGGGATTGCGGGAAATGGCAGCCGTCAGGCCACCGGGCGCTGGTGCGGATGGCCCAGCACCACCGAAGCCGAGGCCGCGATGGAGGTGCCGCCATTCATGGTCAGCACCACACGCAGATAACGCTTGGGGCCGGCATAGCCGACGCGCGTCACACCGTTGGCCGTCAGGATCACCGGGAACTCGCCCAGCAGATCGGCGGCTTCCACATCGGCGAAATCGCCGCCCGTGGTGGTGTCGCTGTGCTGCAGCGTCGGCGTGAAGTCGCCGGCGCCGACAATGGCGCCGGTCTGCACCAGCACCATGGCGGAATCGAAACCGCGCGTATCGACGATCTCGCCGGTGACGCTGGCGGCATGGACGGCCGGGCGCACCGATTCGGCGGCACCCAGATTATTGCGAAGGTCTCGCAGGGACATCATCATATCCTTTCAATGATCGCGAGTAACAAGGGCAAAAGCAGAAGGGGCGGAGTGCCTCGGCAACCCGCCCCTTCCCATGTCTTTTGATCCGGCTGGTATCAGCTGCCGAAGCGCAGGAACTTCACGGCATCGAAGTTCACCGCGCCACCGCCAGTGCGCTTCGTCGTATAGAACTTCACGAAACCCTTGCTGGTCAGCGGATCGCGCAGCACGCGGATGCCGATGCGGTCAACGATGGTATAGGCCTCGCGGAAATCGCCGAAGGCAATCGCCAGCGAATTGGCCGCCATAGCCGGCATAGCCTCGGCCGTAACGATGCCATGGCCGACCAGCGTGCCACCCTGCCGCGCCTGGAAGTCGGGCTGCCAGAGATAATTGCCCTCGGCATCCTTCAGCTTCCGCACGGTCGCCACCGTGTTACGCCGCATCACGAAGTTGGCATTGCCCAGATAGGCCGGATCGAGGCTGTACACCAGGTCGATCAGCACATCTCCGGGCGATACGCCAGTGCCGGCATCCGGCGCGGCAAAGCCACCGGAGACACCGGTATTGATGTGCTGGAAGCTACCCCAGATCCGCGTGTCGTCATCGTCCAGGCTGGTCGGATAAGTCAGCAGCCCGCGCGGCTGCAACGGGGTGGTGCCGGTAAAATAGCCGGTGCCTTCCATGCGGAGGAACCGATCAGTGACCTTATCCGCCAGCCAGCCTTCGATATCGAACTGGCTGTCATCCAGCAGCTTCTGGGTGGTCTTCGGCTCCGCATACATCTCGACCACCGGGATCGACCATTTGCCCAGGGCCGGCGTATCAGTTTCCGGGCGGGCCTGCGTCTCTCCGACCCAGCCTGCCCCGGCTTCACCCAGATCATTGAAGCCTTCCAGCGCATCGGTGCCGATGGTCTGCACATCGGCCAGCTGGCGCATCGGGCTGATCTCGCGCAGGCGGGTGACGATCCGCCCGCTCATATCTGGCGTGACGGTATAGCCGCCATCCGGGTCGGCGCCGACGCTCATCTGCGCCAGGACGGCGGAGGGGGTGGACTGGCCGCGCCGCATATAGGTATTCAGCGCCGGACCATAGGCCCGGAAATCCTCGGCACTGACATCCTGGCCGGTATCGCGGCGGAAGCTGGCCAGCGCCTTGACCTCGTCGGCATTACCATCGCCGCCGCCGCCGATCTGTGCCGCCGCCTGCTTGGTCGCGAGATCGGCCAGCTGCGCCTGCAGATCGCTGATGCTCGCGTTGATGCGGTCCACCTTCTCCGACTGCACCGTGTCGGAGAGACCCTTCTTCAGGTCGGCAAGTTCCTTGTCGTTTGCCGCCTTGAATTCCTCGAAGGCGGTCTTGATATCCGCCATCAGCTTCTTCGCCTCGGCACCCGTCGCATCCGCGCGGACACCACCAAGGATCGCGCCGCGCCCCTTGCGGCTGTGAATATCCATCATGCCCATCTGGGCCTCCTACGATTTGAGGGTCGCGATGACCGACCGAAGGTCGGCCACGAGATCGCCAGCGCCAGGCATGGCGGCGGCGGCAGCGCCGGGCGTGCCGCGAAAATCCTTCATCAGGCTGCGCCGCTCGGAACGCGGCAGGCCGGCCTTTGCCAGCACCAGGTCCAGGCGGCGGGCCGCCGACTGCGCTGCAGCCTCTTCCTGTTGTTCCGTCACCTGGTCGGCCGGCAGGTAATCGTCGGCGAAGCCCTGCTCGATGGCGGCAACGCCACCAATCCAGGTCTCCGCATCCATCAGCGCCGCGATGGCATCCTTGTCCTGGCCGCTGCGGCTGGCATAGACATCGGCCATCGCGGCGTCGAACGGTTCCAGCATGGCCGCGATCTCGGTGAAGTAGTGCCGGTCGCCGCACGCACAGACCCAGGCATTGTGAATCATCAGGAAGCCGGACCGGGCGATCAGCACATTGTCACCGGCCATTGCGATGACGCTGGCGGCGCTGGCGGCATAGCCCACGATCTTGACCGTGACTTCCGCCGGATGCTGGCGCAGCAGATTGTAGATGGCGATGCCCTCGAACATGTCACCGCCGGGCGAATTGATCGAGACCGTCACCGGGTTGTTGCCGATCTGGCGGAGGGTGGCGGCGACCGATGCGGCAGTGATACCGTCGCCCCAGAAATCGGCGCCGATCACGCCATAGATATTGATGATGGATTCGCCCTCCGCGTCGGCGGCGCGGATCTCCGCCGGCCATTTGGCAAGGGCGGAAACCGGGGCTTCCCATGTCAGACCATCGATCTGCAGGGCCTGAATATTCGGCAGCTGGCGCAAGCTCATTGCACGCGATCCTCTTCCTGTTCCTGCTGGCGATCGCCAGCGGCCGTGCCGGACGGCAGGCCCGCCGTGTTTGGCGGGTCGTAATACACACCGCCCGCGCCGTCCTCGCGGGGGTTCTCATCTTCCAGGGCGCGCACTTCATCGGGGCTGTACACACCCCATTGCAGCGCCTGCACATAGGCGGCCCAGCGGCTCTTCACGTCGCCGCGCAGCAGGCCGGCCGTCGAGAAGCGCGCATCCATGGTCTCGGCTTCGGCGGCCGACATCAGATCGCGCTTGATCGATTCTTCCCAGGTGCGCAGCCAGTCGGCCAGGGTATAGGTGACGAAGCCGATATTCTGCTGTTCGATACCGCTGCCCCAGCTGGTGCTCTTCTCGGTCGCGCCGATCAGGTGCGGCGGCACACCGAAGAACATGGCGATGTCATAACGCTGGAAGTCACGGGTCTGCAGGAACTGCGCGTCCTCCGCCGACATGGACAGCGCCTCCGCCTTCATCCCTTCTTCCAGGATCATGAATTTGTGGGCGTTCTCCGCACCGCCATGCTTCTCCGCCAGCGAGTCGCGCAGCCGGTTATAGGCCGGCTCGGTCAGAGTGCTGGGATGGGTGAACACACCGCCGGCCAGCGTGCCATCCTTGAACAGCCGCGCAGCCACATGTTCCGCCTGGATCGACAGGCCCAGCGCTTCACGCATGCAGGACATCACCGACAGGCCGCGCCAGCCATCCAGCGACAGGCCGCGCAGATGCAGCATATCGGACTGCGTCAGGGTAAGGCTCTGCCCGTCCGGCCGGGTGACATGATAGCGAATACTCATGTCGGACATCTGTTCCGGTCTCACCCTGTCCGGGTGCAGCGGAATCAGCCCGACCAGCCGGTTGCCAGCCATAACCTTGCGGGCGTACCCATTGCCGCGCAGCAACATCTGCGCCTGCATCATCTGGCGGAATTCCTTCGGAGTCTGCCAGGTATTCGGGCGCACCGTCAGAACATGGCGCAGCGGATGCCCGACCGCCGGCTTGCGTACCTTCTCCGATTGCCGGATCACCAGGTCAAGCGGCATCCAGGATACCGCGCCGCAGATGATCTGGGTGCAACGCCAGGCGGCTGCGACGCGCATGGTAGAGGATTCGGTAACGGAAACACCCGAAGTTGTTGCCATGCTGCCACCGATGCGCAGGAAATCCCGCATATCTTCCGGTGACATATTGGTCAGGTCGAAGCGCTGCGCCGTTGCCTTTGGGGCCATCCCAAGGGCAGCGCGCAGCCAGCTCGTCAATGCCATGCTTTCTGTCCTCGATCAGACCATCAGAATGCCGCGGCCCTCGTACACAGACGGGCCTTTCGGCGCTTCGGCACCCGGCGCAATCGCCCGGCCCAGCGCCATGATGCCGGCGGATATGCCGTCGATCCGGCCACGGCTGCGGCCCTTCGCCGGCATCTTGTTCTTGTTATCGTCGGTCTTGCAGACCAGGTTGGACGCCATCAACTGCAGCACCGGATTGCCGCCATGCTCCAGCTTGGCGTCCAGCACCATGTCCAGGAATTCCTTGGTCGGGTGCGAATAGCTGAACATGCCCTGGCGGAACTCACTGACCGGCACGCCCTGATCCATCAGATCGGCTTCCAGCGTGCCCGCGTTCCAGGGATCGAACGTAACCTCGCTTACCTGATAGGTTTCGTAATCCGCCATCAGGCTGGCGAGCACATCATTGTAATCGATGCGGTTGCCGTCACAGGTCGATATCCAGCCTTCCTCGACCCAGCGCCGATAGGGCGCCCGGTCCATATCGGCGAGGAAATCAACCCGCGCTTCCGGCATCCAGAACTTGCAAACCCATATCCAGCGGCCAGTATCTTCCAGCGGCGGGAAGACCTTTACCGTCGCCGTGATATCGGTCTTCGCCGACAGGTCCACCCCGATGACGCAGCGCCGGCCGGCCAGCGACGCCAGGTCGATCGGGCCTTGCGTGTTCCTCTTCCAGTCAACCATGCGGATGCTGGCATTCACATCCGATTGCCGCACCCCCAGCCGGAAGCGCAGGAAGTCGGCCAGCGCATCCGGCGCGCCGGCCGCCTTGGCCGCCATGCGCGCCATATCAGCAGCCTTCACGCTGATCCCGTAATTCGGGTTGGCCTTGATCCAGGTTGTCTCGTCACGCCAGTCATCGTCATCATCGGCGCCGGTGATATCGGCGCAGGCGATGAAGGCGAAGTAGGTATCGTCTTCCAGCGCACCTTCCAGCACCTTGCGCGCATACTCGCGCTCGGTATCGTAAGGTGTGCCCGGCTTGTCATCGCCAGCCGTGGTGATGATCCACAGAATCGGCTGGCGGCGCGCACCCAGCGCATTGTCGAAAAGGTTCAGCAGATCGCGCTTCTTGTGCCGGTGCAGCTCGTCGGCCAGGGCCATGGAAGGGTTGAGGCCGTCCGCCGTCTTGTCATCCGCCGACAGCGGCTCGAACTTCGAATAGGTTTCCTCATCCGAGATATTGTTCTGAAAGGGCCGCAGGCGGCTCTTCAGTTCCGGTGAGGTGCGCACCATCTCGCGCGCCTCGTTGAAGATGATGCGCGCCTGGTCGCGCTTGGTGGCGATGGCATAGACCTCCGCACCCTGCTCCCCGTCCGCCACCAGGGCGAACAGGCCGACGCCCGCCAGCTTCGTGGACTTGCCGTTCTTCTTCGGCACTTCCTCGAACGCCTTCACATAGCGGCGCAGCCCGTCGCCGGTGCGCTTCCAGCCATAGACCGACCCGACCGTGAAGCACTGCCAGGGTTGCAGCATGACCGGCTGGCCGCGCCACTCGCCCTTGCTGTGCCGCAGCAGGGGGAAGAAGTTGATGGCGTAATCCGCCGCCGGCAGATGCCATGCCAGGCCGCGTGCCGGGCCTGTGCGCAGATCGTCCAGATGGCGCTGGCAGGCAAGCTTGTTCAGCCGGCCCGCCGGGATCTTGCCGTCCACCACGTCGATGCAGTAGCGCGTCGGACGGTCGGCAATCAGGCCCATGCGGACCTGTTCGATATAGGCATCGACATCGCCGCCGCACCGCAGCGTGGGAGCGTGTCCCGGTTCCACCATCGCCTAATGCACCTGGCGCGATGGATTCCCGGCCAGGAACGAGGACAGGTTGCCTGCCGCCGTCTCGCTCGGCGAAGGCTGCGGCGCGCTGTCTGCCTCCGCCTGCGGCTTCGGCTGCTTCACGCCATCGCGGCCGGGCATCAGCGGCAGCATCAGCTGGCGAGCATCGCGCGCGGCAGCGGTCTGCATCCAGGACTTCGGTGTCAGGTTCAGCTCAACCTGCATCTTCATCACCATGGCCAGCGCCTTGTCGCGCAGATCAACGGCGGGATGCTTGCGCAGCATCTTCCCGTGCTTCGAGGTGGTTTCATAGAAACCGTTATTCTGCGCGACGATGGCATCGAGCGTTTCGTATCGTGCCAGCTCCCGGCAGTAGAGCGCGAACAGCTGCAGGTCAGTCGCCTTCACGAAGCCGTCGCGGACGATCGAAAAAAAATCCCTTTTCCAGATGTCAGCCGCCCGGCCCGTCACTTCCGGCGGCGGCGCCATCGGATCGACCGGCGGCGTTTCAGCCGGCGCCGATTCCTTGGCGGCTGTCGCCTTCACTTCCGCCTTGGCCTTACGCGATCCCTTACGCCGCGTATCGCCCTGCAAAGCTTTCAGCTCATTGGACTTCGGTGGCCGGCCACGCATGACAAACTTTCCTGATTCTCCAATTTCGCGGACGCATAAACGTGACTACCGGCAAACGGTCCTAAGCGGCAGGGGTGTAGAGATTTGCCTACCCCCTCCCCTTGCGGCGGCCAAAGCCGCCATCCTGCCGCGCTGTCTTGCGGCTGTGGCACGGCTTGCACAGCGCCTGGCTGTTCGACGTGCTTAGATGCGCGCCGCCATCATCCAGCGGGATGATGTGATCGACCTCGGTTGCCGGCTGCCCGCATCCTGGTGTGCAGCACACCGGATGCTGGGTCAGAAACCATTTGCGGAACCGCAGCCATGCCGCCGTCTTGTAGGGCCGCCGCTTCTCCGCATCGTATGGCTTCGGCGCTGTCGGTCGCGGCGCCGGCTTGTGTGCCGGGCACCACCTGCCCGATTGCACCAGCGCGCCGCAGCCCGGCCGGGCGCATGGCTTCGGCGGTGACCAGCCCATCGGCTCCCCTCTTGCCGCCCTGAAAAGCCGAAGCCCCGGCGCGGGGTCATCCCGGCCAGGGCTTCGTCAGTTTAGGGAGGCTATCTCGACACCCTCACATGAGGACGGCACACCACAAACGAGAACGCCCGGCGGAACCTTGTCGTTCCACCGGGCGCACTACGTCAGCGATACAGGGAGGATTGTCAAATTCCGGGCATATTGTCAAATCATTTCCGACCCGCCCGCCGCCTGTCCGTCCCCTGCCTGTCCGCCTGCCGGTTCAGCCGCGCCGCGACCAGCTCAAGCGCCGCCCGCTCGCGCGTGCGCACCGTCTCATGGCTGCAGGCCAGCCGGCCGCTGGCCAGCAGCTCCTGCGCCACCGCCCGCAGCGAAAGCCCCAGGGCCGTGCCGGTGACGATCAGCCTGTCCACCGGATTGCCGACCCACAGCAGCCAGTCAAGCGCCCGGTCCAGCCGGTCGATCGCCGCCGCATCCGGTGCCAGCCGCACCGAGACCCGCTCATAGCCATAGGCTTCCACCGCGCTGCGCACCGGCTCCGGCAGGCCGCAGCGCATCCTCCCGATGGCCAGCCCGCCCGGCAGCCGCCGCAGCGTGCGCATGGCGTCGATCAGATGCCAACGCACTAGCGCCGCATCCCAGACGTCCGGCTCGACCGTCACATCGGGAATCAGCCGCACCGGCTGCCGTGCCGGCGCCCGGTAGGGCTTTGCCACCCGCTCGACCCGGTCGCCATCCTCATCCGTCCACCGCACCCGTGCGGTCCGCCCCGGCAGCAGATCAAGCCCGCTGTCGAAAGCAGCATCCTTATCCATCCTCGCCTTCGCCATCGCCGTCACTCCCGTCTGGAGGGTTTGGAGGGTATGGAAGGTTGGCTTTCAAACCCTCCATCGCCATTAACCGTTACAACTCAAATACTTACGCTTGCTTTGGAGGGTTTGGATAGTTTTCCCCATACATCGCATGAGAAGAAAGACAGGTCTTCGCATGCTCTATACGTGACGCGGGAAACCCTCCAAACCCTCCAACTCTCCAAAGTCATTGATAAACCGTGTCTTTTCCCATGGAGGGTTGTGGAAGGTTGGAGGGTTTGAACGCCACCACCACCCTATCCATGCCCGCCGCTCCCATCGTCCGGGGTCCGGGGTTCCTCCTTCTGGCGCAATTCGATGCCGCGCCAGTACATCACCCCGTACTTCTCGCTTTCCATCCCCCGGTCCCGCAGCCGCCGCCCGAACAGCGTGGCGCTGATCGGCTCCGCCGCATTCTCCCGGCACCAGTCGCAATAGCGGCCATACAGCGCCGTCGCCTGCACCCGCCCGGTCGGCAGCTTGTCGGTCTCGTCATTCAGGAACTGGCCTATCTGGTCGCTTTCCGCCCGATATTGCTCGGTGGCCGCCGCCACGCTGGCGGGCGGCTGCAGCCCGCGTTCCAGCACTTCGCGCGCACCCTCGATCATCCAGTTCAGCACGCCGCTGGCCTCCGCCCGCAGCTTGTCCTTCAGCTTCCGGTCGCGCCGTTCCTTCGGGATCTGCACGGTGAAGGGCACCAGGTGTATGCGCCGCCAGATGCCTTCGTCCTGCCCCCGGATGGTCGGCTTATGGTTGCCGGCCAGGGTCAGCTTGAATTCCGGGGTGAACTCGAAGAACCCCTTGTTCAGGTTCCGCGCCTTGATGCTCTCATCGCCGGTCAGCGTCTTCACCAGCGATTCGCTGAACCGCACGCCCGCCTCCGGCTCGCTGGCCAGCACCATGCGGGCGCCGGGCAGCTGCGCGATGTCCGGCGTTGCCTCGCCGCCGCGCTTGCGGTCATCGTGATACAGCGACGCAAAATTCAGCGTCATGGCGTAGTCGCCAAGTATCCACAGCAGCAGCTCGACCAGCGTCGATTTGCCGTTCGCCCCGGTGCCATACAGGAAAACCAGGCATTGCTCGCTGGTAAGCCCGGTCAGGCAGTATCCGAACCAGCGCTGCAGGAAGGCCCGCACATCCGCATCGGGCAGGATTTCCGCCATGAACGCATCGAATGTCGGACAGGCAGCGTCCGGGTCATATTTTACCCGCGCCACCTTGCTGATCAGGTCGGCGGGATCGTGCGCCCGCATGCCGGCGGCAGGCATGTCCGGTACCCGCTCCGCCGCCAGGTCCAGCGTGCCGTTCGGCAAATTCAGCAGCCAGGGGCTGGAATCCAGTTCGGTCACCCGCGCCGACAGGTAGGGCGCTGCCTGTTCCAGCAGCGCTTTCAGTTTCGGCGCGTTGCCGCTGGTGCTGGCCCACCGCCGGTGCGCATCCACCCGCTTGACGAATTCGGCGATGGTCTCTTCCTGCTCGATGACCGCGCCGGTTTCCTTGTCGGTCACCAGCACCCGGCCCGGCCCTTCCAGCGCCAGGGCGCGGGCCTCGCCGAAGATGGCCCGGCTGGTGCGGTGTCCCAGCTTCTGGGCTTCGATCTCGCCGCGCTGCATATCCCAGCGCGTCCCGTCCCACCAGTGCCAGCCAACATCGATCACATAGAGCAGCACGCCGCCGAAGCGCCGCCGCAGCCGCTCGGCATTGCCGATATCGTTGCGCAGCAGCCGGCACAGTTCCAGCTCCGCCGGGTCGGGCCGCTCATCCGCCGCCTGCCCGTCCTGCCAGATGGTGGCAATCTGGTGCGTCTCGAAGGGCGCGGCGCTGTCCAGCAACCCGCCCTGCGCCTCATTGGCGCGCACACCATCCTGTCCGGGGTCCGGGGTTTTCTTGCTGTCGCTCATGCCGCGAAAAACTCCCCACAACCCGGCGTGGATGATTGGGTTGGCGGGCGGCAATCAGCCGCGCCGGAAACACCCACAAAATCATCCAGATAATCGTTGGTCTCGGTCCAGGACAGCCACAGGCGCGGGTGCCGGCGCTGCGCGATGCAGCGATAGGCCAGTGTCAGCCCACCCTCTATGCCCGGCCGCCGCCATATGCCGAAAGGCCGGCTCTTGCTGGCCTCGAACCGCGCCGAATCATGGTCCATGACGATCAGCGGGTGCGTGACCACTTCCGGCAGCACGATGCCGGCCATGCCGCCCCAGGACAGCGCCGCCCAGCAGCCCTGCCCGCTGTTGCCGCCCGCCGGATTGCTCATCACCGCCAGGGCGGTTTCGATGCCTTCTGCAGTAGCAAGATCGCGATAGGCCCGGCACAGCCGCACCGCACCGCCGCGCACATCGCCCAGCCCCAGCTTGGCGCCTTCCTTCGGCGGCAGCCCTTCGGGCACCCCGGCCTTTCGCCAGCCACCCTTGCCGTCCGGCGCCAGATAGATGCGCCACACGCCAAGGTGCCTCTTATCGGGTTTCTGGACGGCGGCAACCACCGCCGGCAGCGGGCGCCAGCGCAGCATCGGGTGCGGCACGGCAGGATGGAAGCGTAAGCTGACCGGCAGGTCGCAGGTGATACCGCGCCCCCGGAAATAAACCTCTCCCGGCGTGCCGCCGATCCGCAGCGCCCCGCGCCACAGCTCCAGCGCATAGGCGATTCGCTTTGCCAGCGATATGCGTTGTTCTTCCTCCCGCGCGGCCCGCGCCGCAGCCCAGGCATCGGCATCGTAAGGGGCCGATGCGGCGTGGGTTGGCGGGCGGCACGCCGCAGCGGCCCGATTGTGGTGGGCGCGCAAGCGCCGGGCGGCGGCATTTTCAGGCTTTGAAACTGCATCCGTTAAATGGCCGCTGGCGGGTGCGGTCCACTGTCGGGTGTCCACGCCCGCCAGATCGCCCGCGCGCGCCACAGCGGCCCGGAAATCGAGACCTTCATTTTCGGCCAGCCAGCGGAAAATGTCGCCATGCGCGCCGCAGCCGAAACAGTGATAGAAGCCCTTGCCGTCATTCACGGTGAAGGAAGGGCTGCGCTCATTATGGAAAGGGCACAGGCCGCTATGGTCGGCCCCGGTGCGCTTCAGCCGCACCGACCGACCGATGATACCGGAAAGCGGCAGCCGGTCGCGGATCGCCTGCAGGATATGCTCCGGCACCCGGCTCACAGCAGTTCCCCCTGTTTCCCAACAGGCCGCCGCTCATGCGCCACCGCGCCACTCTCCGCCGGCCGGTGATCGCGGCAGTACCAGCGCCCCAGCAGGCCATCGCGCAAGGCGACGTCATAGCCATAGGAAGCCGGCCCGCCGCACTGGCGGCAGCGATGCTGCAGGGGCGCTGCCTGGGGTTTACGCGGCCCGTTCATACACCCCTCCCCGCTGCCAGCTCAGCCCGCCGCAGCAGATCGGCGCTTGCCGCCTCGATAACCCGCGCCGACCGGGCGGCCAGCTCCGCTTCCGCCAGCAGCTTCCTGGCCGACCGCACCGCCGCCGCCGTCTGGAAGCTGGCGGCCTCCGCCCCGGTGCCATAGCCAATGCGCCATTGCCGCACGATCGCCCGCCGGGTCGCCGCCGGCAGCGCGCGCCAATGCGCGCGGCAGAACGGCAGCTCGACCGAGGCCGCCTCTCGGCAGTCCGCCGCACCGCAGACCGCCCGGCAAGGGATATGCGCCGCCGTTCCCATCACCCCGCCCTCCGAAAACACTGCGAAATCAGACCGGTAAGACTTGAACCTGTGCCATTGGCATAGTATATATAAGGGACAGAAAACGAGTTGCCCTCGAAAACGAAAGGAACCCGGTCATGACCCCGAAAATGCACATCACCTGGAATGTTCTGGAGCGTGCCAAGGATGCCGGCGACGAGATGGTGATCGCGGCCTGCCGCCGACTGATTGTTGCCAATAGGCTGGCCCGCCGCTCCGATGCCCTGGCAGCAGATTACCGGCTGGTGCTGGAGTTCTACGAATGACGGCGGAAGAGTTCGCGGCATGGCGCCAGCGGCTTGGGCTGACCCAGGCCGCTGCGGCCCGCGTGCTGGGGCTGTCGGTCCGGCCGGACGGCACCACATCCGATGCGGTGCGGCATTACGAGCGCGGCACCCGCGCCGTGCCGGAACCGGTGGCACTGCTGTGCCGCTATTTCGAGCGTTATGGCCCGCTGTAAGACCGGCACCCATCACGCCACCTCGCCAGCCGGCACCAGCCGGTAATCCTCCGGGCGTTCCAGCCGCTTGCGGCAGGGTGAAATCCACGCCAGTGCCGGCGCCGCATTGAAAGAAACAGAGCGATGCTGCAGCCAGATCATCCAGCAATAGCTGGTGGCGCTGGCCGCATCTGGGTCCACCCGGCCCTTGACCATCGGCACCCGCTCGCAGAAAGGCAGCACCCAGGCCGGCGGATGCTGGCTGAACAGCTCGGCATGCCGTGTCACCCCTTCCAGGAAGGCCGTCCGCACCAGTAGTGCAAAGCCTTCGCGCGCCAGACCGGCGGCACGAAGGGCGAATTCGGCGGCCTTGTTGAAGGGCGGGTTCGTGATAATCCAGTCGGGGTTGTCCAGCGGGGCGGGCGCATCCAGCAGCGTGCCGGCGGACAGGAAGTCATGCACAGTGCCGAAGCCGTAATCGTGAATGTCGCTGGCCACCACCTGCGCGAAATACTCGCCCAGCGGCCGCGCCATATGGCCCTCTCCGCAGGCCGGCTCCCATACCGTATCGCCGGAGATATCTCCCCATTGGTTCAGATGCTCGCACAGCGCGCGGGTTGCCCAGGGCGGCGTCGGAAAGTAATCCAGCCCGTCCGGCGCTTCCTTGCGCTGCTGCATCACGGCGGATGACCGGTTCGGTGCGCCCATCACAGCACCACCCGGTAGCCGGCATCCAGGTCGCCGGCCCGCCAGCCATCGGTGCCCTTGCAGGATCCGCAGACGCGGTTGTGCTTGCCGTCGCTGTCGAAAGGATTGCCGCAGCACAGGCAGATGCGCTGCTGTTTTGCCTTGCGCGCCGCCCGGTGGCGTTTTCGCGTGGCCTCGCCGCCCGCCGCACCGCCGGCTGCCTTCAGCGCGGCCACCCCGGCCACCCGCATGCGCGCGATATCGGCGCCGGGCGCCAGCCTTATGCCGGGGTCGCGCTGGGTGCCGCGCAGCAGCCATTTCTTGCGCGCGCAGATGGTGACCCGGTCATAGATTGACCCGTAGGCCTGGTCCAGCACCGTCGCCAGCTGCAGCACGCTGGGCCAGCCGCCCGTCTCGGCATGCCAGTCGGCGACACAGCGCACCAGCCGGGCCTGCAGCGGCGTCAGCTCGCCCAGATGCGCGCCCATCAGCTGGCCCTCCCGCCAGGACGCACCGTGTTGGGCACCGTATTGCGCCGGCCCGCCGGTTCCCGCCCAACGATGCGCGCCAGGATATCCACCGCCAGCGCCACCGCCTCATCCCCCACCGGCCACGATCCTGCGGCGGAACCGGGGAAACTGCCTGCCGGGCACTGCGCGGCAAGGATGGCCAGCGCCGCGCGCCGCCGCTCATCCTGGAACTGCCAGCCGCGCACCACGGCCACCGCTACTTCAGCCGGCGGCAGCCGCCGCACGATGCGAAGCGGCACACGGTGCGGACGCAACCGGTCGATGCGGCAGCACCTAAGGCGCGTCAGATAGGCAATGGCCAGCCGGCAATCCTCGGCCACGCTGGCGCCGCGCGCGCCGGCCAGCGCCACCCGTTCCAGCGCCATCGCCAGATAGGCCGGCAGCCGATAGGCTTCCATGGCGTCATACAGGTGATAGGCCGGCGCAGGCTGGGAGGCTGTCTCACCCATGGCCCTTGACCTTCATGTCGGTGAGTGACACCGCCGCCGCAGCCTCGGCACCGCAACCCGGACAGGCCGCCATATCCTCGGCGGCCCATGCGTCACGGAGGGTTTCAATAAGGCCCTCCATCAAATCGCGGACCTCTTCCTCGGGCATTTCATGATGCAGCGCGATATCCGCAACCAGGCCCAGCGCCGCCACCATGGTCTCATCACCCATCAACAGCGGCTCTTCACCGCGTGCATAGGCCGCCTTGTTGCAGCGGTTGACAGCCGCGAGCATGGCCTCGGCAATCTCTTCGATCAGCGCATCGCTGCGCTCCGTGCGCGCCGTGTCATGGTCACTCATGCCCCACCCTCCCCTTCGATGATCACCTTCAGGTCGCCACGCAGATGCGCCAGCGCCGCCATCAGCCGGTCGGCGATCGGCACCATGCGCGCCGCCTCGCGCGGATCGACGCGGCCAGGGCTTTCCGGCCCGGCCAGCGCCGCGCCGTAATCGGCGAACAGCTTGCTGGCGGCCTCACCCAGCGCCGCGAAATCGCGCGCCACATCGCCGCCATCGGCGCCGGGCAGCCACAGCACCACCCCGCCCATCTCGGCGGCCAGGAACTCGGTCACCGGCGCAATGCCGGCGATGCGCTGCAGGGTCATGACGCGATGCACCGGCATGGTGCGCGCCGGCTCGGCAGGATCAGTCCAGCGCTGCACATGCGTCTGGCTGCAGCCCAGATGCTCCGCCGCCACCGGCGTGCCGCCCACGGCCGTCACCAGCAGGCTGGTCGCGGCCTTCACGCTGCCGGCGGGCCGGGGCTTGTAGGGGGCGCGGCCACAGGCTTGGGCAGCGCGGTCAGGAAGCGGGGTTTTCGGCATGTCTGTACCCCCTGTCATTCCGCCGCGCGGGGCGGCAGATTGTCGGTACGGGATGCCCCATCGGGGGCGCCAGCGGAGACCAGGGCGGCAGCATCCTGTTCCTCGATCCAGCGCAGCGCCTGTTCGGCAATGCGGATGGTGACGCGGCCATCGCGCAGACGCTGCACGAAGGTCGAATCGCCCACGGCCAGCTTGCCGAAGGTGGTTTCCGCGATACTCCGGCGCTCGCAGCAGGCCAGGACGCGGCTAAGGACGGTCTCTGTCATGGTCATGCCGCAAGGCTAGTTGGATAATTCCTACTCTGTCAAGCCGGATTAGTAGGACAAGTGGGATATGTCCTTAGTGCATAAACGTATGACGGTGGGATATATTCAACTCATGACAACGAGGCTGGAAATCGTGGCGGCAAATCTGCGCGCCGCAGTCAAGCGCGACGGACGCTCCGCCAAGCGGATCGCCGAGGCCGCCGGCATGAACGAGGGCGCCATCTATGACATCTGGCGTGGCCGCTCCCGGCACCCGCAGGTTGACACCCTGGAGAAGCTGGCACAGGCCATGAACATACCGCTCTCTTCCCTGATGCCATCCGATACGGACACGCCACAGGATTCAAGAATCGGCAGGCCGCGCGACATCTATCAGACATACACCAGGCCCTCACCGGAAGCCGCACCACAGCCCGACCATGAAAGCCCGGTACTGGTGCCTGCCCCGCCGCCCGGCGCGCGCGATCTGCCGGTGCTGGGCGAGGCTCGCGGCGGCGACGATGGATTCTTTCTCACCAATGGCGACGTGCTGGCCTATGCCGAACGCCCGCCCGCCCTGCGCAATGTCCGCCACGCCTATGCCCTGGTGATGCGCGGCACCAGCATGGAACCGCGCTACTTCGAGGGCGAGCTGCTGTGCATCCACCCCTTACGCCCGGTGCATCGCGACAATTTCGTGCATATAGAGCTGCACGATGGGCGAAGCTATGTGAAGCAGTTCCTGCGCCGCGATGATGAATGGCTCTGGGTGCGCCAGCTCAACCCCGAAGCCACCGTCCAGTTCCGCAACATGGACATCAAGCACTGCCGCCGCATCATCGCCACGGCGGAAGACTGGTAGCAGCCAGCTCTTGCCCGCGCCCCTTGGTTGCGCCACCATGACCGGCAACAGCAAGGGGAGGGACCGATGCCGCACCCGACACCAGACAGGCCGGAGAATGTCCGCCTGTTCGAGTATTATTCCTACGGCACGCTGGCACTGGGCATCCTCGCCGCCCTCGCCATCGGCGCCGTCACCTATGCCCGCCTGCCCTATGAGGTGACGGCCGATCCCGCTTTCGCCGGCATCCTTGGCGCCACCTTGCTGCTCACCCTGCTTTTTGTCATGCCCATCATCGCCATCTTCATCCTGCTGGTCTGGCTGACCGCCAGGCGGCGCAGCGCTGTCGCGCGCTTCATCCTCACAGCGCTCTACATCATGGGGCTGCTGCTCATGATGGTCAGCATCATGGTCACCGGAATCGACGGTCTGGCCCAGTCCATCCCCGGCATCGTCATCACCATCGGCCAGGGCATCGCCCTCTTCCTTGTCTTCACCGGCGACGCCAGGCCCTGGTTCGCCCTGCGCTAAACCGGCGCCATCAGATCTGACAACACCCGCCTGAAATCCGCCTGACACCCCGTCAGTTGGACGTGTCCTACTTTTCTCTTGACAGTCGGATATAACCATCTCCATCCTGTCCGCGTAGGAATTGTCCTACTACGCGACACGGCCGGCGTTAAACGGGCCTGACCAACAGACAGGAAAGGGCCTATCCGCTTTATCGGTTGCGGGGGGCGGGCCTGCGAACCCGCCCCCACCAGCCGCCCGAAAGCGGGCCGGCGCATCCCATGGCGAAGAACCCTGACACCCCGCCGGCCTCGCCGGCTTCTGCTGACGCGAACCCCGAAATCCTCCGCAGCTTCGGCCAGTTCCTGCAGACGCAGGAAGATGGCGACCTGCACCACGCCCTGACCGAGGCGCTGCAGCAGATCGTCAGCACCCTGGTGGACGCACATCTCAACCAGGGCGGCAAGCCGAAGGCCGGCCTCACCCTGAAGCTGAATTTCAAGCTGGATGCGGGCGTGCTGGAAGTCACCGGCGATTTCACCACCACCCTGCCGAAGGCCGCGCGCGGCCGCTCGGTGTACTGGGCGGTGGAAGGCGGCCAGCTCTCCCGCTCCAACCCGCGCCAGTACGCCATGTTCCGCGACGTCAGCCACCAGACGCAGGTGCGCGACGTCACCGGTACCGGCGACTAAACGGCTTCCCCCCTCTGGATTAAGGACCGATTCTCATGGCTACCAGTACCCACCCCGTTGAAGTGCAACTGACCGATAATATTGCCAAGACCGTCGCCGACCTGGTGAAGACGCTGCACAACCCGCAGCTCGTCACGGTCACCGATGGCGCCACCAGCGCCCCTGCCGCTCTGATCCCGCGCGGCATGGAACTGCAAAGCGTCGAGGGTATGCTTGGCTCCTACCGCGAGCGCCCGCGCCGCCGCCGGGGCACCGCCAGCTTCACCGATCTGTACTCGCTTATCGCCCATGCCAACCGCTTCAAGGGCGAACACAGCGCGCTGTTCGCGATCGATGACCGCAAGGCGCCGCAGCTGATCTCCGTCATCAACTACAACCAGGCCGGGTTCGACGGCGCGCCTGAATTCGGCGACCATCGCGGCCATTACCACTTCCCCCTGTCCGACGAATGGAAGGCATGGGATGCCGTCAACGGCAGGATGCTGGAGCAGGGCGAGTTCGCGGAGTTTATCGAGGACCGTATCGGCGATGTCACCGCCGCCCCGACCGAGGCCGCCGACCCAAGCTTTGCCAAGGGCCGCAGCGATGGCGAAGGCCAGCGTTCCAGCAACCTTGCCGACCTGCAGAAGCTGCTGGGCGGCACCTGGGCGGGCCAGTCCACCCTTATGGATATGTCGCGCGGCATGAAGATCAACGAGGCCGCCCGCGTCAAGCAGGCAACCAACCTGCAGACCGGTGAAGTGCAGGTCCAGTACGAGACCGAACACAAGGATCAGGACGGCGCACCGGTGAAGGTGCCGAATATGTTCCTGATCATCATCCCGGTTTTCCACAACGGGCCGCTCTACCGCATCGCGGTGCGGCTGCGCTACCGCCTGCGCGAAGGCCGCATCAGCTGGGCCATGCAGATGTACCGGCCTGACCTGGTGTTCGATGACGCATTCAAGGAAGGCTGCAACCGGGCCGCCCAGGCGACCGAACTGCCGCTGTTCATCGGCAAGCCGGAAGCCATCACCAGCCCGGCCTGATCCCAAACCGCCGCCGGTTGCCCTTCTCTTAATCGTCACCCTCGGGCTTGACCCGAGGGTCCAGAGAGAAGGGCCGCCAGCGCGAGCCCCGAAAGGAGTCGTACCATGACCGCGATCATAGACACCCACCCGGACGGCGGCTTCATCGCCACGGTGGACGGCAACCAGGTCGGCCCGCGTGCCGACACGCTGGGCGAGGCCATCGCCACCGCCTGCTACATGCTGCGCGGCCCGCTCACACTGACCGAAGCCGCCCGCGCCCATACGCCCCACCATGGCAAGTCGGATGCGGAGGCCATCGAACTGCTGGCCCGCACCATGGTCGAGTGGGAACGCGAACACGGGCCGGTGCATTACGCCGATCTCTACGCCATGGGCTGGCCGCCCGCCGATATCGACCGGCTTGCCGACCGGGCGCGCGACCGTGGCGAAGCCATCCTGCGCGCCATCAATTCCAACACCGGGAGGGCGGCATGATGAGGGAGCACAATGACGGCGGCGCGGCGTTTTCTGGCCAAACAATTGTCTGCAACGGAAAACACGGCACTAAGGCGGTCAATAACCCAGGTATGTCGTTGCGCGATTATTTCGCAGCAAAGGCGCTGGCTGGGCTTTTGGCATGCGGGCCTCACGACTGCGAGCCGGAAGGTATAGCGCATGACGCCTACCTTTTTGCTGACGCCATGATCGCCCAGCGCGACAGGGAAGGTTCCGCATGACCGACACCACCACCATGGTCCCGCCGCTTCGCGTCTTTGCCATCCAGCCCAGCCAGATGGACCCGGATAGCCCGCCACACCTGCGCCTCGGCGCGGCTTGCGTCCATGGCAGCCGTACCGCTCGCATCCTCTGCCCGCCGGTCTGGGGCCGCTATGGCCGCGCCCTCATCCGCTATGACGGCGGCGGGAGGGAAGCGGCCTGGGTCAACACGTACTTTCTGAAGGCGGCGGGCAAGCCCATCCGCTGCCCCGGAGATACGCAGCACGGGAAGACCATCCCATGAACCCCGCAAACGCCAACACCCCCACCCCGCCGACCGGCGAAGCGCCACGCAGCATCACCCAGCGCCTGCTGGCGATCGCCGGGTCCATCGTCACCATCATCGGCAGCGTGGCGCTGCTGCTGGTGGCGGTATCGATCGCCATGGGCGTGGCCGCGCTCGCCTTCGGCTTCCTGGCCGCGCTGCTGGGCCTGTCCGCCTATGCCGGCCTGCTGGCCGGCGCCATTGCCGGCGGCCTCGCCTGCGCCGAACTGCTGCGCCAGGCCGCGCGGCAGAACAAGAAGGAGTCCTGATCATGCTGTCACTGGAGTTGAAGAGCCTCCGCGCGGCGACCATGGCATTGCAGCGTCAGATGAATGGCAACATGCCTTCGAATCTTCTGTTTTCCATCGCGAGTTCGGGGCTTGGAGATAACGCTGCCAAGCTAGCCGATGAGGGGAGGAATCGGCCATTTACCCATACGCCGAAACGGTCAATTGAGGACTGGCTGGCGCATACAGTCATATACGCTGATCTCATTGCCGAGGCTGAAGAGATCGATCTGGCAGAGGCCATAGCCAGAAGGATTAACGAGATCTGTTGGAGGGAAGGTATTGGCCCGCTCCTGTTGACGGCGGGGGAGTCCTGATCATGGCCACCCTTCCCGCTCCCCTCCGTCGCCTGCTGCTGCGCACCCTGCGCGCCACGGTCGCTGACCGCCGGCCGCCCGACAAGATCATCGGTGGCGCGGACGATCCCTACATCCGCCGCTGGCACGTCATCCCGCGCAATCGCTGGTTCAACCTGTACCTGCACAACCAGGTCCGCAGCGACGATGACCGCGCGCTGCACGATCACCCCTGGCCGAACATCAGCCTGGTGCTGGAAGGCGGCTATCTCGAACACCGCCCGGCCTTCCCCGGCCAGTGGCCGCACAACCGGAAGATCGAGGCCGTGTATCGCCCGGCCGGCAGCATCGTGGCACGGCCCGCCGACGCCGCCCACCGGCTGGAATTGATCTATCCCAGCAGGGGCACCAGCCTGCTGCAGGAAAGCTGGTCGCTTTTCATCACTGGCCCGGTGCGCCGGCCCTGGGGCTTCTGGTGCCCGCAGGGCTGGGTGTGCTGGCAGGACTTTTCGGACCCCACCGGGCTGAAGCCCGGCAAGGGCTGCGAGGAATAGGCCATGGGCACCGGCATCTATGCCCAGTACGGCATCGAACCGCGCAGGAAGGTGGTCGCCGGCAAGACGCTCCACACACTGCGTATCACTGACCCCTGGAAAGAGGTCAGTGAGGAAATCAGCAACGCCGTCCACATGCCGCCCGAACAGGCCACCAAGAAGTTCGAGGCCATGGGCTGGTCGCGCAAGGGCAAGCGCTGGCGGGCGCCGGCACCGCCGAAGCCCGCCGCCGTGACAGCGCCGCCCCGTCAGGAGAAGGAGAAGATCACCATGCCCCGGCCAGAAGCAACCACACCGCGCACCACGACGCCGCCGCCGCCGCCAGCACATAACGGCACCGCCGACAGCCCTACGCCAAAGCTGGTGCGCCAGGTGATGGCGCTGCTGGAAGCGCATTTTGATGAAGAGACCGGCATTTGGCGCAACGGCTACTCCGACGCCCGCATCGCGCGCGAGACCGAAGCCAGCGTCGAAATGGTCGCCGGCACCCGCCGCGCCGCCTTCGGCGAGGAACGCGACATCGCCGAATTGCAGGCGATGAAAACCGAAGTCGGCGTGCTGCGCGGCATGGTCGAGGATCTTGAATCCCGCATCGCCCGCGCCCTCAACCCCACCGGCAAGCGGTGATCGCCATGGGCGCGCTACAGCCCCATACCGCCCC